>Ga0209201_1000009_pt1 | contig 351290 bp, 287 predicted proteins | sample AD_UKC055_MetaG_FD_184411 | JGI IMG/M metagenome (GOLD analysis project Ga0209201, IMG submission 184411) | Active sludge microbial communities of municipal wastewater-treating anaerobic digesters from USA - AD_UKC055_MetaG (SPAdes) (version 2) | ecosystem: Engineered > Bioreactor > Anaerobic... | reverse complement strand
GGGCACGCGGCGGTATATGAACATGGAGCGATTGAAGGAACTCCAGCAAGAACGCCAGGAGGCGGTGCTCGTCAGCGCGTGAGCATCCGATAACGTGCGGCCCCCTTAAGGGGGCCAGGAACCGGAAGGTGGACCTCGATCCCTTGACCCGAGTGACTACTCCCAGAAAATGTGCGAAACATCCTTTACACTACCCATCACTTGCGCATCCACGTTCAGAGTCAGCTTCGCCACAATCCTGCTTTTATGGTGCCACCTTCACTCGCATCCGATTGCGTCTCAGTGCTCCTGTGTGCGAAGATGCTCGTAGTAAGCTGACATCTGTGCAGCAGAATCAGAATCGACCGACCTTGCATAACTGAGCCAACCTTCGATTGCAGCCAAAGTTGCGTACTGCGGACCCGGCTGGTTCCTCACGAGAAGGTTGTAGACTGCAGCTCTCATTTGTCTCTTCTTCTTGCGCCCTATCCCGAACTTGGGTTCGGCGGTGTTCTTGACGAGTCCGGTTACACGAGAATGCCTGCGCGGTCCCGAAAAACGTTGTTTTCTATCGTTGAGTTTGAAACCTGAGGTTTGCACTATTCTTCTGAACATGGGGAGTACTCTACAGAGCACTCGCGGGTTGTTGCATGAGAAGGTCATATCATCTGCATAACGCGTGTATACGATGTTCCTCCTAGCGCATGCTACCCCGAGACGCCGATCTAGTCTGCCTGCGGCGATGTTCGAGATCGCCGGTGAGGTGACAGCGCCTTGCGGCAATTCTCCACGGCATGTGCAGAGATTTGCTAGCGTCCGCGCTGCCCTGGACGAATAGCCGACCAGTTTGAATATCTGTGAGACGCGCCACACCTTGATTGAGGGAAAGAAATCCTCGATATCGAGACACAGGAAGTAGCTACTGCTCTGATGTGGAGTGACGTTATTTGTTAGGTTCATGCCTTTTCTGAACGCTGTCGCATATGGTGACGGCGTCAGTTTGTCAAGTATGTTTCGCAATACCCATGCCTGTATGGCTTTTAGACGTTTTCCTGGGGCACGTATTATGCGCGCGCCACCTCCGGCCTTTGGAATGGGGTACTCCAGGTAGTAGTGCCCAGCGTAAGCGTATCTGTTGAAGAGGACGACTTGCGTGGAGTCAACGTGCATGGCATCAGCCAACTCCCTACAGTCCGAGAAGACAGGAAGGCCCAGAAGTCGCAGTAGTCGTATGTTGCCATCCATACTAAGAATAGGGCGGAGCGTAGATACTTACTCTTCATGAACCATTCGTGGATCAGCCGGCACTCCGGCTGAGCCGCGAACCGCGTGCTTTTGCACTGCAAAAGCGCGTGGAAGCATTACTGGAGATTACGTCCGGAGCGGCGAAACGCCGCTCTAGTCTGTCATAGACAAACTGACCTAAATATCAAATGCTCCGCCCTTTGTTGCCAACCTCCCTCTATAGAGTGTATTCAGTACACGGTATCGAATGTCAGTCAACATCCGTCTCAAGCTCGCAATTCGCAGTTTTGTTGCACCTGTGTAGATCAATCGCTCTGTGCCCCGTGGCGTACAGGATAGGGTACTACCCGTGCACATGATGTTCCCTTCGTTGATGAGAGTGTTGATTACCGTTTCTGACGCATCTTGAATCGCCTCGTCGCTGGATCCTGCGAGTTCCGCTGCGATCGAAGCCACTGCTTCTCGAGGAATGGGCTCGAAAACGAAGACCAACGCCAGGTAGAAGTCATAGGCAAAAAGGGGATTTGTAAGGTCTCGTGCGGGCGGTGAGTGTCTAGCGATACCACGTGTTGACTCGGCTATGGTCAGCGCCAGTTGCTTCGTATTCTTCTCGCTTAGGGCAAGATGGTGTATCCTGCTTCGTGTTCTGGCGCGGAGGTATCTAACTGGTCCTAAGTTAATAAAACTCTTGGCGCGCTGATATCGCGGGTCAATGACTAGAATGAGTTTGTCCTTCAGCCCTCTGTGGTTGGCAAAGGCACCCAGTTCGACGAAGGTTCCTGGCCCGTCAAGTAAGATTGCCACAGCGTGTGCGCTCTGTGCAAGCATGTTCTCAAGGCTGAACAAGTCCCTACGAGCACGTCCTAGTATCAACTCGATGAACATGTCTTCCGGATAATAAGCAGTATATCGGTACTTGGATTTCAGCGAAGAAATCTCCTCGCCAACTTTTCTTCGCAGGTTCTCCTGATTTGGTGCACTACCTCCGCACAGAAAAACGAAAAACTCAGTACCGCGATGCTGCGTGTCGAGAAAATGCCGTTCAAGCTCCTTGGAGATTAAGATAACACTGGGATTCATGCAGAACACCGGCAATACACAGGTCACACGGTCAGTTCGGACGGGCACGCTGGACAACTCCGTGTGTCGAGGTGATGGGCGATTCGCACGCCACGAAGGAATCGGGTGTACCCGTTCTTTCTTGTCCTTGTATTCTGACTCTCCCTTGGCTTGTCTCCAGGCGGACAGACAACAACCTCAGCGGGCCACGTCAATCCCGCATATCTATTCGTATCTGTCGCCACCCGGCTAGGTACAGATGAGACTCGCTCACTTCTTGAAGGGCCTCTACGCCCTCAGCAGCAAGGACTCCACAGATCCTCCTGCGGGTTGCCAGACGGGAAGATACTCTTGTTTACGCGGTTTATCATTATCCTTCTTACATTCACCTCCCTTTCTTCGTCCCGAATGAGAGGGATTCTAATGCGATGTGCGCACACCGGCAAGGAAATTCGAGACCGAAATCTTGAGATTGGGGGCAAGATCGGTAGAGGCCTTTGGGTGGGCCAACCCACGACCTATGTGTTGACGCATCTACGCTTCTACCCATCGACGCTCCGACGCTCAACTTCGTCGGGGAAGTTGAGCCTTGCGAATTCGCCAAACAGTCTGCGGGCGGCGCGGTCGTAGGCTCGGGCGGCTTCGATCTCGGTGGCGAAGGTGCCGAGGTGGATGTTCTTGCCATTGTGGCAGATGCGGGCGTACCACGTGCGGCGGCGTTTGTCGTAGTAGACGCCTTTGTAGATGGATGAGCCGGAGCGACGTTTGCGGAGGTTCCGCATGTTCTGCTGGTTCGTGCAGGTGCGCATGTTGGCCCGGCGGTCGTCGAGGCCGTTGCCGTTGATGTGGTCGATCATCATGCCGGGCGGCGGCTGCATGATCTCGCGGTGCATGTAGATGGTCTTGCCGTTTTCCTTGCGTCCGGCGTACAGCTTGCCCGGCGCGACGAGGTGCCACTTGTACCGGCTCAAGGCTTCGTAGTCGCTCGCGTCGACGATGGCGAACTTGCCCTTGGTCAGGGCGATGTAGCGGACCTCGTCGCTGGGGGCCGGAGGCTCCGGCAGGCGGACCGGGGGCTCCGGACGCTGGCGGAAGTTCGGGCACGAGAAGGTGGGCGAGACCTGACGCATCTCGCCCGGCGCGGCGTCGCAGTTGACGCACATCAGGCGGCTCATCCAGCCCATGGGAAAGAGCACGCTGACGCCGGGACGCACCCATTGCGCGTAGACGCAGCAGTTGCACTGGCGCTTGCACGAGGGGCTTTCCGGCCCGTCGGCGGCGCACTGGTTGCACGGATTGTCGTTGGTTTGCGGTTGTTGGGTTTCGGTCTTCTTGCGGGACTTCTTCATCATCGCTCCTTTCTTCGCGCACGGGCGCGCATCGAGACTGGTGGGATTCTCGCATGGATGGAGTGCGGGCAGGGAATGGGCACACGAGCAGCAGGGGACCCGGCCGGCAGGGCACTACGGTGCGCCATCGGCGGCACCACCCTGGGCCGGCGCTCCGCCAGGCGGAGCGGATTCTCGTATACCGGTTGTCAATCGCCGCCCCAAGAGCGGCGTCGCGTCTCACCTGGGTGAGACACCAGAAGTCTAAACGAAAAGCCGGTATTCGTCAACCACAAAACACATATTATGTGCTTTTCGTAACCTGCTGTGAATCAAGAGCTAACGAGCCTCCGTCGCCGGCGATTTTCGGGCGACCATGTTGACGCGGCGGACCGATCCGCCGGCGGACGGCCGTCCCTTCGCGTCTCGGACGAACATCTCGTCCATTCGCGCCCAGGTGGCGCCCGGCGGCAGCATCTCGTTCATGGAAGGCAGGTCGGCGTTTTCGATGAGGTCGGCGACTTCGTCGCGCGTGAGCCTCGTGAAGGGCCGGCCCTGGCGTCGCCACTTCACGCCGGCGGGACCGGACTGGAAGATCGCGCGGACCGCGATCGCCGGGTCCTTGACGTGTTGCAGGTAGACCCATGTCAGTCTCTTGGCGCGGACGATGACCTCGACGATGCGCCCTTGCGACAGACCGAGACTGACCGCGACGATGTCCTGGAAGGGGACGATCGCCACGCCGGAACTAGCGCCGGGATTGCTGGCGGTGAGGAAATCGGCGCCGATGCAGGCATGGCTTTCCTTCACCAGGCCGCGTACGCAGAAGGCCAGCAGCGAGAAGAGCATGCCGGCGATCCAGGCGGCAGCGACCAGGATCAGTGGAAGACGAAATCCGTCCGGCGGGTTGATCCACCAGATCCAGCAGATTGCGGTGGCGAAGAAGGCGAAGATGCCGAAGAGGGTGGTTTGAATGCGGCGATTCGCCTTGGCCAGCGCCGCCGGATCGGGCTCCAGAAAGTACACCCAGTTCCTGGTCTCGTCGTTCAGTGTCTCGTTCTGTCCCATAGGCCTTTCCGCGAAAACGTCTGAGGTGATGGTATTATGGTCGCGGCGGGGGTAGGGGACAAGGGGTAAGGGCGAGGCATGCCTCGCCCCTACGAACGGGGGCTTGCGGGAGGGTTTCGTGGCGGATAGGATGAGCCGGGTTGCTGGGAAAAGGAGTTCGCATGAAGGGTGTCACGGTGTGGTGGATCGCGTTGGTCGTGCTGCTCGCGTCGGCGGGCTGGTGTGGGGCGGGCGAGCCGATTGCGCTGGGCGACGAGGTGCGACTGGATCCGATTGAGGAGGGGGTGTGGCTGGTGGTGCATCAGTTCGCCGGCGGCAACAACAGCCTGCTGGTGCGATGCGACGAGCAGCGGTTCGTGTGGGTCGATACGCCGTGCACGGACGAAGCGACGCGGCTGGTCCACGAGTGGCTCGAGCGAACGTTTGCCGATCCGAACGTGGTCGAGATCAACACGGGCTTTCACAACGACAATCTCGGTGGCAACGGCTACCTGCTTTCGCGGGGCGTGCTGTGCTATGGCTCGGACGTCGCGCCGCGACTGATCGCCGAGTGCTGGGCCGAGACGGTGCGGAAGGTTCTGCCGTACTTCGAGGGCGAGGCGAACAAGAAGTACCGCGACATCCTCATCCGCCAGAAGCTCGTCGCTCCCAACCGGCTCTATCGGCTGGCGGAAGGGCTGACGCTGAAGGTCGGACCCGAGACGGTGGAGGTTCGCTTTCCCGGCGTCACCCACACGGTCGACAACGTCGTGGTCTACTTCCGGGGCCGCCGGCTGCTCTTCGGCGGCTGCATGGTCAAGGCTCTGGCGTCACGAACGCCGGGCTTCACGGGCGATGCGGACATGACCGCCTGGCCCACATCGGTCCGCAAGCTGCTGGCGCGATATCCCGATGCGCGCGTTGTCGTGCCCGGCCACGGCCGATGGGGCGACCTGTCGCTGCTGCGCCACACGATCGGCCTGCTCGAAGAGTACAACCGTCTTCACCCGTAGATGATTCCGCGGCACGTCTGTCGACCGCCGGCGCAAAAAAGCCCCTTGCCACGAGCAAGAGGGCTATAGGAAGTGAAGATGTTGAAGTCGGGTCGATCACGCGTGCACGGGCGCGGGGTGGTGCAGGTGGACGTCCCAGCGGTGGATCATCGAGCGTATCGAGAACAGGTCGTACAAGGCCGCAATGCCCACAGTGGCGTAGACGATGCGGCTCAGTTCGCTCATCGGCCCGAAGAACGCCGCGATGACGTCGAATCGGAACAGGCCCACCAATCCCCAATTCAAGGCCCCAATCATGATCAACGAGTAGGTGATGCAGTCGAGCGTTTTCAGCAGTGAATCCTTCATGGTCATCTCCTTTACGGAATCGTCCAACCATCCCTGTCCGGATCACTGCGCTTATTACGCCGGCTCGCAAAAGCGGTTCACCGGTCGGAAAGAATTATAGGACTGATTTGGTGTTAGATGGGCGCCGCCCGGTGCGGGCTAAAGAATCGGGGCCACAGCCGGCTCACCGCTCGCGGACGGGGGTGAGCTTCCAGGTCCGGTCGTTGTAGGGCCGGGTCGTGTTCGGATTGAAGTCCGCCCGGTCGGTGTAGATCATGTCGCCCTGTTCGGTGGTCCAGCGGTATTTGAACTGGGCGGTGTCCTGCTCGGTCTGGCCGTTGAACGGATTGACGTACTCGTTCTGGGCGTTGAGCCAGAGGTAGCTCTCGTGGCGGATCTCGGCGTTGGTCTTGGCGCGATTGGCGTAGATCTCGCGATCGATGTTCTGGATGTACCGCATGGTGTCCTGCGCCGCCTTCGCCCGCTCGGCGTCGGCCTGCGAGGCGCGGGCGAACCACTCAGGGTTGAGCTTCATGGACTGGCGGATGATGTCGAAGACGGGTTTCCACGTCAGGGTCTCGTCGGCCGGGGCTCGCATCGCCAGCGTGTACTGATTGCTCCACATCGCGCCGGAGGCGCGCATGTCGACCAGGCAGGTCGACAGCGTCTCGCGGTAGCGGCGCTGGCCCTCGGTGTACTCGACGAGGATGCCGCCGCCATCGTAGCCGAACGGCGGGAATCCCATCGCCTGCATGGACTCGTCGAGCGACTTGTACATCTTGCGGAAGACCTCGCCCAGCTCCGGCATCGGCGTGAACTCGACCAGCTTGGCGTCGGCCGCCTGCGGATGGACCTGCATGAACAGCTCCTGGAGGAACTGGTTGACGCCGGGCATCGGGCGGACCGTCATGCCCTGGTACTGCGAGCCGGGCGGGAACAGCGCAGCGCTGTACGAGAACTGCGGGTTGCGGCTCATGTCCGCAAAACTCCACGTCGGCAGCCAGCGGAACAAGACCGTGCCTTCGGCGTCCTTCTTCAGCGTCAGGTCGCACTTGGCGCTGATCGAATTGGTCGATCCGCCCGTCTGCGCCGGATCGACGTGAAACATCCCGCCTTCGAGCGTCCAGTCGGGCGGCGCCAGGAACGAGAAGGCCTGTTCCTTCGGCTCCCACCGGCGGTTGAACGCCAGGGTGGCCGGCGCGGTCGGGGTCGGGGGTCTCACGTCTATGGGGGGCGCGCTGTTCGTCGTGCTGTACTTTCGGCGGGCATCGACTGCCGCCGATTCCGAGCCAAACGATACTACGGGCCATGCTGCCGCGATTACGAGCAGCCAGGATACGATCCGCATTGTTCTCATGGTTCTCCACCTCCTGTCCATCGATCGCCGGGTGACGCCAATTATTCGCGGCATTATGCCGAGCCCCCTCGGCGTTGGCAAGAGGCCATCTCACGGAATCCGCGCCGGCGGCGGGTCGCGATTTCCGCGATCCGGCTTGATTTGCGGCGCGACTGCGGCGACAATGCCGCGCTGGCATGACAGAAATGAATGAACTGCTTGTGTAAGGAAACTCAACTATGGCGTCGATATGGAAAACACGTAGCGTCATCGGATTGTTCGTTCTTGCATTGCTGCTGGCCGGCTGCGGCAAGAAGGATCAGGAGCCGGCACCCGGATCGGGATCGGCGGCTCCGGCCCAGAGCCAGACGACCACACCGTCCGCGTCATCTACGCAAGCGCCCGACATGGCCCAGGTGGAGGCCCAGACCAAACAGGCCCTGGCCCAGATGAATCAGGGCACGACGGTGGAGCCGCTGTCAGCCGCAGCGATAAAGGCCTTCCTGCCCGCCGAACTGTCCGGCTTCACCCGCATCGATGCCTCCGCCGAACGCACGCAGATGGGCGGAGCCGACCTGTCCGTGGCCGACGGCCAGTACGGCGCCAGCGAGGGCGACGGTTCCATCGATGTCACGATTACGGACGTCGGAAACCTCAGCGGCGCGATGAAGATGGGTATGACCGGCTGGGCGATGGCCCAGTACAGCCGGGAGACGGACACCGGTTATGAGAAGGTCACGACCTACAACGGCTACAAGGCCATGGAGGAATACGACAACGAGGCCAAAGACGGGCTCCTGCGGATCATCGTGGCCGACCGCTTCGTCGTCGAGGTCCGGGGCAACGCGGTCACCATGGACGCCATCAAGCAGGCCATGGGCAAGATCGACCTCGCCAAACTCGCCGCCGCCAAGTAGGGGCCAGGCATGCCTCGCCCATGCCCACGGGGCTTGCAGCGCGCGCTCGTAGTGTGCCCGTAGGGGCATACCCAGACTTGCGAGGGCTGGCGTGTCCGATGGAAGGTAGCGTCTCACGACGCCACTACAAACGACGCGCTGGCGCGAAATGTACTTGCGTCTTCGCGTCTTCTGCGTCACAATAGGACTGCCGGGTATACAGGGACGCCGACACAGCGTCCTTGTCCTCGCCGGATGCGGAATTTGAACGGGACACTACAGGGAGAGACCTTCGTGTCTTCCGACGACCAGGATAAATTGATCGTCGACCGCTATCAGATAGACGCAAAAAGCGAGAGTGTGACATGAGCCGGAACGATGCGGAAGCGACGCCGCGAAGTGATGCCAAGGCCCGCTGGCCCTGGTACATCTGGGACATCGTCCTGTTTGGTGGTTTTGTCGTGCTGTGCCTGGCGCTCTTTGGCGTTCCTTCGGCGTTGTTCTACCTGCAAGCACGGCGTGACGGGAGCGCTTCGTGGGACGCTATCGCAGCGTTCATGGGGCTGGCCTTGCTGGGGTTGGTCTGGCTGTGCGTGCTGGGCGTACGGATGTACATTTCCTGGCCCAAACACGTTGAGGGGTTCTGGAGACTGCTCCTGGCCTGGGCCATTGTGATTGTGGGCGTGGTGTTGCTGGTGGCGGTGTCCTTCGAGGTCTGGCCGCCTCTGGGCCGGTTCCAGATGTCGGGCTTTCGGCGGTATATCCAAAGGCAGGCGGACATTCCCGCCATGCAGACATGGCTCGACACGGTCGATCCGAACGTATGCGACGAAGAGCGGATAGCCGTTGGGACGGATGTGCACGGCGTTCCGATTCCACTGCCTTCCGAAGTAGACCTTCCCTCGTCGGTATTAGACCTGAAGCCGCGTTACGTGCAGTTGTCGCTCGACGAGACGAATCGGCCGATGGTTTGCCTGGAGTGGGGCTCGGGGTTGGAGGGCACCTGGGGACTGACGGTCGGCCGCAAAGACATGCCGATTCTCGGGACGCAACGGCCCACGAAGACGCTGCTGCGCGGCGACCAGGTTCGCCGCTGCTATGACGAGGACCGACTGCCTATCGCCGACGGCGCCTACATCTGGCACGAGCTCGAGTGAGACCGCGATTCGCTGGTGGCGATAGCAGGGGCGAATGATGATTCGCCCCTACGCCGGACACTTCTCCAGCGGCGCAAGGAGGCTCATCGCACCCACCGATTCCCCACGGAAACCTGCACGGCATGTGTGGCAGCGGCAACCCTTGCGGTTGCCGATGGTCGATGATTGGAGCAAGAAGAACCATCGGCAAGCTGTGCTTGCCGCTGCCACCCGTCGTTTGTAGTGGCGTCGTGAGACGCTGCCTTTCCTGGTGCGCACCAGCCCTCGCAAGTCTGGGTATGCCCCTTCGACAAGCTCAGGGCAGGCTCTTACGGGCACACTACCAACCCTATGCCCTCACGGGCACACTACGAACGGCACACTACGAACGGAGCATCGAATTGTGTTGCGTTGGGGGTGGGTTTGGAGCACAATGGCCCGCTCGCAGCGGGGGTGTCCGGGGCAACGCCTTGCGACCTCGCTGCGAACGACGAACGGTCCGCGACGGGGTGGTCGCCGGGCCGCAACGGAACGCCAAAGACTGGAGAGCACGATGGCAAAAGCGGCAGCGCGGCACATCCTTGTGGAAACGCAGGCCAAATGCGAGGACCTCAAGAAGCAGATCGAAGGGGGCGCGGACTTCGCGGACCTGGCGCGGAAGCACTCAAAGTGCCCCTCGGGCCGCCAGGGCGGCGATCTCGGCACGTTCGGTCCCGGCCAGATGGTCAGGGAGTTCGACGAGGTGGTCTTCAGCGCCGCGGTCGGCACGGTGCAAGGCCCGGTGCGGACGCAGTTCGGCTACCACCTGATCGAGGTCACCAGCCGCACCGCGTGAACGAACGCACCGGAGGCCGGAGGCTCCAGATCGCAGGAGTCTGCCGGTTCTCCGTGCTCCTCACAGCTATTGGTTTCCGGGAATCCGTGAAAGCAAGGCGGATTTCGTGCGTCTATCTGTGTAGGCCGATCGCGCGGCTGGAGCCAACAGAATAAGTAACGCCTGACGGCGTCACTACGAACGATGCCAACGCTTGAGGTCGAATCATTGACGAAACGGTACGGCTCGGCCCGGGGGGTCGAGGACGTGACGTTCGCCATCGAGCCGGGCGAGATCTTCGGCTATCTCGGCCCGAATGGCTCGGGCAAGACCACGACGCTCCGATGCATCATGGGCTTGCTTCGGCCCACGAGCGGCCAGGTCCGCGTGCTGGGCCGGCGCATCGTGCCCGGACGGGCCACCGAGCATGCGCGGATCGGCTATCTGCCGGGCGAGTTTCACATCTGGCCGACGATGCGGTCGGCCCGCTCGCTTGGCGTCCTGGCGGCTCTCGGGGGCGGCGACCGCGTCGCGGCCCGACGAAGGCAACTGGCCGAGCGGTTCGACCTCGACCTGAGCCGGCGCGTGGGCGACCTGTCCAAGGGCAATCGCCAGAAGGTGGGCCTGATCTATGCGTTCCAGCACGAGCCCGAGGTGCTGATTCTCGATGAGCCGACGGCGGGGCTCGATCCGCTGATGCGGCAGGCGGCGCTGGACCTGATCCGCGAGACCGCCGAGCAGGGCGCGACTGTGCTCTTGTCGTCGCACGACCTGGGCGAAGTGGCCGCGGTCTGCGGTCGAGCGGGCATCCTGCGCGAAGGCCGGCTGGTCGAAGTCGCGCCGATCGCGCAGATCGTTCAGAGCAGCGAGCACCGGCTGACGGTCTGGTTCGCCGATGGGCATCTGGCGCCTCGCCTGCCGGCCACACTGGCAGGCGTGCGGGTCGTCAAACAAAAGCCCGGCACGCTGGACCTGGCGTATCAGGGCGCCGCCGATCCGATTCTCAAATGGCTCGGTCAGTTTGCCGTCGAGCGCATCGCCACGCCGCAGATGTCACTCGAAGACGCCTTCATCCAGTACTATCGAGAGCCGTCCAAGAGTCCTACTTTGCGCGGTCGCGTCGCTTCGCAAGGAGGTGACGCATGAGCCGCTCGTTACGTCCGCGATTTCCGTTCGTGCTGCTGCGGTTCTGGTTCGCGCGGGTCTTTCCGGCGTGGCTCGGGATCGGCCTGTTGATCTTCCTGATGCAGATCGGCGTTGCGGCCATCGTCCACGACAACCTCAACGTCCGGACGTTCCTGGCCTTCATCAACATGCTTCCGTCGATCGTCAAGACGGCGCTGGGCGGCGACATGCTCGATTCCGGCAGCATGACGGCCCTGCTGACGGTCGGCTACCAGCATCCGTTCGTGATGTTCCTTCAGATGGTGTTCGTGGTGGGCGTGCCGGCGGGATTGCTCACCGCGGAGGTGCAGAAGGGCTCGATGGAGCTGATCCTCAGCCGGGCGGTGGCCAAGACGCACGTCTATGTCTGTGCCGCGATCGTGGCGGTGGTCGGCACGTTTGGCCTGGTCCTGGTGATGTTCGCCGGAACGGCGGCGGCGGTAAACCTCTACACGTTCACGGAGCCGATCGACCTGCACCTGTTTTTCCGCATCGCGATGACCTCGGGACTGCTGGCCAGCACGTTCGGCGCGTTCGCGCTGCTGATCGCTGTGACGTTCCGGCGGTTCTACGCCGCCGTCGGCGTCGCCGTCGCCTTCCTGACGCTCAACTACTTCGTCGCCATCGTCGCCCAGTGGTGGCCCGACCTGAAGTTCCTGCGAAAGGCGACGTTGTTCTACCTGATCTACTACTCCGACCTCTGGCAGGGCTGGCCCGTCCGCAACATGGCGATCCTCGCCGCCATCGCCCTGGCCGCCGCCGGCCTCGGCGCGCTGGTCTGGCGCCGTCGCGACCTGTTCGTGTAGCCGTCCCCGCCTCTGATTGCCCCTGGACATTCCGTGTCTGCAGGTAGGGGCGACGCATGCGGCGCCCAGACGATTGTTGCTCATCCGTCGCGCGAACGACCCGACTACCCGTTTTGGCCTCGGCTGGCTGAAGGTCGGTCAGGACGCTGGGGGGCGACCACCGAATCTCTGGGGGCCGCCGCCTGCCTGTGGTAGGGGCGAATCATTATTCGCCCCTACGGACGACTCCGATCCCGGTCCTGTCATTTTGACCGGAGGCTGCTGAAGGCAGGCGCAGTGGAGAAATCCGGCCACAGACCGGAAGCGCGCTCTCAATGGCCAGACCCCCTCGGCTGCACTTCGTTTCGCTCGGGGTGACATAAGGGTCGCGGGCCTCTTCCGCACCTCGCCTCGAAACGGGCAATCGCGTCGCGCGAACGCCTTGCCCAACGTACAACCCTGTGATAGAATGGGCAGTGTCACGGCCGGGTGCGACGGTTGTGACGCGGGACCGTGGTTCTGGAGAGGCCAAGACGGATGCGGACAATGCGACGAAATGACGATGCTCGCGATGAGTGGTTCTGCCCTGCGGTTCAGACGCGGATTGCGCAGGGCCTGTGCTGGGAGTACTGCTTTGCCGGAAGAGGCGGTCCCGCGGACATCGCCGATCAACTCAGACACTGGATAGAGGAAAGTGGGAGGTTCTCTTCGCTGCAAGAATTCCACCGCACATGCGAGAGTTGTGCGCACTGTCCGTGGTCACGCTGAGACCGACAGAATGGTGCTGTGATTACGCGAAAGGGACATCATGACGCCAATTCGGTTGGGACTGGTTGCACTGCCGTGGTGGGTGGTGTATGGCGTGTTCCTGTTCTCGGATCTGTACCTGCGTCACCCGGTGGCGGGCATCGCGTTGCGACTGCTGATGCCCTTGGCTCTGCTGTGCAACCTCGTCGGCGTTGCAGCGGGCCTCGCTCACATCCGCAAGGATACGAAGACCGGTGTCGTGCTGGGACTGATTCTGAATGGCATGCCGCCGGTGATTGTCGCGGGCTTCTTCCTCTGGCTCTTTTTCGGGTTCAAGATGTGAAGGAGGGCGTCGCACGTGAAGAAGAAACGATGGATATGAGCAGGCGGATGGGACATGGGATTCCGCGATACTACTATCTGCTGACGCCGGCGTTCATTCTGCTGGACTACGTGGTGGGCATCAACATTCGTGTGGCGGCCCTGGATGCGATGCCCGGCTGCAAGAATCTGTACTATGGCTTCTGCGTTCTGTGCGGCGTGGTGGTGTTCGTGCTTCCGGCGGCCTCGGCGGTGGTGGCGTTTGTCGAGAGCACGACCCTTCTGTTCCTGACGGTGCCGGCAGTGTTCCGGCCGCTGGCCGCGAACATCGAGCAGTTTGCCGATCTGGAGGCCGACTGGGAGATGGCCGGGACGTTTCCCCTGGAGGGGATGCTGAACCTGCTGATGGCGGCCGCGATTGCGGTCCTCGCCTTCCACATGAGCCTCTCGGCCCTCGGCAAGTCGGGCGGTCCCGCCGGACGCGACGCGACCTGAGAACCCTTGCGAAGAACCATCGGCAAGCTTTCGCTTGCCGCTGCCACCCGGCGCTTGGCAGCGTAAGGGCGGCGTCCCGATGGCCATCGGGATCGCGCCTACTACCTCCGATGGCGAGGTGCACCTGGGATGCACTTGATGTTTGTAGGTAAACCTTCACCGGGGGCTGCAGTCGACTTTGTCATTCCGACCGGAGCACAGCGCAGTGGAGGAATCTGGCTGCGAAGGGGCCATTGCCTGATGCTCGGCCAGATTCTTCCGTGCGGGCTTCGCCCTTAGTCGGAATGACATCCGTCACGCTCTCCGACATGACAAAACCCGCTTCCTGGCCTCGGCAGGAACCTGCCTCCAAACACGCAGTGCACGCGTGCACCTGCCACGCAGCAATCGACGGTTGCCTCAGCCGCATCGGGGCGGTATCGTGGTGCGATTCTCAAACGCTGAGGTTCTTTGGAGATGGGCATGGTCGAAGCAGTGCCTGGGCACAGGGGCATGTGGCTCGTCTGGGTGCGGGCGGTGCGCGTGTTCACGTTCACCGCGTCGGTCGTTCCAGTCCTCGTCGGGGCGGCGATGGCGGCGCGCGTGGACGGACCGGTCGCGTGGTGGCTGCTTCCGTTCGTGGTGGTCGCGTCGGTCCTGATGCACGCCGGGACGAATCTCATCAACGATTGTTTCGATTATCTCAAGGGCATCGACACCGACGACTACTCCTACGGCGGCAGCGGCGTCATCGTCCAGAAGCTGCTCACGCCGCGACAGGCCTTCATCGGGGCGCTGGTGACGTTCGCCGCCTCGTGCGGCATCGGCCTGCTGTTCATCGCCGTACGCGGCTGGCCCATCTTCGCCCTGGGCGTCGTCGGCCTGCTCGGTGGGTTCTTCTACACCGCCCGGCCGGTCGGCTACAAGTACTTCGCGCTGGGCGATGCGCTGGTGTTCACGCTGATGGGCCCGCTGATGGTCATCGGATCGCACTTCGTCCTGACCGGCTCGTACAACCACGCGGTCCTGATCGCGAGTCTTCCGGTCGGCTGCCTTGTCGCGGCGATCCTGCACGCCAACAACATGCGTGACATCCAGCACGACCGCGAGGCGCAGGTGCGCACCGTCGCGAATCTGCTGGGCCATGATCGCGCGCGCTTCGAGTACTACGGGCTGGTGGGCGGAGCATACGTCGCAGCGCTCGGGATGATCGCCGGCGGGCTGATCGGTCCGTGGGGCCTGCTGGTGCTTCTGACGGTGCCGCTGGCGGCCCGGAACATCCGCCGGGTGGCGCGCAGTCAGCCGCAGCAGCCCGAAAGCATCGCCACGCTCGACGTGCAGACCGCGCAATTGCACCTGGTGTTCGGGCTGCTGTTCGCCCTGGCGATTCTGCTCGGAGAGCTGCTGCGATGAGGGCGGTCTGGATACTCAGTGCGCTGGCAGCGGGCCTGTGGTTTGTGATGTTCTCGCCGTGGACGCGGGAGGCGATCCCGTTCTGGCCTGCGATGTCGCTCTCTTGCGGCCTGCTGGCGCTGGCGGGCCTGTGGCTCAATCGCCATTGGCTGCGCGAAGTCTTTGCATTTCGCTGGTGGCATGTCCCCGTGGGTGTGTTCTCTGCGCTGGTGCTCTATCTGATGTTCTTCGTGGGCGATAAGATTGCGGCGGCGATCCTGCCGTTTGCGTCGGAGCAGGTCGCTCTGGTCTATCGCACGCGCAGTCAGGCGGATCTGTGGCTGATCGGTGTGCTGCTGTTCGCCTGGGTCGGCCCGGCCGAGGAGATCTTCTGGCGCGGCTGCGTCCAGCGCCGCTGCGGGCAGCGCTTCGGCGCGTTCGCGGGGCTGGCCCTCACGGCCGCGATCTATACCCTCGTACACATCTGGTCTTTCAACCTCATGCTGCTGGCGGCGGCGGGCTCGTGCGGCGTATTCTGGGGCGCGATGTTCTGGCGCTTCCGCTCCATCTGGCCGGCGCTGATCAGTCACGCCGTCTGGGACGTGGTGATCTTCGTCCTGCTGCCGATCTGCTGATCGAAGCCGAGCGAACCTTCCTGCCTCTTGCCTGATCTGTGCAAATCCTCTCCAGATTCTGCCTCAAGTGACGACCCGGATTGGCCGATAAACGGGCGGTGCTGTTTTTGGGGCGATTTTGGAGAGCTACAACCATGCATAGAGAGGAAACGCCAAGGGTAGTTCCATCGCAACGTCCGATATTCCGGTTGCCCGTCAACACCGACTTCCTCTTCCTCGACAAGAAGGGCGACTACAGTGCGAGGACCGAGAAAAAGCGAACGAAACTGCTACAGAAACTCGGCTTCCTCGCAGGCTTCCTCGAGGAGGGCGAAACCGTCGTGTTCGTCACGACGGGCTGTTCGCCGTTCTCGACGGTCGAGCAGCTTACGATCGGGCACCTGTGGATCATGGCGATCAAGCGTGCGTTGTTCGTCTTCACGAACCGACGCATTCTCCACATTCCCACCACGGGGCAGTATGAGTATCGCGGGTCGATCGCTCAGATTCTGTACCAGGATTGCCGTCGTCTGTACGTCAAAGGCTCGGCGTTGCGGGCGGAATACCTGACTGGCAAGACGGAGAGCTTCTTGGGGATTCCCGGCCCGGACCGGGCGACGATCCAGCGCCTCGACATCGTCGCACCGGAGCCGGCCGAGCCGAGCGATTGCCCCGAGCGGAACCACCTGTGCCCGAGCTGTGCGCAGGTGCTGGCGCCGCAGACGGCCGCCTGTCCCGCGTGCGGGCAGGCGTTCAAGACCGCGGCGGCAGCGGTGAAGTATTCGCTGCTGCTGCCCGGCGGCGGATATTTCTACGCGCGGCGCTGGGTTCTCGGAGTTGTCGACGCGATTGCGGAAACCTACCTGCTGCTGATCGCGCTGGTCGCCCTTGTCGGCGCCGCCCTTGGCAATCCGCAGGCCGTCCCCGTATTGGCCCTGTTCGGCCTGCTGCTGGTGATCGAGAAAGTGATCACCATTTATCACGCCAAAAAGTTCATCGCCGAATTCATTCCGCGCGATCCCCATGCGGTCCAGCCGCCGCGTCGTGCGCCGTCCGATCCGTATGCGGCGTCATCGGCGGCGGAGCGAACACAGACGCTCGAACAGCTCCTGTCCGTCCGCTGAAGGGGTCGTTCATGTCACCTGGAGCATCGCGCTGGGCCGCCGGAAGATGCGGCTATGGATGTGACGGGCCCTGAGATTGCCGCGGGTCCTTCCGCGATAGACCGCTTTCCGCAGTTCCGACCATCGGCAACCGCAAGGGTTGCCGATGCCACACATGCCCCCCCCTGGCCCAGGTGCTTCACTTCGTTCAGCATGACATCAGGCGGAAAGGGCCGGTTGTGCTTTTGCGCAGTTGAGTAGGTGTCTGTGAAAATATCCTCGCAGCGGTGTGGCAGCGGCAAGCGCAGGCTTGCCGATGGTGATACGCGTGCCATCGAAGCCATCGGCATACTCCGCCTTGCTCTCCCGATGGCCATCGGGACCACTGCCACACATGGCGCTCCGTGGTGGAAGACGGGCCTTGCCGCGAAATTCGCACAGACACGTTGAGTAGCGTGGCGACGGATTTGGCTTGCGTGGGACGCTGTTGGCGATGAGAATGCACCGCCGATGGTCCTCGTGTGATTGGCGCGTTTGGTTTCCTGCTGGTTCTTGGAGAGTGACGATGAGACTCAAAAGAGCATGGGTCGTGTGGGCGGTGGTGACGTGGCTGGCGGCGTCGACCTTATGGGCGGCGGAAATCCCGTCGGCCCGGCCGGAAGAGGTGGGTTTGTCTTCGGCCAGGCTCGCCGAGATGCAGGCGGTCGCCCGGAAGATGGTGGACGAGCGAGAAGTGGCCGGCATAATCACCTTGGTGGCGCGGAAAGGCAAGGTCTGTCACTTCGAAGCCTATGGCTCGCGAGACCTGGCGGCGGGCAAGCCGATCCAGCGCGACACGATCTTGCGCTTCTACTCCATGAGCAAGCCGGTGACCAGTGTGGCTGCCATGATCCTGCACGAGCAGGGCAAGGTGCTTCTTGATGAGCCGGTCGAGCTGTACATTCCCGAGCTGCGCGGATGGAAAGTCTACGCCGAAGGCGGACAGGGCCAGCCGACTACGGTCGAACCCACGCGGAAGGTCACGGTGCGCGATCTGCTGCGGCACACCTCGGGACTGACCTACGGCATTTTCGGAGATACCCCCGTTGATCGGATGTATCGCGAGAAGGAGGTCCTCAGCGACATCGAGCTCAAGGAAATGGTCAAGCGGCTCGGCGAGATTCCGCTGCTGCACCAGCCGGGGACGACGTGGCATTACAGCGTTTCGACGGATGTGCTGGGGCACGTGATCGAACGCGCCTCAGGGCAGACGCTCGATGTCTTCTTCGCTCAGAACATCTTCAAGCCGCTCGACATGAGGGACACCGGGTTCTACATCCCGAAAGACAAGCACGAGCGTTTCGCCGTGTGCTATGGTCCCGGTTCGAACGGCGGACTGGAGCCGACAAATGAACTGGGGAGCTACGCATTTCTCGAACCGCGCGCGTTCCTGTCGGGCGGGGGCGGGCTGGTCTCGACGGCGCGCGATTACCTGCGGTTCTGCCAGATGCTGCTGAACAAGGGCACGCTGAATGATGTGCGGATTCTGCGACCCGAGACGGTGGAGATGATGACGCGCGACCAGTTGCCGCCGGGCGTGTCGGTCGGCGAGGGCGTCGGTTTCGGGCTGGGCTTCTCCGTGCGACTGAAGAGCGATCCGAGCGGTGCGGCCCGCGTGGGCGAATACGGCTGGTCCGGCGCCGCCAGCACCTTCTTCGGCATCTCGCCCGACGACGAATCCATCGTGATGCTCCTGACACAGTACATGCCGTACTCGGAGACGATTCCCGCCACGCTCAAGCCGCTGGTCTACGCCGCCTTCAACGGCCAGAACTGAGATTCGGATTTTCCTCGTGTGAGAGGAGATTGCCCGCTGATCGCGTGGCAGCCTCAAACCGTAGCGCAGCGCAGGTTTGGGGATGGCGACTTGACTGGCGAAGCGATAGCAGAAGGTCGGCGATACACGGAACCATCCCCAAGCTCTTCGAGCTTGAGGCTGCCACACGTCTTCCATGTGCGAATTGGCGAGTCAGGCAAGGTGACCGGCTTCGTCACGGCCGAGCAGATCAAGTCCATCGACTTCCGGGCGCACAGCGCCAAACGCATCGCCAAGGCCCCGGCGGCGGTTCTCGACGAAGTCCTCTCCATCCTCGACGCCTGCCTCTACTGAGCGCATTGAACGACGGTGCCGTGGGACTGGAAGGGCCGGCAGATCACCATCGTGTCGCAGCGGCCGGAAATGCCTTGCCTCGCCTCACAATCGCCACAACAATGGGAGCGATGGTGAACCTCTGGGCCGCTGATGGCAGGAGTGGAAGCGGCAGTCCATCGACGGGTGCCGAGGCCATCTGACGAAAAGGAGACGGGCATGGATCGACGGGAGTTTTCGAAGCGGATGCTGATGGCCGGGGCAGGCGCGCACCTGGCGCTGGACACAGCGCGGGCGGCCGGGGCCGGTGGCGATTGCTACGACGAGCCTGCCAGGCGACTGCCGATTCGCCGGTTCGATGTGGTGGTGGCCGGAGCGGGCACAGGAGGTGTCGTCGCGGCGATTGCGGCCGCGCGGCAGGGGGCCGACACCGCTCTGATCGAGGTCAAAGGCTATCCCGGCGGGACCGTCACCGAGGGTGGCACCGCGCTGCACAGCTTCTACAACCTCTGGAAGGCGTTTGACGTCGAGAAGCGGCAGGTCGTTCGCGGCATCCCGCAGGAGATCATCGACCGGCTGATGAAGGTGGGCGGTTGCTCGGGCCACGCCGAGATGCTCACCGCCTACAATTACGACTCGGTCTGCACCGCGATCGACACCGAGCTGTACAAGCTCGCCGCGTTCGAGATGCTCGCCGAGGCGGGCGTCCACGTCTTCGTCAACACGCTGCTGGTCGGCGCCATCGTGGACGGCGCCCGCGTTCGCGGTGCGATCGTCGAGAGCCGCGCGGGCCGCGAGGCGTTCTACGCCAGGTCGTTCATCGACTGCACCGCCTACGGCGACCTGGCGGCCTACGCCGGAGCGAAATACACGGAGCCCAACGACTACCCCGTGTGCAACAGCGTGGGCATCGGGAACGTCGACATCGACAAGTACCATGCGTTTATCGAGGCCAACAAGCTCAAGGGCCAACTGGCCAGGGGGATGCGCAGCGGTAAAAGCGACCAGATCGTCCGCGCGGGCGCCGAATGGGTGAATCTGCCGGAGCTGGCCCAAGCCGCTCGCAACATCGGCATGGCCATGATCACCACGACCGTGCACGACAATTATCTGATGTTCATCAAGTGCAACCTCAAGCTGCCGGTCAGCCCGACCGATCGCGACGCGGTGGCCCAGGCCGAGCTGGAGATCCGCCGGCGCATGGCCCAGACGGTCGAGCTGTTCCGCAAGCATGTTCCCGGATGTGAGAAGGCCTTCATGGCGCGCACGAGCCCGAAGCTGTGCATCCGGCGAGGCCGCTGCGTCGAGTGCGACTACGACATCACACTGCCGGACGTGCTCGAAGGCCGGCACTTCGACGACGAGATCATGGTCTACGGTTTCCACGACAGCGCCCCGCGCCTTCAGATCAAAGACGGCGGCACATACGGGCTCCCGTACCGGGCCCTGTGCGTCAAGGGGGTCGAGAACCTGTACGCCTGCGGCATGATGATCACGTCGGATCACGAGGCCCACATGTCCACGCGCAACACCGTCTGCTGCATGGGCCAGGGCCAGGGCGCCGGCACCGCCGCAGCACTCTGCGCGGCCCGCCACTGCGGCGCCCGCGACCTGCCCTACGGCCTCCTCCGCGACGCTCTTACACAGGCCGGGGTATATTTCGAGGTGTGACGCGCGTTCAGAAGACGTTGCAGCCGCGCTCGTAAGCTGTGCTGATCGCGTGGCCGGATTTGGGAGTTCATCTTCATCGAGGAGCATGACGTATGGCAGGCAAATCGAATCGCGATGTGGAGAAGGTGTATTCGACCAGTGAGTTCGTGGCGAAGCTGCGGCGGCTGGCCGATGCGCTGGAGACCGGCGAGAAGTTCGAGATTCAGATCGCCGGCGAGCGGATCTATGTGCCCGTTCGCGCGGAGTTCAACCTCGAGCACGAGCGCGACGGCGGCGACGAGGAAATCGAGTTTCAGATCAAGTGGACGAATGCCTGACCTGTCACGCGATGGTCCGGCCTCAAGGATGCGAGTGTCTATGGCACAAGGAACCGGCATAGTGTATTCGACGGCGCAGGGGCGGATGTGTCCGGCGTGCGGCGAACCGGTGGGCCAGTGCGTCTGCCGGCAGCGGCAGGCGGCAGCGATTCCGCCGGGCGATGGGATCGTGCGGGTCAGCCGCGAGACCAAGGGACGCAAGGGCAAGGGCGTGACGCTGATCACCGGAGTTCCCGTCGACGAAGACGCGCTGCACGATCTCGCGACACAGCTCAAGCGAAGGTGCGGCGCCGGGGGGACCGTCAAGGACCGCGTCATCGAGATCCAGGGCGACCATCGGGACCTGCTCGCCGAAGAGCTGACCAGGCAAGGTTTCACAGTCAAGCGGGTGGGCGGATGAAGAAGCTGATCGATATCCCCTTTGAGTTGGACGTGGTTTCCATCGCCAGGACCGTGCACGTCGAGCCGGATTCGCCCGATGGACAAACGCTGTGCGAGCTGATCGCGAAGGCTCGGCAGGTCGCGCGGCCCAAGGCGCTCTACAAGGAAGCGTTCATCGACGGCAAAGGCGCCGACACGGTCACGGTCGAAGGCGTGACGTTCACCAGCCGGATGCTGCGGGCGAACCTCGACCGGGTCGAACGGGTCTTTCCCTTCGTCGCCACGTGCGGGCACGAGATGGACACGGTGACGCTGCCGACGGGCGATCTTCTCGCCGAGTTCTGGTGGGATGCGATCAAGGCGGTCCTGCTCGGCGCCGCGATCCGGCATTTCAGCGAGCGCCTGAAGCAGCGCTTCGCGCTGGGCAAGACGTCGTCGATGAGCCCCGGCTCGGGCGACGTCGACGTCTGGCCCATCGAGCAGCAACGCGAGCTGTTCGCGCTGCTCGGCGACGTGAAAGGGCAGATCGGCGTCGAGCTGACCGAGTCGTTCCTGATGAAGCCCAACAAGACGGTCTCGGGCATTTGTTTCGCGACGGAGGTGGACTTCCACAGTTGCCAGGTGTGTCGGCGCAAGGACTGCCCCTCGCGCAGCGCCGCCTTCGATCCGGCCCTCTGGGACCTGCATCAGCGCGGATAGATGCGCGATCGACCAGCGAACCTTGTGACAGGAGCTACCACCATGAAGATCAGGACAGGCGTTTCGATTCTGTTGTTGGTCGTCAGTGCGGCGGCGGGCGCCGCAGAGGTTGATGTCTCAACGCTCAAGACCTTCGGCACGATGGGCAAGCAGTCGAAGATACTGGCCGACGGCAGCGAAGCGGAGCTGTTTGCTCACGAAGGGCGTGGGTGCCTGACCCACATGTGGTTCGGCGGCTCATTCAAGGGTATCGAGCGGACGCGGCTTCGCGTCTACGTCGACGGCGAGCGGCAGGCGTCGATCGACATGGACTTGTTCCTGGGCCACGGGATGGGATTCGGCGACGACCACGCGCCTTGGGGTATCGCCCGCATCGGCAAGACCGGGCATCCGAGCGGTGTCTACAACACCTATCGCATCCCGTTCGGCCGGAGCATACGTGTCACCGCCGAGAGGGCGCCCGATGCCGAGGATGCGTCGATGTTCTGGTGGATCGTGCGCGGCACGGAGAATCTGCCCGTCTGGCTCGGAGGCGTCCGTTTGCCGGACCATGCACGGCTGCGGCTGTACAGGCTGGAGAACCACCGAGCCAAGCCGCTTGACGAGTTCGCGCTGTGTGACGTCAAAGGCGCCGGATCGCTGTATCAGGTGACGATGGCCGCCCGCGCGCTGCGGCGGTCAGGCTCCTGGAAGGATCTCAGCTACATGGAGGCCTGCGTGCGCGCCTACGAAACGGGGGCGACGCAGCCGCTGTTTCTCTCCTCCGGGCTGGAAGACTACTTTCTGGGAACGTACTACTTCGACAAGGGCCGCTTCCACACGCCCATTGCCGGTCTGACCCATCTGGACAAGCAGGACAACTCCTTTTCCGCGTACCGCTTCCACGAGGACGATCCGGTCTTCTTTCAGAACGGCCTGCGGCTGACTTGTCGCTGCGGCGAAACCCTGGACGGAGAAACGCTGCACGACCCGCCCGAGACCGAGTACACCACGTACGTCTGGCTCTACCAGTGGTAGCGTCATCCACGCGCTGCCTGGCTACGTAGCGGCCCCGTGGACCTGGCGGATGGCGTCGATGATGTAGTCGTCGATCCGCTGGGTGTACTTGGGGCCGATGCGCACCTGCACGAAGCGGTCGTAGATTCCGAGCGTCTGGCGGCAGCAGTCCGGGCCGTATTGAATCGCCTTGCCCTCGGGGCTGTTGAACGATGGCCAGTTGGGATGCCGGGCGCGCTTGTTGATGACGGACTCGGCGATCGGCAGCAGCACGGAACCAGACATCGTCGACGTCGGCACGTGACGCTGCCGCAACTGGTCGATGCAGCGGTCGCGGGCCACCTTGTCGGGCATCTCGAAGAAGACGCTGTAGCCGATATCGCCTTCCGGGTCGGGGCGGTGACGCAGACGGATGCCGTCAATCTTTTTGATGCCGTCGTAGACGGCCTCCGCATGGCTCCGCAACGCGGCGACCATGGTGTCGAGCTTGGGCAGTTGCGCGCCGAGCACCGCTCCGGTCAACTCGTTCATACGGAAGTTCTCGCCGGCAAACGTGGGCACCCGGCTGGCTCCCGTGCGCTGGGCAAAGAGCCCGTTCAGGCCGCCCATGTCGTGGAAGCGCGCCGCCCGCTCGTAGAGGATCGGGTCGCTCGTCACCACGGCGCCGCCTTCGCCCGAGGTCATCGTCTTGTTGATCTGGAAGCTGTAGATGCCGACGTTGCCGATGGAGCCGAGCTTGCGGCCGCGATAGGAGCCGCCGACGCACTGGGCGCAGTCCTCCAGGACCGCGACGTTGCGTTTGCGGGCAATGCCCATGATCGGCTCCATGTCACATGGCCCGCCCAACAAATGGACCGCGATGACCGCCTTCGTTCGCGGCGTGATCTTCCGCTCAAAGTCTTTCGGGTCGATGTTCAGCGTGCGGTCGATGTCCGCGAAGACGGGCAAGGCCCCTGCGTGGACCACGCAGGTGTAGTCGGACCACCAGGTGTACGCCGGAACGATCACCTCGTCGCCCGGCCCGATGTCCAGACCGGCCACGGCGCAGTCCAGGGCCGCGGTGCCGCTTGTCACGCCCAGCGCGAACTGCGTGCCCATGTGCTTGGCGAATCCCTCCTCGAACCGCAGCACCTTCGTCGGCGTCCCGGGCCCCCAGTAGCGAAAGGGCGAGCCGGAATCGACCACGTCCATCAGGGCTTGTCTCTCGTGCTCGTCGAAGAACTGCGGCCCGATGTAGCCCGGATCGATCCGGTCGATAGTCGGGGACGCCGAGGTCCCCTGAGCCCACAGCGGCCGAGCGGGCAGCCCGACCCCCAGAGCTGATGCGGCCAGGCAGCTTGTCGAAAGGAACCGTCGCCGGGTCAGCGCCCCGTCCTGTGTCTCGTGTTTCTCTTGTCGCGTCGCCATGTTCGTACCTCCCAAACCCAGGACCTTCGCGTCCACCTGCCCCACGTATTCTACTCGCGTCGCCCTACCCGGAGCAAGCGCACAGCGGACAATCATCTCGCGTACCCGCTCGTAGCGTGCCCGCTAAGGCATACATAGGATGAGAGAAGCCCGCCAGGGCGAGGCATGCCTCGCCCCTACCGAAAGAGGCATGTGTGGACACCGCCGAGCGCCGTCCCCACGTACGCGGCCGAGCGGCATCGGCGTCAGCCGTAGGGGCGAATCATGATTCGCCCTTGCCACGAGCAGCCGCCGGCCTCCAGGAATTCGTCCATCCGCACCCGACCATCCCGATCGACCCTCAACCACGCCCCGGCCAAGATGGCTGATCCCGTCTACGAACGGCTTGCTCCCGGCGCATCAGTCGACTATAATAGGTTTGGCTGGAACGGGTGCGGCATGCCAAGGTTCGCGGTGGGCGGATCAGGGGAGAGAAATGACGTTCTCATATCGATTTGACAAAGCGGACTACCTGGCGTTCCATCGGTTTCGCATCGCGGGGATGTATATGCGCGGCGGCTCGAGAGTGTGGGCCCTCCGTGGTTTCGCGCTTCTGACCTTTGCCTTGGCACTAATAGAATGGTACAGTGGCCGCCCTTCAGGGGCTGCAGGTTTAGCCATGGCCGGAGGAGCGACGCTGCTACTGCCCAGAACGTACTGGGGTCTCGTAGCGGGACGGTTCCGAAGGATCGTGACCGATCCGCAGAATGCCCATCTGCTGGGGCGCAAAACGCTGACGCTGACGCCTGAAGGTCTGCATATCGCCGACGCAGGTGAAGCGGGCTATCTCGCCTGGGGCAACATCGTTCGCGCCGCGCGCACCGAAGACCACATCTTCCTGGTTTTCTCCACTCTTCAGGCGGTGGTCATTCCGCGGGCATCGCTGGAGGGTGCCTCATTTGAAACGGTGTGGACGACGGCCACTACGTATCTGGATCGGCATCACGAAAGAGGGACAAGGCAGGGCTCGGAAAGCACGGCGACTGCCGCCATACAGGGGACGCCGGCGTCGGTGTTTTCGTATCGGCTTGAAGAGTCCGACTGGACGGCATTCACGGTCCATCATCGGCGTTCGAAGGCGCAGGGCCGGCACCGGTGGCTGGCCCGTTTCGCGGTTCTTCCCATTCCCCTCTTGCTCGTGATTCTCGGCGTGGTCCGTCCGCCCGTGAACTGGGACTTGGTGGTGCTGTTTCTGGGGCTCAGCGTGCTCTGCTTCTTGTTCTATCCACGGGTTCTTGACAACGCTGCTCTCAGACAAGCAGAGTACATTGCCGGCAATTCGGCCAATGTGCATTGCCTGGGAGAAAGGCGCATCGCCCTGTCGCCGGAGTGGCTGCATGTGCAGGGCAGCGGAGTCCAATCGACCTTCACCTGGCCCAGTGTCGTCAAGGCCGAACGAACCGATGACCACATTTTCATTTACATGTCCACTTCTGAAGCGCTTATCATCCCGCGTGCATCGCTCGATGGGGCCTCGTTCGAAGATGTCTGGACCAGAGCCAACGAGTATCTGGATCACAGCCGAGACAATCCGAAACGGCAGGGCAGCGCATGACGGCAGACGATCCGAGTGTGGGGATGACACAGAAGCGTTACGTGGGATGGCTGATCGCTGCCGGCCTTGTTCTGTTCCTTCTTCTGTATCTTGTCGTGCCGATGATGATTTGGAGGGCTACGGGGACGCCCTCCGGCCGGGTGGCAGGTCGCCTGATCACGGGGCCATTCGCACTGCTGTTCTGGCTGTGGGCGTGCTGCCTGTGGTGGCGCTGGTTGGACCGACGGGCCGGGCGAATGAACTTGGGCAGGGGGGTGCTTGGTGTCCTGACGCTCCTTCCTGTCATCTTGATCGGCGGGCGGGCCATCTACTGCGCCCGGCCTTCCGTCCGGGCGGCGGGCATCCTCGCCGACGCCGAACTGGCGGCGCTTCCGCCGTCGGCCCGCGAGATCGAGGTCTACACGTGGTCGACGCCGTTCTCGGGAGAATGGCGGCTCAGATTTCGCGCCGATCCGGCGGACATCGAGCGTTTCCTGGAAGCATCTCCCATCCTCCAGAGGGCAAAGTGCCGGGAGTATTCAAGAGAGAGAATGCGACTGATCGACCCTGAGCCCTACAGAGACCGTTCCGATGACGATCCGAATGGGCCGGACTACTTCAGACCGGATTCCAGCATGCCTGCGTGGTATATCCAGGAGATCAAGACGCCGGGCAAGCGATACGAGACAAAAGTTTCCGGATTCAGCGATCCCGGCGAGGTGATCGTCCACACGCAGGAGAACCTGGTCCTTGTGGGTTTGTCGCACGGCTGATTGGGAGAGAACGAAACCGCGTGACAGCCTCAAAGCTCGTCCCGATACGCGTCGCGATAGAGGCTTCCGTCCAGGGGTGTGTGAAAACACCCGGACATGTGTGTGGCAGCCTCAAGGCGCGGCCTTGGGGATGGCGGGTATGATCTGGCTCTGAATGTCCGGAGACGCCGACACTCTCTGCCATCCCCCAACGCCAAGGCGTTTGAGGCTGCCACCCACACACTTCAACTGCTCAGGAATGCCAGTGCCTTAAGATCTGCACACACACACACACACACGCTTGCGTCTCCATCTCGGAATGGGCTTGCGTTTGCTACGCCCGGGGACCACAATGGGGATTGTGTGGTCCGTTTATCTTCTGTTGGCCGAGGTGCGCCGATGAGAGTCACGTGCTTTGTATCGCTGTTTCTTCTGCTTCTGACGCGACCGCTGGCGGCGTATGACCGGGTGACGGGCCGGACGTTCGCCAGCCGCTCGCGCGTGATTGCGCAGCACGGAATGGCCGCGACGAGCCAGCCTTTGGCGACGCAGGTCGCGATCGATATCCTCCAGCAGGGCGGCAGCGCCGTCGATGCGGCTATCGCGGCCAATGCCACCCTCGGTTTGATGGAGCCGACGGGTTGCGGCATCGGGGGCGATCTGTTCGCCATCGTCTGGGACGCGAGGACGCAGAAGCTCTATGGACTCAACGCCAGCGGACGCTCGCCGCACTCGCTGACCATGGCCCACTTCAAAGAACAGGGCCTGGAGTATGTCCCGCCGCGAGGCCCGTTGCCCGTCACGGTCCCCGGCTGCGTGGACGGCTGGTTCGAGCTGCACGGACGGTTCGGCAAGCTGCCGATGAAGGCGATCCTGGCGCCGGCGATCGCCTACGCCCGCGACGGGTTCCCCGTCTCGGACCTGATCGCGTCTCAGTGGCAGGGAAGCGTGCCGGTTCTGGAAAGCTACGAGGGGTTCAAAGAGACGTTCGCGCCCGCGCCGAAAGCGGGCGAGGTATTCCGGAACCCGAATCTCGCCAGGACGCTCGAACGGATCGCCGAACAGGGCCGGGACGCGTTCTACGAAGGCGATATTGCCCGGACCATCGGCGCCTTCATGAAACGCGTGGGAGGCTTCCTGTCCTACCGCGACATGGCCGAGCACACCTCGGAATGGGTCGATCCCGTCTCGACGGACTATCGCGGCTACACGGTCTGGGAGCTGCCTCCCAACGGCCAGGGGATCGCGGCCCTGCAAATGCTGAACATCCTCGAAGGCTATGACATCAAGGGCATGGGCTTTGGCAGCCGCGACTACATGCACTGCTTCATCGAGGCCAAGAAGCTCGTCTTCGAAGACCGGGCGAAGTTCTATGCCGACCCGGCGTTCAACGACATCCCGGTCAGGCAACTGATCTCCAAGGAATACGCTGCCCAGAGGCGAAGGTTGATCGATCCGAACCGCGCCGCCAGACGCTACGATGCAGGCGAGCCTGCTTTGGACAAGGGCGACACGATCTACCTGACCGTCGCCGACAGCGAAGGCAGCATGGTCTCGCTGATCCAGAGCAACTATCTCGGCATGGGCTCGGGGCTCGCTCCTGACGGCCTGGGCTTCATCTTCCAGGACCGCGGCGCGCTGTTCTCGCTGCGGGAAGGGCACTTCAACACGTACGCGCCGCACAAGCGGCCGTTTCACACGATCATCCCGGCGTTCATCACCAGGGACGGCCGGCCGTTCCTGAGCTTCGGCGTCATGGGCGGGGCGGCCCAGCCCCAGATGCACGTGCAGATCGTCGTCAACCTCGTCGATTTCGGGATGGACGTGCAGGAAGCAGGCGATGCACCGCGCATCCTCCACCTCGGCTCGTCCCAGCCCACCGGCCAGACGATGAGCGACGGCGGGACGGTGTACCTGGAGACGGGGTTCGACTACGAGGCTGTTCGCGAGCTGGTGCGCGCGGGACATCGCATCCAGTACAATCTCGGAGACTTCGGCGGCTATCAGGCGATTCGATATGACGGCCAGCATAGGGTATACTATGGAGCGTCCGAGTCGCGCAAGGATGGGCAGGCTGCCGGCTATTGAGAAAAGGACTGGAAAACGGGCCTGAAATGGAGATAATGGCAAGAGCTATGGTGGGTGGAGACCGCAGAATGGTCCGGGTTCGCAGAGTGACAGTCTCGTGCCTGTTGTCCCTGCTGGCGATGTCGATGGCGTCGGCGTCTTCGCAGGCGAAGGGGTTCCTGCGCACGCGGGGCCAGGACATGGTGGACGAGGAGGGCAGCAAGGTTCTGCTCAAGGGCGTCGGGCTGGGCAACTGGCTGCTGGCCGAGGGGTACATGTGGAAGTTCGGCGATGGCGGGGACCGGCCGCGAAGGATTGAGAAGCTCGTCAGCGATCTGATCGGCCCGGAGAAGGCGGCGGCGTTCTGGCTGGCCTTCCGCAGGCACTACATCACCGAGGCGGACATCGCGCGGATCGCGGAACTCGGGTTCAACTCGGTGCGTCCGGCCTTGAACGCCAGACGGTTCCTCACCGAAGGGGACAGCCCAACATATGTCGCGGAAGGATTCGAATTGCTCGACAATCTGGTCGGCTGGTGCAGGAAGCACGACATCTACGCTATCATCGACATGCACGGCGCCCCGGGCGGCCAGACGGGCGCCAACATCGACGACAGCCCCAACGACGAGCCGGGGTTGTTCATGGAAGCCCGGAACCAGGACCTGCTGGTGGATCTGTGGGTCAAGATCGCCGAACGCTACAAGGATGAGCCGGCGGTGGCGGCTTACGACCTGCTCAACGAGCCTCTGCCGGCGCGGACCGGCGCGGCCGAGAAGTACAAGGACCGGCTCGAACCGCTCTACCAGCGGATCACCGAGGCGATCCGCCGGGTGGACAAGCGTCACATGATCACGCTCGAGGGCGCCGACTGGGCCAACGACTGGTCGATGTTCTCCAAGCCGTTCGATGACAACCTGTTCTACCAGTTCCATTACTACTGCTGGGACCGCCCGACCACCCTCAGGAGTATCGAGCAGTTCCTGGCCCGACGCGCCGAACTCAACGCACCCGTGTGGGTGGGCGAGACCGGCGAGAAGGACAACACGATTTACTGGGGCACGACGCAGTACTTTGAGACCAACAACATCGGATGGTCCTTCTGGCCGTGGAAGAAGATGGACACGACCAATACGCCGTACTCGATCAACCGGCCTGCGGGATGGGACCAGATCGTGGCGTACTCGCGGGGCGACGACAAGCCTTCCGCGCAAGTCGCTCAGAAGGCGTTCGATGAATTGATCGAGAACATCAAGCTCGAAAACTGTGTCTATTTCCCCGACGTGGTCAATGCGATCCTGCGCCGTGTCCCGGGACGGATCGAGGCGGAGAACTACGGTCACCAGGGTCCGGGGCGGTCGTACTTCGTCAAAGACGCCGGGCAGAAGGCGAAGTACTATCGCGCGTCGGAGCCGGTGCCGATCGTACCGCTCGATCCGGACGATACGCGGCTGCGGGCCGGACAGTGCATCCGGCTGGGCGAAGGAGAATGGACGGCCTACGAGGTCGATACGCGCGGGTACGGCCAAGTTCGCGCCACCATCCGGGCGAAGGCCGAGGTCGTGCCGGCGGCCTTCGAGATCTCGTGCGACGGCATGGGGCTCGAAATCCCGATCGTGCAGACCGGCTGGGACGAGATCGATCTGGATGCGGTCGAACTGGCCGAAGGGACCCACCGGGTCGTCCTTGCGGTTCGCCGGGGGACGATCTGTTTCGATTGGATTGGCGCGGAGTGACATTCGATGCGACGATGGCCGAATACGCGGACTGTTACGGGGACAGGGGCTGACACATGCCGTACCGCAGCCTGACAGTGAAAGAGCTGGCGCGGATGCTGGGCGCCGACGCCCGCCGGCTGGAGCGCATGGCCCAGCGGGGGGAGATTCCCTGCCAGAAGGTGGGCGGCGAGCTGCGCTTCAACCGGGCCGAGATCACCGAATGGCTCCAGCAGAAGATGGGCTCGATGACGGGCGACCATCTGGCGGAGGTCGATGCGGGCATGACGGCGCAGCGGCAGAAGCCGCAGGGCGAGGCGATTGTCCGCCCGCTGCTGCGGCCCGAGGCGGTCAGCACGCAACTGAACTCACGCGGCAAGAGCAGCCTGCTCCGCGAGCTGGTGGCCATGGCCCAGCGGACCGGCCTGGTGTACGACGAGCAGGCCCTGCTGGACGCGGTCATGGCCCGCGAGGAGATGCACAGCACCGCGATCGAGCGGGGCATCGCCATCCCGCACCCGCGGCGGCCCTTGCCCTATGAGATCGCCGATTCGCTGCTGGTGGTGGGAAAGACCGGACGGGGGATCGTCTTCGGGGCCCCCGACGGCAGGCTGACCGATCTGTTCTTCCTGACCGCGTCCCAGGACGACACCCACCACCTGCACATCCTGGCGAGGCTGTGTCGGATGCTCCGGGACGAGGACTGGGTCGCCCGCCTGCACGCGTGCGAAACGAACGGTGAGATGATCGACCTGCTGACCGAGCGGGAAGAGCAGGTGATTGTGGAATCGGCGTGACTGCGTCCGAGAACATGCAGCGAACCGGGCCGTGGGGCGGGATGTCGCGAGCCGGACGCGTGTGAGAACATCCGGGCAACCGTGTGGCAGCCTCAAAGCTCGTCCTGAGCGAAGTCGAAGGGAGCGTAGCCTTGGGGATGGCGGGCATGATCGGGCCTCGTATGTCCAGAGACGCTGACACTTTCGACCATCCCCAAGTCCTGCGGACTTGAGGCTGCCACCCAGACGCTCCAATGGGTCAGGAACGCCGGTGCCCTATAGCCTGCACAGACACCGAGCCGGCGGACAGCGGGATTGCAAACGAAAGCGGGGGCGGATACAATGGTCGTCACAACGTGTGAATCGATCAGGATCTGTTTGACAGGATTGCGTTTGCCGGGTAGAGGTTTAGGGATGAGCTTGAGAATCCATCACGCACGTCACTGTCTTGCCTACGCATTGAGTGCTCTGATTCTCCTCGGCACGGTCGCTGGCTGCATGCCCGACCTGACCAGGGGACGGGACTTCGGCGAACCTCCGATCTGCGAGGTCCACGCCCGCGTGATGGTCAAGCAGAAGGTCCCGGTCATTGCCAGCTACGACGACCTCTACGGACCCGAGTGGGCGGCGGCCCAGCGGGAGCTGTTCCCCCATTCCGACAGTCCCCGCACCTGGGAGGGGGACATCGCGGTCCACGGTGAGTTCGCCCTCGATTACGTCTGCCCCGGCTGCAACGAGGCGCGGGACCAGTGGCTCATCCAAAACCGTCCCGGCATCGCCCGCGCCAAGGGCCTGATCAAGTAGACGAGGCTCCAGTTCAAACGAGAGGAGCGATCGGGCTGGATCGGTTTGGAGAGGCCGTCGGGTCCGTGGCTGGATCGTATTGCGAGACAGGGATTCTCTTTTGGCGTTTGTTCGTGGAGGTGGAGTTGTGGACTGTGGGCGTCTCATCGACGAGTTGATCAGTGGATGCGATCTTGGCACGGAAGAAGGCAAAACGACTGCCTATGCCAGGTGCGCGGACTACGCGGACAAGAACATCGATCATCGCCGCGCGTTCAATGACTTCATGCAGCTTGTCGCCAAGAGGCTGGATGTGCTGCCGGTCCGTCTCGACAGTTTCCTCGATACCGTGGGGGATCCGCCGGAGGGTGCCAGGATTCACGTGAAGGTGGTCAAGGAGAACCTGGTCAACGTGACAGGGAACGCCGACGGCTTGCGGTACCTGGCGAGCTTGATCCTGGAGTTGGCCCGCGACGCCGTCGAGCACGACCACGCCCACCTCTACGCGGACGAACCTCCCATGTGCGGCGATGTGTATCTGACAGTCTACCATGAACCCGATCCCTGGTTTAAAAGCCTGGACAAGGAAGGCTCCGCTGAAGAGGAACAGACCTTGTCTGTTGCCGAAAGAGATATTGATCCCTCGGAGATTGCCGCTTTGTGTGTGCTGGCGAAGACCCCGCCGGCGATGCGCTTGACACCCAATCGGCCTTATCGAGTTCTTTCCGTCGATGTGTACCAGGGGCAGGGGATATGGGAGAGACGCATCCGCGAGAGCGACGAGCGGTTCTTCGTTTTCACCCTGGTCAACGATGAGGGCAGCGAGGAAGCCTACGGGTTCGATCTGGACGACCCGAATGTCCTGCTATTCTCGCAGCAGGATGTCGCCGGTCTCCAAGGCCCTGATTGATTGCCTCCCCGCGCCGGGCGCCGGCACTGGATCGGGGTACGTGTTGTCGGGGGGACCGAAATCCGAAGCACGAAACACGAAATCCGGAACAGATTCGAATTCCCAAGCCCGAATGACACAAACAGACCGGCGGTGTTCTGCCGTCTTCATTGGGTCATTTGGATTTCGTGCTTGTTTCGGATTTCGGTATTCGTGTTTCGTGCTTGCCCTGAGTCGTGTGCGTGGATCGAGACGGGGGTCTGCGATTCAGTCGGGCAGGACGATGTCGGTCGGTGGCCGGCCGGCAGCGGGGCGGGTGAAGCGCTCGCCATAAGGGGTGGAGCCGGGGACGAAGCCCCCGTGGGAGAGGAAGAACCAGCCGTCTTCGACGCCCATGAACCGGTCGAGCCGGTCGGCCTTTCCCGTCGGGTCGTGACTGAACGTCGCCGTCGTCAGTTCGATCCATTGGCCCTCGGCGGTGCGAATCCACTGATTGCCGTAGAGGGCCTTGCGCAGCAGGTGACCGTTGGCGCCGCCAAAATTCTCGCTGAAGCTGTAGAGTCCGCGCAGATAGCCGCCTTCCTTCGGCGCTCGCCAACTGGAGATCAGCATCCACTTCTTGCTGTCGGGGTGGAAGTAGTAGCCGGAGTTGATTGTGTGCGTTTCGTCGGTGGGCCTGGCGGTGACGAGGAACCGCTGCTTTTCGCCGGTCTTCCACGGATACTTCAGGTGGCTGTGTCCGCCGGTGCCTTCGTTGCCGAAGTCGCCTGCGTAGACTCCTTCGCCTTTGGCCACGAGCCTGACGCGGTTCTCGTCGGCGACCTTGTCGCGGTCGACCGCCTCGCTGCCGCTGTCCCAGACGCTGAAGATGATTCGCCGCTCGGTCGGGCTGTTGACCTGCATGCCGAAGTAGCCGCGATGCCAGCCGCACGCCATGTAGTAGGTCCAGACCGGGTCTTCCAGGCCGATCATCTCGCAGTAGAAGGCCTCGACTTCAGTGTCCTTTTCCACGGGATAGAACAGGTGCACCGATGCGGCGTTGCGCCGGCTCTTGCCGTTGAACCGCGCCTCGCGCGCCGCCGGTCCGTCGAGAACGAGAGTCTCGATATCGCCGGCCGGCTGACCCGGCGCGTTCAGCGATTCGAGCGTGAAGCGCTGGTAGCCGGTCTGGGCGATGTCGAACGAGCCGAACGCTGCGGTGACGACGCCTGCTCCGGCTGCTGTCACTGTCGCCTCGCGTGACTGGCCCGCGACGGCCAGACGCAAGTGCGACGCGGCGCCCTCGGCCAGGCGCAGCATCACGGCGCAGTCGAGCTTCCCCGGCGTCTTGATGTCGCCGAACCACAGCACCTTGATCGACGGATCGTTCCATCGCGTGATCCCCGCCGATTCCGAGACGCGCGCCCCGCGTACGTCGGGATCGAGATAGGCGGTGAACGCCGGCACGCGCAGCTCGGCGGCGGCCAGCGACGCCAGCGCCATCGTTGTCAACACGACAGCCGGAAGATGACGTTGCTCTGTCATGGTTCTCCTCGAAACGGCGCGCCCGCCGGTGCGGAGGGCGCCGACCGACGCCATTCTATCATCGTCCCGGCCGCCGTTCCAGCCGCCAAGGGCATGCGAAAACGTCCTGACACACACCTGCTGATGTGTTTGGCACAGCAGTAGGGGCGACTAATCGTTCGCCCCTACAAACGCCGGCCGGTTGCACGAATTCGCCGGTCTTGCCACTTGCCGTCCAGACTGTCGGCCCAAGACCGGCAATCGCGTTGTCAGTGAGAGTGTCTGTGTCTTGACGCGCTCGGCGTCGTGGAGTATCAGGGGAGCGGACTGGGCGATTGGCCCATCGACGTTTGGAAGGACGACGGGCTGTGGTGCGTGTGCTGGCCGTTGCGATCGTGGTGCTGCCGCTGCTGCTCGGCGGGTCACCGTGCCCTGAGGTGAACCTGCCGGCGATGGAGGACTGCCCGTTCGCGTTCGGTCCGAGTCTCATCGTTGGGCAGTATCTCGGCTGGATTCGCGTCGAGGCCGGGCGGCAACTTGTCCACACGCGGACCTGGTGCGATCCGGACGGCGATATGGGCGGCGCCAGACTGCTCGACGGGCCGGACGGGATGCGGCTGTACAACAAGCCCAGAATCAGCTCCTACACGCTCGTCTGGACACCGAAGCGGGCGGGGGTTTTTGCGGCGGTGGTGCGCGTCACGGACGAGCCCCGGTCGGGCGAGCCGGCCGGCAGCACCGGGATGATCCTGATCCAGGTCGCGGCGCCCGCCAGACGCGTCGCGCCGGGTCTGTGCGGCGGCCCTCCTCGATAGCCGTCTTACTTCGACGGCGCCGGTTCGAGGTGGAAGGCCTCGATCAGCTCGTCGATGATCTCCGGGTTCATCGCAACGTGGCCGCCGATGGGCTGGGCGTCGAGCACCGCTTCGGCGGAACATTCGAGGACCTCCAGCTTGTCGAAGGCCGCCAGGACGCTGTCGCCGACGACCATGACGCCGCTGTTGGCCAGCACCGCCGCCGGGCTTTGTAGCGTCAGCGTCCGCGCCAGCAGAGCGAAGTCGTTGTACACGGTCTCGAACGGCAGCAGGCTCACCTCGCGCACGAAGATGTAGCTTTCGGGGATCGTGCGGGTGTCAACGGTGCGCCGGCAGACGCTGAAGGCCATCGCGTTGAGCGGGCAGGCGTTGGCGATGGCCATGACGTCCGGATGGGCGTCGTAGATGGCCTTGTGCGCCAGGACCGCGCGGCTGGGGTGCTTGCCGAATTCCTTTTTGCCCTTGCGGATCATGACGATTTCCTCGGGCAGCACGGCGTGCCGGTCGAGCGGGTAGGGCGTGATCAGGAACTTCTCGCGGTCGATCCGCGCCGAGAACGTGCCGGTGGTCATCGTCAGCAGCCGCTGGCGGTAGCCCCGTTCGACAAAGCGCGAGATCTGGTTACGCAGCTCCTTCTCGCGGATGCTCATCATGCTCGGATCGTAGTCGAAGGCCTCCAGCGGCACATCGCTCTTGCTCTGGAGTTGCAGTTGCTGGTCGGTCAGATACGTCGGCTCGCCGAGCGTGTGGGCCTTGATCAGGATCTTGCAGCACATTTCGAGCGTCTCGAACTTGCCGAAGGCCTCCTGAAGGGTCTGTCCGGCGCAACAGACGCCGTGGTTTTCGAGGATGACGCTGTCGAAGCCCTCGGCGTACTTCTGCGCGATCTTGCGCCCGAGGTCCTCGCTGCCCGGCACGCCATACGGCGCGAACGCCACCGTCCCGTTCGACCGCCACGCCTGGTGGAACAGCCTGGTGTCCGGCACCTTGTGCGCGATGCTGAAGGCCACCAGCGCCATCGGGTGCGCGTGGACGATGGCCTTGAGGTCCGGACGGATCGCGTAGATCGCCTTGTGGAACGGGTACTCCGAGCTGGGCCGGTGCAGCCCCTCGATCCGTCCGTCGGCCCGGACGCACACGATGTCGTTGGCCGTCAGCGTGCCCTTGTCCACGCCCGTCGGCGTGATCCAGATGTCGCCGTTCTCGTCGAGGATCGACAGGTTCCCGCCCGAGGTCGTCGTCATCTTGTACCGGTAGATCCGCTGCATCGTGAGCACCAGCTCGTCGCGCGGATGAAGGTATTCGTATTTCACAGTCATCCCCTGTAATGAGTTGTCGAATCCACCCATCCTCTATACCACCGAACGCCCGCCTTGGCAACGACGACGTCCGACGCGGTTGCCCGTCTTCTGGTGTGCGCTGGAAGAAGCCGTTTGCAGGGTGCCCGCAAGAGCTTGCCCCTTCAACGGTGTTCCAGGCGGGCAGTGAGCTTGCACGGGCATAGCTGGCCCGGCAAAGGTAACGCCTCACGGCGTCACCACGAACGAAATCCTGACCCGAGGCCCAGATAGGTAATTGCGTCGGACAGGCTGTCATCACGTCCCGTGGCCGGTTGCAGTTGCTGTAGCCGTCCGGTACGATGCTCGGAGGATGGTTCTTGGCGTCAAGACGACCTCTGGTGAAAGGCAGGATGATGATGCGACAGATGGTTGTGGCGGTGGTGGCGGCTGTGGTGTTGGCTCCGATGGCGGCGGGCCAGCCGTACTTGTTCAGCTACTTCAAGGGCAACGGCGAGGACGGCCTGCATCTGGCCTGGAGCGCTGACGGCCTGACCTGGACCGCGCTGAAGGGCGATCGGTCGTTCCTGACGCCGCAGGTGGGCACCCGGCTGATGCGCGATCCGTGCATCTGCCAGGGCCCGGATGGGACATTTCACATGGTCTGGACCAGCGGCTGGTGGGACAAAGGCATCGGTCTGGCCCACTCGAAGGATCTGATCCACTGGTCGGAGCAGACCTGGCTGGAAGTCATGGCGCACGAGGGCGGCGCGCTGAACTGCTGGGCACCGGAAATCTACTACGATGCGGCCACGCAGAAATACCTGATCTTCTGGTCGACGACGGTCCCGGGCCGTTTCCCGGCGACGGAGGAATCGGGCGACGGCGGGCCGAACAGCCGCAAGCTCAATCACCGCGTCTACTACGTGACCACTTCGGATTTCGCCAGCTACAGCGACGCGAAGCTCTTCTTCGACGGTGGATTCAACGTCATCGATGCCACGCTCGTCAGAGAGGCCGACAGGTACGTCCTGTTCGTCAAGGACGAGACGAAAGAGCCCGTGGCGAAGAAGAATATCCGCATCGCGACCGCCTCAAGAGCGGAAGGGCCCTATGGTCCGGCCTCCGAGCCATTCTCGCCCGACTGGGTCGAAGGACCCACCGCCCTGAAGATCGGTCCGTACTGGTATGTCTACTACGATGCCTACACGCGCCATCGCATGGAAGGCGCCCGGTCCAGGGACCTGGTGCATTGGAGTTCGATCACCGAGGAGCTTTCGTTCCCGGCGGGAGTGCGGCATGGAACGGCGTTCGGCGTATCGAATGAGATTCTGGCGGCCCTGAAAGAAAATTAGCGGCCAATGCATTGATGCAACAGGCCAATGCGCAAGGTCTTAAGCGAGAGGCCGCCATCGGCTGGGCGATGCGAGGAAAATCCTGCTGGCGTTTTGCCTGCGGCGTTCCTATAGTCGCAGCGACTCGGTTGGTAAGATCAGTCCTCGAAATGAGCGCCGCGGCGTTCGCGCAGAGTCGTAGCGAACGGGCGGCGCATTGGCAGCGAGAACAGGACGATGGATACCACATACCCAGAGAGCGTCGGATGGCGACCCAAGCAGGCTGTCGGCGCGCGCCCGTGTCCGAGGTGTGGGGCGACCATGATGGAAGTGGATCGCGTGGGAGAAGGGGGCTATCTCTACATCTGGTACGAGTGCTGCGAGAGCGGTTGCGACGAGCAATGGCTGGCCCGGACGGCGGTCCGCGACGTGTAAGGCCGACGCAGCGATTGACGATATCGGCGTGGTTGGTTTGGCGTGCGAAAGCCGGCGGTCCGCCACAGGCGGATGCGGCCGTCTCGAACGCACGGAAACGGGCTCGGTCCGGCGTCTGCTTCGGCAGAATCGCGTCGAACCGAAGCTGCGGCATGGAGGTGAACAGGGATCGTCGTCGGAGGTGGAGTTGCGGCGGTCCTGTGCGTTCTCGAGGAGTGGTGATGCACACGCCGGCCTTCCTGCGATGATGGAGCGTCGTAGGGAGGCCCCCGCCGTCATTCGCCGATGATCTGGCAGATGACGGTTCGCTTGCGTGCGTGCGTGTCGAAATCCACCAGGATGATCTGCTGCCAGGTCCCCAGCATCAGATGCCCCTCGACGAACGGCACGCTCAGGGATGGGCCCAGCAGCGAGGCGCGGACGTGGGAGTGTCCGTTGTCGTCGTGCCAGGTCTGCTCGTGTACATAGTGGCCGTCGGCCGGGGCGATCCGCTCGAACGCCGCTTCGAGGTCATGCTCGGCCAGACCCGGCTCGAACTCCGTGGTCGTCAGGCCGGCGGTCGAGCCGATGTGGAAGATCGTCACGGTCCCGTCCCGCACCCCCGAGCGGGCCACTGCCCGCGCGACCTCTCCGGTGATGTCGACTACGTGGTTGTTGCCGCGTGTTGGAACGTGAAGCTCTTCGGTCTTGACCATACTGCCGACCCCTTGACAAGTATTCCTCGATGAGAGCGTAGCATACCGTGAGACGCGCGTCGATGCAAGGCCGATGTGACGCCGGCTCAGTGCCTTCGTCGGTTCTCGCCGAGCGTGCGTCGCAGCAGGTGACCGATGGCGATCACGACGATCAACAGGATAACCAGCGCCATGGCGGCGTACGGATCGTAGGCGGAAACCCGTGCGTGGAGTTCCCGCAGGAACAGGGCCCAACACAAGATCGCGACATAGGTGGCGGCCAGCACGACGGAGATGTTCAGCCAGATCGGCAGGGCCAGCAGGAAGCCGATCACCGATCCAACGACGGGCCCGGTCATCCAGAAAGGAAACCACACGAACGCGAACAGGCCGATGATGCCGTACCGCTGGATCTTCGCCTTGTGCGTCTCGGCCGCCTCGTGGACGCGGTCGAAGACGGCCTTGAGGGACTTGATCACCAGCAGGTGCCGCCAACTGAACACGAACAGAGGGTAGAACACGAGCACCTGGACGGTCTCTACCAGCATGGTGATGACGATCACATAGGCGTGCCCGAGGGAGGCGGAGTAGCCGTAGGCGAGTCCTGCCGCCCGCCCGAACACCAGGGTCGTGGCGGTCATGCCGATGAGCATCTGGAATTCGTCCGGCGACCGCACGACCATCACGCCCAGCCAGACGGTGTATGCGAAGGCCAGGATCACAGCGATCAGCAGGAGCCTTCCCTCCGGCCCGACCAGCAGCGACACGCGCAATGCGTTCGGCGGGCCGGCCTTCTGGTCTTGAGGCGGTTGTCCGGAAGCTGGATCCATCGTCGTATGTCCCATCCACACCATGCTACACGTCAATGGCCTCGCAGGCCAGATGTCGCCCGGTGCTCAGCCGAGGCGATCCAGGAGCCGCAGCAGACCGTCGAGGATCGTGATCGGGTGAGGAGGGCAGCCGGGGATGTACAAGTCCACCGGCAGGATGCCCTCGACGCCGTTGCAGACCTCCGGATGATCCCGGTAGCAGCCGCCCGAGATGGCGCACGCCCCTGTCGCGATGACGAGCTTGGGGTCGGGCACGGCGGCGTAGGTTTTCTCTAGGGCCAGCTTCATGTTCGCCGGAACCGGCCCGGTGACGAACAGGCCGTCCGCGTGTCTGGGCGAGGCCACGAACTGGATGCCGAATCGGCCGAGATCGAAGACGACCGTGGTCAAGACGTTGGTGTCGGCTTCGCAGGCGTTGCAGCCTCCGGCACAGACCTGCCGCAGTTTCAAGGATCGCCCAAACAGGCGACGCGCCTTCTGGTCCAGCGCCTCGGCCAGTTTCACCGCCCGGTCATGGACGACCAGATCGTCGCGCGAGCGGCCGGCCAGGCGACAGTCGCGCGTGAACTCGATGGCCTCGGTGGGACACGCTTCGGCGCACGCCCCGCAGAAAAGGCATCGGCCCAGATCGATCATGAGCGCGCCGTCGGCCTTGCGCATGGCCTCGGTGGGACAGGCGTCGATGCACCGCGTGCAATCGGCGAGGCACTTCGAAAGCTCGACCTGCGGCCGGCCGCGAAATCGCTCGGGGAGAACGGGCTCGCCTTTCGGAAAGGCCACCGTCCGGTGTCCCTGCTGGAGTCGTGCCCACAATGGCTTTATCATGGTCGTGCCTTAGAGATCGTGACCGCAATAGGACAGGTTGAAGCTCTTGTTGCAGAGCGGGAAATCGGAGATCTGCTGATCCCTCATCGCCATCGCCAGTCCCATCCAATTGTGGAAGGATGGATCGACGATCCTATGATGCATCAGCCCGCCGTCGGGACCGGTCAGGGCGACGTGGCAGATCTCTCCGCGCCAGCCTTCGACGAGACTGACGCTGAACCGGTTGGGGCTTAGTGGCTTGGCCTGTGTCGTGATCGGCCCGTCGGGCATGGACGCGAGCTGATCGCGGACGAAGGCGACCGACCTCTGGATCTCGAGCCAGCGCACGTAGGCCCTGCCAAAGACGTCTCCGGTATTCCACGTGGACACCGGGACCTGGGCGAAGCGGTACATGCCGGTGGGGAAGTTGAACCGGCAATCCATTTCCACGCCGCAGGCCCGCGCCGGAACGCCCACGAGGCCCAGTTCCCGACACGTCTGGATCGGAACCCTGCCGGTGTCTTCGAAGCGGCTGAGCACCGACGGCGTGCTCCACAGCAGGTTGGCGGCAACGGTCACGTCCTTCAGCCCCTGGGCGATTTGTTCCGCCAGCGACTCACAATGCCGGTCCGTCACGTCGAAGCCGACGCCGCCGGGCACGATGAGGCCGCGCCCGAAGCGGTTGCCGCAGATCAACGCCGTCATGTTGAGGAAGTCGCCACGAATGCGTCCGCAGAACGAAGAGGTCGGCAGGTACCCCACATCGCCGGCCAGCGCGCCGAGATCACCGGTATGATTGGCCAGCCGCTCCAACTCCAGTGCAATGGCGCGCAACACCTGGGCGCGGGGGGTCACATTCCGGCCGGAGAACGATTCGATGAGCTGGCAGTAAGCGGTCGTGTGACCGACGGTCGTGTCACCGGCGAGGGTCTGCACGTAGTGCACCGTCCGCTTGTTGGGACCGCCCACTAAGGCGCGCTCGACGCCGCGATGCTGGTAGCCGAGCGAAATCTCCAGGTTCAGGACCTGCTCGCCGTGGCACTGGAAACGGAAATGTCCCGGCTCGATGATGCCGGCGTGTACGGGACCGACCGCCACCTCGTGCACCTGCTCGCCGGCCACCTTGAAAAAGTCCATCACCGATGGGGCGATCGGCTCGTCCTGTCGCCGGCCGCCGCGATATGGCGGATGAAATCGAACTGGCTTGAGCCACGGATGGCCCTCGGGCACGACAGACCACTGCTCGGCGATCTCTCGCTCGAACCAGTGAGCCTGCGTACAGTCGACCGCGACGGATGGATAGCGCTCGCCCACGTCGGCCGACAGCACGCCGAGGGTTCCCGCGCTGTCGTCGGCCAACACCGCGAACAGGCGAAGTCGGCTGTTGCCCAGAGGGGCCGCGAAGAGAGCGGCGATTCTCATGCCCGAAGCCGCCGCGTCGATCACGGAACTGCGAAACGTGCCGACGTCGAGGACCGGGACCTGCTTGGTGTCGATCGCCTGACCGTTGTAGAACGAAATCGCGTTCGAGACCGGCATCAGTGTCCTCCTATCGTCGCGGCAGCCCCGCGAAGCAGGCTGTCTACCGCCGGGGGCAGATACAGGCCGAGCATCAGCGTCAGGGCCCCTAATCCCAGCGGAGGAAGGATCGCCAGAATCGACTCGCTCTTGCCGGGCGGACGCAGATCGCTCGCAGACCGACCCTGCGCCATGTTCAGGAACGCGGCGGTCATGCCGATGAAGATCATCGCCAGCATCGCCAGGAACGCGACGGCAATCCCGATCCGCCCCTGTTCGATCATCGCTTTGACGATCGTGAACTCGCTGAGGAACGCGCCGAAGGGAGGCATTCCAGTGATGGCGATCAGGCCGGCAATCCAGAGCACGCCGCTCCAAGGCAGCACGCCGAGAATCCCGCGAACCTCCGTCGTCGCCTTGGTCTTGTACGCCGCCAGGATGTTGCCGGCGACCAGAAACAACATCGCTTTGGTCAGCGAATGATTGGCGGCGTGCAGCATGGCGCCGAACGTCGCGCCCGCCCCGATGCCTACTCCCAGAGCCAGAATCCCGACGTGCTCGACGCTCGAATACGCCAGCATGCGCTTGTAGTCGGTTTGACCGAGGATGAAAATGGTGGCCCAGCCGATGGAGATCAACCCGAACAGGATCAACAAGTCCTGGCAGAACGCCGCTTGTCCCGCGGCCGCACAGACCTGGTAGCTGCGCAGGATCGCGAGGAACGCGCAGTTCAGGAGTGCCCCCGACAGCAGGGCCGAGATCACCGACGGGGACTCGCTGTGGGCGTCCGGCAGCCACGTGTGCAGGGGAGCCAGGCCCATCTTCGTGCCGTAGCCGACCAGGAAGAACAGGAAGGCCGCTCTGAGCCAGGGGACGTTCAGGTTTGCGCCGTTCTCGATCAGCGTGTCGACGACGATGGCGATGCCTTCGCCTCCCGGTTTCGACGCGGCGATGACCATCAGGAAGTTGCCGAGCAAGGCCAGCGCGATGCCCACGGAGCAGATCAGCAGGTACTTCCACGTCGCTTCGAGCGAACGATGGTGCCGGTGAAAGTAGATCAGCGGCGCGCTGGCCAGCGTGGTCGCTTCCATGGCGACCCAGAGCAGGCCGAAGTGCCGGCTGACCGTGACGAGCGTCATCGTGGCCAGGAAGGCTTCGAGACAGGCGCAGAAGACGGCGTCCGGCGCGTTGGTGAACAGCATTCCTTCCTCGTAGTCCTGCTGCTTGCCGGCGCCCTGAATGGCCAGGTAAGCGAAGGCGTACACCGAGCAGGCCAGAAACAGGATGCTGGTGATCGTCAGGAACAGCAGACCGGCCGCATCGAGCATCAGCCAGCCGCTCAGCAGGGGCTGGGGCGTCGTGTTCCAGGCTGCCAGAGTCACCGCGGTGTGTCCGACGCCCGTTAGAACGAGGAGGACGCGACGCACCAGGGTGTGTCGCACCAGCAGCGACAGCAACGCGGCGACGGCGGGAATCAGCAGCAGAGCGCAGATCACGGAATCAACTCCTCAACCCGGACAGCTTGTCCGTATCGATGTGGTCGAATTCGCGATTGATGTGGAAGATCGCGATGCCCATGACGAAGATGGCCACGAAGATGTCCAGCAGGATTCCCAGCTCGACCAGCAGCGGCTGTTTGTCCACCAGGGCTACTCCAAACGCATAGATCCCGTTCTCCAGCACCAGATAGCCCAGCACCTGCGTCAGCGCCTTGCGTCGGCTGACGATCAGAAACAGCCCGGACATGATCGTGAAGAACGCGACCGGCACGATCAGGGAAGACATCACCGGCTCGGGCAGGGGCAGCCGGGAGCCCAGCCAGATGCAGACCACCAGGATGAGCGTCCCTACGGCGAGGGATTTGCCGTATCCGATGAACGGCTCGATCTCGCGCTGCGCGTTCACCTCGCGAAGGGTCCGCATCAACATCCACGGAAACACGCCGCCCTTGAGCAGAATGATCGCGATTGCGAAGGCGGTCCCGTGCAGTTCCATGTGCCCGCCCTTCGTCAGCAGGGGCAGAAGGCCCAGTGCGATTCCCTGCAAAGCGACCGTCCGGATGCAGGCCCCCAGCCGGCTCAGGCCCAGCAGCATCAGGTTCGTCAACACCAGGAACACCAGCACGATATCTGCGGCATTGTTCATCGGATTATCTCAGGACCAGGACTACCGCCAGAATCGACAGCGTTGTGGCGCCGACGAGAAGTTGGGGCACGTGCAACAGTCTGACGCGAGCCATCGACGATTCGATTATGCCGACCAGCACCGCCAACAGCGCCATCGATAGAAGGACCGCCAGGGTGTCGACCCAGAGAACGCCGGTGTGAGCCGGAACGACCAGGCCGACCAGCACCTGGCCCAGCAGCCACATCTTCAGCGCCGCCGAATAGAGAATGATGCCGAAATCGGGTCCGCTGTGGTCGAGCACCATGACCTCGTGGATCATGGTCAATTCAAGATGGGTATTCGGATCGTCCACCGGGATTCGGCAGTTCTCCGACAGAAAGACGATCAACAGCGCAAGGCCTACCAGCACCACGATCGGGCCGGCGCACAGCCACAGATGTGGGACCGTTGCGACGACCATGTCCGAAAGGGACATGCAGCCGGTGTACTTGGCGACCGCGGCCAAGGCGATCAGCAGGGCCGGCTCGGACAGCGCCGAGAATGTCACCTCTCGGCTGGCGCCCATGCCCTCGAAGCTCGACCCGGTGTCCAGCGCACTGAGAACGAGCAGGAACCTCGACAGACCCAGCAGATAGATCAGGACGAGGAAATCTCCTGGAAACGCGATCGGCGCCCGCACGCCACCGAATGGAACCAGCGTGGCGGCCGCCACGACCGCCGCAAACCCGATCCACGGACCGGCAGCGAAGAGCCAGGACGTCGAGCGGCTGTAGACCGCGCCTTTACGCAGGAGTTTCCAGATGTCGTAGTACGCCTGCAACAGCGGCTGGCCTCTTCTGCCGGCGAAGAGGGCCTTCGTCCGGTTGATGATCCCCAGCAACAGAGGGGCCGCCACGAAGGCCACGACAAGATGAACCAGCTTCAGCGTCGTCATCATGTTACATCAGCTTCCAAATCAGGAGGATCCACAGGGTCAACGCGATGTACAGGACATACACCTGAAGCCGGCCGTGCTGGAGCCAACGGAACCACCCGAGCGACCAGCGGATCGCTTCGAACGCGGGCTGATACAGGTACTTTTCGCAGACGTCGGCGGTCTCGGTTTCGAGGGCCGAGTCCGGCGGGAACACGCCCTTGGGCGGGTGAACCTCTTTGTGGGTGTGCAGGAGGAAGCCGAACAGGTCGGTCAGAGGCTGCGCAAAGGACGTCGCGGTGTACTGCATGCGGCAGTCGGGCGCCGCGTAGCCGCAGTCCCACGTGACGGCCTCTCGAACGGAGCGGCCGCTCAGCAGCCGCCTGCGCGCCAGGAGGCACAGAACGGCGATTACCGCCAGCAGCAGCGCAACGAACACGAAGTGCGTCAGTGTCGACGAGGCGGTTGCGAGTTCCGTCTCGACCGCGTCAGCGGGCAAGGAGGTGATTTCGCCCACGACGGTCTGCGCCGACCGGACAACCAGTGGCGACAACGCGCCGCCGAGCACGCACGAAGCCGCCAGGACTGCCATGGCCGCCTTCATGGCCCAGCCGACCTCGTGCGCCTGCTGGCCGTGGATGCTGCGCGGATGCCCGAGAAAGACCGTGCCGAACGCCTTGGTGAAGCAGGCCAGCGCCAGTCCGCCGATCAGCGCCAGGCTGCCGATGACAATCACCGCGGGAATCGCGGCGTCGAGGCCCCCGACGATCCCGTTCTTGAACGCACCCAGGTAGATCAGGAACTCGCTGACGAACCCGTTCAGGGGCGGTATGCCGCAGATGGCGATCGAGCCGACCAGAAAGGCCGCGGCCGTCCAGGGCATGCGTCTGACAAGTCCGCCCAGCAGGTCGAGGTGGCCCGTCCCGCTGCCGTGCAGGACTGCGCCGGCGCCCAGAAACAACAATCCCTTGAAGATGGCATGATTGATCACATGAAACAGCCCGCCCGCAAAGCCGAGGACCGCCAGCGTCGGCGAATGGATGTGCACGCCCAGCAGGCCCAGGCCCAGGCCCATCGTGATGATGCCGATGTTCTCGACGCTGTGATAGGCCAGCAGCCGCTTGAGGTCATGCTGCGCCAGCGCGAACAGCACGCCCAGGATGCCGGACACCACGCCGATTGCGATCAGTACCCAGCACCACCAGGCCTCGGGTGGCCCTAGCAGGATCACCGTCCTGACCAGGCCGTAGATGCCGGTTTTGATCATCACGCCGCTCATCACCGCCGAAACGTGGCTGGGAGCCGCCGGGTGCGCGTGAGGAAGCCACACGTGCAACGGCATGAATCCCGCCTTCGTGCCGAAGCCGACCACCGCCAGCAGGAACAAGGCGCCCGCCAGCGACGAAGGAACCGCCGGGATCGTGTCGAAGTCCAGCGAGCCCGCATGAGCGCCCAGCAGGACGAAGAACACGATAAGGAAGGCCGTTCCGATGTGCATGGCGACGAGATAGATGTTGCCGGCCTGGCGGACCATCTGCCGCTCATATTCGAACGTGACCAGAAAGAACGACGCCAGAGACATCACTTCCCAAGCCACGAGGAACAACAGCCCGTTCCTCGCTGCGACCACCAGCGCCATTCCCACCACAAGCAGGTTGTAGAAGAACCAGGAAACGCCGAGGTTCTTCTCTTGTCGGTAGGGCCAGAGATACTCGGCGCCGTAGATCGCCGCCAAGGCCGACAGACCGAGGATCGGCAGGAGAAACACCGCTGACAGAGGGTCGATCTGGACAAGAAACGAACCCAGAGGCACGCTCCAATTTGCCCGCAGAGACTCGATCCGCCCGCCGGCAAGCACCGCGAGAGCCGGGAGAATGGCGAGGAGACTTCCGACGACCGCGCCGCCGGCCCCAAGAAAAGACGACAAAGCCGGTCTTCGACCGCTCAGAAGTGACGCCAGTCCACCGATGAAGAGCACCGCCAGCCCACAGAGGAAAAGCGACATCTACCTGTCTTCTCCAGTTTTGACTTCCGATGAGTCTTGTTTCAGACCCGATTCGATCCTCGCGATTCCGGAAAGAATCTCCTCCCGGCTGCCCTGTTTCTGGAGAATCCCCCGGAGGTTTTTGTCACGCAGGATATACGCCAGCCTCGAAAGCAGATGGAGATGGGCCTTGACGGTGGGGCTGACCAGGGTGAACAGGCAGCTTACCGGCTTGCCGTCCAGGGCGCTGAAATCGATGGGTCTGTCCAGGAAGCTCAGGCAGACGATCGGCTCGGTCACGTGCAGCACAATGGGATTACGCACATGCGGAATAGCGATGCCGTCGCCGATGGCGGTCGAGGCCAGCGCCTCTCGCGTCAGGAGCACCTGGAGGAGAAACTCGCGGTCCACCTCCGCCGGCAGGCGCATCAGACTCACCACGTTGCGCAGCGCCGATTCCTTGTTCTGGCCCTCAACGCGATAGTATATGCCGCCCAGACTCAGCGCCTCCGAGAGGGCATGCGAGGAGACCTCGGTCTCGCTCGGCTCGCGAAAGACGTCCACAGACACGTTGATCTGGTGGGCGGTCGCCCATTCGAGCAGTTCCGCCCGACTGAAGCGGTACTGGCTGTTCACCCGATACGCCGGCAGAGAACCGTTCTTCAGCCACCTGTAAATGGTCTTCTCCGTCACCTTAAGCAGGCCGGCCACATCTCTTACCGTGAGTTGCATCTGTCACACCGAACGTACAATTGGACTTGCAATTGGACAAACGTGGACAATCTATCGTCATGGTTAGGGATTGTCCAATGGATTTTTACGCAAAATGACCGTGCTTGCAGAGATCGGGCGTGAAGCAGTACATACAAAGGAAGAACCCCGGCATCAGACCGGAAGAACATTGGAGACGAAGGGAATCGAACCCTCATTCCTGCGATGCGACCGCAGTGTGCTCCCGTTACACCACGTCCCCGTGTTCGGTCGGTTCTATTTTAGAAAGAATCGGCAAGATGTCAACATTTTCTTAAGTGTCTTTTGAAAAATCACTTAAGCACTGTCAGAAGCGCCACTTCTCCAAACTGACGATCGATTCGATAGGCTCCCGGCGGTGCTCCTTGGGCGAATCGGCCGGATGGCCCAGCGCCAGAAGCTCGATGATCTCCACCTCCTCGGGGACCCCGACGACCGCGCGAACCTTGTCGGCGTAGAACGACCCGATCCAGCACGTCGCCAGCCCTAACTCCGTGGCCTGCAAGCACATGTGTTCGAGGGCGATGGATACATCGATCGGGCCGATCGCCTGGCCGCAGCGCATCACGTGGTCGCTGGTCGTGCAGGCGACGATGATCGCGCCGGCGTTCTCGATGAACGTCTGGCCATTGGCTGCCACGGCGAGCTTCTTTTTCGTGGCCTTGTCGGTGACCACCACGAAACGCCAGTCCTGCAGGTTCTTGGCCGACGGCGCCTGCCTGGCCGCCTCGAGGATCATGTCCAATCGTTCCTTCTCAAGTGGCCGATCTGCGTAGCTGCGACACGAATAACGACGGCGAATCGCCTCGGAAACATCCATTCTTGAGCCTTTCCTGGTTCTGCGGCCCGCGCACGGGCGCTGAGCTAATGGAAACGCGTGAATATAAAGGTGCCGGTCGCTTGACGCAAGGGGCAAAACGCGATATCCTGCCGCCCCAGGACGGGCGGTTAGCTCAGTCGGCTAGAGCACCTGCTTTACACGCAGGGGGTCACAGGTTCGAGTCCTGTACCGCCCAATGCCGCAAGTCTGTTTTCAGCGGGGGTTTGTGGCGGATCACTCCTGTGTCGCCGGGCGGGGCGGCGCATCCAGCTCCTTTATGAAGATGCGGCGGAACTGGAGAAAGGATGCTCCCCATTCCCCGTCTCGGCGGGCGCCGTGATGCTGCAAAGCGATTGGGCCTCGGGCCGGGATGCCGGGAAGCTGAGCGTTGTCGAGGACCCGTTGCCCGTTGAGCCTGACCGTCAGGCGGTCACCTTTCATGACGATATGGAAGGTGTTCCACTGACCGATCGGCCGATCCGCTCTGAGTTTCGGCGTCACCGAGGCATGGACCTCGGGCGAAAAAGCCGGATCGGTGCGATAGCCCCACACCTCCCCTGAACCGACAGGCCAGCACCAGATGTTCACCTGGGACTTGTGCTGGCCGCGAAGGAAGACGCCGGAATCCGTGTTTGGAACCTCGATGAGCACATCCTCGCCGGCATCGTCCTTCTTGTACGTCCCATCGGGCAGAATGACCTTGGCAGCCCGGTTGATGTACGGGCTTTGTTTGATGCGCCAATCGACGAGCAGCTCGAAGTCGCCGTAGCTCCCGGCGGTCCACAGATTCCGGTCACCCGGTCCCTCCTGCGGGTCACAGTCGATGACGCCGTCGGCAACCTGCCAGTCGCGGTTCTGCGGATCGCGCACCGTCCAACCCTCCAGGTCGATTCCGTTGAAGAGCGACACGAAGCCTTTCGGCACGGCCGGCTCCGATCCCGGGGCTTCCGCTCTGTCGCAAGTATGGGGCTTCTGGCATGAGGCAGCCAGCAGGACAAGGCCCGCGACCAGCAGTGAGCTTGACACCAGACGCATAGCGGTTCTCCTTTCTCGACCTGGATGGCCGATAATTGGCGGGAGGCGCGGCACACCACGGTGGAGATTATTGCACGGCACGGGCCGCGGTCCAAGAGAAATCGATCCCCCTCGGGGGTGATTCTGGTTTGCCTGGGGACGCCGGTTCACTATGATTGCATCGGCGTCGTCGTGTGGGTCGGCATCGATAGATGGGTGCAGGGCACGACACAAGTGATTGTGATCGACAGAGAGGCGGATGCTTCGAATGAACGCACGAGTGGAGTCTGCAAAAGGTCGGTTGTCTCTCCCTGGAGAGGTCTTGCGAAGGACGGCTGTGGCAGCCGTTGTGCTGATGAGTGTCTCGGCGGCGGCGTTTCACCCATGCGGTGCGGCGGAGTTCTTTGTCGCGCCGCATGGCAACGATGCGCAGGCAGGTACGAGAGAGAAGCCCTTTACGACGCTTGAGGCGGCTCGTGATGCCGTGCGCAGATCGGATCGCAGTAATGAGGAGACGATTGTCTGGTTGAGGGCGGGTACATATGAACGGTCCGCGCCGTTCGTATTGACGGCGGACGATTCCGGACGCCCCGGCAAGGCGGTGACATACCGAGCGTGGCCGGGGGAGGAGGTCCGGCTGGTCGGAGGCCGACAGGTAGACCGTTGGCAGCCGGTCACGGACGATGCCGTTCTCAGGAGACTGGCGGCGGAGGCCCGAGGCAAGGTCCTCCAGGCCGATCTGAAGGCGGCCGGCATCCGCGACTATGGCGAGGTGAAAGGCGGGGGCCTGGAGCTGTTCTTCGACGATGAGCCCATGACACTGGCCCGTTGGCCGAACGAGGGGTTCGTCACGATCGTGGGTCTGGTCGAACCCGACACCGTCGATGTCCGAGGCACGAAGGGCAGCAAGACCGGGAAATTCATGTACGAAGGGGACCGGCCGAGCCGCTGGCTCCAGGAGAAGGACGCATGGGTGCACGGCTACTGGTTCTGGGACTGGTCCGACCAGCGGCAGAAGGTCGAAGCCATCGATCCGGAGAAGCGCATCCTCTCCGTGATGCCGCCGTATCACAGCTACGGCTACCGCATCGGTCAATGGTTCTATGGGATGAACATCCTGGCGGAACTCGACACGCCGGGCGAGTGGTATCTGGACCGCCAGACGGGCATTCTCTATTTCTGGCCGCCGAAGCCGATTGACGAGGGGCGGGTGGTCGTTTCCGTCCTGGACACGCTCGTAACTCTCGAAGGTGTGTCGCACGTAACCGTTCGGGGGCTGATCTTCGAAGCGGCTCGCGGCACGGCCATCGTGATGCGCGACTGCGAGCACACGCTCATCGCCGGCTGCGTGCTGCGCAACCTGGGCGACAGGGCGGTGCGGATCGAAGGGGGCGCGGCCAACGGCGTCGTCGCCTGTGATGTCTATGGGACCGGCAATGGCGGCATCACCATGAGCGGGGGCGAGCGATTGTCGCTTGCGCCCGGCGGGCACTTCGCGGACAACAACCATCTGCATCACTACGGCCGATGGAACCGCATGTACACGCCCGCGATCTCGCTCGATGGGGTGGGCAACCGCGCTACGCACAACCTGATCCACGATGCGCCCCACATGGCGATCTCGTTCGGCGGCAACGATCACACTATGGAGTTCAACGAGATCCACGATGTCTGCCTGGAATCCAACGACGCCGGGGCGATCTACGCCGGACGGGACTGGACGATGCGAGGCACGGTCATCCGCCACAACTACCTGCACGACATCACGGGATTTCGGGGGCACGGGTGCGTCGGCGTCTATCTGGACGACATGTTCTGCGGCACGCAAATCTACGGCAATGTCTTCTACAGAGTGACCCGGGCCGCCTTCATCGGCGGTGGACGCGACTGCTCCGTCGAGAACAACATCTTCGTCGACTGCCGGCCGGCATTGCACATCGACGCGCGAGCGATGGGGTGGGCCAGCGACAGCGTGGAGACCACGATGATGGAGCGGCTCAAGGCCATGCCTTACACGTCGCAGCTCTGGCGCAATCGTTATCCTGAGCTGGTCGGGATCGTTCAGGATGAGCCGGCGGCGCCCAAGGGCAATGTCGTGGTTCGCAACGTTTCCTGGGGCGGCCGGTGGGACGAAGTGGAGGGCAAGGCGCGACCCTACGTCACGTTCACAGACAATTGCGTGGATACCGATCCGCTGTTTGAGGGCGCGCCGCCGGCGACATTCCGGCTACAGGAGAACTCACCGGCGTACAGGATCGGCTTCAAGCCGATTCCCGTCGAGAAGATCGGCCTGTACGAGGACGAATATCGCACAGGCCTTCCCGGCCGGTGATGACGGCGGAGGATCATGTCCTCCCACAGACCAGGATTACGCTGAGGTGCACCATGAGACCGCGAGTTCCTGTTGTTTGTCTTGTCGGCGGGCTGTTCCTGTTTGCCTGCGTATCGCTGTCGCTGGCGGCGGACCCGCTTCGCATCTACATCGTCACCGATCTGGAAGGGGCCAGCGGCGTATACCGGTTCGCCCAGACGCGAGAGCCGGGCAACCCGCTGGGCGAGAAGGCCAAGGAATACCTGATGGGCGACATCGCCGCCGTCGTTCGCGGCTTGCGGGCGGCCGGCGCGACCGACATTGTCGTGCTGGACGGCCACGGGTCGCAGGCGTTCGTTCCGCACCTGATGGAACCGGGCGCCAAGTATATAACGGGAACACCACGTCCGGGGCCGCTCACGGGCTTGGACGAATCGTTCGCCGGCATGGTGCAGTTGGGCGCCCATGCCATGATGGGCACGCCCGACGGAGTGCTCTGTCACACCCAATCGTCGCGCAGCGAGAACCGCTACTGGTACAACGGCGTCGAATCGGGTGAGCTGGTCCAATGCGCCGCCATCGCGGGATACTATGGCGTCCCGACCATCATGGTGACAGGCGACGAGGCGACGTGCCGGGAGAGCCACAGGTTCTTCGGGCCCGAGTGTGTCACGGTGTCTGTCAAGCGAGGCATCGCACGTGAGGCGGCCGAGCTGTACCCGTTCGACGAGACTCGCCCGGCCCTCTACGAAGGCGCCAAGCGCGCCGTGGCCGCCATTGCGAACTGCCAACCCTACAAACTCTCGCTCCCCATCCAGGCGAAGAAGGAGTATCTGGTCTTCGACGAGCCGTCCGGGCCGGGTCGCCGGGTCAGCAAGGAGGGGACCATCGAGGATGTCCTGAGGCTGCTGGATTTCTGACCGGATGCGATGCTCAGTCAGAATGCGGCTCGGAAACGAGGAAATGGTGCCGGATCTGTGTCGAAGAAGCGGCGAAACGCCCGATCCTGCGGCAGAAACAGCAGATTCTCGTCGTCCAGGCCCGGTTTGACGGCCGAAACTCTTGAGATCGGGGCGGTGTCGCGGTATCATAGGGGTTGTGCGGTCCAGGATTGCAGGTTGTCAGGGCAGGTGGGAAGTGCCGGTTTGACTCTTAGAGGAGGATGACCATGTGCAAGAGGCTGTCTTTTCTGACTTCGTTTCTCTTCCTTGTGACGCTCGTAATGACACCGCAGGTTTTGGGCGTGCCGGCGCCCGGCGCGGCGCTGCGAGTCAGCGCGGTCATGGACTTTGGAACAGACCTTGGCGCCAGCAGTTCCATGTACAATCCGCGTTCGTACGGGGGCAGGAACTACGTCGTTCAGATCAACGCTCCCAATCGCGGCGTGGGCTGCTACCCGGTGGGTTCGACCGACTATGAGGCCGTGGCCGGTATCGGAGACGGGGCCGAGGCTCGCATGGCGGACGCGTTCCCGGCGGCCTCTTACGTGCTGCTCGCCGGCGGCGCCGACAACGACTACTTCTCAAGGATCGATCCCGACCTCAACCTTGACAGCCGGGTGCTTGCCACGAATCTCGGTGTCAGGCCCAGTTCGTACGACTGGGTAGATGATGACACGATCATCCACAACAGCTACGCCAGCGGCCTGAGGTCCAACCTGTACCTGACGGACGTCAGCGTGGAACCATTCCAGGTCAGCGCCAACACGGACTGGAACGCGAACGGCTACGTGACCACCGGGGCCACCTCGCGCATTCGGAACGTTCGCGTGGGCGATGTCTACCGTGGTTACGCCTACTACGGCGACTCCGGCGTGAATGCCGCAGGATTCTGGGCCATCGATCTGGCCACAGGTGTGTCCACGCTGCTGGGGACCCTCGACGTCACCGGTGACGGCAGTTGGGGACTCTGGACGGTCAAGGAAGTGGACGGATTCCTGTACGTCCATACGACGCACAATGGGATCTACGTCTACAGCATGTCCGACGCAACCACTCTGGGGGCTCTGCACAGCAGATACACCAAAGAAGAGCTTGACGCGTTGACAGGAGACACCAACCCGAACTGGGGTTTCGATGTGGTGGACGATGGGTCCAGAATGCTGCTGTGCGGCGGGGTCGGCAAGGTGATCGAGATCATCGACGCACGCGTGGCCGGCGCTCCCCAGCCGCCCGATGGCGCCGTGGATGTGAGGCGGACGGCGAGTCTCGAATGGTCTTCCGGCCAGGCGGCCGCTTCGCACGACGTCTACTTCGGCGTCGTCTTTGACGATGTGGACAACGCCAGCCGAACCGATCCGAGAGGTGCGCTCGTCAGCCAGGGCCAGACGGCGACCAGCTATGACCCGCCGGGTGTGCTCGATTTCGATGCGACGTACTACTGGCGGATCGACGAAGTCATGGCGTCGCCGGACAACACCATCGTCAAGGGCGCCGTCTGGAGCTTCACGACGGAACCGTTCGCCTATTCGATTCAGGGCGTTGTGGCCAGCAGCAACGGGGTTTCGGACGGGATTTCCACGGCGCAGCGGACGGTCGACGGCTCCGGGCTGAATCAGGACGATCAACACTCGACGGAGGCCTCGGACATGTGGCTGGCCGGTCCCCCGGACGATGAGGCCCTGTACGTTCAATTTGAGTTCGGTGGCGTCCACAAGCTGCACGAGATGCTCGTGTGGAACTACAATGCCGAGTTTGAGCTGATCCTCGGTTTCGGACTCAGGAACGTGACCGTCGAGTTTTCCGAGAACGGGACCGACTGGACGATTCTGGACAGCGTGGAGTTTGCCCAGGCCACCGCCAGGGCCACGTACACGGCGAACACGACCGTCGAATTCGGCGGCGTGGCGGCCAGATACGTTCGCCTGACCGTCAACAGCGGGTGGAGCGCAGCGGGCCAGTTCGGCCTGAGCGAGGTGCGTTTCCTGCACATTCCCGCGCAAGCCCGCGAGCCGCAACCCGCCGACGGCGCTGCCGAGGTTGAGATCGGCACGGCTCTCAGTTGGCGCAGCGGCCGTCAGGCGGTCTCCCATCAGGTCTATCTGGGCACGGCCCCGGACGCTCTGACCCCGGCCGGTACGGTGGATAGCGAGTCCTTCGCCCCGGACAACCTGGAGTTCGGCGCCACTTACTACTGGCGCATCGACGAGGTCAACGAAGCCGACGCCGTCGCGGTGTGGCCCGGCGCCGTCTGGAGCTTCACGACGGCGGAATACGCGGTGGTGGACGACTTCGAGAGTTACAACGACGACGTCGACGCCAAGACGACGATCTTCGACACCTGGCTGGACGGCTGGGTCAACAACACCGGCTCGACGGTCGGGTACCTCAACGCGCCGTTCGCCGAACAGACCATTGTCCACAGCGGCCGGCAGTCGATGCCCCTGACGTACGACAACAGTGCTTCGCCGTTCTACTCCGAGGCCGAACGAGTCTTCGATGATCCGCAGGATTGGACTATCGGCGGCGCCGACAGCCTGAGGCTGTATTTCCGGGGCGCTGCGGCGAATTCGCCGCAGACGCTCTATGTCACGCTGCAAGACAGCGCCGGACGCTCCGCGGCCGTTGGCCATGTGGACCCGGGCGCAATCCTGGCGACCGAGTGGCAACAGTGGCGGATTCCGCTGGGTGAGTTTGGCGATGTCAGCTTGACGAGGATCGAGAAAATGACCATCGGCGTCGGCAACCGGACCAGCCCGGCCGCCGGCGGAACCGGCATCGTCTACATTGACGACATCGGCTGCGGTCGCCCACGCAACGTCGAGTGAGCGCGGCAGCAGGCCGTCGTCTGTTCGGAAAGGGTCGCCGGTCCGGCAAATGCCGGGGGCGTTCATGAACTGGTTCATTCGGAGCTTGAAGGAGGCCGCCATGTGTAAGATCCTGATGCTTGTGTTCTCTTGTGCCCTGGTGTTCGGTCCACTTCAGACAGGTGTGACGGAGGCCGCCGACCCGAGCCTTGTTGCCCACTACAAGCTCGACGAAGGCGGCGGCGCTGTTGCCTACGACAGTTCCGCCAATGGGCACGATGGGACGCTGCTCGGGCAGCCGCAGTGGGTCGACGGCCCTGACGACTCCGGACTGGCGCTGGCCTTTCATCCAACCGATGCCTGCACCGGAATCGAATGCCCGCGGTTCGACCCCACGGACGGGACGGGGCAATTCTCCTTCACCATCTGGGCGCTGTGGGATGGAGATGAGACGTACCATCATTTCTTTACCAAGTCAGACGGCTGGGGCGAGACGACGATGATGTTCCAGCTCGAACTGTGGGGTGGCAGCGATAGTGCGCCGCATTTCAATCGCATCGGCATCTCGTGCGCTCCGAACTCGACCCCCTTCTACGAGATGCCCAAGAGCGAGTGGACCCACCTGGCCTTCGTGTACGACGGGGCCAACATGGTGGTCTATCTCAACGGGGTCGATGAGATGGGCCCCGTGCCGGTAGCGATCGGTCCGGCGGTTAATGCCCGTACGGTGATCGGGGTGGCGGACAACGACGAGCGGGTGTGGACCGGCGCGCTCTACGATGTGCAGATCTACAGCCGGCCCATCGCCGCCGGCGAGGTCGCCAGGATCTTGGAGGGCAACGTGGCGATCAGCTCGGCGCCCCAGCCCGAGAACGGGGCGACGGATGTCCCTCGCGACGTGACGCTGAGCTGGACGGCGGGCGAGTTCGCTGCGACGCACGACGTCTATTTCGGGACGGTGTTCGGCGATGTCAATGAGGCCAGCCGCGCCGATACGAGGGGAGTTCTGCTCAGCCAGAGCCATGGCCAGACGAGCTTCGATTTCGAGGGGGTTCTCGCCCTGGGCCAGACCTACTACTGGCGCGTCGACGAAGTGAACGCGGCGCCGGATTACACCATCTTCAAAGGCGAGGTTTGGAGCTTCACCACCGAGCCGGTCGGCTACCCGATTGCGAACATCATCGCGACCAGCAACGGGGCCTCCGATGAGGTGTCGACGCCGCAACGCACGGTGGACGGCTCAGGAATCAACGCCGCCGACGAAGCCTCGATCAAAGCCACCGACATGTGGCTGGCCTATCCGCCGGCTGAGGGAACTCTCTACATCCAGTACGATTTCGACCGTCTTTACAAGCTCCACGAGATGGTCGTCTGGAACTACAACGTCCAGTTCGAGCCGATGCTTGGGTTCGGGCTCAAGGGTGTTGCCATTGAGTATTCCGAGAACGGGACCGACTGGACGGCGCTGGGCGACTTCGAGTTCGCCAGGGCGACAGCGACTACCACGTATACAGCGAACACGACCGTCAGTTTCGGCGGCGTAGCGGCCAGGTACGTGCGGCTGAACGTCAACAGCGGCTACGGGCCCTTGGGGCAGTACGGGCTCAGCGAGGTCCGCTTCCTGTGTATCCCGGTTCAGGCCCGCCAGCCGCAACCGACGGACGGCGCGGTGGAGGTGGACCCGGAGGCCGTCCTTGGTTGGCGTGCCGGCCGAAACGCCGTTTCCCACGAGGTCTACCTCGGCACCGATCCGCAGTCCATCGGCCTGGTCGGCTCGGTTGACGAAGCGACGTTTGCGCCAGCGGATCTCGCGTTCGGGAGCACCTACTACTGGCAAATCGTGGAGGTCAATGAGGCCGATACGGTCAGCGCCTGGGCCGGTGCGATCTGGACGTTTGCGACCCGCGAGTATGCGTTGATCGATGGGTTTGAGACGTACAACGACGACGTCGACGCCAAGACGACGATCTTCGACACCTGGTTGGACGGCTGGGTCAACAACACCGGTTCGACGGTCGGGTACCTCAATGCGCCGTTTGCCGAGCAGACGATCGTACACAGCGGTCGACAGTCGATGCCGCTGGCGTACGACAACAGCGCTTCGCCGTTCTACTCCGAGGCCGAGCGGACGTTTGACGACTTGCAGGATTGGACGGTCAGCGGCGCCGACAGCCTGAGGCTGTATTTCCAGGGCGCTGCGGCCAACTCGCCGCAGACGCTCTACGTTACGCTGGAGGACAGCGCCGGGCACTCCGCGACGGTTGGCCATGGGGACCCGGACGCCGTCCTGGCGGCCGAGTGGCAGGAGTGGCGGCTCGCGCTGGGCGAGTTCGGAGGCGTCAGCCTGACGAGGATCGAGAAGATGACGATCGGCGTCGGCAACCGGACCAGCCCGGCCGCCGGCGGAACCGGCATCGTCTACATCGACGACATCGCGTTCGGACGACCGGCAACAGAGTGATCTCTTCGAGCTTCACATATAGGGAATCGGTAGGATGGGCACATCCGGTGCCCGTATTGAGTTTGGGTGACACTGTTCATGGTACTTTGAAGGAGGACTGTCATGTTTAGAAGGCTATCCTGTCTGCTCGTTCTGTTTCTCATCGTTGGCAGCAGCGGTGTCAGTCGGGCGGGAACCCAGAAGTGGGAGATGGCGGTGCGGGCCGCGAATCCCTTGCACTGGTACCGGTTCAATGAGGCCCCCGGAACGACGGAGGCGTTTGACGGAGGCAGCGGCGGCCTCAACGGCGTCTACCGCAGTCTGGTGGAACTGGGCCAGGAAGGACTCTTCGGACCGGGAGAGGCTGTGCGGTTCGAAGCCGGCGGTCAGGACGACGTCATGTGGACGCAGGGCGGAAACGTCACCAGCCCGGAGTGGACGGCCGAGTTCATTGTCATGAGGATGGACAACACGGCGGCGCAGGCCCTCTCCGACAGTTCGGCCTTCTCCCTGCGCATCGTCGGCTGGGGCGTCGGCGAGGAGCTGAGCTTCACCGAATACAGCGTGATCGACGCACGCTTTACCGCGGTGGCGGGAGCCAATCTGATTGCTCCGGTGGAACAGTGGATCCATGTGGTCTATCGCAAGATCGGAAGCGAGGTGCAGGTGTTCGTGGACGGAGTGCTGCTGGGGACGACCTCGACGCTGATTGACTGCCCGATCGACAGCTTTGGCGGTCGCGCGGCCAGCGCTTCGGATGGGATGGACGGGTTCATGGATGAGGCGGTCATTTACGACTATGCCCTCACCGATGCCGAGATTCTCGCTCACGCGACGGCTCCCTTGCTTCCGGACGTCGGCGCCATCGTCGTGCGGCCGGAGGACGGCGCCACGGACGTGCCGACCGATGCGTCGCTGGCGTGGCTGGCGGGCACGTACGCCCAGACACACGATGTGTATCTCGGCACCGTGTATGAGGACGTCAACAGCGCCAGCCGGGCCAATCCGATGGGCGTGCTCGTCAGTCAGAACCAGGCAGCCGCCAGTTACGATCCGCCCAGTCGGCTCGATCTTGGGACGACCTACTACTGGCGCATCGATGAGGTCAACGGCGCCCCCGACAACACGATCTTCAAAGGCGACGTCTGGAGCTTCACGACCGAGCCGGTTGCCTATCCGATCCAGAACGTCGTGGCCACCAGCAACGGGATCTCAGAGGGCCTGTCCGGCCCGGAGCGGACGGTCGATGGTTCCGGCTTGAACGCCGCCGATCAGCACTCGGACATCGCCAACGACATGTGGCTGGCGATGGCGCCCGAGGGCGAGGCCCTGTACATCCAATACGAATTCGATGGCGTCTACAAGCTCCATGAGCTTCTGGTCTGGAACTACAACGTGCAGTTCGAGATGATCCTCGGCTTCGGACTCAAGGATGTGACGGTCGAGTACTCCGAGAATGGGGCCGACTGGACGGCTCTGGGTGACGTCGAGTTCGTCCGGGCTACGGGCAAGGACACGTACGTCCATAACACGGTGGTTGACCTCCAGGGCGTCCCGGCCCGGTTCGTCCGCCTGACCGTCAACAGCGGTTGGGGCATGATGGCCCAGTATGGCCTGAGCGAAGTCCGCTTCACGTATATCCCTGTCCAGGCCCGCGAGCCGCAGCCGGCCGACGGCACCACCGAGGTCGAGCCGGACACGGTTTTGAGCTGGCGGGCTGGTCGCGAGGCCGTCGAGCACCAGGTGTATCTGGGCACAGACCCGGACGCCCTGACGCTGGCCGGCACGTCGGATGCGCCGAGTTTCGATCCCGGCTCGGTGAATCTGGGCACGACGTACTATTGGCGAATCGATGAAGTCAACGAGATGCAGGCTGTCACGACGTGGGCAGGGCCCGTCTGGAGCTTTGCGACCCAGGACTACATCGTCGTGGATGACTTCGAGAGCTACAACGACGACGTCGATGCCGGCACGACGATCTTCGACACCTGGATCGACGGCTGGGTCAACGAGACCGGCTCGACGGTCGGCTATCTGAACGCTCCCTTCGCCGAGCAGACGATTGTCCACGGCGGCAGACAAGCCATGCCGCTGTTCTACGACAACACGGCAGCCGCTGTCTCTGAGACCGAGTTCGCCCTGGACCAGGACTGGACCGTCTATGGGATTCGCAGTCTGTCGCTGTACTTCCACGGCGCCGCCGGCAACAGTGGCCGGCTGTACGTCAAGATCGACAATGCCAAGGTGTCCTACGACGGTCCGGCGACCGACATCGCCCAAGCCGCGTGGCAGCCGTGGAACATCGATCTGTCCACCGCCGGCAATGTGAGCAACGTCGGTTCCCTGGTGATCGGCATCGAAGGAGCGGGAGCCACCGGCACGTTGTACATCGACGACATTCGGCTGTACCCCAAGGCGCCGGAGTTCATCGTGCCGACGCAGCCGGATGACACCGATCTGGTTGGACACTGGAACCTCGATGAGGGCAGCGGAACCTTGGCAGCGGATTCGAGCGGAAACGGAAATGATGGCGCGCTCGAAGGCGCGGCACAGTGGGTAACCGGTGTGATGAACGGCGCCTTGCAGTTTGACGGCAGCAGCGGTGTGAACTGCGGGGATGCACCTCAGCTCGCGTTTACCGAGGCGTTCAGCATTACGCTGTGGGTGAATCCGTCCGACCTTGCCGGAGACCGCGCCTTCGCCGGCCGGTCGGCTGCCAATGTCGGTTATGCCTTCAAGAGCATGAACGATCATCTGCGTTTCACAACGCCCGGTGTCATGGATCATGACGGCAACAACTCGATCCTGCAGTTGGACACCTGGCAACACGTGGCCGTCACCTTCGTGGCCGGTCAGGCCGCCGGCTGTACGTTCTATGTCAATGGCGTCGCGACGGACACCCTGACCAGCAGCAATCTGGCCGCCGGCGCCGGGCCGTTTGAGATTGGACACAATCACTGGGATCAATGGTGTCTCGGCATGATCGACGAGGTTCGCGTCTACGATCGCGTCCTGTCGGCGGAAGAGGTTGCCGGACTGGCCGGCCGCACGGAGCCGCTGCACAAGCCCTTCTGAGTGGAGCGTGAACCGATACGTGAACCGCTATACGTAGTGCCGTATACCTCGGGGCCCTTGTCAATGCGGCAGGGGCCCCCTTTCTATCCGCACGGCGTGGTCACCGGCTGGCGTTGACGGCGTCGAACATGGCGACGATGTTCTCGGCCGGAACGTTGGCCAGAATGTTGTGGACCTGCTGGAAGACGAAGCCGCCGCCCGGCGAGAGGATGCGAACCTGATTCCTGACGTGCTGGGCCACCTCTTTCGGGCGCGCAGCGGTGAGTATCTCCCGCGTGTCGCAACCGCCGCCCCAGAAGGTCAGGTCCCGGCCGAATTCCTTCTTCAATTCCGCCGCGTTCATGCCGGAGCAAGTGATCTGGACGGGATTGATGGCGTCCAGACCCGCTTCGATAAGATGAGGGAGCAGCTCGCGAACTCCGCCACAGCAGTGGAGCATGACCTTCACGTCGGCCAGCTCCTTGGCGCGATTCCAGAGGATTCGGTGGCGGGGTTTGAAGAACTCGCAGTACATCCGAGGACTGAGCATCGGGCCTGTCTGCATGCCGAGATCGTCGCCGAAGAGGATGATGTCGATCGACGGGCCGACCGCGCCGAGGAACTTCTCCAGATTAGCCAGATGGATCTCCACCAGGCGGTCCAGAAACCGGTGCGCCCTCGGAGGGTCGGAGGCCAGCAGCATGAAGAAGTTGTCGGCCCGGTAGAAGAACTGGCCTGTCTCGAAGAGATTGCCGCCGAACAGGCCGATGATGGCCCGGTCGGTGCTCTGACGCAGGCGCCGGGCTCCCTCGCGGAGGGTCCCCGAATCGACCGGGCCGGGCGGGGACGCCACGGCGGTCCACATGCATTCGCCGAAGGCGTCGGCGAGCATCCCATCGTCGTCCGATTCGGTGAACGGAAAGTACGTCTGTTCGAAGTACAATGTGCCGTCGGGCATGTGCGCGATGACTCTCCCGGAGTCGGAGAGAATGACCCAGCGATCGGACCGACGTTCCATGCGGGTCCAGGCGGGAATGAGGCAATCCGTGCCGTCAGGGAGAGTCCAGGGCTTCCAGTCGTCGTCACCGAGGGCGAAGCCTCGGCCCATTTCGATGCAGTCGACGCCAAAGCGATCGAGGACGTCGTCATCGACGATCGCGAGTTGCTGGACCACGTCGTAGACGCGCACGGGTCTCGGTTCGAGGCCGAGGCATCTGCGCAGCCGGGGGTACGCCATCGCGGCAATGCCCGAGGAGCGATGTCCGGACAGATCGATCGGAACGCGATCGGGTTCGACGTGATTCAGTGCGGCCAGGACTCTTTCTCTCGGTGTCATAGGCTCACCATTTACAATTCGCCATCTGCGATTTACCATCTGGCTGTCGCTGAGCAGAATTGTAGATGGCCGATCGCAAATAGTAAACCCCGAGGGTCCCAAGATGTCCAGTGCGCTTCACCATTCCCTTGTCCTGGTCGGAATACTGGCATGCACGAGTATTGGAATACCGGGGCCAGCGCCGGCGACTGATCCATCGATCCAACATTCCGGCGTTCCATCGCTTCAATCCGCCTCGGTGGCCCGGCAGATCCTGGCCGACCCGAACCTGGCGCGGGTGCTGGACAAGGCCCGGAGCCTGCTGAAGACCGGATTCACCGCCGGCAGCGGCTATGGCGAGGTGTGGATTCGCGATCTGAACACCTTCATCGAGCTGTCGCTCCAGGTGAACGATCCGGCGCCGGTCCGCGAGGCCCTGTTGACCTTCTTCCGGTTCCAGGGGCCGCACGGCGATATCGTCGATGGGTACATCCCCAAGGCGCAGGGCAACATCGCCTACAAATACCGCCGGTCGCCTCTGGCGCCGGAGCTGCTCGCGCACAAGAACACCGTGGAGACCGATCAGGAATCCTCGCTGGTTCAGGCCGTGCGGAAGTACGTTGCCGTCACGGGGGATTCTTCCATCCTGGAAGAGAAAGTGGTCGGCGTGTCCGTTCGCGATCGCCTGGCCCGGGCGCTCGACTACGTGCTCGCCCACCGATTCGATGCCGCGCATGGTCTGGTGTGGGGCGCTACGACCGCCGATTGGGGCGACGTGCAGCCCGAGCACGAGTGGGGCGTGGAGCTGGACGACAATTCCCATCGCGCCCTCGACATCTATGACAACGCCATGTTCCTTGTGGCCATCGACGATTACCTCTTGCTGGCGGGCGACACAGAAGCTCAGTCGGCACGGTGGCGCACGGTACGAGACGACCTGAGAGCAAACGTGCGCAAACACCTATGGGACGCGGACCAGCGCAAGTTCCGCCCTCACATCTATCTGGAAGAGTCGCCCTTTCCCAGCAGCTTTGACGAGGCGGCGGTCTACTACCACGGCGGTACGGCGGTGGCCATCGAAGCGGGACTCCTGACGCGCGACGAAATCGCAGACGCGCTTCGGCAGATGGTGGAAAACGTCCGAAGCGCCGGCGCCGGCTCGATTGGGCTGACGCTGTACCCGGTCTATCCCGAAGGCAGTTTCAAGAATCCCGCCATGGGGCCGTACTCCTACCAGAACGGCGGCGACTGGTGCTGGTTCGGCGGGCGGATGATCCGCCAACTGATCCGTCATGGGTTCGTCGCCGAGGCCTACCGCGAGCTTGCGCCCATGGCCGCGAGAGTCCTTCGGCATGGCGACTTTCATGAATGGTGGTCGCGCGACAATCAGGCGCGAGGGTCGGGTCAGTTTCGCGGCTCGGCGGGCGTTCTTGGAATGGCCATCGTCGAGTTGCTCGCCTGGGCCGAACAGCAGCAGGGCGCCTCGGCCGAATCTTCCTCCGTGCTCTGGGAGATCGGCAAGCCCGACGATGACAACGCGGAGTTTGCCCTGGCGCCGGACGGCTATGCGCAGTTTGAGGACGATGCGTTCTTTGTGGTCGGGGCTTCCGAGCCGAAGAAAGATTGGCCGTACGTGCAGCCCGGCCCGGCGGACGGCTGGGCGGGCGCTCGCCCGCATACGTTCATCGTGCTTTTCGGCGTCAAGACTCCGCCGCCTACGGGTGAATGCCGGCTCCTGTTCGATCTGATCGACACACAGAACGCCGGCCCGCCCAAGTTACGCGTGGAAGTGAACGGGCGGGTGTTCGAGCAGGCGCTGCCCAAAGGGGCGGGAGATGCCTCGGTGTTCGGCCGGCCCAAGATGGGCCGGGAGCACAAATTCGCGGTTGCCTTCCCGGCGCACCTGCTCAAGAGAGGCGACAACGAAGTCCGCGTCACCACGCTGAGCGGCAGTTGGATGCTCTACGATTCGCTGGTGCTGGCGACGCCGCCTGGCGCCGAACTGTGCCAGGTGCAGTCGCAAACGCTTCTGGAGTCGGTCAAGCCGGTGCGCGCGTTGCAGGAGCAGGATGGGCGGATGTCCCAGCCGCTCCTGGTGACCGTGCGACATTTCGGCGAGGACACGGACGCCGTGGTGCGCCTTATGCACGGACCTGCAAAGTCCCTGCGCCTGACGCAGGGGATGCAGGAGGTGGAACTGATGGTCGATGCGGTCGAAGCGGAAACGAAGGACTTCGTGACGGTTATCGTGAACTATTGCCACGTCGCGACGCGAGAGGTGACGCTCAAGCCGGTGCGGAAGCTGACGGTGTATATCACGCCGCATTCGCACACCGACATCGGCTACACCGAGATTCAGACCGCCATCGAGGCCAGGCAAGTGCAGAACCTTCTCGACGGGATGGCTGCGGCCAAGCGAACGGCCGGCTATCCCGAAGGCTCTCGTTTCGTGTGGAACGTCGAGGTGCTCTGGGCAGCGGACCTGTACCTGCACAGGCTCAGCGAGCAGCAACGCGCGGAGTTCCTCGATGCAGTCAAGACCGGACAGGTGGTGCTCAACGGCATGTACCTCAACGAGCTGACCGGGCTGTGCCGGCCGGAGGAGCTGGTTCGCCTGTTCAAGTATTCCACGGAGCTGGCCCGGCAGACCGGCGTGCCGATCGACGCCGCGATGATCTCGGATGTCCCAGGGTACACCTGGGGCGCGGTCACCGCCATGGCTCAGGCGGGAATCCGCTACTTTTCGGTGGCGCCGAACTACTTCGACCGCATCGGCACCATCCTGCGCGAGTGGGAGAACAAACCATTCTATTGGGTGGGCCCCGATGCGCGGTCGAAGGTGCTCGTCTGGATTCCGTTCTGGGGCTACGCGATGTCGCACCGTTATGGGAAGATGTCGCCGCGGCTGGTCGAGGATTTCTCCGATGGGCTGGAGCAACGCGGCTATCCGTTCGACATTGCCTACGTGCGATGGGCGGGCCACGGCGACAACGCCGTGCCGGACCCGGCCATTTGTGAGTTCGTCCGCGACTGGAACGCCAAATACGCCTGGCCTCGCTTCGTCATCTCCGGCACGAGCGAGGCGTTTCGCGCGTTTGAACAACGCTATGGCGACAGGCTGCCCGTGGTGCGTGGGGACTGGACCCCGTACTGGGAGGACGGCGCCGGCTCATCCGCTCTGGAGACCGCGATGAACCGCGCCAGCTCCGACCGGCTCACGCAGGCCGAGACGCTTTTCGCGATGCTGCGCCCGTCCGCGTACCCGGCCAAGGCCGTCGAAGAGGCGTGGAACCAGGTCCTGCTGTACTCCGAGCACACCTGGGGCGCCTGGTGCAGCGTGAGCGAGCCGCAACGGAAGGAGACGCTCGAACAATGGGACATCAAGCGAAGCTACGCGGAAGAGGCGGACCGGCAGTCTCGCGACTTGCTGGCGGCCTCCCTGGGAGGCGAACGCGTCGGTTCCGCCGCAGCGGCAGGGACGGTGGATGTCTTCAACACGCTTTCCTGGCCGCGTACGGAGCTGGTGACTCTGTCGAAAGCACGGGCGAATGATCATTCGCCCCTACGTGTCACCGATGATGCGGGCCGGCCGGTCCCTTCACAGCGACTGACATCGGGCGAGCTGGTCTTCCTGGCGCGCGACGTGCCGCCGTTTGCCGCCCGCCGGTATACCGTGGTTTCAGGTGCGCCCCACGTGGAGGGTCGCGCGATCGCAGAGGGCGCGACTTTGGACAGCGGGGCCATTCGTCTGCGGCTCGATGAGGGTACCGGCGGCATCGTCGAATTGACGGCCAGCGGACTGAGCGGCAACTTCGCCGACATCAGCGAAGGCGAAGCCCTGAACGACTACCTGTACCTGATCGGTGACGATCCGAAGGACCTTAAGCGCAACGGGCCGGTGACAATTCGCGTCGGCGAAAAAGGCCCGCTGGTCGCTTCGCTGGTCATCGAGTCGGCGGCGCCCGGCTGTAAGAGGCTCGTGCGAGAGCTGCGCGTGGTGGCCGGGTGCGATCATGTCGAGCTCATCAACACGATAGACAAAGAGCGGCTGCAAGCGAAGAGCTACCACGCGAAAGAGGGCAAAGAGAGCGTGAATTTCGCCTTTCCTTTTGCGGTGCCGGATGGCGAGGTGCTCCTGGATATTCCACTGGGCGTGATGCGTCCGGAGATCGACCAGATGCCCAGCGCGTGCAAGAACTGGTTCACCGTGGGGCGCTGGGCCGATGTCTCCAACGCCGAGCGCGGCGTCACGTGGGTGACGCTCGATGCGCCGCTCGTGCAGGTGGGAGGCATCACCGCCACGCTGCTCAATTCGCAGACCGATCCGGACGTCTGGCGACGGCATGTGGAGCCGACGCAGAAGCTCTATTCCTGGGCCATGAACAATCACTGGGGCACCAACTACCGCGCCTACCAGGAGGGTCCGACCGTGTTCCGATTCGTTCTGCGGCCTCACCGCCGTCGCGATCCGGCCGAGGCGTCACGCTTTGCCACCGGTTTCAGTCAGCCGCTTCTGGCCGTACGCGCGCAGGGCGTGCCGCCCGCGAAGTCATTGCTGACCGTCGAGCCGAGCGAATGTCTCGTGACGGCTCTGAAGCCCAGTGATGACGGCCGCGCCTTGATCGTGCGTCTGTTCGGCGCGACAGACAGAGCGCGGTCCGTCAATCTGAAGTGGGGCAGCGTCCGTCCGGCGGCTGTCTACCTGAGCGATACGAGTGAGCGGGCAGGTGAACGTGTGAACGGTCCCATCGACGTGCCCGCGTGGGGGTTGGTGACCGTGCGGACGGAATTCAATTAGGCTACTATGACAAGTGTGAGGCCACGCGATATGGATATGACCGGCGATGGTGGTATGAAGGAAACGCATGGCGGTGCGATGCTGTTGACCAGTTCCATCATCGCGGCGTTGGGGTCGTTCCTGTTCGGGTTCGATACGGCGGTGATCTCGGGCACGACGGAAGCTCTGCGAGGCGTGTACTCGCTCAACGACAACCTGCTGGGCTTCACTGTCTCCAGCGCCCTGATCGGGACCTTATTTGGCGCTGTGCTGGTCGGCCGGCCGGCGGACTGGTGGGGACGGCGGCCGGTGCTGACGGTGCTGGCCTTGTTCTATCTGGTGTCGGCGGTCGGCTGTGCGTATGCCTGGAACTGGCATGCGCTGCTGTTATTCCGTTGGATCGGCGGCATCGCGGTCGGTGGGGCGTCTGTCGTTTCGCCGGTGTACATCACGGAGATTGCCCCGGCGCGTCGCCGCGGCCTGCTGGTGGCGGTCAGCCAGTTGAACATCGTCGTGGGCATTCTGGCGGCGTATTTCTCGAACTACCTCGTGGCCTATCTACTGGGGCCGGAGCATCCGGCGGCATGGCGTTGGATGTTCGGCGTGGAGGCGGCCCCGGCGGCGGTCTTTCTCGTGGCCTCGATCCTGATTCCGGAAAGCCCCCGCTGGCTGATGAAGAAAGGGGACCGTGCGGCGGCCGAGGAGGTCCTGACGAGGTTCGGCCACGAAGACCCGCAACGGGAGGTCGATGAGATCGAGCAGTCGCTCACGTCCGAGAGGATTGGCGGCCATCAGAGCCTTCTCCATCGTAAGTACCTCAAGCCGCTGTTGCTGGCCGGCATGATCGCGGCGTTCAACCAGTTGGACGGCATCAACGCGGTGATTTATTACACGGCCGATATCTTCCGCATGGCCGGCGCCGACAAGGCAGGGGCCTTGATGCAGTCGGTGATCATCGGCCTGACGAATCTCGTCATGACGGTGTTTGCGATGGTGCTGATTGACCGGGTGGGACGCAAGGCGCTCCTGCTGGCCGGATCCGTGACCTTCATCTTTTCCCATGGATTGGCCGCGTGGGTATTCCACACACATGCGCAGGGTTGGATTGTCATCGTGGCGATGATGGGGATCGTAGGCTCGCACGCGTATTCGCAGGGCGCCGTCGTGTGGGTGTGCATCAACGAACTGCTCCCCAACGCGATTCGCGCCTCGGGTTCGGCGGCCGCCTGTTTCCTGATCTGGCTGCTCTGCATCGGCGTGAGTTGGCTCTTCCCGGTTGTGGCGAGTGACTCAGGCGCTGCCGCGTTTGCCTTCTTCGCCGTGATGATGCTGGTGCAGTTCGTCCTGGTGCTGAAGTACCTGCCGGAAACCAAGGGGGTATCGCTGGAGGAGTTGCAGAAGCGGCTGGGCGTAGGCGAGTAGCGCCGGTGGAGAAATCGATCAGTAGAGCGTGAAGTTGAACTCGGTTTCCAGGCCAATGCCTGGTGTGGGCTTGACGCCGCTGCCGTTCCTGAAGACGTAGAGGGCATCCGTTGTGACGAGTGTCACATCCGGCACACCGTCGCCCGTGAAATCGCCGACCAGCATGCTGCGTTCGCCCCTGCCCGACGCCGGGGCGGTGAGCGTCGCGAGGCGTCGGCCCGCGTGGTCGTAGACCGCGCCGCTGTGCGCGCTGATGATCTCATCGAGCCCGTCGCCGGTCCAGTCGAGCAGATGATGATGGCGAGCATAGTCGGTGTTGATGCGGCCGAGCAGGACGCCGTCTTCATCCATCAGCAGCAGGGGCGCCTTGCCGAAAGGCTGATGATCGATATCGACGAGAATCTGGGGACCCGGGTGTTCGGCGATGATCCGGCCGATGTCGATGGACTCGAAGTGGCTGCCCACCTGCTCCCAGATCACCTCTCCACGGCCATCGATCATGGCGATGCCGTTGGCGCCGCACAGCGTGAGGACCAGACGCACGTCTTCCAGCCTGTCGGCCCGCCGAAACAGGCGGATGCAGTCGAGATGGCCGCGGTTCTCGTCGACCTTGGCCGAGCGGAACCTCCATCGCAGTGATCCGTCAGCGTTGATCAGGGCGTGGCCAGCGGCGATTTCGTCCTTGCCGTCGCCGTCCAGATCGATGGGGCGTGGCTGGTGGGCGGTTCGCGTGCCGCCCGGATCGTTCACGTGCCAGAGCAGTTCGCCCCGGTGATCGTACGCGTAGATATCATGATAGCGGTTCTTGACGAGAACATCGGTGGGGCGGCCCCGCCCCGCGAGATCGGCGAAGACGATACAGTCAGTGGCGTCCTTGGCAATCGGGATGCGGCGCCGCTCGGTGCCGGTGCGGCCGTCCAGTTCCACGAGGGCCCCCTTGGTGGCGAGGACAACTTCGGGGCGGCCGTCGCCGTCCCAGTCATGGACCTGGCAGGCGACGTCGTGGTGCCACTCCTTGCGGCCGATGTCGGGATCGCCCCAGCGCCACAGCACACTGCCGTCCAGGCGTTGGGCGACGGCGGTCGAGGTGTAGTGAACGTCGCCGACGTTGTGGTTTTCGCAGGCGACGAAGTCAACTTGGCCGTCCGCGTCCAGATCGGCACTGACCACCCATTGGCCCCCATAGTCCGGATCGAGAGGGACAGTCTTCCATGGCCGAACGGCGGGGACATCAGCCGGGGCCGGCCCCGTGTCGTTGGTATCGAAGAACAGGGGCTCGGCAGCGCCCGCAGCCACGGAAATGAGACCGACGATCGCTGCGATCAGATGCTTGTGCCATGTCGTTGCCATGCGTTGTCCCCGGATGGTCTCCATCGCCTGTTCGCGCAGGTCAAAACCTGCAGCAAGTGTACCGGGAAGGCCTGCGGCAGGCAATCCTCTGAATCCCGCGGCCCTTTGGCCTATGGCGAAGGTGACGCGTGGAAAAAGCATGCCTTGTCTGCCAGATATGTTATCGGAAGGCCGCCCGGCATGGTATATTGCCGGCGGTCTTGTGAGGCCTGGGCTCGTGGCAGAGCGGCTCACGGATCTGCACCTCGTTAGCAGGAAGGGAGTTGTGCCATGGATGCAATGCCCCTGAGCGTCAGAGTGCGTCTGAGTGTCATGATGTTTCTCCAGTACCTGATGTTCGCCGTCTGGTGGGTGCCCCTGGCGGCCTATCTGACGAAACTGGGCATCGAAGGCAACGCCAAGGCATGGATTCTCAGCGTCATGCCGCTCGGCTGTCTGATCGCCCCGGTCTTCTGCATGGTGGCGGATCGTCACTTCGCCAGCCAGAAGGTGCTGACGGCCCTGAATCTCAGTTGCGCCGTCCTGTTCTTCTTTGGGGCGCGCGTCACCGATGCGACGTCCCTGTTCGTGATCCTGCTGCTGGCCATGTTCTGCTATATGCCGACGTGGAGTCTGACCAACGCCATCGCCATGGCCAACGCCCCCTCGGAGAAGTTCCCTCAGATCCGGCTTTTCGGTTCCATCGGCTGGGTGGCGTCCGGGGTCTTCAGCATCGTGGCGGCCAGGCTGTACGATGGCCTGAAGATCGACAACACGGCGATTCCTCTGTACTGCGGGGCGGGCAGCGCGCTGGCGGCGGCCCTGCTGAACCTGACTCTGCCCAACACGCCGCCGCCGGGCAAGGGCCGGAAGTCTTCAATTGTCGACGTCCTCGGGTTGCAGGCGCTGACGCTCATGAAGGACCGCAATTTCGCCCTGTTCATCATCATCTCCATGCTCGTGATGCTCCCGTTCACTATGTACTTCTCCCTCGGCTCGCAGTTCTTCGAGAGCCAGGGCTTCGAATACATCACGGCGACTATGAATCTGGGGCAGTTGCTGGAGATGTTCGTCATGCTCGTGGTGCCCCTGGCGCTGGTGCGGTTCGGAGCCAGGTGGGCCATGGTTATCGGGTTGGGTGCGCTGCTGGTGCGTTACGCGGCCTTCTGGGCAGGCGGGGCGATGGGGCAGACCTGGCCCTATTACATCGCCATTCTCGTACACGGTGTGATCTTCGGCTTCTTCTTCGTCGGCGGACAGGTCTACGTGGACAAGAAGGCCCCGCCCGAGATTCGCGCCCAGGCCCAGGGTTTCATTATCCTGATCTGCTACGGTGTAGGGATGCTCGTCGGAACCTATTTCAACGTGCAGCTCATCAACAGGTACACGACCGACGGTGTCGTGGACTGGAATCCCATCTGGATCATCATCACGGTCATGAGCGCGGTGCTGCTGGGTCTGTTCGTGCTGCTGTTCCGCGATGACGCGGCCGCCAAGACGGCGCCGGCGGCCGGCGAGTAGCGCCCTCGGCCACCCAGAATTGGATAGCGAAAGGACGTTCAGAAAGGAGACAGTCCGATGAACCGATGGCGATGGTATGTGTGCGGGGTCTTCTGCGGGTTGATCTTGGCGGGTTCGTTTGGTGTCGCGCGGCTGGGGATGGCGAGCTCCGCCGCAGACGTTACCGCCGCGATGGGGTCGGCGATGGTTGCGGTGGACAAGGCGCCTCCCGAAGACGGCAAGCTGCGGATCATCGCGTTTGGGGCCCATCCTGACGACTCTGAGATTTTCGCCGGCGGCACCGCCTGTCTGTGGAGCGACTTGGGCCATCATGTGAAATTCGTCTCGACTACAAACGGCGACATCGGCCATTGGCAGACGGCCGGCGGGCCGCTGGCCCTGCGTCGAACGGCGGAAGTCCAGGAGGCTGCCAAAATCCTCGGCAACACAGTCCAGGTGCTCGACATCCACGACGGCGAGATCGAGCCGACGCTCGAGAACAGGCGGACGTTCACCCGCCTGATCCGCCACTGGAATGCGGACATCGTGATCACCCACCGGCCGAACGACTATCATCCGGACCACCGTTACACCGGCATCCTGGTCCAGGACGCGGCGTATATGGTCACCGTGCCGTTCTTCTGCCCCGACGTGCCCGCGATAAAGAAGAACCCGGTGTTTCTCTACGCGTCCGACGGGTTCCAGAAGCCCAATCCGTTCCGTCCCGACATTGTCGTCTCCATCGATTCGGTGATTGAGCGCAAACTCGATGCGATGGCGGAGCTCGTGTCGCAGTTTATCGAGGGAGGCTGCGGCGGCAGCGCCAGCGATATCCCCCGCGACCAGGCCGATCTGAAGGCCCGGCAGGAACAACTGCGCAAGGGCTGGCTCCGACAGCAGCACGTGGACCTCGCCAACCAGTATCGTGACAGACTGATCGAGCTGTATGGCGAGGAAGCAGGCAAGAAGGTCCGGCACGCGGAGGCCTTCGAGGTCTGCGAGTACGGACGGTATCCGACGAAGGACGAGCTGCGCACGCTGTTTCCTTTTGTGGCGCAGCAGTGATTCTGACTGACCCTGGAGAAGGTCTTAACGAATCGGCCTCCCGAGGATCGTTGCCAGAGATGTGCTGAACGGAGTCGCCTGGCGCATCATTCCCACGTCGTTGGGATGACAGCCGTCGACCGTGCCGTCTCCATCGGTCCCGAGCATGTCTCGATTGGACAGGAAGTGCAGGTTGCCGATCCCCCCGGCCGTCAGCTCTTCATGGATCCGGCGGAGGATCGTGCCTTTCTCCGTCGGCGTGGTATTGCTGACGCTGGAGTCCTCCACGAGCAGGATCGGTGTGTCGGGCCGGGCCGTCCGAAGCGTTTTGACGAACGGGGCTACCCGCTCCGATACCTCAGCGGGCCGCATGTTCCAAAGACAATCGAGAACGTACACCGCCGGGTCCAGCTCCGCCAGAAGGTCCGCCATCTCCGGTTCCATTCTGCCGTTGCCTGAGAAGCCGAGGTTGATCACCGGCACGTCGAGCTGTCTGCGGACGATGGCCGTGTATGCCATGCCGGGGCGGGAGGCGCATCCGCCCTGGGTGATGGAAGTGCCGTAAAACACGATCGGCTTGTTCGGCACGGCGGGGGCCGCAGGTCGCGAGATGGCCATGTCCTTGTCGACGCCGATCTGGATCGACTCTACTCCGTTGTAGAGAGGCATGTACAACATGCATTCGGCGCCCGGGGGCACGCGGAAGGATGCCTCGTTCGACCTGGAAGTGGGCCGCCCGTTTTGCACGAACATCCATCGCCCATCGTCGGCCCTTGCGTAAAGGTCAATCCCGCTCACTCCCGTGGCGGGCATGTGAGGCATCGCCAGGTTCTCGCGCCGGAGCGTCCAGCGAACCCGGACCGACGCTGCCTCCGTCAGGAAGCGAAGACACATCCCGGCGCTGTGCTGACTGAGATCCCAGACCGGAGTTCGGACCTTGTCCTTTGCCTTGGCGGGCAGCCGGTCGTAATACGATTCGGTGTCCTCCCAACCCTTCCCTTCCAGCGGAAGAAGCCGGCCGTCGTACCACGACGTCCCATCGCAAGGGTCTACCGTGCCCAACGCCGGATCGATTCTCTCCGCGCCGACAGCAGCCAGTGTGAAAGACAGCAATGATGCGGCAAACACCCAGAAGGTCAGTCTCATACAGCGGTTCTCCTTAGATCAGGCAATGACGGATATCACGATATCCTGCCGGTGATGATAGCACCGCGAGGGGACCCGTTCAAGTCATAGCCGCCCCGTGGGTGGCGAAACCGTTGACAGCAGGGGGGCCGCCTCATAACCTGAACAGACCGTGCAGCTATACGGCAGTCCTGTCCAGTCTGAAGCGCGAACGAAAGGAGAGACGATGAACCTCACTCATGCAGCCGCCGCTCGTAGTGTGCCCGCAAGAGCCTGCCCTGAGCTTGCCGAAGGGGCATACACTTCGAGGAACGCCTCACGGCGTCACTACAAGCAGCGACGCCTGGATCGCATGTCGATGCGTGCCTTGTTCTGCGTCGTTCTGCTTGCCGGCGTTTGCCTCTGTGCGGAGGCCCAGAACGCAGCGGCGGGCGATGCGTCGATTCGAATCGTATCGGTGCGGCCGACGGTCCTGTTCTCTCGCGACCAGGACGGATTGGTTCAAACGGTCGAAGTCGCCGTCCAGAACGCCGGCGATACCGTCCAATGCGACCTCGAAGTCCGAATCGGCTCGGCCCGCCGGTCGGCCAGTCTCGGGCCGATCCCGCAAGGCGAGTCCACGCTGCGATTCCAGGCGCCGGATGTTCGGGAGGCGGGGTCGGCAGAGTTCGTTCTCCAGGCGGGCGGCAAGGTCCTGGCCTCGCACCGAGCCCCGTGGCAGCCTCGCAAGCATTGGACCATCTACTTCGTGCCGATCACGCACCATGACTTGGGCTACACCGACACGATTGAGAACGTCCTGAACCTCTACGCGGGCTTCTACGACGACGTGCTGCGATTCTGCGACGAGACCGGCGACTGGCCGGACGAGGCGAAGTACCGCTACACGCTGGAGGGGACGTGGTCGCTGGCGCATTTCATCGAGAACAGGCCCCAGGAGACAATCGACCGATTCGCAGCCTACGTCCGGCAGGGGCGGATCGAGATCGGCGCCCTGTTCGGCAACGAGATCGACAGCCTGTGCGGGCACGAGCAGCAGATCCGGCTGATGTATCCGTCATTCCGGTTCGTACGGCAATACGGCGGCGAGATCTCCGTCGGGTCGATCACCGATCTGCCCGGTCTGAGCTGGGGCCTGGCGTCCGTTCTCTCAGGCGCCGACATCAAGTACTTCTTCGCCGGGCTGCCCACGTATTTCGAGTGGGGCCGCAACGACATCCACACGTTCTGGGACGAGGCGGCCGTCCTGCGTCACGGCCGGCCCGACGCCTTCCGCTGGCAGGGACCGGACGGCCGGACGGTGCTGGTCTACTACCAGGGCAGCTATGGTTTCTTCAGCCGCGTGATCGGGCCGGATACATATGATGAGGTTATGGAAGCCCTGCCCGGCATGCTCGATGAGATGGACGAGCGGGGTTCGCCGTTCGACGTGATGCGGTACATCCACAACGGCGTCGACAACCATCCGCCCGATATGAGGATCAGCGAGGTCGTCAGGCAGTGGAACGAGAAGTGGGCGTATCCGAGGCTCGTTGTCGCCACGAACGCCATGTTCTTCAAAGCCCTCGACAAGCAGTGCGCCGACGTCCGCACTTTTCGTGGCGAGCTGCCGCACACAGACTATGTGGTGGGGGCTCTCTCGACGGCCAAAGAGACGACCATCAACCGCCTGACGCACGACAAGCTGCTCTCGGCGGAGAAGGCCGCGACGATTGCTTCGCTGGTCTGCAATCAGCCGTATCCGTCGGAGAAAATCGCCCGCGCCTATGACGATGTGCTCCTCTACGACGAACACACCTGGGGCAAGGACTATCCGGCGGGCGAGCTCCAGGACTGGGCCTGGAACGAGAAGAGCCACTACGCCTACCGCGCCGCGGGCCTGGCCCAATCCGTGTTGTCGGCAGGTCTGGAGAGCATCGCGCGGAACATCCGGATCGACCAATCCGGCCGGCACATCGTCGTTTTCAATCCACTGGCCTTCGACCGGACCGATGTAGTGCGTGTGACGAAATGCGCCGTGGAAGGCCACTTCGATCTGATCGATACCGCCACCGGGCAAGCGGTGCCTTGCCAGGTGGTCGAGCTGGACGGCCCGCTGGCGGCTGCTCCCTATGCCCCGCACCGCTGGGCGCGCGGGCAGTTCGAGGGACATGAGCTGTTCGACCTGGTGTTTGTCGCGGAACGCGTCCCCTCCATGGGCTATAAGACCTATCGCATCGTCCCGCGACAGAGTGCGGCCGAACGGAACAGCGGGCTGAGTGTCACACAGAACACCGTTGAGAACCGTTTCTTCCGGGTCACGCTCGACCCGCAAACCGGCGCGATCGCGAGCCTCTACGACAAAGACTTGTCGCGCGAGCTGGTGGACCGCGAGGCGCCGGACAAACTGAACCAGTTCGTGGCCAAGTGGGTGCAGACGAGCCGGCGTGAAGGCCCGACGTGCGCCGAGATTCGCCCAGGGCAGAAAGGACCGGTCTGTGCGAGCCTGGTCGCTCGCGGCTCCGGCCCGGGCTGTCCGCAGATCATCCAGGAGGTGGTCCTGTACGACAGGATCAAGCGGATCGACCTGTTCAACCGCGTCCTGAAGGACTCGACGCCGCTGCTGGAGATCTACTTCGCGTTTCCGTTCGAGGTCGATGCGCCGGCGTTTCGGTTCGAGGGCTCCAACTCGGTGATCGAGCCGCTGCAGGACCAGTTTCCGGGCTCAAACTCGAACTATTACGCCGTGCAGCACTGGGCGAGCGTGTCGAACCCGGATGTGGGAATCACGCTGTCGCCTGTGGAATCGCACTTGATCGAGTTCGGAGGCCTGTGGCCCTGCTACGTCTCGCAGGCCCACCACGGCTTGACGGCGCCCGATTTCGGGCAGCCCTTCGTCACGCCCGAGCAACTCACGAACGGGCATATGTACGCGTTCGTTCTGGACAGCAACTTCCGCACGAACTTCCAGCCGGTGCAGCAGAGCGACCTTCTGTTTCGCTACAGTCTGACCAGCCATGACCGGCCGCAAGCCAACCGCGTGAACCGCGATTTCGGCTGGTCCGCCCACAATCCGCTCGCCGCCGTAGTCATCAATGGTCCCAGGCAGGGCGCCCTGGACCGTCAGGCGAGCTTCTGCCGCGTGGAGCCCTCGAACGTGCTGCTGACCACCATCAAGCAGGCGGAAGACGGTCAGGGCATCATCGTCCGCCTCATCGAGACCGATGGCAGGCCGACGACCGCAACGCTCAGCGTGACGGGCCTGAACGTCGAAAGGGCCTGGCAGGCAAACCTCGTGGAGGCCAATCAGGGCGAACTGGAGTCGGCGGATGGCGCTGTGGCCGTACCCGTCAAGGCGTTCGGCATCGCTACCGTGCGATTGCAGCCTCGTCCTCGGTAGGGGGCTGTGGTTGTGCCTGGACTTTGCCTCTTGGAGAAGCGGCTTGTTCTCCAGGCTCATTGCTGCCGCGCGGCGTTCACCACCGCGAAGAATGCCTCCTTGGGCTGGCAGGTGCGATCGAACAGCAGCGGCGAGCCTCCGATCCAGGACGTCTTGTCATAGACGCCCCAGAAGGTCACGCGAGTGACGTCCTTCTTGTGCGCGAGCAGCACGGAGAAGATCTCGGCGTACTTGTCGGCGAGCTTCTTCTGCGTCTCGGCGGCTGCGGCGGCCGGATCCTCGGTGCCGGCCCGGCTGACCCGGCTGATATCGGCCCCGCGATAGCCGCGGGCCTGGGTGCGAATGTCCAATTCCGTGACCATGACTTTGACGCCGGCAGCGGCCAGGGATGTGATGGCGTATTCGAGGCCTTCGACACTGGGGTGCGTGAGAGCGCCGTGCAGTTGAATGCCGACGCCGTCAATGCGGAGTCCCTTGGACTTCAGATGCTTCACGATCGCGACCGCGCCGTCGCACTTGGCCTTGGACGTCTCGAGATTGTAGTCATTGTAGTACAGTTCTGCATCGGGGTCGGCTTCGTGCGCCCACCGGAAGGCGCATTCGATGAAGTCGTACTTCTGGTCCTCGGAGCCTTCACCGATGATTCGCCGCCACGGGCTGTTTCGCAGCGTGCCGTCTTCGTCGAGGGCTTCGTTCACCACATCCCAGCCCTTGATCCGGCCCTTGTAGCGACCGACGACGGTCATGATATGGTCTTTCATGCGAGCCAGGAGCGCATCCCGCGTGATCTCGCCGCCCGAATCGTCCTGAAACACCCATCGAGGAGTCTGGGCATGCCAGACGAGGCAGTGGCCGATGACAAACATCCTGTTCTTCTCGCCGAAGGCCACGAAACTGTCGGCCGGCTCCCAGTTGTATCGGTCGGGCCGGGGATGGATGAGCTGCCACTTCTGGTCGTTCTCTGCGGTGATCGTGTTGAAGTGCTTCTCGACGATCGCGGCGGCATTGGGGTCCCGCCCTGTCACCACGGTGCGGTTCGGGGCCCCGCCGATCAGGAAGTGGTCCTTGAAGACGTCCTTCAGCGCGGGCACATCCTGCCCGCCCGGGCACGGAGCCGCACCGATCCACAGGATCGCCAGGCTCGCAACGGTGACACTCTTCTTCCTGTCCACTGCATGCTCCTTTCACTGAGGCTCTACCTCGCGGAACGATCCAGTTTCAAAAGGCCGAGCTGATACGGCAACAGCTCGTAGCGTCCGCCGCTCGCCGGATCGCGACCCTGGTAAAGAAACGCAAGATTCTCGGGATCGAGGATCATTCTCTCATCATATCCGTCGCGAATCAGCTCCCCATGACTGATGTCCCTCGTCCAGGGCTGCACGCCGTCTTCGAAGGTGACGTTGTTGATCCCTGCGAAAGGCGTATCCCACGAATCGGCGCCCGGCACGGGGGTCCATTCGCCATCAAGGCGGTCGGAGGTCCAGGCGCGATAGTACCTTGCCGGGCTCAGGGCCTCAATCAGAGTCAGATAGGTGTTGGCGTCCTTGATCTTGTAGGTGATGCTCGCCTCGAAGAGGTTGTTTCGGTGGTCCTGGATGGCAATCTCGGGATCGCTCATGCCCTTGGGGAAGTCCTCGATCTTCGTTCGGCTGCGATAGAAGTTGCCGTCATCGCCTGTGAAGAACAGGTAGGCATGCGTGTCGTCGCAGATTACGTGGTAGTCGATCGGAAGCCTCGGGGCGCTCGCAGGCAGTCTGTCAAAGAACCTCTGCGGCGCAGTCCACGTCTGCGGCTGCGAAATGTCATCGGTGGTGGAATACGCCGGCGGCTGTGTCTGGTAAACCAGGTACCACTTCTGATGGGGTGTGAAATAGAACAAGTGTGGCGCACATTTGTATCCCCTCAGATTCGGATTCTGATCGAGGAAGTGCAGCTTGGCGTTGGGGGCATCGGACCAGTCCTTGAAGTTCAGGTACACCATGTTCCAGGTCCTGGCGGACGTCGAGTAGACGGTCGCGTAGACGTGCCACAGGTCGTTGTGGCGGACGACGGTGGGGTCTTTGACGGACACGATGGTGTGCGTCTCGTCCGAGACCGGCCGGATCAGTGCGCCTGTGGACTCCCACCGGAGTGGCGTGGCAAAGGGCCGCTTGGGAACGTCTGCACGGACCGCCGCCGGCGAGGCCGACACAAGCTCGTCGCTCACACGATAGTAGTCGAAATCCACGAACCCGCCCGGCGTCCTGGTCGCGAAATTGAACAATCCGAAGCGGTAGCCCATGAAGTGCGGCAGGGTGTAGGCCATCTGAAGGGTGGTGCCGATCTTCGTCCAGGTTGTCCCGTCCAGGCTGTAGTAGAAACCCGCCTTGTCCGTACGCTGGCGGAAGTCGCAGTCGATCCTCAGATACACGCTCTGCTGCGCAAGCGGAACGCTCTCGATCTCCTCGGGCGCGTTGGATTGAGCGCTGACCATGACGATCGACTTGCTGTCGCCCTGCCTCTTGACGCCGACGAAGCCGTATCGTTTCTGTAGGGCAATCAGGCCGGCGCAGTCGCCGTCTTCCATGTTGCCCACTTCCATTTTCGCAGTCGCGGAACTGACCGGGCCGAAGGTCCGCTGGGTCAGCATGTTGCGGGCCTGGAGGACGTCGCCGTCCACCCGCCCCGTGGTGAGCCGCAGGTGACCGCTCCGTTCGCCGACGGACCAGTGGTGAGGATCGGGATTGTGGTTCCATTGCCATGCCAGGGGCAGCGGTTCGCCGGACTCGCGATCGAATTCGTCACAGGCCACGATATTCCCAAGTCCCTGTTCGTTCACGTCGATATTGAGTGTCGTGGGCGCCTTTCCATCAATGCCCAGTACCGGCCAGCCGTCCTCCCATCGGACGGGCACAAGCCAGGGACTGCGGCCGACCGAGCCGTTATCCTGGAAGAGAAGGGCGTACCATCGGCCCTCCGGCGTGTCGATCAGGCAGCCTTGGGCGACCCCCTGGTCCTGAAGGACGACCTTGCCTTCGTAGGGGCCGGTGATCCTGTCCGCCCGATGTAGGATCTGCGTGCGCATGCCGCCACGCGGCCAGGTGATGTTCATCACGTAATACCTGCCATCGATCTTGCGCATCTGCGATCCCTCGGCGGGCAGGCTGATATTGGGTCCGGCCACGGCGCTGGCGTTTGGGATCACGACCTCGTTGAAGCCATCGGGTTTGATTCCCGACAAGTCCGGCTCCAGCTCCACGAGCCGGAGGTTGCCGACGCCGTAGAGCATATAGACCCGACCGTCGTCATCGAAGAACAGAGAATGGTCGTGCAGCGAAGGCGCAAACGCCGTCTCCTTCCACGGACCTTTCTCTATGTCTGTTGTGGTGTAGATGTGCGTTCTTCCGCTCGTGCTGGAAAAGGTCGATGCATAGAAGGTCCCATTGTGGTATCGCAGGCAAGGGGCCCAGGACCCCCGGCCGTAGGCGTTCCTGCCGTCCTCCAGTCGGAGGGCCTCGTTGTCGGTCAGGGTGTCGTAGGCATAGCCGATCAGCTCCCAGTTGACCAGGTCTTTCGACTTCATGATGGGCAAGCCGGGACTCATGTACATGGTGGTGCTGGCCATGTAGTAGGTGTCGCCGACGCGAATGGCGGCGACGTCCGGCACATCGGCCCAGATGACAGGATTCCGCGCCGGTTTTGCGCGCGCCTGCCCGCCGATGAAGAGAGTGACGCACGTCAAAACGAGCACATGTAACGGATGCATCGTCATGATGTCGGCCTTTGTCAGGCTCCCTGTGCGGGAGCGTGATCGACGAAGATGTTCTTTCATAATGATACTCCTCAGTTGGTTCGGTCCCATGGATCGCTCTGATCTTTGGCCAGGCTCACGTCTGAATGAGAAGTCACTCCAGGAACGGATCGCCGAAGCAGACCCAGGAATAGTCGGCCCGCCCGGAGCAGGTGGTGACCAGCGTCAGGAATCGTATGCGGGCGGGGATCGGCACGTCCACTGTCTCGACGGCGCTCCGCTCGGCAGGATAGTGCAAGTGAAGAGCAACGACGCCATCCAGAAGGACCCAGATATCGGCGGGACTGAACGGCGATTGAGGCACATCCCTGGGGATGCCGCACACGGCGGTGAACCGGTCGATCCGGATGTTGGGATTGTCCCGGCGAATCCGGTCCAGATCGAACGTGATGCCGGCGTTGGGATGGAGGATCAGGGCCGGATGTGCGGATGTGCCGAAGCTGACGCCGTCGAGCCGGGCGTCGTGGGTCTGCCGACTTGGGATGTCAAAGAACCTGCCGCTGTTTGCCGGACCGCCATAGTAGCTTCCCATGGTCCGGGGACATTCGGCAAACGTCAATCCGGTGGAGCTGATTACGACCGGGCCGGCGGCCCCGTTCGGCACAAACACGCCGTCAACGCCACGCAACTGCGGCACCGGACGAAACTCACTTCGCTGGCTCCGCCGGATCATGGTGGCGGGCCCCTTGAATGCCTGGCCGGTCCCCAGGTCAATGCCTCGGTTCAACCTGCCAGTGCCGTGACCGTTGCCACCGCCCACGATGTCCGCCAGATTCAGTCGGTCCGAGCGATCGGAGGGCCGGTTGGACGATGGCAGTTGAAGAACGAAGAGATCCTCGCGAGCCGCCAGTCCACTTCGAATCATCCGTCCAGCGGTATCAACCGCCGCCGCCTGCCCTTCATCGACAACGAGCGACATCGATCGAGCCGATCGATTCGGATCGAGAGCGACGCTCACGCGGCCTTTCAGGACATGGGCCTCGGTGCTCCCGTCGGGCTGCGCGACGACCCCGAACTCCGTGCCCAGGTCCGTGATGAGGGCCGCGCGCGTTCGCACGCGAAACCCCTTCGCCTGCGGAGGGACCACGGCGACAAGCCTGCCACTTCGCAGGGTCACTTCTCCAACGCTTTTCAGCTCGATCTGGCAAGGCGCTTCGAGCAGGAGGCTCGTTCCCTGGTCCAGTTCCATCTTGGCCACACCCTCGCGGAGGTCGTAGGCGCCGACGCGCACCGCTTCGCCCGGACGCGGACGAGCCCCTCGCCATTGGGCCTCGTAGGCGCCGGCCAGTCTGCCGACCGCCGGACCTTGCGCTCTCTGTCGGAACAATGTCACAGACGCGAGGATCAACACCCCGAAGATCAGGACTGCCGCAACCGAATAGAGATATCGCACAATGCGCCTGGAATTGCTCTGATTGGCGCCGCTTGAGATCGCCCGGATCAGGTCCGACCTGGAAAGCTCCCCGGTCACCTGGCTGGAACGCCGGATCACGGCAGAGACCAGCAGACTATCGAGGTAGTAGTCCCGCACCCGCGAGTCCTCGCTGATGGCCTTAGCAAGATGCTGCATCTCGTCGGGCTCGAGTTGATCGTCCAGCAGTCGCTGGATCAGCTCATCCATATCCGGGAAAGGAGGTGTGTTCATGCCGGACGGCTCCCTTCCGCCAGCGTCCTGCGCATGCAGCGCAGCAACACGCTGTTGATCCGGCCGAGGAGGTGGTAGACGTGACGGCGAGACACCTTCAGGTAGGCAGCAATCTCCTCGACCGGGGTGTTGTGTTCGTAACGCATCTTCACGATCCGCCTGGCACGGTCGTCCAGGAGTGTCTGGCACTTGCGCAGGGCCTCTATACGCAGGGCCATTTCGTCCTGGATGGCGGGCAGGTGGTCCATAAGCTCTTCGAACAGCGCGTCCTCCATCAGCACTCGTTTGCTGCGGGCCTGGTTCCGACGGTACTCCAGAATTTGATAGCGCATGATCTGGATGCCCCAGGCGGCGAAGTTCGTCCCCGGCTGGAACTGCTCGAACTTCCGCCACATCACGCTCATCCCGTCCTGGAACAAGTCGTCCGCGTCATTGACGTGAGGGACCAGAGTCAGGATATAAGCGTAGATCTCCTGTTGGTGCCGTACAAAAAGCCCCAGGAAGTCCAGAGTGCGTTTGTCCTGTTCCATGACCAATCCATACTGTCTTTGGTTGCGTTCTTCTTATTCTATCACCGGCACAGACCAAGAGGCGAGATATGAAAAATGCCGAGAAGGTGAGAAAATCTTTCTCGGATTCCTCTTTTTTGTTTCACTCCTGACCTTTCTGAGCGGTGTTATACAGACAGTATCAGCCGCACAGCAACGGTCTGTTGTTGACGTGACGACGTGATCTGCGAGAATTCGTTCGACTTCTGTTCACGGACTGAAGGAGAAACACCATGAGAGGCAACCTGATTGCACTGGTGTTGATGCTCACGTTCCCAGGTTCGCTGTGTCCAGCGCAGGCAGATCAGACGGCGGACGCGAACGATTGGAGGCCCTCAACCCTCAATCAGCCCGGAAGGCAGTATCCCCAGGTCACCTCTGACGGTCGGGTCCGCACCAGCATCTCCGCGCCCCAGGCCCAGAAGGTAGAGCTCGACATAGGAGCTGTGCGATACCCTCTCACCAAAGGCGAGGATGGCGTCTGGACCGGCGGCGAGTCGAAGCCCCAGGACGAGGGGTTCCACTATTACCAGATTTGGATCGACGGGGCTGCGGTTCCGGATCCCGGCAGCCTGTTCTTCTACGGCGCCGGCCGCTGGGGCAGCGGCGTGGAATGCCCCGCCAAGGACCAGGACTTCTACGCCCTCAAAAACGTCCCGCACGGCCAGATCCGCGAGAATCTGTATTACTCCAAGGTCAACAACAGCATGCGTCGCTGTTTCGTCTACACGCCGCCCGACTACGACAAGGACACCGCAACCCGTTATCCCGTGTTGTACCTCCAACATGGCGGCGGCGAGGACGAGACCGGCTGGCCCAATCAGGGCAGGACCAATCTGATCATGGACAATCTGATCGCGGAGGGCAAGGCCAGACCCTTCATAATCGTGATGGACAATGGCACTTGGACAACGGCTCCCCCGCCCCGGCGTGCTGGGGGTGGGCAACGCGCGGTCTGGCCCCCGGAGGGCTGGGCCGACAATTTCAAGAAGACCCTCCTGGAAGACATCATCCCCATGATCGACGCCAACTATCGCACGCTGGCGGATCAACCGCACCGGGCGATGGCGGGCCTGTCCATGGGCGGCATGCAGACCAGAGTCATCACCCTGGCCAACCCTGACACGTTCTCTCACGTCGGCATCTTCAGCGGCGGCAGCATCAGCCCGGATGACGTCAACAACGCACCCGGTTTCAAAGAGAAGATCAAGCTCGTGTTCGTCAGCTACGGTAGCCGCGAACTCGAAAACCGCAGAACCGGCGGCTCTCGTGGCTTCGGCGGCGACCCCAAAGCGAACACCGATGCGCTCAAGGAAGCGGGCATCAACACCCATTTCTACGTCTCTCCGCTGACGGCTCATGAGTGGCAGAGCTGGCGACGCAGCCTGCACGAGTTCGCTCCACTTCTGTTCAGGGACTAAAGGAGAAGAATCATGAAGAGGAATCTGATCGTACTTGCGTTACTCGTCAGTCTCTCCGGCTCGCTGTGTCCGGCGCAGACGGATCAGCCCGCGGAAGCGGATGACTGGAAACCCTCGACCTTGAACCAACCCGGCCAGGAATATCCGCAGGTCAACTCCCAACGCTACGCCCGATTCCGTATCGTGGCGCCCGAAGCCCAGAGCGTCAAGGTGAGCCTGGGCGGACGGGAACGGGGCGGCTTCGCCCTCGACAAAGGTGAGGACGGCGTCTGGACGGGTGTCACCCAGAAGCCGCTGGATGAAGGCTTTCACTACTACCATCTCACGGTGGATGGGGGGACGTTCAACGATCCCGGCACCTTGAACTTCTACGGTTCGACGCGGTGGGAAAGCGGCATCGAGATCCCCGCTCATGACCGGGACTTCTACGCTCTCAAAGACGTTCCCCACGGCCGAGTGCAGCAGATTCTCTTTCCTTCGAAGAGCACCAGCACCTCACGCCGCGCCTTTGTCTACACACCGCCCGACTACGACAAGGATCTGACCCAACGGTATCCGGTGCTGTACCTCCAGCACGGCTGGGGCGAGGATGAAACGGCCTGGAGCAACCAGGGCCACGCCAACCTGATCATGGACAACCTGATCGCCGAGGGCAAGACCAAGCCTTTCCTCATCGTGATGACCTACGGCATGACGAACGAGATCCGATTTGGCGGCCTGAGGAACTTCGATATCGGTCCCTTCCAGACGGTTCTCGTCGACGAGCTGATCCCCTACGTCGACGCCAACTTCCGCACGCTCGTCGATCAACCGCATCGCGCCATGGCCGGTCTGTCCATGGGAGGAATGGAAACCAAGACAATCACCCTGAAGAATCTCGATAAGTTCTCGCACATCGGACTCTTCAGCGGGGGGACCATCTCCCTGGAGGATGTCGACAACACGCCCGGCTTCAAGGAGAAGGTCAAGCTGGTGTTCGTCAGCTACGGCAGCCGCGAACTCGGTGGGGCTCGTCGTGGCGGCGATCCCAAGGCGAACGCCGACGCGCTGCAACAGGCCGGCATCCACAGCGTCTTTTACGTTTCCCCGGATACGGCCCATGAGTTCCTTTCCTGGCGGCGCAGCCTGCGCGAGTTCGCACCGCTGCTGTTCCGGGACAACGCTTCGGCTGCGCAACGGGGCCCGGGACAAGCCGCCCGCGGAGGTGATCGACGAGGCGGATTCGGCGGACCGATCGAGTTAGGGCCGGACGACAAGCCCGCTTTCGATGACCCGCCCGCCGAGTTCAATGCCAGACGCGAGAACATCCCTCACGGTGAGCTGACCATGGTCGAGTATGACTCCAAGACCGTCGGAACGCGCCGGAAGATGCTCGTTTACACACCACCTGGTTATTCCAACAATCGCAAGTACCCCGTGCTCTACCTGCTGCACGGCATCGGCGGCGACGAGACGGAATGGCAGCGCCTGTGTCACCCGGAGAACATCCTCGACAACCTGCTGGCCGACGGCAAAATCCAGCCGATGATCGTGGTCATGCCCAACGGCCGGGCACAGAAGAACGACCGCGCCGAGGGGAACGTCTTCGCCACCGCTCCGGCCTTCGCCGCATTTGAAGGCGATCTGCTCAAGGACGTGATCCCCGCCATCGAGGCCCGGTATTCCGTGTACGCGAATCGCGAGAACAGGGCCCTGGCGGGCTTGTCGATGGGCGGCGGCCAGGCCCTGAACTTCGGCCTGGGCCACCTCGACGTTTTCGCCTGGGTCGGCGGGTTCTCCTCGGCCCCCAACACCAAATCTCCCGCTGAGCTCGTGCCCGACCCGGCGGCGGCCAGAGACAAGCTGAAGCTGCTGTGGCTGGCCTGCGGCAACCAGGACGGCCTGATCCGCATCAGCCAGGGCGTGCACCAGTATCTCAAAGAGAACAACGTGCCGCACGTCTGGCACGTCGATTCCCACGGCCACGACGGCACCGAATGGGCGAAGAACCTGCACCTGTTCGCGCAACACATCTTCAAAACCCCCGCGGCGCCCGCCGGGAAGTTCGTGCTGCGGGTCGATTGTGGGGCCTTTGATCCGTTCAAGGACAAGCTCGGCAACGTCTGGGTTGCGGACCAGGAGTTGGGCGCAGGCAGGACCTGGGGCGCGGACAACGGCATGACCATCGACCGCCCGGAAGTGGGGATCACAGGCACGGATATCCCGCGGATTTACGAGACCGAACGCTATAGCATGGAGTCGTACAAGTTCGCGGTTCCCAACGGCAAGTACACGGTGCGTCTGCACTTTGCGGAGACCTTCGAGGGCATCATGGGACCGGGGGAGAGGGTCTTCTCCGTCAGTGTGCCGGGCCGGGAGGTGCTGAGAGACCTCGATCTGTACAAGACCGTCGGGTTCGTCAGGCCCCTGGTCAAAGAGTACAAAGGCGTGTCTGTGGAGAACGGCCAGTTGGTGATCGGCTTCACGCCGAACGTCGAGAACCCCCAGATCTGCGGCATTGAGATTCTGGCAGAGTAAGGACTGACCGTGTAGCTGCCGATCGACATGCGCGGCTGGCATTCGCAGGCTGTGGCCTTTCCCGCGCTACAGGTTGCGCGCCGCTCACGTCTGCGGGCTGCTTTGCGTAAAGACGGGCTTCAGCGACCGGGCCATCCGGCGGAGATTCTCCTTCTCCTCGTCCGAGACCGGGCGAAAACCCATCGCCAGATCGAGAGCCATCTGAAAGAGCGACTCGTCGCCCGGCGGGATCGCGGCGGTGACCGGCTGGCTCAGTGTGAAGTACAGTCCCAGTCCGGCCTCCCGGCGATCGGTCAGCGGCTGATACCAGCACTTGGGGTACCGCTGCCGCATCGGGTCGCCTTCCGGCCACCTCTGTCTGGCCATCGCTTTGAGGGCCAGGATCGCCACGCCCTTCGATCGGGCCGCCTCGATCACGCGCGAGCCGAACCCGCCTTCGTAGAACGTGGCGAAGTTGACGGGAAACAGGATCGAGTCGAAGTCGTACCGCTCCATGGCCGCCAGGGCCGCTTCCTCCGAGTGAGCCGAAAACCCCAGGTGGCGAACCTGGCCCTGCTTCTTGGCTTCGAGGAAGACCTCCATGGCGCCGCCTTGGCCGAATGCCGCATCCACGTCCTTCTGCACGTCGGTGATCGCGTGAAGCTGATAGAGATCGAGGTGGTCCGTCCGCAGCCGTCGCAGCGACTCCTTCAATTCGGCCGCGGCGCCCTCCTTTGTCCGCTGCGTGGTCTTGCAGGCCAGGAAGACGCCCTTGCGAAAGGGCTCCAGGGCCGGTCCGAGTTTGATCTCGGCGTCGCCGTAGGTCGGCGCGACGTCGAAGTAGTTGACTCCTTTCTCGACCGCCTCCGCGACCACGCGGTCGGCGTGCTCCTGCTCAACACCGCTGACGACGATCCCTCCGAAGCCAATGATGCTCAACCGCTCGCCGGTACGGCCGTACGGCCGTCGAGGCAGCCTCGCAGGGTTCGAGCTATGGCCGCCCGGCTCGTCTGCCCCGGCGGCGCCGCCGCTTCGCCCCAGGATTCCGCCCGCCAGGGCTGTGCCGGCGGCAACCGTTCCGTTCCTCAGGAATTCTCTGCGTCGCATTCGAGGCTCTCCTTCGATCTTCCGGCTTCTGGCACCTGCACGATCCACCTGATACGCAGGGCATTGCCACGGCGTTCGGCCGTTCCAGGTGGAAAGGCCGGCAGCGACCGAAGCGAGAGACGAACGAGTCGACGTGACGGACGGGATCAGGCATCGCGCCCGGCGGGACTGTTCTCTATGGGGCGGCCTTCGTGATTCCGTGCGACTCCAATCCTGCCCGAACATGGGTGACCGTAGCCGCGAGCTCTGCCGCGTAGTCCTCCTCCACCAACTCAATGGCGGTGTTCAGGGTTTCCGCCATCAGATCGGCAGGGATCTCGACGACGATCCCCAGCTCGGCAGCCAGAAGCAAGGAGGCCAGATCGGCGCCCTGTTCTGCGAGGGCAGCGACGGGGTCTTCCTGACTCAGCAGGGTTCCGTATAATTCCATTTGGATTCTGAATTCGCTCTCGGCCGCGACGATGAGCGGGGCGGCGACGGCCTCCGAGGTTCCCGCGGTTGCGGCGAAATCCGCCGCACAGGCTTTGCACAGCAGGATCGGAGCCGACCATCCTCTGGTGCGGGCCGCCAATGCCAGGCGCCGGCCGATGTCGGGGTCTTCGTTCTGACTGACGAGCAGGTCGACGGCTGTTTCAATCGCGGCGTGCGCCACGGTCGGCAGTATTTCGTCGATCACTGTGTTTACGTTGGACACGCCGCCCAGAAGGAGAAACAGCCTGATCCGAGGTTCCAGAGTAGCCGCCAGCTCGTTCTGCTTGCGGACCACGTAGCCCTGGCCGGGATGAACGATTGAACTGATGTGGGCGCTCTGATCTGCACCCCAGGCCTCATTGTGACTGGCGAACCCGAAGGCCAGCGCCTTATCGCTCTCGAACTCGGCGTACTCGACCAGCTTCATGAATTCGTAGTGCGTCTGCGTCCACAACTGGCCCTGGTAGGGGTCGCCGAACATCACATTGAACACGTCCGGCAGAACCGCGCCGTACACCTCATTCAGGCTTGAGTTTCCCTGTTGTTCGCCGATCTGGTGGGCGATGTACGCATGGGTGGCTGATCCCCAGCCGTACAGCGGCGTGGACATACTGCACAGGAGCATGAGGAGAACTGCAGAAGGGAACGTACGCCGGGCCATCTTTCACCTCCGTCACTCAAAGCCGTCTTCAATCGAGGCAGAGCCGTGTTCGGCATCCGGGATTGCCGCGAGCACGGAGGTATCCTCCTCCACGAGCGGGTGCTCTGATGACATTAGACCAAATCGAACCATCTGCGTCAACCGCCGGCGGCGATTGCCTCTTGGTGGCTACCGCTGCGCGTTGGCCCAACGGATGGCGGCGCGGAGCAGCTCATTGGCGTCCTGAAGATCGAGCTTCTCCTTGATGTGGGCGCGGTAGGTCTCGATGGTCTTGACGCTCAGATACAGCTTCTCGGCCATCTCGCGCGTCCCGTAGCCCTCGCCGATCAGGCGGAAGACCTCCAGTTCGCGGTCGCTGAGCCGGTCGACGGGGGAGGCGCCTTTCTCGCCCGGGCCGGCGATGATCTTGCTGACCATCTTGGCGGCCATCCCCTGACTGACGTAGACCGTTCCGGCAAGGACCCGACGGATGGCGTTGACCACCTCCTCGGTCGCTTCCTGCTTCATGATGTAGCCCTTGGCGCCGGCGCGCAGCGCCCGTTCGGCGTAGATCGCTTCATCGTGCATCGACAAAGTCAGCACCGGCAGGCTGGGAAACTGCACCTTGATGTCCTTGATCAATTCGATGCCGCTGGTGGTTCGCAACGAGACGTCGACGATGACCAGGTCGGGATTCAGCTCACGGATGCCGCGCATGGCCTGATGCGCATCTTCCGCCTGGCCGCAGACGTACAGATCGTCCTCCTGGTTGATCAGTTGCGCCAGACCCTGTCGAACGATCGGATGGTCGTCGACGATGATGATGCGGCGTTTCTCAGATGGTTCTGTCTTGCTCGGCATCCTTGAGGCCATGCGTCGTCTCCCCTTCGTTGACTCGTACCTGCGCATCGAACGCACAGGCGACCCGGGTTCCGCCGTCGGGGCCGGGCTGCACCTCGAGGGTTCCGTCGATCATCTCGGCGCGATGACGCATCATCTGGAGCCCGATGCCCTTGTGGTCGGTGGGCCATTCCTCGAACCGGCGACCGTCGCTTGTGATGGTCAGCAGCGCACGCGAAGCGGGGGCGCTCAACTCGATTTGAATGTGACGCGTCTTGCCGTGGCGGATGGCATTGGTCACCGCCTCCTGCGCGATCCGATACAGGTGCAGGGCCATGGAGGCGTCACGCACCGGGACCGCCTGCCGGCAACGGAAGACGCACGAGATGCGGAACACGTTCTGCGTGACCTCCGCCAGGGACTCCAGCGCGGACATCAGGCCGTTTTCATCGAGCGCGACGGGATGAAGGCCGCGCGACAGATGGCGCGTTTCCTCCACGGCGCTGTTGACCAGGCTGGCGATCTCCTTGGCGTCGCCCGCCTCCGGAATTGCCTGGCGGCGGAGTTTGCGCTCCAGGACCTTGGTCAGGATGGCGACGCCGGTGAGCAACTGGCCAAGGCTGTCGTGCAGTTCCTGGCCGATGCGCCGCTGTTCGCGTTCGCTGATTTCGAGCAGGTCCCGTTCGAGGCGGCGTCGGCGCTGGGATTCCAGACGCAGGCGCTCGTTGGCCGCCCCCAGCTCGGCCGTCCGCTCGCGCACGCGTTGTTCGAGGCGCTCGTTGAGCCGGCGGATCTGTCGTTCGGTTCGGCGACGCCGGCCGACGTCGATGCAGTATTCGAGGATGTGGGCGACCTGTCCCTGTTCGTCGAAGAAGGGAAAGGCGTGCACCTCCATGGTTTGCGGATGTCCCGCCGGGTCGCGGTGGATGTGTTCGACGGTGACCGGCTGCTTCGTACGCACGACCGTATCGAGAGGGCACGGGTGCCCGGCATCCTGGCAGGGGGCTGCCCGGCCGTGCGCCAACTGGTAGCAGGTGACATCGTTGCCGGCAGGGGCCCGGCGCGCGGCCCGGTTGGCCAGGCGAATTTGATAGCTGTGCGTGTCGATCACGTAGAAGGGATACTCCAGGGAATCCAACACCGCCTGTGTGAGAACTTCCCCCACGGGAAGCCCCAGGCGGAACCCATTCCCTGGCGTCTGTTCGCCACGGTCTGTCATCACAGAGCCTCCCATGTGGGGGAGCCAACGTCCATTCCTGCCGGGCCGGCCGCAGCGCCCAATCCCGGCGCGGGACCCTCACACGAGGACCACCCGGGGCCCACAGCACAATCGCGTCTGTCTGCTGCTCCCCGGGCAGAAGCATTATATGCCGCCCGGCGGCGCGATCAACAGAAATCCGCACCCCCTTCGCGTAGGTGTCTATGCGAATTTTGCGGCAAGGTCGGTTTTCCAGCACAGAGCGCCATGTGTGGCAGTGGTCCCGATGGCCATCGGGAGAGCAGGGCGGAGTTTGCCGATGGCTTTGACGGCACGCATATCACCATCGGCAAGCCTGCGCTTGCCGCTGCCACACGCGTGGCAGGATCTTCTCCCACCCCCTTCGCACAGGGGCGGCCTGCGATTGACCGGAATGTGGTAGGGGTATTGCCTGCCAAAGGCCGGTAAGACGACCGGACTATCGGGGATTTCCCGATATGTAAACCAAGGGGAAACCGGATGCCATAACCAGCGAATGCCCGATTTGCACAAATGCCCCACCTGCTACGATGACACGTAGTCATCATCAGCTACTAATCGAAGGGGATTACTATGGATGACAACAAGCTCTTGAAGAGATATGCGGCAGGCGACGAAGAGGCGTTCCAGGAACTGATGGACCGGTATCGTGACAGCGTTTACGCTTTCCTGAGGCGGTTTCTCAATCGGTCCGACCTGATCGAGGACGTGTTCCAGGAGACGTTCCTCCAGTTGTTTGTCAGCCGGGATACGTTCGACATATCGAGACCGCTGCGGCCGTGGCTGTTTACCATCGCGGCCAACAAGGCCAAGGACGCGCTGCGCCGCATGCAGCGCAGCGAGGTGACGCAACTGGGCAACATGTTCGACAGCGACGAATCCACCATCGATGACGTGGTCAACGCGCTGGACCACGACGAGCGGATGCCGTACGACGACCTGATTCGCGACGAGCGGGCCGCCTCGGTCAAACGCGTCATCTCGCGCATGCCCGCCAAGCTGCGTGAGATCATCGTGCTGGCCTATTTCCACAAATTCCCGTACGCGGAAATCGCACAGATGCTGGACATCCCTATCGGTACGGTCAAGAGCCGTCTTCACACCGCCGTCGGACGCTTCGCCGAGGACTGGGAGGCCGTGGCGATGTGTGAGATGGCGAATTGACCGTTGTGTTCGACCACACGACGACCCGGAGAGGGTTGATGGAGGTGTGTGAAGGCTCGAACGGCCAAGGCCGCACGAGTCGAAAGATCAGGGGTACGAGCGAGAGGATTCTGGACCTCTGCTCGTACCCCTGACAGTGTCAGTACGGATGGCTGGAAAGGCGTCGGAGAACCTCGGACTTGTTGGCCCAGCAGTGCATGTCGACCTCTCGGTCGGTGAAGAAGTCTTCAGCCCAAAGGCCGCACCACCACGCCCAGGATTTTCGTATCAGCGCTCTCATGGCTCGTCCCATCCTTCCTGCGGTCCTGCGATGTCCAGTTTCCTTGTTCCGGCCCACGCCGGGAACTTCCGAGCGCTCTCTACCCATTAGAGGCAGGTGTGGGCAGGGCGGTAACACGGCATGGAGTGGGATTCTGTGGGGCGATAGCGTAGGCCAGGCCCCCCGTGTGGGTCGGCTGCCTGGAAACGAGCGACAGAAGGGCAAACCCCCGCCTACAACTGGCGTTTGATCGCCTGGGCGTGGATCGTTTCGAAAATGGCCTTGATGAACTCCGCATCCAGGCCCACCTTTTCCGCCTTGGCGATGTGGTCCTCCAGCAGGTTCTCCCAGCGCCCCAGTTGCAGGACCGGGACGTTGTGTTGCTGCTTGAGCCGGCCGATCTCCTCGACCCACTTCATCCGCTCAGCCAGGTCCTCAATGATTTTGGCGTCGATATGGCTGATCTCGGACCGCAGCCGAGCCATGTGCCTTTTCAGATCGCGGTCGGTCACCTCTGCGTCCCTGGCCCGGAGCCGTTCGAGCATCTGGCACAGGTCCTTGGGCGTCAGTTGCTGCTTGGCGTCGCTGAGTGCTTCCTCTGGATGGAAGTGTGATTCCACCATCAGCCCGACGATGCCCATGTCCAATGCCATCTGTGCGACCGGCTCGACAAGGTGGCGCACGCCGGCGATGTGGCTCGGATCGCAGATCAAGGGCAGATCGGGCAGCCGGCGCTTCAGCTCGATGGGAATCTGCCAGCTCGGCTCGTTGCGGAACTCGGTCTCGACGTACGTGGAGAAGCCGCGATGCAAGGCCGCCAGCTTGCCGATGCCCACGTCGAGCAGCCGCTCGACGGCGCCCAGCCACAGACCCAGATCGGCGTTGATCGGGTTCTTGACCATCACCGGGATGTCGACGCCCCGCAGGGCGTTGGCGATCTCCTGGACGGAGAATGGGCTGACGGTGGTGCGGGCGCCGATCCAGAGGATGTCCACGCCGTGACGCAGGCACAGCTCGACGTGCTCGGTGTTGGCGACCTCGGTGGCCGTCGGCAGGCCCGTCTCGTCCTTGACCGCCTTGAGCCAGTCGAGCCCGGCCTCGCCGACACCCTCGAACGAGTTGGGCCTCGTGCGGGGTTTCCAGATGCCGGCTCGGAACACCTTGACGTGCGCGGACTTGACCAGACCCCTGGCGGTGGCCAGCATCTGTTTGAGCGATTCGGCGCTGCACGGCCCGGCGATCACCCACGGGACCTGATCCTGCGGCAGCCACTTCTCCACCGGCGCAATCGCCCGGCTGAGCTTCTTCAAGGGTTCAATACCGTCTTTCAAAACCGTCCAAGCCTTTCCAGGGATCATCCATTTCCAGTCCAAACTCCCACAAACACGCCACTATACCCTCCCGCACCCCCGATTTCCATCGCGAAACGCCGCTCCATCATCAGGCTGGAGGCTGTAGGCCCCAGATCACAAGCCGAAAAACAGTCTGCGAACAAATCCCACGTGTCTTGAACGGAGGTTTCACTCACAATGGCGCCATGGAAGGTGCGCCCCTGTGATGAGTGTACTCCTTCGGGCCAAGCGGCGCTGTCCGCCCAGATCGATCTGCTGTGTCCAAGGTTCTGTGCGCTGCGCGCGATTGCGGTCTGGCTATAGTGGAGGTTCCGGTGAACACTGCGAAAGACGAGGTTCGATCGCTGCTTCAGAAGCTGCCCGAGGATTGCACGCTGGAAGATGTTCAGTACCATCTCTACGTCCTCGGCAAGATACGCAAAGGCATCGAACGTGCGGAGAGTGAAGGGACTCTATCGCAGGAGGAGGCCGAACACCGGCTAGCCCAATGGACCGGGAAGTAGCCTGGTCGCCGGAAGCCCTTGACGATGTTGAAGCGATTGCCGAATACATCGAACGCAATTCGGCATTCTACGCGCAAGCGGTGGCAACGGCGATCCTCGAGATGGCCAGAAGTATCGGGCGCTTCCCGTGGATGGGAAGGGTGGTACCGGAGATGGGCAGCCAGAATATCGGGGAGCGGTTTGTCTACAGCTATCGCGTCACCTATGAGTTGCAGGAAGGCCGAATCCTGATCGTCGCCGTGATTCACGGAAAGCGCCTCATCGAGAACATCTCCGACAGACTCGCAGGATCGCACGAGTAGGGGTAACGAGGCGGACCATCATTCCGAGGTCGCGGCATATCGAATAATCGAGAGAGTTCTCTGACGTCCCGGATAAGAGGTGGAAGGACATGGATCGTTCTCGGTGGATATGTCTGCTTGTCGTTGGACCGTACGTGGTCATGGTGTTTGCGCTTCCGTTGCCGGGGGATGAACCTGCGACAGGTTCGAGCGAACAGGGGCTCTCGACGGGGCAGTCTGCTGGCGGCCTTTTCCTGTTCCTCGGGTTCGTATGCGTCTGGTGGTCCGAGATACTGGGGGACGCCCTCTGGGTGGGCCGTGGGGCGTGGAACCCCATACCCTCGACGGGCGGCGTGGTGAGGCTCCTTGGCTGGATATTTCTGATCGGCGTCTTCGTGGTCCAGGCGGTCTTGCGGCACCGTGCCATGGCATGACAAAAGATTGACAGCCGGAGGATTGTTCTGTAGGCTGATCTTGGATGTGCGCGGAGGATGTATGCGCCGAGAAGCTGCAACAACCGGGCCGACAGGCAGAACGGGCGCACGAGCGACGTGCGAGGGCCAGGCGGACGGCACACCACGAGCCGCCGGAGGAATCTGCATGCTGTTTTTACCTCATGGAGGGCCTGTGCGTCCGTCGAGAAGGCGGTACGTTGTCGTGTGCTCTGCGGGACTCTCGTGAACGATTGCCGACAAAGGAGCTTCATCATGGGCGAGCAAAGACAGAGAAGTGGTTGTACGGCAGCGAAAGCGGGCATTCTCGATGGCCGGAGCGGTGGGCATCGTGAGGCGTTCACGCTGATCGAGCTGCTGGTGGTGATCGCCATCATCGCCGTGCTGATGGGCATCCTGATGCCCACGCTGAACCGGGTCCGCGAGCAGGGCCGCCGGGCGGTCTGCCTGAACCACATGAAGACCCTGACGCTTTGCTGGATCATGTACGCCGACGAGAACGACGACCGGATCGTCAACGGCGAAGCGTATTGGGATCCCTCCGGCGTGCCGACAGCGCCGGTCCCGACAGGGGGGCCGCACGCCGGCGAACGGTATTGGGTAGGCAACGACTGCGCCAGCGGCTATGCGACGGGCGAACAGCGGCCACAGGAGACCCAGATGGAGGCCCTCCGGGTCGGCGCGCTGTTTCCTTACGCCAAGGCCGAGAAGGTGTACCGCTGCCCGACCGGCATTCGCGGCGAGATGCGCACCTACTCAACCGCCTATGGCATGAACGGTTGTTTCGACGCTCCCGGGACGTATGAGGGCACTCGGGGCGTGCGCGTGGGCAACACGGTGCTGATGGTCAAGAAGCGGTCGGAGATCACGGTCCCGGCTCCGTCGTACCGGCTCGTCTTCCTGGACGAAGGCCGTATCACGCCGGACAGCTATGCCATCCACTACCTCGTCGCCCAGTGGTGGGACCCGCCCTTTGTCCGCCACGCCGACGGCACCAACGTCGCCTTCGCCGACGGACACAGCGACTATTGGAAGTACAAAGGAAAAGAGACCATCGAGGTCGGCAAAATGGCCAATCCGCAGCACAACTACAAGCCGACCACCGAAGACGGCATCGAGGACGTCCAGAAAATGCAAATCGCCACCTGGGGCCGCCTCGGTTACTGATCGCTGTGGGGCGTCCTGTCCATGCTCTGGTCGCGCCGGTTCTGCTTCCTGTGTGTGAGAACATCCTGGTCCGCCCGCGGCGGATGCCAGCCTCGATAGTCGTCCTGAGCGAAGTCAAATGGAGTGCGGCTTTAGGCACGGCGAATACGATTTGGCTCTGCATATCCGGAGATGCCGACGCGTTCAACCATCCCCAAGTCCTACGGACTCGAGACTGCCACCCAGACGCTTCACTGGCTCAGGAACGCCTGTGATCTGAACCCGGTATACCCGTTGGACTGTCGCGACGGGGAATTTTCTGGACGAGGGGCGGGGGCGGGCGCTCATATGGTGTGGATGGCGCGGCGGCAGCGTGGCCGGCCAGGGTGTGGGAACACCGCTCGACAGGGAAGGAGCAAGAGCGTGGCAACAGCACGGACGCGGCAGGGCATCTCTGACGAGGCGGACCGATTCGCGGGCGAGGGCGGGCTGCCGGAGGACGACCGGTCGCGAGGCAGGTTCCTCGTTCTGGGTCTGACGGCCCTCGGCGTGGTGTTCGGTGACATCGGCACCAGCCCGATCTACGCGCTGCGTGTGGCCTTCATGAGCCACCATGCCATGACTCCGACGCCGGACAATGTCCTGGGCGTCCTGTCGCTGATCTTCTGGTCGCTGGTGGTGATCATCTCCGCCAAGTACATGCTCTACGTCATGCGCGCCGACAACGAGGGCGAAGGCGGGATTCTGGCCCTCATGGCCCTGGTTCATCCGATGCACGAAGGACCGCATCCTGAGCGGAAAGTGGTGGCTGTCCTGGGTGTGTTCGGTGCTGCGCTGCTCTACGGCGACGGCATGATCACGCCGGCCATCTCCGTGCTCAGCGCCGTCGAGGGTCTGGAGGTCGCCATACCGGCGTTCGATCGCCACGTCGTTCCCGCCACGGTGATCATCCTGGTGCTTCTGTTCGCTTTCCAGCGTCGTGGCACGGCCCGCGTCGGTTTCGTCTTCGGCCCGGTCATGGTCGTGTGGTTCGCCACACTGGCGGTGCTGGGGCTGCGCGGCATTCTCCTGCGGCCGGCGGTGCTGTCGGCTTTGATTCCGACGCATGCGATCGGGTTTCTCGCGCGGAACGGGCTCCAGGGGTTTCTCGTGCTCGGCGCGATCTTTCTCGTGGTGACCGGGGGCGAAGCGCTGTACGCGGACCTGGGCCATTTCACGCGCCGGACAATCCGGCTCACGTGGTTTGCGTTGGTGCAGCCGGCTCTGCTGTTGAACTACTTCGGCCAGGGCGCCCTGCTCCTGGCCCGCCCGGAGGAGGTGACGCAGCCGTTCTACCGTCTGGCGCCGGCCTGGGCGCTGTATCCGATGGTAGTTCTGGCGACGGTCGCGACCGTGATTGCCTCTCAGGCGATCATCTCCGCCGTCTTCTCGCTCACGCGCCAGGCCACCCTGCTGGGGCTGTTCCCGCGGGTGCGGATCGTCCAGACCTCGCCCGAGCGGATCGGACAGATCTACATCCCGGGCATCAATTGGCTGCTCATGCTGGCGACGATTGCCCTGGTCATGGCCTTCAAGCGGTCGAACAACCTGGCGGCGGCATACGGCATTGCCGTCTCCATCACCATGGTCATCACCACGATGCTCGCCTACGTGGTGGCGCGCGAGCTGTGGGGATGGTCCAAGCCGGTCGCGATCCTGACGACCGGCCTGTTCGTGGCGGTCGACACCGCTTTCCTCGGCGCCAACCTGTACCGAATCGTGGAAGGCGGCTGGGTCCCGCTGCTGGTCGGCACGGTGGCCTTCGTGGTGCTGTGGACGTGGAAGACCGGGCGCACGGTCATTCGCGGCAAGCTGGCGACGAACACCGAATCGCTCGAGGGCCTGCTCCGAGAGATGGCCCAGAATCCGCCGGCGCGGGTCGCCGGGACCGCGGTGTTTATGGCCGGGTCCCCCGTGGGGGCGCCCCCGATGCTGGTGCGGTTGCTCAGGCACAGTCGGGCCCTGCACGAACACGTAATCGTTCTGACGGTGGTCGTGGCGAACGTGCCTCGCGTTCCGCGGTCCGGCCGGCTCGAAATCGAGCATCTCGGACAGGGGATCTGCCGGATCGTGCTGCACTTCGGCTTCATGCAGAACCCTCTCGTGCCGCGGGCGCTGCGGCAGAACGCCAAAAGGATCGGGCCGGATGTCGATTTCGATGGCGCCAGCTACTATGTCGGCGGTCAGGTTCTGCTGGTGGCCGACCACCACCATGGAATGGCACGATGGCGAAAGAGGCTGTTCGCCTTCATGGCCCGCAACGCGACGCGTCCGATGGCCTTCTACGGCCTGCCCCTGGAACGCGTGGTGGAGATCGGCACCCCCATCGAGTTCTGAATCCCCCAAGTTTGACAGAGACGGGCCGCAGAAACGAGCGTGACAGAGGCGGCCCCGTCTGGTATGATGGAGGGGTGGAGACAAACGAGTGTGTCAACCTTATCGGTGGGAGGCTGGTTATGGATCTGCAACGGATCGGTATTGTGCTCTTGCTCAGTTTTGGGGTCGCTTTCCCCGCCGGGGCGGTGACGCGCGCGGCGCCGGTGATCGTCGATCACACGTGTACGGGTGTCACGCGGATTCCTGCGGAGGCGATTCTGGCGGCGAAGGCTGTGTTGCATATCGCTTATGGGCACACCTCGCACGGCTCGCAGATCACCAGCGGGATGAGCGGACTGGTGGCGTTCGCCAACGGTGGGGGCATGGGCATGCAGCACCCGGCCGGGATGTTCGCGTGGAACCACGGCGGCTCCGGCGGCGCGCTGGACCTGCACGACTACGCCATGAGCGGCGACGTCGGGTACTATCCCGACTGGGTGAACAACACCCGGAGCTACTTGAACGGCGCCGGGCGCGAAAACGTCAATGTCATCATGTGGTCGTGGTGCGGGCAGGTGAGCGGCAAGTACGCGGGCGGGCGGCTGTTCAGCGAATACCTGACGCCGATGAGTCAGCTCGAACAGGAGTTTCCCCACGTCACGTTCGTCTATATGACCGGGCACGTCGATCACGGCGCCGACAGCAACAACAAGGCCGCCAACCAGGTCATCCGCGAGTACTGCCGCGCGAACAACAAGGTCCTGTTCGATTTCGCCGACATCGAGAGCTACGATCCGGACGGCAAGTACTACGCTTTCCCGAGCGACAACTGCGACTACTATTCCGAGGTCAACGGATCGCGGCAGGGCAACTGGGCCATCCAGTGGCAGGACAGTCACACGCGCAACGTCGACTGGTACTCCTGCGATTCGGCGCACAGCGAACCGCTGAACGCCAACCTGAAGGCCTACGCCGCCTGGTGGCTTTGGGCTCGCCTGGCGGGCTGGCCGGGACCGGCCGGCTCGGCCGACCTCGACGGCGACGGCCGGGTCGACGCTTGCGACTTGGCCCTGCTGGCCCAGCAGTGGCTCGCCGAGACCGAGGTCGCCGCCTCCGACGAGGGGGCAGAGACCCCACAACGCCGACGGTGAAACGCGCTGGTCAGGATCGGCAGCAGAAGGGAGTTGTGAAATGAGACGACAGGAGTTGGATCGGCGACAGGCGACAGACGCGGGGTGGAGCCGGCGCGAATTCCTCCAGAAGACGGCGCTGGCGGGCGCTGCGCTGGCGGTGGGGGCGACCGCAGGAAGCGCGAGCGGATCGGGCGGGTCGGAATTGCCGACGCGGGTGCTGGGCCGGACCGGAGCCAGAGTCACGATCCTGGGCCTGGGCACCGCGCCGATCGGCGAGGCGCGAGGCGATCTGGCCGAAGCGGTGAAGATCTTCAGCGAGGTCATCGACCGCGGTGTGAGCTACGTCGATACCGCCCGCATCTATGGCATCGCCGAAGAGGCCCTGGGCCAGGTGCTGGCGACCCGGCGCGACAAGGTGTTCCTCGTCACCAAGTGCTGGACCGATTCGGGCGAGCGGGCGCAGCAGATGTTCGAGGAATCGCTGCGGACGCTCAAGACCGACCACGTGGACCTCGTTCACATCCACAACATCGGCAACAAGAATCTCGACAAGGTGCTGGCCAAGGACGGCATCCTCGAATACCTGCTCCGGCAGAAAGAGGCGGGCAAGACGCGGTTCATCGGGCTCTCAGGCCACGAGAGGCCGCCGCACTTCGTCAAGATGCTCGAAACGGACCAGATCGACGTTGTGATGAACGTGATGAACTACGCCGACCGCAACATCTACGACTTCGAGGGCACAGTGCTGCCCGAGTGCCGCAAGCGCAACGTCGGCGTCGTGGCGATGAAGGTCTACGCCGGCATCAAGGGCGGCTTCCCCAACCACCGCAAGGGCTGGGTCGGGTGCAACACGCCGCCCGAGCGGATGGGCCAGGCGCTGGCCTACGCGTTGGACCTCGAAGGCGTCCACGTTGCCAACGTCGGCCCGTTCACGATGGAGCAGGCGATCCAGAACGTCGAGCTGGCCCGGCGCTACAAGCCGTTGACCGCCGACGAGCGGCAGGATTTGCTCGCGTTCGGCCGGGAACTGGCGCCCACGCTCGGCCCGCGCTATGGCCCCGTCGCCTGATGCCCGGCGCGCCGTAGCTGCACTTCACACGAGGGTGGCAGCGGCAAGCAAGGCTTGCCGATGGTTCGACCTGTCTTGTCCCCCCTCTCTTCGACAGGGAATGCCGGAGTTCCACGATAGTCTTCGCGTGAAAGGAAAGGGCTCGATGGGCAGGCGTTACGTGCACGGATACGATCCGCGGGAGAACACGCGGTTGCAGGACCAGGCTTCCACGCTGGTGCAACTGCTGCACTCGGACACGGTGTACCCGGCGGGGAGCACCATTTTGGAGGCCGGCTGCGGCGTCGGGGCCCAGACGGTGACACTGGCGCGGAACAGCCCCGGCGCAGAGATCACCTCCATCGACATCTCCGAACGCTCTCTCGCCCAGGCGAAAGATGCGGTGGCGGCCGCCGGCCTGAACAATGTCACCTTCCGCCAGGCGGATATCTTCGATCTGCCGTTCGCAGCCGAGTCGTTCGACCATGTCTTCGTGTGTTTCGTCCTCGAGCATCTCTCCGATCCCGTCGGCGCGCTGATGGAGCTGAAGAAACGGCTCAATACGGGTGGCACGATGACGGTGATCGAAGGGGACCACGGCTCGACGTATTTCCATCCCGACAGCGCCAAGGCCCATGCCGCGATTCGCTGCCAGGTCGAGTTGCAGAAGCAGGCGGGGGGCAACGCGAATATCGGCCGCGAGCTGTTTCCCCTGCTCACCAAGGCGGGCTTCGGTTCCGTGCGGGTCTCGCCGCGAATGGTGTACGTCGATGCGAGTCGGCCCGAGCTGGTCGACGGTTTCACGCGCAAGACGTTCACGGCGATGGTCGAAGGCGTGCGGACTTCGGCGCTCGAAGCGGGCCTGATCGATGCGTGCGATTTCGACGAGGGCATCCGGGACCTCTACCGGACCACGGAGCCGGACGGCGTGTTCTGCTACACGTTCTTCAAGGCCTTCTCCCGCAAGACCGCCTGATGCGCGGCCGAGAGCGCACCTCAGGCGAACATGTGGCGGTCCCAGCCCCAGTGCGTGCCGGCCAGCTCCTGGAACGTGACGTAGATGCGGTCGGTCGGGATGGCCAGTTCCTCCTCGAGCATCTGGCAGATCCGGCCGGTGAGGGTCTGATTGACCGACTTGCTCAGACCCCCGATCCCCTTGACGGTTACCAGCGCGCACGGGCCCGTCTCGCCCGCCATCGTCATGGTGGCTTTGTCCTGAACGGACGCCATGACGTACTGCTCGGGCTTGCCGGTCCCCTCGGCCGCCAGACGCGACAGGGCCTTGGCGACGGATTCCCTCTTGTTCCGGTCGGACAGGTCGCATGAGGTCTCAAGCTGGATCAATGGCATCGTTGTCTCCTTATCCACCACCGACATACCGTTTCTGCCTGCGGACCCCTTTGTACATACCACGATTCCGTTTGTCTGACAACCGCAATCGACGAGGCGATTGCCCGTTCTGAACTGGGGGTTAGGGGCGAGGCATGCCTCGCCCTTATGGACTCGTGCGGCTTGTGGATTCGCATGGCCGCCTCAGGCCCAACGGGATTGGGGATGGTTTGCTATGAATGTGTTTTCCTGGCGGCCCAGCGGAACTTGGCGGAGGCGCTGCGGGGGTTTGACGCGATCTCCTCGCGCGAGGGTACGAGCACCGCATCGCACGTCTCGTGATACAAGCCGGTTCGGACGCCTTCGCGAAACGACTGCTTGACGAGGCGGTCCTCGCCGCTGTGGAAGCTGATGATGCCGATCCGTCCGCCGGGACGCAGACAGTAGGGGGCCAGACTCAGCAGCTTCTTCAGGCAGCCCAGCTCGTCGTTGACCAGGATGCGAAGGGCCTGGAAGGTGCGGGCGGCCGGGTGGAGCAGGCCGGGATGCGAGGCACGCTGCTTCTGCCAGCCCTCGACGGTCAGACCCTTGGCAGCCAGGACCAGCTCGACGAGCTGCGACGTTTGTGTGGTACGCCCGGCGACACGACGCGCAACGATCGCTCGCGCGATGGCCTCCGCGTCCGGCTCGTCGGCCAGCTCGCGCAGCGCTTCGGCCAACTCGTCTTGCCCCTGGGATTCGATCAAGTCGGCCCCAGTCCGTTTGAGGCGGTCGTCCATCCGCAGGTCGAGCGGGCCTTCGTGTTTGTAGCTCATGCCGCGATCGGGGTCGTCGATCTGCATGCTCGAGACGCCGAGGTCGGCAAAGAGAATGTCACAGCCATCGAGCCCTTCCTTGGCGAGCACGTTGCCGACGCCGGCGAAGTTGCAGCGATGGAAGCTCACGGGCGCCGGAACTCCGGCCAGACGTACGCGCGTCCGCTCGAGTTCGGCGCGATCGACGTCGAGGGCGATCAGCCTTCCGCCCGGCGCGATCCGCTGTGCGAACTCGCGGGCGTGCCCGCCGTAGCCGACGGTGCAGTCGATGACGATCTGACCCGGGGCCGGGTGCAGGCAGGCGAGGACCTGCTCGGTCATCACCGGCACGTGGCTGCCGGCGGGCGTATTGCCCTTGGCGCGCACGTGCGCGGCGATCTCGGGGTAGGCTTCGAGGTTGTGCTCTTTGTACTTGTCACGGTAGTTCTGAGGATACGTGCCGCGATAGCGGGCCCGCCGCCGCGGTCTGGCCGGCGACTCGGCGTCATTGTCCTTTGGTTCGGTTATGCCCATGTGTGCTCCAGGTCCCTATATTGCCCGCCACGTGAAACCGATCGGGCAGGCAGGCCGGCAAGCCCGGCAGGGGCATGATAAACGACTCGGGCGTAGATGCCAAGCGGCCGGGCGGATGCCCAGTCGGACCACAACGCGGCTTCCGGGAGCACCCGACACTACGTAAAATTACCTATTTTACCGTTGCCGGCCGGGGATTTCCTGGAGTTGTACCGCCGGCCGGCCGATGAGCACATGCAGGTATGCTCGTCCCTGAAGTGATCTGGGGCGACCGGCACATCGGTGCAGACGACGATTGGCGAGGACAAGACAATGACGTGTGATGCTTACTGTCAGAGCGAATCGCTCGGACAGTCCACCTGCCTGAACAACCCGTTCGACGAAATGGACGATCTGCTGGCCCGCGATGTGATGCAGGTCGGGGTCGTCAGCATCGACCGGAAAGAGCCGGTCCAGAAGGCGGTCACGCTGCTGATCGAGCGCGACATCAGCGGTCTGCCGGTGACCTGCGAGGGCCGTCTGGACGGGATGCTGTCCGAGAAAGACCTGCTCAAGCTGCTGTACGAGGGGCAGTATCTGCCGGGCCTGGTCGAGGACTACATGACGCCCTACGCCACCAGCTTTGACGTCGAGGACAAGGTCTCGAAGATCTACCGGCAGTTGGCGGAGCGTTCGTTCCGGCGTGTGCCCATCCTCTATCAGCAGCGGCTGGCCGGCATGATTACACGGGCGGACCTCGTTCGCGTGTTGATGCAGAAGCTGTGCCCATCGGCGCATCGGAGCGACCTGGTCCCCGGCGGCGAGATGCGCGCAGAGGACGCCATGAACTTCGGCCTGCTCACGCTCGCTCCCCAGGCGACGTTGTACGAAGCCATGGATCTCATTGCCCGGCATCACGTCACGGGCCTGCCGGTGGTCGACGGCGGGATGAATCTCCTGGGCATCATCACGGAAAAGGACGTGCTGCGCTGCGCCACTGATCCGGAGGCCCTCGAGGCCCCCGTCGAGAGTCTCATGACCCGGAGCGTCGTGTCCTTCAATCGCAGAGCCAGTCTCTACCACATCTGCGCCTGCCTGATCGAGCAGGATTTCCATCGCGTTCCGATTCTGGATGGGACACGTCTGGTGGGCATCATCAGCCGATCCGACATCCTCAGGCACCGCACGGCGGTCTTCAAACGCTGATACTTTCGATGACGCAGCCAGGAACGACGGTTCAGGCCGCCGGCAGATAGATGTACGTCAGCAGGTCGGCTGGCGGCGTGGTGTCCGGATCGTTGAGATACTCTTCCCACATCGGCATGTAGCGTGCCCAGTCCACCTCGCTCTGCATCAGGCCCCTGGCTTTCATGAACGCGGTGATCTGCCCGTACGTGCCCATCAGGCCCGCATAGGGACCGCGATGCGTGAAGCGAAGGGCCTTGGTCCCCGCCAGCGGGCCAATGGACGCCGGATGGTGGGCGATCGGCGTCGCCGGTGGCGCGGCGATGGGTATCGCTACGATGAACTTCATCCCCGTGGGACCATGGGCGGTATAGATCGCGCGCGGCGGCCCGATGGGCGCGAGGGCGTGTTCTTGCAGGAACTGCCCGAGCCGGTCGAACGCCTCGGAGATCGCCGGACCGATGCTGGCAGGTTCCAGGCCGCATTCGCCACTGACTTGCGCCGCCAACACGGGGGCGACCTCCGTCTCGGTAAACTCCAGAGAATCAAATTCAGACATGGATGACCTCCCTATCGCATGGTGCGCGTTCTCCGCCGGCCGCAACGACGTCTCGGCCCGCATCAGGCGAAGTCTACATCCGCACTCCGTGGCCGGCAAGAGGTTTTGCCCAGTGTCGCTTCCCGATTTGATTACACGCAGAAGATGCCCGGGCGGAGAACTCGACGATGCGGCGGGCGTAACGGTAGGGGAATGATGGACGACAAGCCCTACGATGGGGCGCGACCGGCCCTGGGAGGATTCGTGCGATGAAGCGGTTATGCCTGATTCTATCACTGGGCGTCTTGCTGCCGGCGCCGCGCGTGACGCGCGCCGTGTGCCCGCTGGGCCTCGAACGGGTGGCGCTCGGGCTGAATCGTCCGGTCGGCGTTGCCTGGCCCGACGACGGCTCGAATCGACTGTTTGTTATCGAGCAGCACACCGGGCGAATCAGGATCGTTGACCTCAGCACCGGCGCGATGCGGGAGACGCCGTTTCTCGATCTGGCCGGTCTGGCCGCCGGCAACGAGCAGGGGCTGCTGGGCCTGGCTTTCGATCCACTCTATGTCGACAACGGCCTGCTCTATGTCAATGTCACCGTCGCCGACGGGACGACCGAGATTCGACGCTACCGCACCTCGCGAACCGATCCGGATCTGGCCGACGCGAGCAGCGAGGTCGTGCTCCTGTCGTATGCCCAGCCCTTCTCCAACCACAACGGCGGGTGGCTTGCCTTCGGACCGGACGGCTGCCTCTACATCAGCACCGGCGACGGCGGCAGCGCGTTCGATCCGGGCAACCGCGCCCAGAGCCTGAACACGCTCCTGGGCAAACTGCTGCGCATCGACGTGCGCGGAACCAACGGCTCGACCGGCCGGTACGGCATCCCGCCTGACAATCCATTCGTCCACCTGCCGAACGCCCGCCCGGAGATCTGGGCCTACGGCCTCCGCAATCCCTGGCGGTGCAGCTTCGACCGCGCCACGGGCGATTTGTACATCGGCGACGTCGGCCAGAACCAGATCGAGGAGGTCGACTTTCAGCCTGCCTCCAACGCCGGCGGCGAGAATTATGGCTGGCGCGTGATGGAAGGAACGCGGTGCAGCGACGACTCGCGCGCCGGCGGCAACCCGCCCTGCGGCGACCCGAGCCTCGTGCCGCCGATCCACGAGTACACGCATGCCGTGGGTGTCTCGGTGACAGGGGGCTACGTCTATCGGGGCCGCAAGCTCGGAGGCTGGCAGGGGACGTACTTCTTCGCCGACTACGGCTCGGCCCGCATCTGGTCGTTCCGCTATCGAGACGGCGTCCTGAGCGAATTCACCGAGCAGACGGCGGAGCTGAATCCGGGCCTGACCAACATCAGCTTTCTCTCCTCGTTTGGCGAAGGTCCCGACGGCGAACTGTACGTGCTCGATCTGGTCGATGGCGAGGTCTTCCGCATGGTCTCGACGGCCGAGCCGATCCCCGGCGACATCAACAACGACTGCCGCGTCGATTTCACCGACCTGAGCATTCTGGGCGAGAACTGGCTGACCGGCACGCCATAGAACTCACGCCCGCGTCATGCCGGGTGGCAGTCTCAAACGGAGCTTGGGGGGCGGCCGGCGTCGTGCGGCCCCCTACGCCGGATAGCCGACGGTCTGGGCGAAGAGCACGCGCTGTTGCGGCCGCAGCTTCAGCTCTTTGGCTGCGTTCTCCTTGTCGCAGTTGTGCAGCCACGCCGCCAGATCCTGTGAGGCGCAGAACAGATAGACGTTTTGTGCGATCAGTCCCGTCGCGCAGTAATAGTACGACTTCTGGACCTCGGGATCACTGATCCTGCGGTCGGGCTGATTCGGGCCGGTGTCGTACCGGCTCAGGTCTGCCACGTAGAAGATGTTCACCGGCGCGGTCGTCGCTGCTCGCCGGCCCGATCTGCCGCGCAGGTCGCCCGCCACTATGGGATTCAGACGGTGTGCGGCCGCATCGTAGAGGTACACGCCTTCAGGCAAGGCCACGTACAGGTCGATCTCTTGGGAGTTGCTGGCCGAGGGCGCCGTCCGGCCCGCCTTGCCGAACGAGCCGCTGGCGCGATTGACGCCGAACGCCGCCCACAGCAGATTCGACAACACCTGATCCGGCAGCCTCCTGTCGCTGATCTCGCGGTTCGTTCTTCTCGCCAGCAACGCCGCCAGCACCGACTTGCCCCCCTCGACCTCGGGGTGGGGCAGGGCGATGGGCGTCAATTCCTCTGCCATGCTCGGCACGGCCCCGCTCAATACCGCCATCGCCGGCACTGCCTTGATGAACGTCCTGCGATCCATGTCGTCATCCTTTCTTCTCGAGCACTGGGGCTCTGCCTACAGTTGATCGGGGGTGGCAGCCTCAAGTCCGCAGGACTTGGGGATGGTTCCAGGTATTGATGGCCTTCCGTGATCGGCGCGACCGCTGAGTCCGCCATCCCCAAGCTCCGCTTGAGGTTGCCACACGCCCTGGCCTGCAGGCATCATCTTGCACCGTCGGGCATTCCGACCAGGGCGCGGATTGTTTCGTAGGCGGCGAAGTCTTCGGCGGCGTTGGCGCCCTCGTCGGGCCGGCCGATGCCGAAGACGAAGGGCCACTGCTGGTTGCGAGTCTGGTTCATGATGCCCCAGGAGGCGCCGTTCTCGAACGCGGCGGTCGCCTTGGCGGGCGCATCGGCCACGCCGCGACTGTCGTCGCTGAAACACCAGTCCTCGTTGAACACGATGGGCTTGCCGTGCGTCGCGACTGCTGTAATCCGCTGCGGATAGTCCTCGGGCTCCGTCCCGTTGCCGTGCAGCAGGATGAAGTCGGCCGCTTCGCACAACGCCGGGTGCAGGCGCGCATTGCCCAGGTCGCTGGTGGAGACCAGGAGCTTCGGATGCACCGACCGTATGAGGTCCATCAGCTCGGCCTCGCCCGCCTCCTCGCGGAGGATCGCGTGGTCGAACCCGTCGTGACGATACTCGTTGGCGATCTCGACGAGCACGTTGGTGTATCGCTGCCGGGCGAGCCACGTCGCGGCATTCCGCGTTGCGACACGCACCGCGTCCTCGTCGGCCAGGATCTGGTCTTGCCGCTGATAGAAAAGCCCCAGGATGATGACGAGCCCATTGGCGTCGGCTGCCTCGATGACGCGAGCGACCCGCCGCACGTACGCCGGCTTGAGGCTTCCATCCCGGGCGAACGCCGAGTTGATCGCGCCCTCGTAGCCTGGATAGCCGCCCTGGAGATTCAGCGTGAAGGCCAGGATGCCTTTCGCCTTGTACTGGTCCATCGAGTCGATGAAACGCGTCGTGTTCGCCTCGGGGTCGAAGCCCGCAGGTCGCGTCGCGGGGTTCTCGTCGTCGAACGTCGAGTTGACCATCCTTGCGTTCATCAGCCTGCCCAGCGCCCCGGGCGCCAGGCCCGCGTAGGTCGGCTGTCCGTTGATCCGGAACCGCTCGCCGTCGATCGACACCGCCGTCTGCCAGGCTCGCACGTTCGAGCCGGTCGCCGCCGTCACCAAGGTCAGCACGATCGCCATTCTTATCTGCCGCTTCACAGTCGAGCCCTTCCAGCTTTTCGTTTGACGCGGTCATTGCGTGGACGTCCCCACTCAGACCGCTCCATTCTAACACCGTGCCAGTGTGTGCGCGGGCAAAAAGACGAGGCAGGCTTGCGGGCCTGCCTCGGCGCTATTCCTCATCGGTTGCGGACCGGGACCATCACGGCCAGAAACGCCGCAGATAATCGATGCTCTGCCTGGCGATGGTCTCCGGATCGGGGTCGTACTTGAAGACCTCCACCGAAAGCCACTTGTCCCAACCGACCTCTTTGATCGCCTCGGCGATGGGCGCGTAATCGACGTCGCCCATGCCGGGACCGTAGAGGTTTGCGTCGTTGACGTGGAAGTGGCCGATCTCGTCAGCGGTCACCGAGCGGATAACATCGCCAACCGGCCGGTCCTCGGAGCACATCGCCTTGACGTCGAGATGGATCTTCAGACTCGGATGGTTGAGCTGCCGAACCATCTTCATGCCTTCCGCGACGGTATTGACGAAGTTCGTCTCGGCCGACGACAGCGGCTCCAGACAGATCGTCAGGCCCAGATCGCGAGCCTTGTCGAGCACGGAGCCGAGCAGGTCGGCCGCACGCTGCCAGGCGCCGGAATACGTCTGGCCTTCGATGACGCTGCGTTGCTTGGGCGAACCGAGCACGAGGACGCTGCCGCCCAGATCGCGGCACAAATCGAGCAGGGCGGACAGGTAGTCCCGCGTGTGCGTCCAGGTCTTCTCGTCGGGCGTGGTCATGTGCAGACCCGCTGGTCCGGCGAACAGCCAGTGCAGACCCACGCACTCCAGACCCTCGTCCTCGATCGCCTGTCGCGTCTGGCGGCGCTTCGCCGGCGTCACCTCGGTCGCCGAGGCGGCCAGCGTGAACGGCGCGATCTCCAGCCCGTGATAGCCCAGCTTTCGCACCGTCGCGGCCACTTCGGCCATCGGCCGGTCCTGGAACATCTCATTGCACAACGCGAACCGCATCAGACGTTCTCCGGGACGATGAACGGCTCGCGGTAGTTGCGCTTCAGGTACATGTTGGCCATGTCACTGTGTTCGCCAACGTATCGCTCCTTGTCGGCGTCCATCGTCAGTACCGGGCCCAGCGTGATCCGCTCCTTCTCGAGATCCACCTCGTTGGCGACGAGATGCTCGACCATACGGCTGAACGAGTCGAACATTTCTTCGTTGTCGCCGATGGCCTGGAAGACCTCATCGACCGTCGCCTTCTTGCCGAGGCGATGCGAGGTGTTGGCCATGTGGCACAGGGCGGCCGACAGGTGTCCGATCTCGATGTCGCCGTTGAGGTCGCTGACCTTGCGGCTGCGAACCGCTTTGATGAAGTTCTCGTGATGGCCGGCGCCGCCGCGACCGGAGAACTGCTTGATTCGCTTGCCGTCGTTGTCGAGGACCCAGCCGCCGCCGTCGTCGCAGGGGAAGCAGCCGCCTTCGCACTGGATGCAATCGCCGACGCGCGTGCCGCGATAGTGGTCCATCGCGCGGTCGCCCTTCTTGCGGGGCAGTCCGCGCACCTCGAAGATCAGCGGGGCGGGCTTGTAATCGAAGTAGGCGATCTGCGTGTTGGCGGTTTCGCCGACGTCGTCGGTCTCGCCCATCCCGAAGCGGCCGCCGATGCTGAAGACGTGCTGCGGCAGGCCCGGATCGCCCAGCGCCCAGCGGGCGATGTCCATCTCATGCGGGCCCTGGTTGCCGATGTCGCCGTTGCCGGTGTTCCACATCCAGTGCCAGACGTAGTGCAGGTCGGTCCGATTGAGCGGGACCATGTCGGCCGGGCCGCACCATTGGTTGTAGTCCACGCTGGCGGGAATCGGCTTGGGTCCGTTCGTGCCGTGGACGATTCCGTTGGTCCCAGGCCCCCGGCCCTTGTAGCAGAAGCCGCGAACCCATTTGATCTTGCCGATGTGGCCTTCCTTGATCCACTCGAACGCCGCCGGATGCGCCTCGGATGAACGCTTCTGCATGCCGATCTGCACGATGCGATTGTACTTGCGCGCCGCCTCAACCATCTTGCGGCCTTCCCAGATGCAGTAGCTGGCCGGCTTTTCGATGTACACGTCCTTGCCCGCCTGGCAGGCCCAGATCGTCACCAGCGCGTGCCAGTGATTGGGCGTCGCCGAGGTGATGACGTCGATGTCCTTGTCTTCGAGCAGCTTGCGGACGTCGGTATAGGTCCGGAGCTTATACCCTTGCTTCTCCTCGAACGCTTTGGCTTTGCCGTCCATCTGGTTGGTGTCGGCGTCGCAGATGGCCACCAGCTTGGCGCCTTCGCAGCCGTGGAAGTACCCCATGTGGCCTCCCCCCTGACCGCCGACCCCGACGACGGCCACGCGAATCTGGTCGTTGGCGCCGAGCACGCGCGAGTGCGGTGCCGCCAGCGCCAGGCCCACTCCTGCGGCCACCGAGCTCTTGATGAAGTCGCGACGTGTCACATTGCTCATGATAGCTCCTTTCGTCTTCAGGTTCGTCTCGAACGCCGTTGTCTGCGTTCGTCTTCGGTTCGTTTTCAGGAGGCGTACTGGCGAAAATGCTCGGCTACCTTGCCCTCGATCTCGTTGCCCTTGTGGAAGTAGAACCGCCACTTGAAGGTGACGCTCTGCCCGGCGGGAATCGTCAAATTGCCCGTGCCGGCGGGCTTTTTCTCGAAGTCGTGGATGCCGAACGGATTGGCGGCATACAGGCCGTAATCCCGCACGTGCCACCACGTCGGATGGCGCGGATTGCTCGGGTGGTCGAAGACCGCCACGCCTACCACCTCGCCGTTGACCGGCCCGTAGTAGTCGCACCAGGCGGCCCGCTTGGCCCAGGTGTCGCCGTCCCGCACGCCTTCGCTGTTGACGATGTGTCCCTGGCCCACCTTGCCCTTGAGACGCATCGTCGGCGCCAGGCGGATCGCCATCGACCCTTCCTTGGTGTCGCCGAGCACGACCTCGCCGTTGGAGGCGTGAATGGTGACTTCGAAGTCGATCATCGGCCCGTCCGCCTGGTTATGGAACCGGTGCGTCCGCGTATCGGTGCAGACGACCTTGCCGTCCGGCGCGAGCCACTTGTTCTGCTGCTTGATAACGCCCGTCTGCGGACCCGAGCTGATCTCCACGAACTTGTCGTGGACGATCTTGCCCTTGCCGTCCCCATCGGCCCAGAAGTCCACGCCGTTGACGTCGCCGTGCGTGAACCACAGCGACTTGTGGTGCGGATGGTCGTGCGCCTCGCCGGGACCATCGCCCATCGGCCAGTGGCGAATCACCGGCACGCCCGTCGGCCCGATGACCGGATAGAAGTAGGGGCGCAGCGCCTGCGTGAAGCAGTATTCGGTGAACAGCTTGCCGTCGAATTCGACGGTGACTTTGTCGCTGTGCTCGGTGATCTTGACGCCGCGAGCGGCCCGCGAGCCGCCCGACTGCGCCTTGGCCACCATCTGCCCGAACACCGCCTTCTGCTCGGCCAGCGCTGCGACGCGGTCGTCGGGTTTTGTTCGCGCCTCGAGCAGCACCCAGCCGTCGTAGTCGGTCGCCACCAGCATGTCGATCAGCTCCTGGTAGGGATAGTCGCCGAGGTTCAGCTCGCGGACGTGGGCGGTGGCGCCGAAGTACGGCCGGACCAGGTTGAAGTTGTACTGGAGCCCTTCGCCTTCGAGGTCCTGCCCGTTGCAGTTCCAGCAGACCTTCACGTTGGGATGGTCGGTCGCGTCCATGATCGCCTTGATCGTCGGCAGTTGCGAGCAGCCGCCGTGCACTTCCAGGCGGATCTCCTGGCCGCGCTCAGCGCCGAACGCGCCGATCTCGTGGAGCGACTTGCCGATCTGCTCGATGGTCCGCTCGTACGAGACGCCCTTGGGCAGGTCGTTTGGCTTGACTTTGACGCCGGAGCCGCCGACGTCGGCCGAGAGCACGACGTAGTCCTTGGCGCCGGCGATCTCCTTCTGCAGCCGGTCCCGCTCGGGATAGTGGAACGCGAAGTTGGTGCCGAGCCCGACGAGGGTCACGCCGCTGTCGGCGAACCGCTTTTTGACGTCGGCCCGTTCGGCCCTGGTGAGTTTCGACTCGACACCGTGGGCGTGCTCGACGCGCAGCTCGACGCCGAGGACGCCGCTCTTGCGGCAGTTGGCGATCAGCACCGGCAGCGTCCAGTCCTGGCCCCAGAGGTAGGTGACCAGGCCGAACTTCATCTTCTCGCCGGCTGCCGTCGCAAGCAGGCTGCGGCCCATCGGACCGGCCGCGACCAGACCGGCCCCGACAAACATGGAATTCTTGAGGAAATCGCGGCGTGTGCTCTGACGTTCGCTCATTGTTACGCCCCTTTGGAAAAGACATGGTGGATGCCGCAGGACCCCACCGCTCCGGCCAAGCCCATACGATCCGTCCGACCCGCGAGTCCGGCGTCCGCCGGCAGCCGCCCATTCCGGCCGCCCCGGCCGACCCGACCCGCAAACCCAAATTATCCCCGCCCCCACCCCCGCCGTCAACCCTCTTTCCCAGCCGTCTCCAGCCCGCGCGTCCCACATGCACTTCGCCTGTTGAGCAGCCGCGTCGCAGCGTCAAGCCCGCAGGGCTTGGGGATGGAGCTTGGCATGCCGTCCGAAGGTGGTGCCTTGATCGCACCAAAGTGAGCCCTCCGCCTCCTGTTTGTCACCTTGAGCGAAACGAAGTGCAGTCGAAAGGTTTGGCCATAGACCCCGCGCTCCTGATCCGCCGCCAGATGTCTCGATTACCCCATTCGACTTCGCTCAGGGCCAAAGACTGCGTTCCACTCGATATGACACAAAAGCGATCGTTCTTTCAATTCCCCGAGAGACATGGATTGCCACCCGGCGTTCTCTGCGATGCGAGGCAGGGCTTTCCCAACAGTCTTGTTGCCGACAGGATTGTTGGCAGGGGGGGGCGGAGATCGGTAGGGCGGCGGGCGTTTCCGCACAATTCCTCAGGCCATGCCGCGCGACGCTTCACGCTTCACGAGCCACGCTCTGCGTGGGCTGGAGGCCGGAGCCGGTAGGCTGGAGGTGCCCGAACAACGCTTCTACGGTCCGACGCATCTACCCATCTACGCGAGACGCAAGACGCATCACGAAACGCGGGCGACGAGCGACGAGCCACGCGCGACGGCCACATCTTGAGCGTTTTTTGCAGATTGAAAAGGGGGTTTGCCGAAAGATAAGATGGGAAACATGTGTCCGGGCGGAGTGCGTCCGGCGGCAGGGCAACGATAAATGCTTAGCTCGACAGCAGTTATGAATGAACCGCGAAGCCGGCTGGCCGACTACATCGCAATGGTGATCGTGTTCCTGATGGGCCTGGGGGCGGTGATGGTGTTCTCGGCGGGGGCGAATCTCGGTTACGAGTTCGACCTGAGGCGATTCTACGCGTTCCCGGCGTTGCGTCAGATCATGTTCTTCCCGATCGCGGTCATCGTGCTGCTGGTCGCCTCGGCCATCGACTACCGCTGGCTGCGACTGCGCGACCGCTGGTGGAAATCGGCGCCGGTGTGGCTGGTGTTCGTCTCGATCGTGCTGCTGGTCGTCGTGCTGATCCCGCAACTGGGCACCGAGATCAACCAGGCGCGGCGCTGGCTGCGTCTGACCCTCGGGCCGGTCAGCATCAGCTTCCAGCCGTCGGAGCTGGCGAAGTGGTCGATGGTGTTCGGCCTGGCGGCGGTGTGCGCGCGGTCCGAGCCGCACGCGCGCCGCTACTGGACGTGGTTCGTGCCGCTGTGCGGGCTGATCGGCCTGGTCTGCGGGCTGATCGTGGTCGAGGACTTCGGCACCGCGGCGTTCGTGGCACTGATCAGCTTCGTGATCCTGATGATCGCGGGCGTCCGCTGGTGGCACATGCTGACGCTGGTCCCGTTCGCCGGCGCCGGCGTCGTCGCGGGCCTGCTGCGTTCGCCGCACCGCATCAAGCGGCTGCTGGCGTTCCTCCAGCCGGAGAAGTGGCCGGACATCGTGTACCAGGCGAATCAGTCGCTGATCGCCATCGGTTCCGGCGGCGTCTGGGGCAAGGGCCTCGGCGAGGGCATCTCCAAGTACGGCCATCTGCCCGAGGACACCACCGACTTCGTCTTTGCGGTCGTCGGCGAAGAACTGGGCATGGTCGGCACGATTGGCGTGATCGGGCTGTTCGTGCTGTTCATCTGCCTGAGCTGGGTGGTCGTGATGCGTTGTCGCGACCGCTTCGGGCGGCTGTTGGCGGCCGGCATCGTCCTGACGATCGGCATCCAGGCGGCGCTGAATATCGGCGTGGTGACGGTGGTCCTGCCGACCAAGGGGATTCCGCTGCCGTTCATCAGCTCGGGCGGCACGAGCATGCTGCTGTCGGCGGCGGCGGTCGGCGTGCTGCTGAACATCGCTTCGCAAACCGACCAGGGCGATCCGGAATCGCCCGCCGACACCGGCGACGACATGCACGCGTGACCTCAACACAACAAGACCGCACCACGAGCAGGGAGGCTGTCATTGAGCAACATCTCGTTCTTCTTCGCCGGCGGGGGGACCGGGGGACACATCTATCCGGCCCTGGCGGTGGCCGAGCGGATCGTCGAGCGCCGGCCCGATGCGGGCATTCACTTCCTGTGCAGCATGCGTCCCGTCGACCGGCGGATTCTCGACCGGACGGACTTCCCCTATACCGAGCTTCCGGCGACGGGTCTGTACTTCGATCCGCGCCGGCTGGCGGCCTTCGGCCTGACGTTCTGCCAGAGCTACCGGCTGGCCCGCTGCCTGATCGCGGGCAGTCCCCATTCCGTGGTGGTCGGGGCCGGCGGTTTCGTTGCAGCCCCCGTGTGCATGGCCGGCCACAAGCTCGGGGTGCCGGTAGCGCTGGTCAACGTCGATCTCGCGCCCGGCCGGGCCAACCGGCTCGCCGCCCGCTGGGCCGATGAGATCTTCGTGCAGTTCGAGGAAAGCGCCCGCAGATTCAACACGCGCCGCACCAAGGTCGCCACGGTCGGCTGTCCCCTGCGACGTGACTTCGCCCGGCCCGACCGGACGCGGGCCATCGAATCGCTGGGCCTGTACGCCGGCAGGAAGGTCCTGCTGATCACCGGCGCTTCGAGCGGCTCGATGCGCATCAACGAGGCGGTATGCATGCTCCTGCCCAAACTGGAGGCCTTTGCGGACGCCTGGCAGATCGTCCACCTGACGGGCCTGGACAACTACGAGCAGGTGGTCCAGGGCTATGAGGGCGCCCGCATCCGGCACAAGGTTGTCAGCTACTACGATCGCATGCCCGATCTTCTGGCGGCGGCCGACCTGCTCGTCGGTCGCAGCGGCGCCGTCAGCGTCGCCGAGTACGCGGTCGCGGGCGTGCCGAGCATCTGCATGCCGTACCCGCACCACAAGGACCGCCACCAGTACCTCAACGCGGGCAAGCTCGTCGAGGTGGGCGCCGCGGTGATCGTCGACGACGTCAGTGACGCGGACGACCGCGCCGCCTGGCTGTGGGAGGAGCTGGAGTCGCTGCTGCGCGACGACGTCACGCGAAGCGAGATGGCCGCCGCCTGCAAGCTCGTCGCCAAGCCGAACGCGGCTTCCGACATCGCCGAGCGGCTGATCGCGCTGGCCGAACGCTCCGGCGGCTGACCAGCCCGAAGCCATCGGCAAGCTTCCGCTTGCCGCTGCCACCCGCCAGAAATCATCGTCTGCCAGAGCACCATTCTGGTTCGTGTGGCAGCCAAGTCCACCATCCTCAATCCCGATGCACATCGGGATTGGGGCTGCCACCCAACCCTGCATAGAAGGGAATAACGCCTCACGGCGTCACTACAAACGGGCTTGACGCGGGGCGGGGGCGTGGTAGCATGGTGGCGTTGTCAACCCTTTGGAACAGTAAGGAGCTCAAGCCATGACCACGCACGCCGCCATTCGACTCGTTGTCCTCAGTCTCGTCGCTCTGACCGCCTCAGCGGGCTGGGCCGATCCGTTCATGGGCCAGTACGCCGGAACGTTCTACCCCGACAGTGTCACGCAGATGCCCGCCACCGCCGTCGTGGTGGCCGAAGGCGAGGACCACTACCGCGTCCGCATCGAAGCGACCAGCAACGATCCACAACGTGCGGGAACGACCGTCGAAGTCTACGCGAGCAAGAGCGGCTTCGAGGCACTGATCGGCTCGCGGTCCGGCGGATATCACTGGCATGGCCAGATCAACAACGGCCATCTCTCCATCGCCAGCGAGTACGGCCTGCACTTCGAGCTGGACAAGGTCACGCGCAAGAGCCCGAAGGAAGGGCTCGAAGCGCCCGCCGGCGCCGTCGTGCTGCTGCCATACAAGCAGGGGACCAAGCCCGATCTGAGCGCCTGGACGAACCAGGAATGGAAGGCCCTGGACAGCGGCGCGATGCAGGTGGGCAAAGGCTCGACCACGACGAAGGAGCGATTCGGCGACATCCAGCACCTGCACCTGGAGTTCTGGCTGCCGCTGGAGCCGCTCAATCGCGGGCAGGGCCGCTGCAACAGCGGGCTGTTCCTCAACGACCTGTACGAGGTGCAGATCCTCGACTCATTCGGCCTGGTCGAGACCTCCGGCGATTGCGGCAGTCTCTACAGCGTCAAGCGTCCTGACGTCAACGCGTCGCTGCCGCCGGAAACGTGGCAGACGTACGACATCGAGTTCCGCGCGGCGCGACTGGGCGGCGACGGCAAGCTCGCGGAAGAGGCTCGCATCACGGTCTATCTCAACGGCGTGAAGATCCACGACAACGTCGCGATCCCGCGCCCGACCGCCAACCCGAACGCCGACCAGAGACCGACCGGCCCCATCCAGCTCCAGGACCACGGCCACCCCATCCAGTTCCGCAACATCTGGCTGGTCAAAGGCTGAGTAACGCCATGCTTCGAATGCGCGTGGCAGCCTCAAGCCCAACGGGCTTGGGGATGGTTCCTTGCATGGACGGCCTTCTGCACTCGGTGCGACAGCCAAGGCCACCATCCCCAAGGCTGCGCCTTGAGGCTGCCACCCACCGACATGAGTCCCTGCGCAAATCGGGACTCGCCCCACGGGCCAATGGGTGGGGGCGAGGGGAGCCTGGCCCACGAGATACGAGCAACGAGATACGAGATACGCGTTAGTAGTCCTTGAACTTCCGCATCCACTGCGGCCAATCTTCGGGCTCCACGCCGCCGGCCTTTGTCCAGGGGCCGGCCGTGTCGAACGTGCGACTCCACTTGAGGGTCCAGAGTTCTTTGAGGCCCACCTTGCGCACCGACCAGTCCAGGAATGCGGCGTTGATTCCGCCCTGGTGGCGATCGATGCAGACCGTGGACATCTGGTGCTCGATGATATGGCCCTCATAGGGTGGCGGACCGTCATGGTTATATGGATGGACGACCTCCCACGTACAGTCCAGAATGACCGGTACGTTCGATCCGCCCTTGACGTCCTGCGTGCCCGAGTGCGGACCTGCCAGATCAAACGATGGCCCTCTGGACGGCGGAGCGCTGGCCGTCCAACGGTTTAGGCCGTAGCTGCGCCACTGAAGCAGGGACTCGGGCCATTTGTATCCGACCCGGTAGTCTCCAATGCTGACTTCGGCGGGGTAAGCCGCGAACGGTCCGCCCCAGGGAACCTGCTCACCGGGCAAGGGCCGGACGGCGGAAGGACACAAGGCTAACTGCGGGTCTTTGTCGAAAGGAGGTTTTGATGAGACTTTGGCGGGATCGACGATGGAACCGTAGTAATAGGGCAACAACCCGTCATTCTCCTGCGTATACAGGGCCAGGATCAGTCCGCCTTGATGCAACCTCGACTGACAGACCACAGCATTGGCTCGCTTCTTTGCCCCTTGGAGTGCCGGAAACAGCAGCGCCATCAGGAGGACGATGATGGAGATGACCACCAGCAGTTCGATCAACGTGAATGCGTGGGGATAGATTATTGATGATTGAATAGGGATTATTGCTGACCGACCGTGGTCCGTTGGTTGTATGCCGTCGTCTTGCCCGTCAGACGCCATGGCTTGGCTCTCCTTCTCGCGACCAGGAGTCTTCGCCGCATCGCTTTGCCGCAGGTGCCGCATCGCCGGTGTCTTCGCTATTCGCCATCCATTATCGCACTGGCTCCGGCCCCGTCAAGCCCAAACCCCGACGAAGTCGCCCATCTCGAGGTGGGGAGAAACCGCCCGTCATGTGCCCGTGAGGGCACAAGGTTTGGACAGTAGCGTCTTACGACGCCAGATGAGTTTTCTCTTGGCCCGCCGGCGGAATTGGGCGATACTGCTCGGACAGAACACGGTGCATGGTACCTGCTGTAGTGAGGTAGATTTGCGGTGATTGGCAACATAGATATCCCGTCAGAGACGATCGCGTCGTTTTGCGCTCGTCATCATATCCGCCGGCTGGCGCTGTTCGGCTCGGTGCTGCGCGAGGACTTCCGCGCCGACAGCGACGTGGACGTTTTGGTCGAGTTCGAGGCGGGGCACACGCCCGGTCTAGCCTTCTTTGGCATGCAGGAGGAACTGTCCGATCTGCTTGGACGCAAGGTCGATCTGAATACGCCGGGCTTTCTCAGTCGCTATTTTCGCGACGAAGTCCTGGCAGAGGCGGTGGTGGCCTATGAACGCTGAGGCGGATCGCCTTCGCCTGCGGCACATGCTCGACGCGGCCGAGAAGATTGTCGCCTTCACCGAAGGCCACGCGCAACCGACTCATCCATGGCTATTTCGACGTCGATCTGAACGTGGTCTGGCAGATCGTCCGCGAGGATGTGCCCATCCTGGTGACACAGCTTCGCGCGATCCTCTGAGACATCCGCACAGACTGTTCGTAGTGTGCCCGTGAGGGCCTGCCCCTTCAACGGTGTTCAGGGCGGGCTCTGAGCGAAGCCGAAGGGGCATATCTCCGCTTCGTGAGGGATCACGCGGTCACAGAAGATAGCGTCTCACGACGCCACTACGAACGCGTTCCTTGTCGTGTGCCTGTCTGAGTCTGCCAAGGGGGCGTGCAAACCGCAGACGTTTGCGGTGGGCATTCCGCTTGACCCAGGCGCGCTCGTCGCATACAAAGAGAGCCCGGGCCTGGCCGAGTGATAGTGTGTGTGAATCCTGGCAGGCGTGTGGCAGCCTCAAGGCGTGTCCTGAGCGAAGTCGAATGGAGCGCAGCCTTGGGGATGGCGGATACGATGTGCGCTTGTGCATCTGGAGACGCCGACACCTTCGGCCATCCCCAAGTCCTGCGGACTTGAGGCTGCCACCCAGAGGTTTCCATGGCTCAGGAATGCCGGTGCCCTGAAATCTGCACATACACGTGATGGGCCGAAAGGCGTCGTGACGTGGGCAGTCTGCGGAGCAGTGCATGGACGAAGGCAAGACGGGCGGACGAGTGGACCTGAGGCGGCTGGCGAGTGACTATCTCGGGATGGTCGCGGCGCTGGCGCTGCTGATCCTCGTATTCGGCGTCACCGCCAGGAACTTCTTCACGCTCACGACGTTTCGCACCATGGCCAACCAGATCCCCGACACGACGGTGGTCGCGGTGGGCATGACGTTCGTGCTGATCATCGCGGGCATCGACCTGTCGGTCGGCTCGGTCCTGGCGCTGGCGGGCGCGGTGCTGGGCATCGCGCTGGTCAACTGGGGCTGGCCTTTGCTGCCGGCGGTCGGCCTGTGCCTGCTGGTGGGCCTGGCATGCGGGGCCGTCAACGGCCTGATCGTCATCCGCTGGCGTCTGCCCTCGTTCATCGTCACGCTGGGAATGCTCGAAGCGGCGCGCGGTGCGGCGTATCTGATGACCGGATCGCGCACGATCTACATCGGTGCTCCGGTCGAGGTGGTCACCGACACCGCGATCCTCGGCCTGTCGCTTCCGTTCGTGCTGGCGATCCTCATCGTCGCAGGCGGGCAACTGGTTCTGTCGCGGACCGTGTTCGGGCGTTACCTGATCGCCATCGGGACCAACGAGGAAGCGGTGCGGCTGTCGGGGATCGACCCGCGTCCGTACAAGCTGTCGGTGTTCGTGCTGTGCGGGCTGCTGGCGGCCCTGGGCGCGGTGATCCAGTCGGCCCGCATGTCGTCGGCCAATCCGAACACCGCGATCGGGTTCGAATTGCAGGCGATTGCGGCGGTCGTGATCGGGGGCACCAGCCTGATGGGCGGCCGGGGCTCGGTGGTCCGGTCCTTCTTTGGCGTGCTGATTATCGCGGTGCTCGGCACCGGGCTGGCCCAGGTCGGCGCCCAGGAATCCACCAAACGGCTCATCACCGGCTGCGTGATCGTCGCGGCGGTCATCCTCGATCAGTATCGTTATCGGGCCCGCCGGACACATAACTGGCCTGTGAAGAAGTAGTCAGCCGTCCTCTCGGCAGGAAGGCCCGGCCCTTCGCGGGCTTGGGAATGTGTGTGTGAAGGTCGTCCAGCACGCGTGGCAGCCTCAAACGCCTTGGCGTTTGGGGATGGTAGACCGGCCTATTCTACCGATTTCAGAGGGTTGCCACTGCACAGAACCATCCCCAAGTCCTACGGACTTGAGGCTGCCACACACTGCCCTCTGCGCCTGAAAACGGCATGGGCCCAAAACCGGCATAGACACCCGGGAATTGTCGGGCAAATGTTTCCTTGACAGGCCCCCCGGAACGGACGATAATACCATCAGCCCAATATGAACCCGGATGCGGAGATCAAACGATGCGTCTGGTACTCAGACAAAAAGACGGCGAAAGCAAGGAATATCAATTCGCCCAGGGTCCCATCGAGATCGGTCGAGGCGCCGACAACCACGTCTTCCTTCCTGATCGCACCGTCTCCAAGAAGCACGCAGTGATCGTCTGCGACGGCGACGGCCGGTGGGAAGTCCAGGACCTCGGCTCGGCGAACAAGACCTACCTCAACGGGGAGGTGGTCGCCAAGGCGCCGATCAAGACCGGCGATGCGATTCGCATCACCGACTTCACCCTGGAGGTCAGCCTGGACGAGCGTCCGCCGGACAGTTCGGCGCAGTTCGAGGACACGCTGAACCTCGAGGCGGGTCTGGCGACGCCCCTGCACGAAACGGTGGTGCGCAAGCCCGACGCCGGACACGCCCCCGCGATGCGCCTGGCTGCCAAGAGGCTGTCGGACTTCTCGTACGCCTGCGACGCGATCTGCAAGGCGACCAACCTTGAAGAGCTGCTGGTGGCGCTGCTGAACGTCACGGTCCAGCAGTTCAGTGCGTTCCACACCTGGTGCGCCCTGCGGGAGCAGCCCAGCGGACCGATGACGTACCACACGGGCAAACGCCGCGACGGCAAGCCGGTGGAGCTCGGCGATCTGATGCTGGCCGACAAGATCAACCAGGCCGTCGAGCGGGCGCAGTCCCTGGTTCTGCCCCGCGTGGCCGCCGACCTCGAATCGAAGGAGCGGATCCGCTCGGCGCTGATCGCCGCGATCTGCGGGCCCGGCGGCTGCTACGGCGTCATCTACGTCGACAACGCCATGATCCACGATCACTACACGCTCGGCGACCTCGACTACCTGATGCTCATCGCGATGCACACCGCCGCGGTCCTCAAGCGATTCGTGGTCTGACCCTGCGCCGTTCGCCGCTGTTCGTAGTGTGCCCGCAAGGGCATCAGCAGCCTCTCCGCCCGATGTGCATCGGGAGCACTACAAGCGCCCGCCGCTGCCGGTAGGGGCGAATGATCATTTGCCCTTGCGGTTGATCATGTTCAATCGCCACGTGGTGGCCCGTGTCCCGCCTCCTGTCGCAACAGGCTATCGGTGTGTGAAGAACACCCTGGCAGGCGTGTGGCAGCCTCAAGGCGAAGCCTTGGGGATGGCGGATACGATTTCGGGTTGTGTATCGAAAGGTAGTGGTCCCCAAGTCCTGCGGACTTGAGGCTGCCACCCCCACCCTTCAACGGCGAAGCAATCGCGATGCCTGAAAACCTGCGCAGAGATGGCTACCCATGGCTACCGCGCCAGGCCCTTTGGATTTGACAGGCCGGTGAGTAATTGATAGAATGATATTTCCATGGAAGGACCGAGCGAGGAAGACGGCGCTTCCATCTGCGGCGGGCCGGCCCTGCGGAGGGCTGAGGCGGCCGGTGTTTTCTCTTTATGGCGAGGAGATGCGAGATGAGGCGGACAGCTACGAGGGTGGTGACATTTCTGGCGGCGGTGGTGCTCCTTTCGAGTACGCCTGCCACGATGGCGATCGACTTTGGACCCGAGGAGATCGTCCAGGCCGGCGGGGCGGATCTCCAGGTGCCGGGCTATTCGGTGCCGTCGTTCGTCGACTGGAACGACGACGGGCTCAAGGACCTCATCGTCGGGCAGGGCGGCGGCTCCGGCGAGGGCAAGGTGCGCGTGTACCTGAACGTCGGGACGGAGGCGGACCCGCAGTTCGACGATTTCTTCTACGTCCAGGCGGACGACGCCGATCTGGCCTGTCCGGCCGCGGGCTGCATGGGTTGCTTTCCTCGCGTGGTCGAGTGGGACGACGACGGCCGCAAAGACCTGCTCGTCGGCCTGTCCGACGGCACGGTCCGCATCTTCCTGAACGTGGCCGACGACAACGAGCCTGCCTTCGACGCCGGCACGGCGCTGACCGTCGGCAGCGAGGGAATCTGGACCCTCGACGTCGGTAGTCGCGCGACGCCGACGCCGGTCGACTGGAACAGCGACGGCCTGCTCGATCTCGTCGTCGGCGCCCTGGACGGGGCGATCCGCGTGTATCTTAACTGCGGCTGCGCCGGCGAGGCGCCGCCGACGTTCTACTTCTCGCCGCCCGACGGCGAGTTCGCCCAAGCCGACGGCCGCGAGCTTCAGGTCCCCGGCCTGCGCGCCAGCCCTGTCGTGATGGACCTCGACGGCGACGGCAAGAAAGACCTGCTCACCGGCAACACCGACGGCCTGCTGCTGTTCTACAAGAACGTCGGACTCGATTCGCTGCCGATGTTCGCCGGCTACGCGCTGGTCACCAGCGAGGGCACGCCGATCGATCTGGCGGGCACGCCTCGCTCGCGTCCCTTCGTCTGCACCTGGACCGGCGACGGCCGCTTCGGCCCCAGGGACGGCTACCGGGACCTGCTCGTCGGCTCCGGCGACGGCAAGGTCCGCCTCTATCGCGGCGTCCCGGCGGTCGGCGACTACGACGCCGACGGTGACATCGACGTCGCCGACCTGAGACTTTTCGTGGACGCCTGGCGTCAGGCCGATCCATCCGCCGACCTCCACGCTGACGGCGCCCTCGACGCCCTCGACCTCGAAGCCTTCATCGATCTGTTGCTCGCCGCCAACCCGCCCGAAGAGTAGTTGGTGACATAGAAGTGGTGTTATGCCCTGTTTGTAGTGACGCCGTGAGGCGTTACCTTCTCTGGGGTCGCGAGGTGGTATGCCGTGACGGGCACACTACGAACGGCTTTGTTCCTCCTCGCCCTGGAACGGGCAAGCGCGCCTTGTTTTTCGGCTGCTGTCGCGAAGCGGGCTCGGTATAATGGCTCCGGCGGCGCGGGCGATGCGTCGCACGACAATGGGCGTAGACAGGCGTGGAGAATTACAAATGGGCAGGACCATCGTCACAACGGCAGTCGTTTCGCTGGCGGCGTTCTCGGCCGCCTCGGCCAAGTCGATCTCCGTCTACATCGGGACCTACACCGGCGGCGGCAGCGGGGGCATCTACCGCACCACGCTCGATCTCCACACCGGCGCGCTGGCCGAGCCGGTCCTGGCCGCCCAGACGAGGAACCCGTCGTTCGTCGAGCTGCACCCGAGCGGCAAGTACCTCTACGCCGTCAGCGAGGGCGGCGGGGCGGGCGCCGTCACCGCCTTCGCCATCGACCCAACGGGCGACCTGAAGCGGCTTAACCAGCAGCCCTCGGGCGGCGCAGGTCCCTGTCACATCAACGTCGATCACGCCGGACGCAACGTGCTGGTGGCCAATTATGGCAGCGGCAGCGCCTCGGTGATCCCGATCCGGCCCGACGGGTCGCTCGGCTCGCCCACCGGCTTCGTCCAGCACACCGGCTCGGGCCCGAACGCCGGACGCCAGAAGGGGCCCCACGCCCACTCGGTCAACGTCAGTCCCGACGACCGGTTCGCCTTCGTCGCCGATCTTGGAATCGACAGGATCATGATCTACAAACTCGATGTCGACGCCGGAACGATCGTCGCCAACGATCCGCCGTTTGCCTCGCTCGCCCCCGGCGCCGGGCCGCGTCACTTCGCCTTCACTCCCGACGGCAAGTACGCCTACGTCATCAACGAGCTGAACAGCACGATGACCGCCTTCGCGTACGACTCCGCGACGGGGGCGCTGGCCGAGGTGCAGACCGTCCCGACGCTGCCGGCCGGCTTTGCCGGCTCCAGCTACTGCGCCGAGGTCCGCGTACATCCGAGCGGCCGGTTCCTCTATGGCTCCAATCGCGGCCACGACAGCATCGTCGTCTATCGCGTCGATCCCGCGCACGGGGCGCTGTCGTTCGTCGAGCACGAGACCGCCGGCATCAAGACGCCGCGAAACTTCAACATCGACCCGACCGGCGCCTTCTGCCTCGTTGCCAACCAGGACGGCGACAGCGTCGTCGTCTTCCGCATCGACCCGCAGACCGGCGCCCTGGAGCCGACGAGCCACAAGATCAGCGTAGGCCGCCCCGTGTGCATCCGCTTCCGCTGATTGCGCGCGTGGTGGGTGGCAGCCTCAAACGCGCAGCGTTTGGGGATGGAAGCAGGGGTAGCAGCAAATACGAATCTCGAATCGCGAAATCCGAAACAAACTGGGAATCTCCAAGCTCGAAGGTTCAGAACCCTGCTGCCGGGCCGGTCTCGTTTCGGATTTGGGATTTGGGTCCTTTGGATTTGTTTCGGATCCATTCGACTGCGCTCAGGACAGGGCTTCATGCTTCGGATTTCGCGTTTGACAGCCGCCGCCGGCCCCGGTAGCGTGACGTAAGGTACTATGCCGCCGGACGCGAGAGGTTGTCATCCCGCGTCGCTGTCTGCTTGTTCTGTCACTTGCCGCGCATCGCCGGTGCGCGAGCCGGAGGTTTCGCTTATGGAACGTCTACCGCAGTCCAGGGCCCGATTGATCGTCAACGTGATGAACCATGGGACCGTCGTCGGCACGGAGGACGCCGTCCGGCTGGAGTTCGAGGACTGCGTCAACGCCGTGCAGGGGCTGGCCAGTTATCTGGGCGAACTGCTCAGCGAAGTCAACGCCGAAGACGGCTACGAGATCACCTCCGCCATCCTCATCGACGCCCTGCACCACTGGACCTTCGACGAGCACATCGACGACAGCGCCGAAGACGACGAGGACTTCGATGACGACACATCCGACGACGATGCCCCCTCCGACGAGTTCCCGCCCAACTGACCGCCGCAACGCGGCCGTATCTCGTATCTTGTTGCTCGCATCTCGCAAGCTCGCCGGGCCGTGGGAGCGTAGATGCGTGGAAGCGTAGGTGGGTGAAACCTCGCTGGGCGCAGATGCGGCGCCGGGTTTTCGTGGGTTGCTTCCGGGTTTGGGCTTGACGGGGATGGAGAGGATCGCGATAATCGACAGTGAATAGCGAAGACACCGGCGATGCGGCACCTGCGCCAGAGCGATGCGGCGAAAGTCCTTTGCGAGAAGGAGTGCGAAGGTCATCGCGGATAGCAGGCAACAGGGTAATACCTCTCTGTAAGGGTCCCTCCTTTTTTTCGAGAATTGCATCCACACGGAGGCCCATGCGAACGCCTGCAAGTTGGATGCGCGTAGACAAGGCGGATTCCGGCGCGGGCCGTCGTCCTGGTCCGGCCGGACGGGGTGGTGAAATCAAGCACCGATGATGGCACCTGTGACGATGTAGCGAGGATCCGCCTTCGGCGGACCGGATCTGTTCTTGCAGTACGTCGCCCGGCCGGCGCAGGGATGCCCACGCCGGATGCCGGGGCGCCAGAAGCGAAAGGAGCTGGCGAACTCCGCTTGGGGACGGAAGCACGACCGGCCCATTCGAGAAGGGATGGGCCGGCTGGCGTGGACTCCTGGTTGGGAGAAGGAGAGCGAAGCCATGGGCGCGACAAAGCGAAACGAACGCGAGCGGGCGTTCACACTGATCGAGCTGCTGGTGGTCATCGCGGTGATCGCGCTGCTGATGGCGATCCTGATCCCGGCGCTGCACCGGGCGCGAAATCAGGCGCGCACCGTGGCCTGCCAGTCCAACCTGCGCCAGTGGGCGATGACCCTGGCCGCCTACACCCAGGACTACGAGGGGCGTTTCCCCTCCCTCTCAGGTCGCGGCCCTCTGTGGCTGTTGCGCGGTACGTTCATCGGCGCCATGGCCCCTGATGCAGACCACGCGGCGCTCCACGGCTTCCACACGAGACGCCTTGCCCTGTGCCCCATGGCGAGCCGGCCCCAGCCCGCGGATCCCAATGGTGGCGGTGGCAGCTTCACGACAACGTCAAGTGGCCCCAGAGTATCGTGGCGCATAACAGGAAGACATGGCACGTCCACCAACGCCTGGGAGATTCTCACGCCGGAGCCCCGATTCCTGGGCAGTTACGGATACAACGGCACCCTGTTCATGGGGTTCGGCATTGAAGACCGGGCACCACTGGCGATACCCTACTTGAACACTTTCACGCTGCGAGAACACGCGAGCATTCCCGTGCTGCTCGATGCGACCCAGCCAGTGGGCTACATAGACAGGGCCTATTCCATCGGTGCCCGCGCCCGGGGAGACGGGAGAACCCTGGGCCTGAGCCCGGGCCTGGGCCAGTTCCTCATGGACCGCCACGGCAGAGCGACTAACGGAATGTTCCTCGACTGGTCCGTTCGTAGCGTCGGCCTCAAGGAACTGTATACCCTTAAGTGGGCCTCGGACTTCGACCGCGCCAACCCCTGGACCAAGGCCGGAGGCGTCCAACCCGACGACTGGCCCAGGTGGATGCGCAACTGCAAGGACTACTGAGATGAACACGCCACCGATTGTCATTCCGACCGGAGGGTCGCTGCAAGCGGCCCGCAGCGGAGGGATCTGGCTGCGAACGGAGCGCGCGTCTCAGCTATGGCCAGACCTTTCGACTTCGCTGTTCGCTCAAGGTGACAAACGGGGGCGTGGCTACGCTTTTACGTTGATCGAGTTGCTCGTCGTCATCGCAGTGATCGCGCTGCTGATGGCGCTATTGGTTCCGGCGTTGGGCGCCGCACGCGAGCAGGCCCGAAGAGCCGTCTGCCTGAGCAACCTCCGCCAACTGACCACGGCCTGGCCGACGTACGCCGACGAGCATGGCGGTCGGCTCGTGTCTGGTCACGCATTCAGTACGAACGTCTATGGGGACGGTCGCCGATTGACTCCCGGTTGTCTCTGACCGGCCCGGCATTCGTCCTATTGGAGCTTCTGTAGAGCCGTAATGACCTCGCGGAGGGCGTCGAACTTGACGATCACGATGGTCGGGACAAGCACCAGCATGATCACGCCCAGGGTCAGACCCGCCTTGGCCCAGAGCCGCCGGTCCTCCAGACGCGGCGCCGGGCTCGGCCGCAGGGCCAGGCAGGCGAAGATGATCGCCAGCAGCGCCCGTTCGATTCCCAGGAGTTGAATGTAGCCGGCGATTCCCACCATCAGGGCCGCCGTCGCGTAAGCGTATTTCTGACCTAAAACGATACCTTCATTGGAGGATGTCTCTCTCATCGCAAATTCCCTTCCAGCTTCAGATTTCCGGTGATTTGAAACGGGTTCTGTTTGAGCACACAGAAGAGCACGAGGGCCGCCGCCAGAGGCAATACCTTCGGGAGCCAGTTGCCTGCCAACTCCGGCAGGACGCCCACGATCTTGCAGGCGAGAAGGAACAGGCCGAGCGCGGCGAACACACAGGCCTCGCGGCGGGGCTGCGCTGGAGCGGTCTGCTTGCGGAGCGCGGCTTCCACGCCCGGCCACACATCCTCCGCGACGACCCGCAGCTTCTGTCGCTTCAGAGGCGCCAGCGCTCGCTGGAGTTGCTCCACCTGAGCCCGGCACGCGGCACAACCCGCCAGATGCTCGCGAATCTCCTGTTCGGACAGCGGCGGCGTCTCGCCGTCGAGAGCGGCCATGGCCGCCAATCTTACTTTCTCACATCGTTCGCTCATCATTCGTCTGTCCCTGCCAAACGGTCGTCCTGCATGGTACTGAACTTCTCACGAAAGCGCCGGCGGGCGTGATAGAGCCGGCTCATAACCGTGCCCGCCGGGGCCCCCAACCGCTGAGCCAACTCCTCATAGGTCAATCCTTCGAGATGCTTGAGGACCAGCAGTTCACGATCCTCCGGCGTAAGTTCCTGGAGCACGCGCTGCACGGCCGCAGATTCATCGCCCAGGGCCTCGTCGACCGGCGGGGCCAGGAGTTGGACATCATCGATATCCGTAACCGGCCGTCGCCCGCGTGAGGTGAGGACCTTATAACAGCGATTGCGCAGGATCGTGTAAAACCATGGGTAGAACTTGCGTGACAGGTCAAATCGTCCCAGGGCCTGGAACGCGGCCACAAAAGCGTCCTGGACCACATCCAGGGCATCGGGGAGATTGCCGAGCAGGGTCAAGGCGTGCCGGATAGCCTGCGACTGGTATTGCCTCACCAGTTCCCCGAACGCCTCGGTCTGGCCAGCCCTGCAACGTTCTATCGTTTTCACGTCGTCCATAGCGATCTCTCTACCATACGTACCCTCAACACGCGGGAATCTTCAAACAAAAGCGCCGCCCAAGGACGAGAATCCGGCGCGGCCTGAACGACGCCTGCACCGCAGCCGTAGGGTGGGTTCTTGACCCACCTTACGAGTGAACTAGAGGTGCCATTCGCACCTGACGCCTCTGATTTGCGCCGTTGTGATCCCCGGCCCGTTCTACGAGGAAGGCAACCGCGACAGCGAGCGGTTCAGGGCGATGAAGTATTTTCACCCGGGCCACCGGCTCGAAGCGATCGTCCGCGCCGAGCGCGACCGGGCGAAACCACCCCGGCAGGCGGGCGACGCGCAAGAAAGCCCTGCGGAAGAGCAGGGACCGCAGCCGCCGGGCCGCAGGGGGCAGGGACTACGCTTCACGCCTCACGCAACACGCTTCACGCAAGACGCACGACGCAATACGATCGACGAAATCCGGTTGCATTTCGGGCGGGAAACGGTAGAATCACAGGCTGTTCGGGGGCCGGGGGATGCGGTTTTGGGGACCGAAAACGGGCTTCTGAGAAAAGTGAAGATTTTTTTCATTTTTTGCTCGACAGGGGGTTGACGCGTTCCGATTTGTGCGTAGAATAACATGACTACTGGTGGACAGGCAACCTTGACTGACTGCTTGCCCACCCGTTTAGTTTGTGATCTTTGACAAGTGAACAGTTAAGCCATATGAGCAGCGAAAGTGCACCGGCCCGGCGGGATTCGCCCCGGCGAGGCCGCGAAAAATGCAATAGCCTTTTTTCAGCACTTTCGGTGCGAATATACCAGAAGTGTTGAGCCTTTAGTGACGAAATCCGCTTCGGCGGTTTCGACGATTCAAACTGAAGGGTTTGATCCTGGCTCAGAACGAACGCTGGCGGCGTGGCTAAGACATGCAAGTCGAACGAGCTAGGCAATTGAGCAATCGAACGCCTAGTTAGTGGCGAAAGGGTTAGTAATGGCTAGGTAACGTACCCTGTACTTCGGGATAGCGTCTGAGTGCTTGCACTCTTCCGAAAGGGGCATTAATACCGAATGATATCCCCCGTCGATGGGCGGGTGATCAAAGATTTATCGGTGCAGGAGCGGCCTAGTTCCTATCAGCTAGTTGGTGAGGTAACGGCCCACCAAGGCGATGACGGGTAGCGGGACTGAGAGGTTGGCCCGCAACATCGGGACTGAGACACTGCCCGGACCTCCACGGAGGGCTGCAGTAACGAATATTGGGCAATGAGCGAAAGCTTGACCCAGCGACGCCGCGTGTAGGAGGAAGTCCTTCGGGATGTAAACTACTGTCAGGGGGAAGAAAGTCCGTTTCGGCGGATTGATCTAACCCAGAGGAAGTCACGGCTAACTTCGTGCCAGCAGCCGCGGTAAGACGAAGGTGGCAAGCGTTGTTCGGAATCACTGGGCTTAAAGCGTGTGTAGGCGGAAGCGTAAGCGTTTTGTGAAATCCCTCGGCTTAACCGAGGAATTGCTTGACGAACTGCGCTTCTTGAGGCAGGTAGGGGTGCGAGGAACTCTTGGTGGAGCGGTGGAATGCGTAGATATCAAGAGGAACGCCGGTGGAGAAGTCGTTGCACTGGGCCTGTCCTGACGCTGAGACACGAAAGCGTGGGGAGCGAACGGGATTAGATACCCCGGTAGTCCACGCCGTAAACGATGCCTACTAGGTTGTGGCGGTTCTGACGCCGGCACAGCCGAAGCCAAAGTGTTAAGTAGGCCGCCTGGGGAGTACGGTCGCAAGGCTAAAACTCAAAGGAATTGACGGGGGCTCACACAAGCGGTGGAGCATGTGGATTAATTCGAAGCAACGCGCAGAACCTTACCTGGGTTTGACATGCTTGGATGCCCGCCTGGAAACAGGTTGGGCTGCCTTCGGGTGAAACTTGCACAGGTGCTGCATGGCTGTCGTCAGCTCGTGTCGTGAGATGTCGGGTTAAGTCCTCTAACGAGCGAAACCCTTGCCGTTAGTTACCAGCGGGTCATGCCGGGAACTCTAACGGGACTGCCGGTGTTAAACCGGAGGAAGGTGGGGATGACGTCAAGTCATCATGGCCTTTATGCCCAGGGCCTCACACGTGCTACAATGGTCGGAACAAAGCGACGCAAGACCGCGAGGTGGCGCAAATCGCAAAAATCCGGCCCCAGTTCGGATTGCAGGCTGGCAACTCGCCTGCATGAAGTTGGAATCGCTAGTAATCGCGTATCAGCGATGACGCGGTGAATGTGTTCCTGAGCCTTGTACACACCGCCCGTCAAGTGATGGGAGTTGGGAGTACCCGAAGTCGGTTTGCTAACCCGCAAGGGAGGCGACTGCCGACGGTAAGCCCGACGACTGGCACTAAGTCGTAACAAGGTAGCCGTAGGGGAACCTGCGGCTGGATCACCTCCTTTCTAGGGATATCTAGAACGTCGGCCCCTTGCGGGCCGGCGCAAGTCAGGCACTCTCGCTGTCTCAGGCTTAACTGACACTTGTGATGGATAGGGCCTTGTCCTCGGACAGGGCCCTCTTTTTTTTGCGGGCGACGAGATACGAGCGACGAGTCACGCGGCCCCTGGGCCGGCAGGCTTAGCTGTTTCTTGATACAAGAAGCCCCGGTCTTCGGATCGGGGCTTTTGTTTTGCGCTGCGGGATGGTATACTCCAAGCCGAGACAGGAAGGGACCTCATGGACAGAGCTTGCCTCTGGTCCCTTCGGTCCTTTTCGTCCTTTCCGTCCCTTGGAGGAGCGACCCCATGACCGACGGCTTCATCCCTCCCCACGGCGGCTACGCCCATCTGCTGTCTTATCGCAAGGCCGAGGTCGTCTACGACGCCACGGTCCATTTCTGCGATCGCTCTTTCGACAGACGAGACCGCACCCGCGACGGCAGTCGTCTCTCCCCTCGGCCGTGCTCGGGGCAGGCTTTGCTCGTATCTCGTGGTTCGCTGTGCAGTTCAGGGGCCTTTGGCCCAGCGTGAAGCTTGCGGCCTTCGGGTTCTGGATTTCAGACCGTCGCGGCCAATTTCCCAGTTCCCAATCATCAATCGTCAATCGTAAATCATCAATCCATGAGCGTCATCATCGGCCTGATCAAGGTGACGAACTACCTGCTCGACCGCCAGATCCGCCGCCTGGAAAAGGACTTCCTGAAAGAGGGCGGCCTCCGCGAACGCATGACCGCCGTGCGCCTCGCCGCCCGCGCCCGGCAGCGCCGAAGGCCCCCCGACGCCCCCGACAGCCCTTAGGTCCCTTCGGTCCTTGTCGTCGCTTTGGCCTTCCACTGCGCCAATGCGTCCCTCAGGGATGCTGATCGGGGCCCGGTTGCGCGTCGGGCAAGGTCGGCATTCCTCTCTGCACTAGATCGCGAAGGTGTCTGATGGCCATCTCGGGCGATTCGCTTGCGGGCGTGAAGCGCAAATGGCCGGTCCCACCGCTGAAGCGACCCAGATATACCTCCGTGGCATCACCGGTAAGGTCGGTGATGGGCCTGGCTTCAACATCGCCGATGGTTACGGAAAGCGTTGAAGGATCATTGTTCATCATGGACCAGCCGGAGCAGGCACGTTCATCCTTGAGTTCGCCAATGTAGGCCTCGCCAAGCACGCAAGTCACTGCGTAGGTTGTCTGGGTGGTCAGGTCCAACAGGTGTTCTGCCACCGCATCGTCGAGGCGGAGGAAAGGGCCCCGCGCCGTTTCGATCAGGTAGCAGTTGATGGGATACCCGCCGCAGGAGTCGAGTTCGAGTGGAGTCGTTTTGCCGCGTACCCCACCGGTGATGTATGTGACGTTTCGGCTGTACTCCGCACAGAGAGTGGGCAGTCGGACCCGCGTGTGTTCAATGGCGTGGGCGCCATCGGGCAATGTGAGCATCGCGCGGTCGGGCTTCGAGTCGAATCGGAAGCTGAGCGCAAGAAGCCCTATTGGCAAGACAACGACGCCACCGATGCCCAGAAGTATGGAACCAACCACGATGGAGAGAATGAGACCCTTCTTCGTGGGCGTTGACCGATCAGAGATGGCAGGCATTTGTTCTCTCCATGGGCGATTTCAAACTCGCTGTTGGCATCGCCGAATTCGCACTCGACACGCTCACGCACCGAAGCGGTAGCCCTTCCTGTTACCAATTCTATCGGCGGACCCCTGCGAGAACAAGGAGAAACCTGCGATTCCTGCCCTGGTGTCCTTGGAGCGCGTTCGGGAATCGGGCTGTGGCTGCGAAGTGCATCTCATTCCGCGCCAGGTGCTTCGACTTTGCTCAGCATGACAAAGGGATGCAGGGTATAGGCCGGAGGCTATAGACGAAAGGGAACGACGGCTCACGCTTCACGCAACCCATTTACGCTTCTACGCATCTACGCTCCAACGGCCCACCTGGGCGACGAGCGACGAGGGACGAGCGACGAAGCCCCGCCGGGGCGCTTGTGGCCGGCGGGGGGTGGGGGCGGTATAATGGCGGCATGGCTGCAAACGGGCGTTGCGGCGACGTCGGGAAAGCGGTGTGGGAGACGAGATCATGAAGGTACGACTGGACCCTAAGCGGGTGATCGCGACGATCGAACGGCTGACGTTGCGGATCAAGGACCGGTTTCCCACCTCCGATCTGTATGAAGTGGGCCGGCACCTGCACGGGATCGCGCTGCGGACGGAACGGACCGCCAGCCGCATCGGGCGTCCCGTGTGGGCGCTTCGATTGATCATCGTCGCGCTGATCGCGGCCTTTCTTCTCACCGTCGCGACGATTCTGATCGACTACGACACCGAACAGCAAGTCACGCTGTTCGGCCTGGTCCAGGCTATCGACGCGGGCGCCAACGTACTGATCCTGATCGCCCTCGGTGCGGCGTTTCTCTGGTCCATCGAGACGAGAGTCAAACGCGGCCGGGCCATCCGCGCGATCAACGAGCTGCGCGACATCGCCCACGTCATCGACATGAAGCAGCTCACCAAAGACCCCGACACGGTCGGCTTCCACGCCCAGCCCACCGCACACAGCCCCGAACGAAGACTCGACGCATACGCCCTCGGGCGCTATCTCGACTACTGCACGGAAATGCTCTCGCTGACCAGCAAGCTGGGCTACCTGTACGTCGAGAGCTTTCACGACCCCGGGGTGACAGAAGCGGCGACGGAACTCGAAAACCTGTGCAGCGGCCTGGCCGGAAAGATCTGGCAGAAGATCGTCATCCTCCAGTCGCAGCCCCACGCTCAGTAGTCACGTTGCTGTGCGCTTCACGCTTCACGCTTCACGTTTCACGCATCTACCCATCTACGCTCCCACGGCCCGCTGGGTCAGGCATCCTGGGCAAGAAAAGGTTGCCAATACAGCCCAGACGGCCTACTATCGCGGGCAGATATTGGCTGTTCACGAAAGGCCTCTTTGAAGGGATGGAACCGTGATTGTGCAGACCAAAAGGATTTGTGCCGTGATTGTGTCTGTGGCCGTTGGCATGGCTTTTTCCGGCTGCGGGGGGAGAGCCCGTCCTCTGCAACTGGAGACCAGTACGGGCAAGCCGGAAGTGGTGGTCAAGGCGAGTATGAAAGCGGTGGCGGCGTACCTGACCAGCGAGATGCTGACCGGCGACTACATGCTCAAGAGCCAGAATCCGAACGTGATCGTTTTCAATCGCTATTCGCCGTACCAGATCAACTACGAACCGGTGCCGGGCGAGAATCGCGTGACGTACAACCTGGTCAATGCGCCCGGGGGCGTGCGGGTCATGATGACCATGGTCAACGTGCTGCGGCCGGACTCGGCCTACGAACAGATCACGAGCGATCAGAGCAAAGAGTACGATGCGGCCAGTTCGTATCAGATCGTGTTGAACCGGATGAAATATCGGTTGGAGACCGAGAACCCGGGAACACTGGGTCTCAAGCTGTCGGGGTACTATGCGGACCGAATCGAGTCCGTCGATGCGGACGGTCCTGCGGCGAGAGCGGGCCTTCAGGCCGGGGACGTGATTCTGACGGTGGACGGGGTTGCCGTTACGGATGATCCCGTCGCCAATTATGCCCTGATTTTGCATCACCAGGCGGGAACGACGCACGAGCTGGTGGTCAAACGGAAGAAGGACGTGACGGAGACGGTGTCGGTCGTCTTCGCGCCGATCGAGGAGATTCCCGGAAAGACCGTTTCGTCGGCGGCGGGTGCGCCGGCCTCTGTTGCGGCCGACGCGACGTTCAACGTCGAGAGCATCGGCGCGGCGATCAGCGGCGGCAGGATCGTTTCGGTGACGGCGGACGGGCCGGCGGAGAAGGCGGGCCTTCAGGCGGAAGACGTGGTCACCATGATCGACGGCGAACCGGTGGCCGCCGATTGGGTCCAGAATGCCGGCAAACTGGCCGGAAGGACCAACACTTCGGTGGTCGTGACCGTCAAAAGGGGCGAAGAAGAAGTGACGGTTCCCGTGATCCGGAAGAACCCGTAGTCGCAGCTACGTTTCACGCCCTCTGCGTGGCGAGCCGTGGGGGAAGTTGAGGGTGGCGAAGGGGCCGTGGTGGTGGCGGGCGGCTTTGTCGTAGGCCAGGGCGGCGTCGATCTCGTCGTCGAAGTAGCCCAGGGGGATGGTGCGGCCTTTGACGCCGATCCGCGCGAACCACTGGCGCATGGCCTTGTGCCAGGTGACGCCGCGATAGGCGGAGTGCCCGCCGGAGCGTCCCGCTCGCGCGCGGTTGCAGGCGTTCTGTGCGGGGGTGGCGCTGCGCAGGTTGGCCTTGCGATTGTCCAGTCCGTTGCGGCTGACGTGGTCCACGAGCAGGCCGTCGCGCACGTGCAGGATCTGGCGGTGCATCTTGATCGTGATCTCCCTGCGTGTCACGGGGTCCCAGACCTTCCGCTGGGCGTAGAAGGTGGTGCGGCCGCGCGTGGCATGCCACTTGTGCCGGGCCAGCGACTCGTAGTCCTCCGGATCGACCAGGGCGTAGAGGCCCTGGGTCAGCGGGATGCGGCGGAAGGCGTAGCCGTACCGCAGGCGCCGCCACAGCAGCGCCAGTGGCGCCGCGAGGCGTTCGAGCCAGGCCGGGACCTGGATGGGCCGCAGGATCGTCAAACCACCCGCCCGCCAACCATCGGGTTCTGCCGCCGAGGCCCGTCTCGCAGGCCCGACAGCGCTTCCGGCCGAACCAATGTCGGCCTCTATAAAGGGGCGGTGTTGCACGTTTGGTACGAAAAAAACGGCTGCTTTTCGAGATCCGACGACGCTAAGCCCCTGTGCGGCAACGAATAAAAAAAATCTTCATGTCACGCGCATTTTGTCGTTTGGGTGTTGCGTGTTTGGGCGCGCCGGCAGACGCGCGATGCGGTGGCCGGTGCGCTTGACAGGCCCTGCCCAGGGGCATAGAGTGGCGGCCATGCCCAGGACGCTCTACATCATCGATGGTCACGCGCACATCTATGCGGCCTATTTCGCCCCGATGCGACAGCAGTTGAGCAGCCCGTCGGGCGAGCCGACGAAGGCGACATACATCTTCACGATGGCGGTGCTCGGGCTGATCGAGAAATACCGGCCGGACATGCTCGTGGTCGCAATGGACAGCAAGGCGCCGACATTCCGCAGCGAGATGTTCGCCGAGTACAAGGCGCACCGGCCGCCCATGCCGGAGGACATGCCTGTGCAGATCGCGCGGATCGAGCAGGTGCTCGAGGCGTTGCGGATTCCGATTCTGCGGGTCGACGGGTTCGAGGCCGACGACATCATCGGCACGCTCGCCCGACGTGCGTCCGCCGACGGGATCGACGTGCGGATCTGCTCGAAGGACAAGGACCTGCTGCAACTGCTCGATGCTCGGGTCAGCGCGTTCGATATGAAGACGGGCCAGGTCACCGACGCGGACGCGATGCGGCGGGACTGGGGGATCGGGCCCGAGCAGATCGTCGACTGCCTGGCCCTGGAGGGCGATGCCGTGGACAACGTGCCCGGCGTGCCGCTGATCGGGCCCAAGACCGCGGCCGAGCTGATCCGCACCTACGGCGACCTCGACAACCTCTACGCCCACGTCGACGAGATTCCGGGCAAGCGGGGCGAGAACCTCCGCAACTCCAAGGATCTGGCGTACCTGAGCCGCAGGCTCGTGACGCTCGACTGCGACGTCCCGATCGAGGCCGATTACGAGACGCTGAAGCTCGATCCGCCCGACCGGGACAAGCTGGCGGCGCTGTTCAACGAGCTGGGCTTTGCGCGGCTGCTGACGCAGTTCGGCCTCAAGGTGGAAGGCAATCCGGCCCCCGCGCCGGCGCCTGTGGAGCCGCACGCTGTGGCGCCGACGCCGTCTGCTGCGGCGGGCGAGCCGGCATCGGCCCGGACCACGCCGCACGAGTATACGCTGATCGATACGCCCGAAGCGTTCGAGCGATTTGCGAGCGAGCTGAAGAAACAGACGCTCTTTGCGGTCGACACCGAGACGACGTCGGTCGATCCGATGCGGGCGGACCTGGTGGGGCTGTCGTTCTGCTGGGAGCCGCACCGCGCGTTCTATCTGCCCGTGCGGGGGCCGCTGGGGGCGACCTGCCTGGACCTGGCGACGGTCCGCCGGACGGTCGCGCCGATCCTGGCGGACGAGGGCGTGCGCAAGGTCGGGCAGAACATCAAGTACGACTGGCTCGTTCTGCACAACGCGGGCATGCCCGTTCGGGGCGTCGATTTCGACACGATGGTCGCGTCGTATTGTCTCGATCCGGGCCGCAGCAGCCATTCGATGGATAATATGGCTCGTGATTATCTGCATTACGAGTGCGTGCCCATCGTCGCGCTGATCGGCAAGGGGAAGAACCAGCTCACGTTCGACATGGTCGACACCGCGGCGGCGTGCGAGTATGCCGCCGAGGACGCCGACGTCACGTGGCGGCTGTATCTGTACCTTCAGGAGCGGCTGGCGGCCGAGCCCGGCCTGGCGAAGCTGTTCGAGGACGTGGAGATGCCGCTGGTGCCCGTGCTGGCGCAGATGGAGCTCAACGGCGTCTCGCTGGACACGAGCCTGCTGCGGACAATGTCGGTCGAGCTGAGCGAGGCGCTGGAGTTCCTCAGCGAGCGGATCTACAAAGAGGCGGGGGGCGTCTTCAACATCGACTCGCCCAAGCAGCTCGGCGAGGTGCTGTTCGACCGGCTGGGGCTGGCGGCCGGGCGCGTCGGCAAGACCGGCCGCAGCACCGACGCCAGCGTACTGGAGGAGCTGGCCGACGAGCACCCGATCGCGGCCCTGGTCCTGGAGCATCGCACGCTGAGCAAGCTCAAGAACACCTACACCGACAAGCTGGCGGCCATGATCAACCCGCGCACCGGCCGGCTGCACGCATCGTTCAACCAGACCGTCACGGCCACCGGGCGGCTGTCATCGAGCGACCCGAACCTCCAGAACATCCCGATCCGTACGGAACTCGGGCGCAAGATCCGCGCGGCCTTCGTCCCGCAGAGCCCGACGGACTGCATCCTCAGCGCCGACTACAGCCAGATCGAGCTGCGTCTGCTGGCGGAATTCTCGCGCGACGAGGCGCTGCGCGCCGCGTTTGCGGCCGACCAGGACATCCATCGCTTCGTCGCCTCGCAGGTCTACGGCGTGCCGCTGGAGGCGGTCACCAGCGAGATGCGGTCGCGGAGCAAGGCGGTCAGCTTCGGCCTCATCTACGGCCAGGGGGCGTTCGGGCTGTCGCGCGTCACGGGCATGAGCGCCGCCGACGCCAGGCAATTCATCGAAGACTACTTCGCGCGGTACGGCTCGGTCCGCGCGTTCCTCGATTCGTGCGTGGAGAAGGCCCGGCGGACGGGCTACGCCGAAACGATTCTCGGACGTCGCCGCCGGATCCTCGACATCAAGAGCCGCAACGGAGGCCGCCGCGCGCAGGCCGAGCGTCTGGCGGTCAACACCGTGATCCAGGGCTCGGCCGCCGACCTGATCAAGGTCGCGATGCTGGCGATCCAGAGGCAGATCGACGCGGAGCGTTTGCCGGTCCGCATGGTGCTTCAGGTCCACGATGAGCTCGTGTTCGAGCTTCCGTCGGCCGAGGCCCAGACGCACGCCGCGTGGATTTCCAGAGCGATGACCACCGCCATCCCGCTCGATGTCCCACTGAAGGTGGACGTTGCGTACGGCCCCTCCTGGCTCAGTGACAAATAACCAGACTCCGTTTCCTCCCATCGTCCGTAGCGGTCCCGCCCGATCCGACTCCGTCTCAACAGCAATTTCGTGTGTGGGAAAACATCCTGGCATGTGGGTGGCAGCCTCAAAGCGTAGTGCAACGGAGCTTTGGGGATGGTCCGCCTGTGGCGGATGAGTGGCACATCCACAGGCAAAGGCGTCTGCGATGCGATCCATCCCCAAGTCCTTCGGACTTGAGGCTGCCACCCCTGGTTCTTTGCGCCCTCAAGGGAGTGCTGGCCTAAAATCTTGACAGACACACAATTTTGCTTGAGGGGCTTGATTCCCGCGCTGTGGCCGATAGGATAGCGTCGGTCGAGATTCGTGCGAGCGCTCCGACGCGGCGGGAGACGGCTTCTGACTGCGAGCGGAATCGGAGCTTGTGCGGATGCAGTATGTCACGCCACGACGAGACCGGTGGCGGGCAGTCAGTGAGAGGCAGACTGACACATGATCGATGCGGAGAAGTACGTTTACGAAGTCGTTTGCGGCAACAATCCGGAGCACGTGTTTCCCTTGATCTCCGACATTCCCCTGAAGATCGGAGACGCTGCGCCCAGGCAGGAGACGTACTGCGGCTCGTGCGACGCCTTCGTCCGAGTTACTGTGCGGCGCGAGCTGACGCAGGAAAAAAGGTTCGTACGTCGCCCCATGGGGCGGTGACGTCACAAGTCGTCTCGACGCGAAGCGGTCTTGGGAAAGGCTCGCCCATATGCCTCGTCGGGGGGCAGGTCGGGGCCGGTGGCGGCCTGGTTGGCGAGGGTGTCGCAGGTTTCGTTTTCGGGGTGTCCGGCGTGGCCTTTGACCCACTCGAAGCGGACCTCATGGCCCCGGCAGGCCTCCAGCAGCCGCTCCCACAGGTCTATGTTGACCGCCATATCCTTCTTGTTCCGTCGCCAGCCGTTGGCCTTCCAGCGCGTCACCCAGCCCAGGGTCATCGCGTCGACGAGATACTTCGAATCGCTGTAGAGCGTGACGCGGCAGGGGCCTTTCAGGGCTTCGAGGCCGGCGATGGCGGCCATGATCTCCATGCGGTTGTTGGTGGTCCGGCGAAAGCCCGCGGACAGACGCTTCTCATGCGGCCCGTACCGCAGCACCACGCCATAACCGCCCGGGCCGGGGTTGCCCAGGCACCCGCCGTCCGTGTAGATCGTCACCTTCTTGCGATCGTTCATAGGGTTTGCCATTGTGGCGGCTCGCTCGCCCGCCGTCAACTCCGCTCTCTGACGTGCGTGTGGCAGCGGCAACCTTCAGGTTGCCGATGGCGATAGGCGTTCTGAAGGTCCGAGCCATCGGCAAGCTTTGCTTGCCGCTGCCACCCAACGCTCCTCGTCAATTCCGTTCTCTCGCATGCGTATGCGTGTGGCAGCCTTCTGGTATCTGCGGTGCTGCTGAGGCCACCATCCCCAAGGCTACGCCTTGAGGCTGCCACCCGATACTGCACTATGAGGTGCTACGGCGCAGCCGGTGACATCGGATGGCCGATCTGGATGTCGTCGATGTAGATCAGGCCCGCGCCGCCGGCGGCGGGACTGGTCCGGTCGCCCAAACCGATATAGAGCATCGCGACGCTGTCGAGATCGACACCCGCGAGTTCGCTGAACGCGATGCGCCATTCCTGCCACTGCGTGACTGTCGCGGCATCGGGATCGGGATGCATGACAACCGCGACGTGCCCGGCGCTGTCCTCGACGGCGACATACAGCGGCGCGGGCTCGTTGCCCGGCGTGGTGGGCGTGGTCGCGGCCCGGCCACGGAAGTACACGACGAGCGTGTCGGCGCCGCCGGCGGTCCAGTCCTGGCCGCCCAAGTCGCGCTGGGACTCGGAGTAATACGGCGGCTGGGCGTTGTTGTACTCCAGGGGCATGGCCTGCTTGCCGGCGTGGACGATGGACAGCTCGGCGAACGGGGCTTCGATATAGCCGACGGTCGAGCCGGTGCCGTTGGTCCATCCGTCGATCCAGGTCTGGAAGATCGCCTGGCCGGCGTCGATGTCGTCGGTGTAGCTCTCGAAATCATCGACGGTGAGGTACTCCTTCGTGGAGAAGCTCCAGACGGGGCCTTCCCATGCGGCGGGATCATCGGCCTCGTTGGCCTCGTCCACCCTCCAGTAGTAGACCGTTCCGAGGTCCAGCCCGCCGATCGCGTAGCGGCTCTCGTCGACCGTATCGGCCAGGGCGGTTCCGTCCGCGACCGCCTGACGGTCTGAGCTGACGTAGACCGAGTGTGAAGCCGCGTCCCGGCCGCCGCGCCAGTCGAGAGTGACCTCGAGATCAACGTCCGCCTGCCCATCGGCCGGCAGCGGATCGCGCGCGCTGGCGGGCTTGTGGTAGAAGCGGACCTCGCTGAGGCCGAACTGGCCCAGCGCGCTGTAGCCGGTGTCGGCGGTCAGGCGAACGTAGCGGGCCGCCGCATCGCCAAAGTCGATCGTGGTGTTGTGGGCGTAGTCGGCTCGCGCTGTGCCGCGACCGAACTGGAACTGGCCCAGACTGGTCCAACTCGCGCCGTCGGCGGAGTACTCCACGGTGACGTCCTTGAGACCGAAGCCGAGCACCAGCTCGAACTGGACGTTGTAGTTCCAGACCCACATCTCCTGGAGCCTGTAGAGGCCGTCGAATTCGTACTGAATCCAGGTGGGCTGCGCGGCGCCGGGGGCGGACAGCCACATGTCGCCTGCGGCGATCGAATGCTGGTCGGCGGCGTTCAGGCCCGATCCGTTGGCGGTGTTCTCCGGGCCGGCGACCCCGTCGAAGCTGGAGGCGGTGGCGATGACGTTGGCGATTGGATAGACGAACGGCTCGGTGGTGAAGTTCCAGACGCTGCCCGGGTAGATCGTGCCGTCCGGCGGGGCGTTGACCTCGTCGATACGCCAGTAGTAGGTCTGGCCGAACTCAAGATTGCCGGGCGGGTCGAACGTCGTCGCGTCCTGGCCCTGACTGACGAGGACGCCCAGCGGATTGCCGCGGGCGGCGTCGTTGACGTCGTTGGACACGGTCCCGAGATAGACGTCGTGCGTCGCGGCGTACGTCCCGGCGGTCCAGCTCAGAATCGTGTCGACCGGCACATCGGTCTGCATGTGCGCCGGGTGCGGCTCGCGGGCCGCGACGGGGACCGTGATCTCCGGGGCCGGTTCGGTGTCCATCCAGACCCGGTCGATGTTCAGATCGATGTCGCTCTGGTTCAGGTTGAAGTAGAAGTCGATGTCGTCGTTGAAGTTCCCGGTGCCGCCCACCGTCGCTCCGGTGTGCGCGTACTCGAAGCTGAAGGTCTGCACCTCGGTCGTCAACTGGATGTCGAGGGCGCGCCAGAACTGGGCCCAGTTGTGGGTCGTTCGACCCAGCAGCATCACCGAAATGCTCCTCGGCGCATCGGCACGGGCCATGAAGCTGATGTAATACGTCTGGCCCTGCACGAGCTCCAGATAGGACTGGATCAGTTGCAGGGAGCCGGCGGCGCCGTCGGGAATGACGACGCGCAGCGACATGTCGCCGGACATGGTCGTGTCCGGCACCGGTTCGACGCGTTCGAAATCCGTGGTCTCCCAGAGCCACCAGTTGTCGCCCGCAAGGGGCTCATCGAACTCCCAGTTGCGAATCTGATTGGCCCCCTGGGCCGCCGCGCCCATGCCCACGATCAGACCAAAGGCAACCAACGCTGCACCCACTCTACACATGGTGATCCTCCTTCAGAAAAGACCGGGATGATGTCAGAGCCGGCCGCGAGAGAAAAGCCGCCCGTTCCGCGCGATTCACGTCTCTTGCACGATCCATTGTCTCAGACCCTCCGGTCGCGAATGGAAATGCCGGACCGCACGCCCACAACACCGTCGATTATAGCCCCTTCCGCCCTCCCGGCCAAGAGGATTCTCCCTGACGCGATAAGCTGTCTCTTGGCGGGGGGAGCGAAGCTGTTTGTAGTGTGCCTTTGAGGGCATACTCGTCCCGGCGAAGGTAACGCCTGACGGCGTCACTACGAACCAGACCCTGACCGCAAGCCAAAATGAGTACTGGCGTCGATTCTCCCTCCGTGTGCCACGCCGGCGTCTGTGTGGATTCCACGGCAAGCCCCGTCGGGGTGTGGAGAGTCTGTGTGGCAGCCTCAAGGCGCAGCCTTGGGGATGGTTCTTCGCCTTGGCGACCTTCCAGTATCCGCGAGCTGTCAGGGCCTCCATCCCCAAACGCGGCGCGTTTGAGGCTGCCACACCGCTTCGCGTGGGCCGTAGGGGCGAGGCACGCCTCGCCCTGCCATTTCTGCCGTGGGTTAGGGGGGAGTTGCGGCGCGCCCATGAACCTCATATGGGCGATGATTCACGCGTCGATTTGGGTTGCGGCCCCGCGCCGGCGCTGTCACAATCGGATCTATCGGAACTCGGGGGGCGTGCTGAGAGAGACAAAGGCCGGATGTGCAAAAGGGAGATCGTATGAGAGACCCGGATTCAGGGGACAAGCCGATGGAGGAATCGGCACAGGGCCGCGGAGTGTGGCAGCGTGTGCCGCGGTCATTGAGGATGGGGATAGTAGTAGTGCTCGTTGGCTTGGGGGTGACGCTCGTTACGGGATGGCCCCTTGGCTGCTTTTCTTGTGTGGTGATGGAGGTGGCCTTGCTCGCCGTGGCGGTTGCCTCGGTGGCGGCCCTGGTTCGCAGGGACAACCGCCGGCGTCCGCATCTGTGGCGCCATTTGGGGAGTCTTGTGGCGGCGGTCGGTCTGCTCTACGTGGTGACGCTCGGTCCGGGCAACTATCTGAGCCTCATAAATCTCCGTACGCGGGGTCGTGTGGCAATGACCGGCGGACAGGATCAATTGCAGGTGTGGGCGGTGGAGGTTCTGGCGAAACCGCGCGAGCAGATGCAGCAGGACGGCTCGGGCTGGCTGGTGCCGCGCGAGGAATGGTCCGAGCAGGTCCGGCACCTTGGAGGAGGCGTTCGCATCGATCCGCTCTGGGAGGGGGGCCGCAGCGCGGTGCGTTTGTGCTACGGCGGTGGTTTCTTCCATTGGTACATCGTGGTGGGGCCGCCCGGATCCGCGCCTGATCCGAACCTCGTGAAGGAGCGGCCCTTCGATGCATGGTATCGGTGGGGCGATGGGGTTTACGGCTGGTTCCCGGAGAACTGAGGCGGGCGATGCGATTGTCATGGTGAGCGTCAGCGAACCATCCGGGCTGAGGCCTGGTGACGCGGACGCGGAAAGGGCGATGTCTTTTTCGGTGGCCAGATCCTTCGCTGCCGCTCAGGATGACAAGGCGGGAGGGTTATTGCGAGGGCGCATTGGGGGCGATAGCGCTTGAACGGGGCGGCTGGGCTGCTACAATCGGGCCATGAAACGATTGTATTGGACGCAGCCGGACACGCTGGAGGCGGAGGTGGTCGTCACCGCGCTGGAGGACGGCCGTGTGACGACCGATCCGGTCCTGTTCCATCCGGACGAAGGAGGTCAGCCGCCGGACTCAGGCACGATCGGCGAGGCGAACGTTATCGGCGTCGAGGTCGTCGACGGGCAAATCGTGCATCGGCTCGACCGGCCGCTGAGCGACGGCCGCTATATGGCGCGCGTGGATCGCCCGCGCCGCGAGCACACTGCGAGCCACCACACGGCGCAGCACATCATCTCCGGGATCGCGCAGGAGCAGTTCGGCCTGCGGACGACCGGTGTGCACATCGGCCTGGAGCGATGCACGGTCGATTTCGACCGCAAGGTCGAGTGGGACACCGTCATGACGCTGGAGCGCGAGGTGATGGAGGTGGTGACGCTCGATGTCCCCGTCGAGACGCTGTTCGACCAGGCGGACGTACGCGTACGCGACGAATTGAAACCCATCGAGGCCGGCGTGATTCGCGTCGTGAAGATCGGCGCGTGGGACCAGTCCGCCTGCTGCGGGGCCCACGTGCGGACGACGGGACGGATCGGCATGGTGCGGCTGTGTGACATCGAGAGCAAGAAGGACGGGACGCGGGTGTTCTTCCTGGCGGGCCGCAAGGCGCTCGACTGTTCACAGCAGGAGACGAACGTCTTGCGGGAACTGCGAAAGGCGGCGAGCTGTTCGACGGGCGAGCTTCTCGCCACCTTCGAGAAGGCCCAGGCGCAAGCCAGGGATCTGACGAAGGAGGTCGCTCGACTGTGGACGCAGATGCTGCCCGGCTTGGCGGCGTCGGCGCAGGTGCTCGGAGTGCAGTCGTCGAAGGTCGGGGTCCAGGTGGCGGAGATTCCGCCGCAACTGGTTGCGAAGCTGGCCGGACTGATCGCCGAGGCGACCGAAGGCACAGGAATCGCGGTCAGCGGCACGCGAATCGCGATCAGCTCCAGAACACTCGATGCGGCTGCCCTGCTCAAGACGATTCAGAATGCCACCGGCGGCAAAGGCGGCGGCTCGCCTGGCTCCGCCAACGGCAATCTCGGCCGCGCTGTCACCGCCGACGAGATTCTGAACGTTCTCAAAAACTGACCGGATATGTGCGGAGGTTCGATCCAAGCTATGAAGAGCACTGACAGCCATCTGATTCTCGGCGCGTTCGTCGCTATGACGCTCATCGTCGGCGGTCCGGCCCAAGCGGCATGGGCGGCCGAAGGGATGACGCTAGCCAGGACGGACGCGGGGTATCTTGTGACGCTCGACGGGACGTCGTGCGTGCGATTCTCGACGCCGGAGCTGGCGAAGTGTGATCCGCCGCGTGTGGAGGTTAGCGACGTGGCCGACGGCTGGCGGCACGTCCGCATGACGTGGGACGTGGCCGAGCCGGTAGCGCAGGACGAGCTTGCGATCCGGTTCGATCTGGCCATCGAGCCGGACTTCTGGTGGGCGCCGCACCTGGCGCCCGACGACGGCTACGTGATTGCGCAGCACGTCTTTCGTGCGCCGGCGCTGATCGTGCAGCGCGGATCGCTGACGCTGGCGGTCGCGCCCGACCTCGACGCCGTCGGCCGGCGGGCCGGGAACCCCTGGTTCATGGACTACGACGCGACGCAGCGCAAGATGTGGCTGGGCATGACACTGGCGGACATCCCCGAGCACGTCCTGTTCAAGAAGTCGCGGGGGATGACGTTCGCGCCGGGACCGGTGGAGCTGAGCTTCTTCGTCGCCGCCTATCATGACCACGGCGAGGTGCGGAACCCCTGGTCGAAGGTCGCGCGCTTCCAGTGGCAGCGATGGGGCAGCCCGCTGCTGGCCAAGGGCGAGCCACTGTCGGCGCCGCTGACCAACTATGTGAAGCACGCCTATGCATGGGCGTTCGACGGCTGGGGGCAGTTCGTCTGGCAGGAGTTCGACCTCGGCCGCGTGCGCGTCGGCGCGCCGCAGTTCATCGTCAACATCTCGCAATCTCCGAACTATCCCGGCCCGTGGTACCAGCGGGAGTTCCTGTCGATCTGGAACCAGGCGTGGTTCTCGTCGCTGCGAAGCGCGTCGGGCCTGTATCGCTACGCCCGGCAAACGTCGGATGCGGAGCTTCTTCGCAAGGCCCGCTTGACCAAGGCGCTGGCGTTGGCGGCGCCGATGAAGGACGGGTTGTTTCCCGCGGTGCTCGGCACGCCGAATGAAACGGTTGAGGTCGACGGCCAGAAGCTGCCGCGTCCGCGCGGCTGGCAGGACGCCTCGTGGGGCAACTCGAACCGCAGTCCGCACGAGCACGGCATCTCGTCGCAATGGTACCACGTTCTGGACGCAAGCTGGACGGCGCTGCTGATGCTTCGCTGGTACCAGGAACTGGAGCCGGATGAGCGTCTGCTGAGGTACGCCTGCGCGTACGCGGACCGGTTGCTGAGTTTGCAGGATGCCGAGGGCTTCTTCCCAGGCTGGCTGCACCCCGAGACGCACCAGCCAGGGCCCGTGATGAACCGCACGCCGGAAACGAGCATGAGCGTGACATTCCTGCTGAAGCTCGCCGAGATGACCGGCCGGATCAAGTACGGCGACGCGGCCGTCCACGCCATGGACGCGGTCGTCAAAGAGATCATTCCCGAGGGCCGATGGGAGGACTTCGAGACGTACTGGTCCTGCTGCGGATGGGGACGCGACAAGTATCTGGGCCGGAAGATCGCCCGCAACGCGATGCACAAGCAGAACAGCCTCTCGATGTTCTGGACCGCCGAGGCGTTGCTGGCGACGTTCCGCACCACAAACGAGCCGCGGTACCTCGAATGGGGCCGGCGCACGCTCGACGAACTGTCGATGTGCCAGCAGGTCTGGCAGCCGCCGTTCATCTACGTGCCCGCGCTGGGCGGCTTCGGCGTGATGAACTGCGATGGGGAATGGAACGACTCGCGCCAGACGCTCTTTGCCGAGCTGTTCCTGGACTACTACTGCCAGACGGGTGAGCCGACCTACTTCGAGCGCGGCGTCGCAGCGCTCAAGTCCGGCTTCATCATGATGTACTGCCCGGAGAACCCGACCGTGCGGGCGATGTGGGAGAAGGTCTATCCGTGGTTCGGGCCTAAGGACTACGGCTTCACGATGGAGAACTACGGCCACGGCGGGCGGACCAGTCCCGAAGGCGAGGGGATGGGTGTCTTTACGATCTACGACTGGGGCAACGGGGCGGCGGCCGAGGCGGCGATGCGCATCGTCGATCACTACGGCCACGTCTACATCGACCGCCAGCGCGAGCTGGCCTTCGGAATCGACAAGGTGCAGGTCCGCCGCTCGGGCCAGGCATGGGAACTGATCAATGAAACCGCCGAACCGCGCGCCCTGCGCGTGGTCTTCGACGACGGCTCCGTGCGGACCGTGCCAATCAAGGACAAGGTCCTTATCTCAGAGTGACGGGATGACAATAGAGCGACTTTCGCAGGATGGGCCTGTGACGCTTCGACAAATTGCCGGGCTGCCGTCGCAGCCGGCGCCGTTGGCGCAGAGCGTGGTAATCGTTGTCGACGCGCAGAAGGAGTACACCGAGGGCCTGCTGCCTCTGTGGGAGATCGAACGATCCATTGATGCTTTGTCACGGTTCTTGTCGCGGGCCCGCGCGGCGCACGTGCCGGTCATTCACGTCGTCCAGGTGGGCGTGCCGGGCGGCAGGATCTTCGACCCCCAGAGGGGGTTCGTGGAGATCGTCGACAAGGTGCGGCCGGTCGCGGGCGAGCCGGTCGTCGAGAAGCGTCTGCCCAGTTCGTTCACGCAGACGACGCTGGAGGCGGAGCTGACGCGGATCGGGCGCAAAGATCTGATCATCACGGGGTACATGACTCACATGTGCCTGAATTCCACGACGCGCGACGCGGCAGAGGCGGGATACCGCTGCACCATCGTTGCCGAGCTTACGACGACGCGCCATCTGCCTGATGGCAGAGGCGGTGTGATCCCTGCCTCGACGGTCAAAGCGGTGAACCTGGCTTCGTTGGCGGACCGCTTCGCCATCGTGGTGGGAGGTGACGACGACCTGGCCTGATTCGTGGACCGGCCATTCGATGGTTGGATGGACGCGGGCGGTCAGCTGACAGGAGCGACGAGGAATTCGAGCGTCCGGCTGTCTCTCTCCACGACGACGTGGATCTCGTCGCCGTGCTCCTTGGATGCGGTGTGCTTTCGCACGATCTGCCAGAGCTTCTGCTTGGGCCGTTGGGTGCAGAGGGCCTGGCCGTCGACGTGGGTGACCCGGTCACCGGCCTTCAGTCCGAAGGCGTTTCGTGTCAGTTGCAGTCCCCGGACCGCGCCGTTCTCTCTGTAGGTGACCAGGCCGGCATTGGCCAGTTGCTTGACCTCGATGGCTCGAACGGGCAGCCGCCTGCGTCCGCCGGACGCCGGTTCCTCCGGCTCTGCGACGAAGCCGGGCGCGGTCGGATCAAGCTGGGGGATCGTGCCGCGGTACACTGTCGTGTCCGGCTCGATTTCCGTCAGCCAGTGGCCGGACGGGGTTTCGAAGACGATGTCGTGGTCGCGTATGCTGCGCAGGATCAAGCCTTCCACGCTGTCGCCAACGCGACAGAGCCGGTGTCTGCCGCCTGCTGCGACAATCGCGATCGAGGAATAGGGATCGCTCATCCGCACGATACCGACGAGGCGAATGTCCGGAAGGGCAGGCTCGTTGACGACCTGGGGCGCCGTTTCCGGCTTGGCATCGGCGGCCCGACGGCGAGCGAACATGTTCTTCTCGGCGATTACGCGGAAGCGTTCGAAGTCGCCGTCATCCGGGGATCCGGCGTCTGCCGCTGAGGCGGCAAGCGACAAGAAGACGCCGACCGCAAAGACGACGTTCAGAAGAAACGCGGCCGCCCGCCCGGCCACGTGTTGTCCCCCCGTGCGGCAAGCCCTCGAATCCGTGATGCGCAGGTGCTCCATGCGTACCGACCCCCACCCGTAGTTGCGACCCAACCGATTCCATCCGGTACGCGTTGGTCCATCGCGGCAGACCATAACACCATCCCGTTGCTTTGTCAAGCAATTTCCTGTGCGTTTTTGAGGAAATAGATGCTTGGGGGGATGTCCGTCGTGTTAATCTGCGTCAAGAGCGGCCTTTAGGGCCTCCTCGACGTTGCGTACGAAGACGAATCGCAAGCCTTTCCTGGCTTCCGTGGGGATCTCCGGCAGGTCCTTCCTGTTGCGCATCGGCAGCAGGACGGTGGTGATTCCTGCCTGCTTGGCGGCCAGGACCTTCTCCTTGAGGCCGCCGATGGGCATGACCAGGCCGCGCAGGGTGATCTCGCCGGTCATGGCGACATCGGGCCGCGTGGGCTTTTGGAGCAGCAGGCTGACCAGCGAGGTGAACATGGCGACTCCGGCGCTGGGACCGTCCTTGGGGATGGCTCCAGCGGGCACGTGGATGTGGTAGTCGGCCTTGGCGAACTGCTTTTCGTCGATGCCGAGCCGCTTGGCGCTGGCCTTGACCAGAGAAAAAGCCGCCTGGGCGCTCTCTTTCATCACGTCGCCGATGTGGCCGGTCAGTTGCAGGTTCCCCTTGCCGGGCATGGAGGCCGACTCGATGAACAGCAGCTCGCCCCCGACGGGCGTGTACGCCAGGGCCGTCGCGACGCCTGGGATGCCGGTCCGCAGGGCCAGCTCCGACTCGTGCTGGGCCGGACCGAGGATGCGCGCCAGGTCCTTGGCGCCGATGGTCGCTCGTCGTTTGTCGCCCTTGGCGATCTGGGTGGCGACGGACCGGCAGATGGCGGCGATGTGCCGCTCGAGATTGCGCACGCCCGCCTCGCGGGTGTAGCTGTTGATCGTGGTGCGGATCGCCTCGTCGCGGATGGTCAACTGCGACTTGCTCAGCCCATGCTCCTTGAGCTGCCTGGGAACGAGGTATCGTTTGGCGATGCGGAGTTTCTCGGTTTCGGTGTAGCCGGGCAGCTCGATCAGCTCCATGCGGTCGAAAAGGGCCGGCGGGATCGGTTCGGTGTAGTTGGCGGTCCCGATGAACATCACGGCCGAGAGATCGAACGGCTGGTCGAGATAGTGGTCGCTGAAGGTGCTGTTCTGCTCGGGGTCGAGCACTTCGAGCAGAGCGCTGGCCGGATCGCCCCGGAAGTCGGCGCCGATCTTGTCCAACTCGTCGAGCATGAAGACAGGATTGCGGCTGTGGCACTTGCGCAGCTCCTGCATGACTCGTCCCGGCAGAGCGCCGATGTAGGTCCGGCGGTGGCCTCGGATGTCCGCCTCGTCGCGGATGCCGCCGAGCGAGACGCGGACAAACTTGCGGCCCATCGAGCGGGCGATGGACCTGCCCAACGAGGTCTTTCCCACGCCGGGAGGCCCGATGAAGCATAAAATCGGGCTCTTGCCCTTCGGGTTGAGCTTGCGCACCGCCAGGAATTCGAGGATGCGTTTCTTGACCTTGGTCAGATCGTAGTGATCGCGATTGAGAATGCGCTGGGCCTGGCCGATGTCGATGCGGTCTTCCGTCTGGACCGACCAGGGCAGTTCGCAGACCCAGTCGAGATAGGTGCGGATGACGCTGTATTCGGGCGAGGCCGCCGGGATCTTGCTCAGCCGGTCCAACTCGCGCAGCGCCTCGGTCTCCACCGCCTTGGGCATTCTGGCGTTCGCGATGTTTTGCCGAAGCTCTTTGAGTTCCTCGGTCCGCATGTCCTGCTGGCCCAGCTCGGACTGGATGGCCTTGAGCTGTTCCTGGAGGAAGTACTCGCGCTGGCTCTTGTCGATCGAATCCCGCACACGGCCCTGGATTTTGTGGCTCAGCTCGAGCACTTCGAGCTGATGAGCGAGGATGACCGACAGTTCGTCGAGCCGCTTGGCCGGGTCGAGCTGCGCCAGAAGCTCCTGCTTCTTCACCACGTCCATGCTGAGATTGGCCGCGAGGAAGTCAGCCAGCGATGAGGGGTCTTCGATGTTCTCCAGCAGCACGGAGGCCTCTTCCGGCACGTTCGGGCTTAGGGCCACGACGCGGTTGGCGCTCTGGCGCACGCTGACCATCAGCGCCTGAAGCTGCTTGGTCATCTTCGTCTTGACGGTCAGCAGCTTGATCCGCGCTTTCAGATAGGGCTCGGTGGCAATCCGCTCGACGATCTTGAACCGGGCGATGCCGTGGACGAAGATGTTGACCGATCCCTGGGGCATCTTGATGATCTTGAGCACGCTGGCGGTGGTGCCGACGGAGTACAGGTCGGCAAAGCCCGGCGTGTCCGTGTCCGGATTGCGCTGGGTCAGCAGGCCGATCAGCGACTCGTTCGGCTTCGTATCGGCCAGCAGCGCCTTGCTCCGTTCGCGACCGACCGTCAGCGGCGTGACCGTGCCCGGATAGGCCACCGTGTTGCGGATCGGAAGAATCCCGATCACATTCGGAACGTGAGGGTCTATATCGTTCTCAGATCCCCTGGCCTCGTCGGCCTCGACGTAGCCATCGATCGGTGTTGTGCCCTTCGCCATTGCGTCACCGAACCAGTCGTTTTCCTCGACGATGAAGAGATTATTCAGATAGCTTGCCATGTATGTGCTTGGTCCACCTCACGGTTTTACCCGGATCATACCCGACAGACGCCGCTTTTCCCAAAGGCAAAACAGCGAAATCGCCACGCCATGTGGAGTTCCCCCGGAGGTGGGCAGCCGGTTCGCCTGACAGACGCCGCACAAACACTATACGCGTCCGGCAGCCTCTTGTCAAAGCCTGCTGGGAGATACGTCCGCGGCAGGGTCCTGGTTTGTCGCTGCGTCAGGGGGGACGGACACCGCCGGCCGCCGGCCGGCAGGCGGGATGGGTCAGAGGTACTTTTCGAGCAGACGTTTGGTCTGGCGGATGCCGTCGTCTTCGGGCTGGGTCGGGCCCTCGAACTCGATGCCGATATAGCCTTGAAAGCCGGAGGCCTTTACGAGGTTCACGAGTCTTTTGTAGTCCATCAGGGGTTGCTCGCCGCTGGCGTCGAAGTCGTAGCTCTTGGCGCTGACGCCTTTGGCAAGGGGAAGCAGTTCCGCCATGCCCTGGTAGCGGTCGTAGAGTTCTTCGCAGCCCTCCAGCGGATTGCCCCAAGGGTGGGTCAGGCAGAAGTTGCCGAAGTCCGGCAGCGTGCCTACGTTGGGTCGAGCGACCTGTCTGATGACCGACGCGAGCCAGGCGCCGTTGGATGACTCGTGGCCGTGGTTCTCCACGACCAGGTTGATCTCCATTGTCTTGGCGAAATCGCCCAGCCGGCCCAGTGAATCGATGGAGGCCGAGCGTTTTTCCTCCGACGAGCCGTTGCCATGGAGGTTGACGCGGACCGTCCGACAGCCCAGGAACCGGGCGGCCTCGACCCATTTCTTGTGGTCCTCCACCGCCCGGCGTCGCGCCTTCTCGTCGGCGTCCGCCAATGGGCCTTCGTCGTCGACCATGATCAGATGGTTCACGACGCCGGCGTCGCGACTTCGCTTGAGCAGTTCCTTCAGGTAGGTGGCGTTCTTGCCCGCCTCGCGGAAGTCCATGGACCGGCCGCCGAAGAAGCCGTTGACGTACTCGACGACAGAGATGCCGAAGTCGTTCCTGCTCTTGGCGGGAAAGTCCAGATGGTCGAGCCGGCCGGAATAGATCGTCCGATGCAGAGACCACTGCGCCAGGGAGATCTCGATCCTGGTCGCGGCGGTTTCCTCCGCTCGCACGCGACAACCGGCCAATGGCAGTGCGGCCGCCAGCAGCGACCGCCTGACGAAGCTTCTACGTGTCAACATGTTCGGTGCCTGCATCACATCGCTGTTACTTGATCGCGGCGTGGTACTCCTGGAGACTCTTGACCTCGGGCTGCTTCTGGCGGACCGCGGCGATGCCCTTGGCGGCCGCCAGGGCGGCGGCGATGGTCGTGATGTAGGGCACCTTGTAGCGGATGGCGGCCTTGCGGATGTAGGAGTCGTCGGTCTTGCCGGCCCTGCCCCTGGGCGTGTTGATCACGAGCTGAATCTTGCCGTTCATCACGTCGTCGGCGATATGCGGGCGCTGCTCGAACATCTTGTAGGCCACCTCCGCTTCGATCCCGTTTTTGGCCAGGAACGCCTGCGTTCCGCTGGTCGCTTTGATCTTAAAACCGAGGTCGGCGAACTGACGGGCGACCGCGACGACCGCTTTCTTCTCCTTGTCGGCGACCGTGATCAGGACGGTCCCCTCGACGGGCAGGCGTCCCTGTGCGGCGTCCTCGGCCTTGAAGAAGGCCAGGCCGAAGGAATCGGCCATGCCGAGGACCTCTCCGGTCGATCGCATCTCCGGTCCGAGCAGGGGGTCCACCTCGGGGTAGAAGTAGAACGGGAAGACGGATTCCTTGACGCCGTAGTGCGGGACGCGACGCGGCTTGAGACCGAGGTCGGAGAGCTTCTTGCCGAGCATGACCTGGGTGGCGATCCGGGCCATGGACAGGCCACAGACCTTGCTCACCAGCGGCACGGTGCGGCTGGCGCGCGGGTTCGCTTCGAGGATGTACACCTTGTCGTTGCAGATCGCGTACTGAATGTTCATCAGGCCGACCACCTTCAGCTCCATCGCGATCCGGCGCGTGTAGTCGTAGATCGTGTCGATGTGCTTCTGGGGGATCGTCGTCGGCGGGATGACGCAGGCCGAGTCGCCCGAATGGATGCCCGCCTCCTCGATGTGCTCCATGACCGCCGGCACGAAGGCGTCGGTCCCGTCGGCGATGGCGTCGGCCTCGGCTTCGATCGCGTTCTCGAGGAAGCGGTCGATGAGGATCGGCCGCTCGGGCGCGACGTCGACGGCTGCCTGCATGTACCGCTGGAGCATTTCCTCATCGTGCACGATCTGCATGGCCCGGCCGCCCAGAACGAACGATGGACGCACCATGAGCGGATAGCCGATGCGTGCGGCGATCTCCATCGCCTGCTCCTGCGTGCTGGCCATGCCGCTTTCGGGTTCCGGAATCCCGAGTTTCTCCATCTTGTGGCGGAACCGGTCGCGATCCTCGGCCAGGTCGATGGTGTCGGGCGTCGTGCCGATGATCCTGACGCCGGCCGCCTCGAGTTCCGAGGCGATGTTCAGGGGAGTCTGGCCGCCGAACTGACAGATGATGCCCTCGGGCTTCTCCTTCTCGTAGATGCTCAGCACGTCTTCGACCGTCAGCGGCTCGAAGTAGAGCTTGTTCGACGTGTCGTAGTCGGTCGAGACCGTTTCGGGGTTGCAGTTGACCATGATCGATTCGATGCCTTCATCACGGAGGGCAAACGCCGCGTGGACGCAGCAATAGTCGAACTCAATGCCCTGGCCGATGCGGTTGGGACCGCCTCCGAGGACCATGATCTTGCGCCGCGGCGAGACGTCCGTGGCATCCGGCGCGTTGTACGTCGAGTAGTAATAGGCCGCATTCTCCACCCCGCTGACGGGCACCGGGTGCCAGCCTTGCACGGTCTTGAGCTTTCTGCGCTGCTGGCGGATCGCGGTCTCCTTCGCTCCCAGCAGCTTGGCCAGGTAGCGGTCGGCAAAGCCGTCCTGCTTGGCCTGAATCAGCAGTTCGTCGGGAAGCGTCTTGCCCTTGTACTGGAGGATCTTCTCCTCAAGCTCGACGAGCTGCTTCATCTGCTCGATGAACCAGTGCTTGATGTAGGTCGTCTCGTGCAGGGTCTGCACGTCGGCGCCTTTGCGCAGGGCCTCGTACATGATGAACTGCCGTTCGCTGGACGGCTCGGTCAACAGGCGCATCAGCTCTTCGAGGCTCTTGTTGTGGTAATCGCGGGCGAAGCCCAGCCCGTAGCGGCCGTCCTCGCGCGAGCGAATCGCCTTCTGGAACGCCTCCTTGTAGGTCTTGCCGATGCTCATGACCTCGCCGACGGCCTTCATCTGGGTTCCGAGCCGGTCGGGCAGCCCTTCGAACTTCTCAAACGCCCAGCGCGCGAACTTCACGACGACGTAATCGCCCGAGGGCGTGTACTTGTCGAGCGTTCCGTCCCGCCAGTAGGGGATCTCGTCGAGCGTCAGGCCGCCGGCCAGCAGCGCCGAGACCAGAGCGATGGGAAAGCCTGTCGCCTTGGAGGCCAGGGCCGACGAGCGGCTCGTGCGTGGATTGATCTCGATGATGACGATCCGCCCGGTCTTGGGATCGTGGGCGAACTGGACGTTGGTGCCGCCGATGACCTGGATGGCCTCGACGATGTCGTAGGCGTACTTCTGGAGGCGCTCTTGCACCTCGGCGCTGATGGTGAGCATCGGTGCGGTGCAGTAGCTGTCGCCGGTGTGGACGCCCATGGCGTCGACGTTTTCGATGAAGCAGACGGTAATCATCTGGTTCTTGCTGTCGCGCACGACTTCCAGCTCCAGTTCCTCCCAGCCGAGGACGGACTCCTCGACGAGGATCTGGTTGACAAGGCTGGCGCTGAGCCCGCGTTCGGCGATGGCGCGGAACTCTTCCATGTTGTAGGCGAAGCCGCCGCCGGTGCCGCCCATGGTATAGGCGGGGCGAATCACGCACGGCAGGCCGATCTTCTCGATGGCGGCTTCCGCTTCGTTCATGGTGTTGGCGATGAGGCTTCGCGGCATGTCGATGCCGAGCTTGGTCATCGTGTCTTTGAAGGCCTGGCGGTCTTCCCCCCGCTTGATCGCGTCGACCTGGACGCCGATGATCTTGACGCCGTACTTGTCGAGCACGCCGGCCCGCGCCAGCTCGCTGCTGAGATTGAGTCCCGACTGGCCCCCGAGGTTCGGCAGCAGGGCGTCCGGACGCTCCTTGGCGACGATCTTCGTGACGCTTTCAAGCGTCAGCGGCTCGATGTACGTGACGTCGGCCATGCCCGGGTCCGTCATGATGGTGGCCGGGTTGGAATTGACCAGCACGATCTTGTAGCCCAGGCTTCGAAGGGCCTTGCAGGCCTGCGTGCCCGAGTAGTCGAATTCGCAGGCCTGGCCGATCACGATGGGGCCGGACCCGATGATCATGATCTTCTTGAGATCGGGGCGCTTTGGCATTCGGTTTTCTCCTGTGTAAGACAGATCTCCGGCGGAGATCGCTGGGTGTCCGACAAATCGGCGGGATTAGAGCAAATGAACGGCCGGTTGTCAAACGCCAAAGAGAACACGAATGACCGGGGTGTGACGGAGGAATTGGGACGTGGCGGTTTCGACGGGGAGGGCGACAACGTTCAGCGGGGGTCGGAGATGGCGGGGCGATTCGCCCCGGACGCCGGAGACAGCGTCCATTCCCGCTTCTATAACCCCCCGACGTTCATCGGGGCGCTGTCTCCGGCGAAGGGCATGGCGGGCCCCTGCTCGGCCCGCCGCGAGATGGTCCGTCGCTGCGGACCTCAGACTCGTTCGGGCCCCGGCTCGGCGGGCTCGTTGGGGTCGTCGCCCAGGAGGATCAGCCCACGCGACCAAGCAGCCCTCTCGGGCCCAGGCTCATTGGGATCGTCGTCCCCCAGGACAAGACCCTGCAACCAGCACGCCCTCTCAGGCCCGGGATCGTTGGGATCATCGTCCATGAGGACGAGACCCTGCGACCACCACGCCCTCTCTGGTCCGGGCTCGTTGGGATCATCGTCCAGCCAGATCGCGTCGGCTCTGGCCGAGGGCACGAGCCGGACATACTGGTGGGTGAGCACCGAGACCAGCAGCAACAACAGCAGGGTGAGCGTTCTGACAGAAATTCTTTGCATATTCCTTTCCTTTCTCTGAGATTGCATTGCGTCGTCCACTACTTCTGATGACAGCCGGGTCAGACTTCCGAATACGAACTATGATCCGGTAAGATGATGATCGGGCTGGTGATCCCGCTGGGCAGCATCATGTCTTCTTCGGGCGTGATGCTGATGACACCGATGTCGCCCAGCTCGGTGGTCTCCGAACCTCCATCGTCGAGTGTCGCTCCGATGTTCGTCACGAAGCCGCTTGTCCACGAGCTTGTGTCGGCCATGGAGATGATCGTCCCATAGATCTGAGCGTTGCCTCGAATGTCCACGATCCCGCCGACAATGGCGCCGGTCAGGACGTTGTTGTCGCTCTGTTCGGGGTTCGTGTTGCCCAGGTCCACGTTGAAGTGCGGGGCCAGAATGGTGGCCTCCTGGATCGACGACTGATTGTTGAACGTCGCGGTCCCGGTGAAGTACAGGGCGTTGTTCTGCCACAGGAGGCTCTTGGGCGTGTTGGTCACGATCACGCCGTTGAAGGTGCAGTCCTCGAATCGAACGTTGTTGTAGCAATTGCTGGCGTTCTTGTTGCAGTCGACGTAGAGGACCTCCTGGAAGGTGCAGTTGCGGAAGAGGGCGTTCTGATTGGACGGCAGCAGCGCATTGGTGAACGTCTGGTTCTGGTACACCCGGCGAGTCAGCTTGCGGCTGGAACTGCTGCTGGCCTTGGCGTAGTTGCCGGGCTTGTGAGGGAAGTATTCGGTCGTCGTGGTGCTGCTGGAAAGCGAAGCCAGCCCGGTCCTGTAATCATCCGTGTCGTAATCGGCGATGTTCAGCCCGGCCATACTGGTGGAGTGTTTGGTCGGGTCGTAGTACTGCACGTTCTGGTGGTAGCCCTGGAGCTGATCGGCCGTGCTGTAGATGCGGTTCTCGAAGTCGACGGGGATGCGGTTGCCGTCGCCGTCAAAGACGGGATTGCCGTCCGTGTCGGTCAACCAGAGATCGTCGTCGATCGTACCGACCGCGTCGGCCACAGGATCCCCATTGATATCGTAGACCGTCTGCCCGAACTCGAACAAGGGTTTGCCGTCACCGCTGAGCGTTTCGAGCTGATAGCTGTAGCCGTCAATCTCATCCTGCGTGATGGCGGTGTTGACCGTCCCGAGCACGGTGGTTTCGCTGGTGGTGTTGAAGGGCGAGACCGAGTGATGCTTCCACGTGCTGAAGAGGTCTCCGTGAATGGTGGTGTCTCCCGTCAGCCACATGCGTCCCCGGCCGGCGAGGGCGTACGTCAGGATCTCTCGGTCCTTGGTAATCTTCATCTCCATGCCGACGGTGCGGATCGCCTCTCCGCTGGTTCCGGTCGACGACAGACAGATGACGTACGGGTTGTCGGCCTCGCGGTAGAATCGGACGCCAAAGGCGGTGCCGGAGCCGTCGAGCGTCATGCCGTTGATGGTCAGCTCGTTGGCATCGTAGTCGACGGTCTGGCCATCCAGGGGATTGTCGTGGACATACGTGCAAAGATCGGCCCAGACCAGATCGGCGTCATCTTCGTTGACGTAGTTCCTGTTGGTTTGCTCCAGCGGGACGGTGTGAACGATGTACTTGGCGCACTCGAGCCCGGACTGGGCGGCCAACAGCGCGGTGTTGAGTCTGTGATGGTTCGAGGCTACTTCGACGTTGGCCCCGGAGATGGTGGCCAGTGAGACGGCCAGCGCTGAGAAGACCAGGACGAAGATCATGGACAAAATCAGCGCCGAGCCTCTGGATTTGTGGTGGTGCTTACCTGCCGTGGACATGTGTTTCCCCCCCGGAAAACGACCTGCTGTGTAACGGTGCTGCCCTTCTACGATCCATATTAACTATAGGATACAAACGGGCGGGTGCCAAACCGGACGGGGGACTTGCTCTGGGCTGGTCCTTTGGGCCTGATGCTATCGGACCTGTTCGGGCTCGGCGCCTGGCCAGGCCCGTGCGGGTTCACGGGCCCGCGCGGCCGCCTGTCGGAGCCTGGCGGGGGGCCTTCCGTGCAGAAGGCCCCTGTGTGCTCAGATACACTCGTGGTAACTGTTGGGCGCAAACTCGAGCGTTGTCGCCGGCGCGAAACCGGCCGGGATCTTGTCACGTCCCGAGCGGTTGAATACGAGGTCCGTGTTGCCGGCCAGTTCCATGCGGTCGTCGGAGTAGTTGATGATCGAGCCATTGATCGTTCCTCCGGCATTGCCGTAGAACTGAACCCCGCTGGCGGCGATCACCCCGTTGATCATGCTGGCGTTGCCGCCAAAGGACACGCTGAACCCCGGCGCGACAATGAACGTCCCGGTCTGCTCGGTGAGCGCCCCGAACTCCTCCTCGGACAGGGTGGAAACGTCATGACTGAGCACGGTGCCGCCGAAATCGAGCTGGTTGAGTGCCGACGGGGCTTCCAACTGGCCTTCGGCGACGATGATGCCGTTGATCGTCGCGTTGCCGACGAAGCGGACGACATTGGGCTGGCGAACGTAGACGATGCCGTTGACGGTGGTATTGCCGGTGAACTGCGGATTGGTGTCCGGCGGGATCTCGATGTTGGTCAGCGTGGTGTTCGAGGTCGGATCGCCCGGCTGAAACGTGGTTTGGATGTAGCCTTCGAAGTCCTGTGGATTGGGGACGGGGAACGCACAGGCATCGGCGCCGATGGTGATGTACTCGGCCGCAGCGGCGCCCTTGGCGCCATACACGGAACTGCTGCTGGCGATGTCGATGTAGGCAGAGCCGTTGGCGATGGTCACCTTGCCGGCGATCGAGGATTTCCCGATCATCTCGAGGGCCAGGGCGCTGCTGAGGCTCTCGATGTAGATATCGGCCCAGAATTTCTCGTTGAACGTCTCGATGTCCACGTTGCCCTGGGTCATCAAAGGTCCCCGGGTGGCGATGCCGTAATCGAAGATGGGATTGCCGATCTCCTTGAACTGATAGCTGACGGCCACCCGTTTGGTGGCCCGGCCGCCGCTGCCGGTGATCGTGATGTCGATGGCATCGTAGTCGGTTGCGCCGTCGAGGAGGCGACCGTAGGTCAGTGCGGCCGTGAAGCTGGTCTTGGTCGCCCCGTCCAGGCTGACCGGCAGTATGGTGATCGTGCTATCCTCGTACACGACTTCCATATTTGGCAGATCGGCGAATTCGGCCTCCAGTTCATCGGAGAGGTCCTCCAGGCGACTGGTCGGGGCCCCGCTGGGAAGGCTGATGTCGTTGAGGTAATACCGCAGGACTTCGAGACCCGAATGCGCGCTGGCGAGCGCGCGGCCGGCGTCCTGCTGGTTGTTTGCGACCTGGACGTTGGCGCTGGAGATCGTCGCCATGGCGATGGACAGCGAGGAGAGCACTGCCAGAAAGATGAGCGACAAGACCAGCGCAGAACCGCCTCGACGGCGGATGGTGATACACGATGACAGTCTCATTTCTTCCCCCGATGTTGCCTGATGTGTTCAGTCAATTGTGCCTGCCATCAAGAGCTCCACCAAAACATAGGAAATCGGGAAGGCTGTGGACGTTGGTCAGTGGCTAAAGACCGCAAGCAAATGACGCAAACGAGGCAGGGGATGGCTAAACGTCTTGCCGTTCGGCGAAGTAGCTGCTGCGGGCGAAGGGAGACGCCTGGATCCAGTCGAATCCGATGCTCCGCGCCTCTTGTGCCCACCAGGCGAATTCTTCCGGACGCACGTAGTCGATCACAGCAAGCGAGTCCCGGGAGGGCTTGAGGTACTGCCCAACAGTGATGCGCCGACAGCCGACGGCGCGCAGGTCTCGCAGGACCTGCATCACTTCGTCGTCGGTCTCGCCCAAGCCGAGCATGATCGAGGACTTGGTGGGGATGCCGGGATATCGCCGGGCCGCCATATCGAGCAGGCGCAGGCTGAGCTGGTAATTGCCGCCGGATCGGGCCTTCGGATAGAGCGAAGGAACCATCTCGACGTTATGCGCGAACACGAAGGGCAATGCGTCGGCCAGGATATCGAGGGCCTCGGACTGATTGTCGCGGAAGTCCGGCGTGAGAATCTCGAACCGCACGGAAGGGCACTGCTTGCGGACTTCGGTGACGCAGTCGCGGAAATGTCCAGCGCCTCCGTCGGGCAGATCGTCCCGATTGACGCTGGTCATCACGAGGTACTTCAAGCCCATCTGCTGGACCATGCGGGCCAGCCTGGCCGGCTCAGTCGGGTCGGGCGGCTCCGGCTTGCCCGTGGCGACCGAGCAGAACCGGCAATTGCGCGTGCAGACGTTGCCCAGGATCAGGACGGTCGCGGTGCCGCGGCCCCAGCATTCGCCCTTGTTGGGGCAGTTCGCGTGGTCGCAGATCGTCTCGATGTGCAGCGATTCGAGCGTCCGCTCGGTGTGCTGAAAGCTGTGCCCGGCGGGCCAGGGCCGGCGCAGCCACGGGGGCAGTCGTTTGGCGTTGGTGCTCATGGTCGCGTTCCGCCCAGGTAATGCGGGAGCAGTCTCGTCAGATGCATCTTGGCCGCGTCCACATCGCAGGGCCGGCCCGTTTCCTTTTCGACCGAAGTCATCTCGACGCCGTCGAGGCCGCAGGGGACCATCAGGTCGAACAGACGCAGGTTATTGCAGAGGTTGATGGCCATGCCGTGGTACGTCACGAACCGGCGCACGCGCACGCCGACCGAGGCGATCTTCCTGCCGCCGGTCCAGAGCCCCGGAAAGCCTTTTCGCCTTTCGGCCGTGACGCCGGCCGGCGCGAGCAGGTCGATGCCGATTGCTTCAAGCGTCCGGACGTATTCACTGGCGCTCAGACCCAGACGTTGAAGGTGGACAATCGGATAGAAGACCAGTTGACCCGGATTGTGGGCGGTGGCGCCGCCGCCGCGACGGATCTCGACCACATCGATGCCGCGTCGCCTCAACTCATCCGGATCGACCAGCAGCCTGTTGGCGCTCTGGCGCGCTCCCAGCGTGATGACGGGCGGATGCTCGACGATCAGAACCGTGTCAGGAATCTGTCCAGCCTGACGCTGCCGGTTCAAGTCCTGCTGGAGCGACAGCACCTCGCGATAGTCGGCCAGACCCAGGTCGCGGACTTCCAACGCCTCGGCGGTTGTTGCATCGATCTGGATGTCACGCGTCACCGGCGGACTCTCCGCACGAAATCAAAAGGCAAAGTGCAAAATGCAGATCGTAGGGGCGAATCATGATTCGCCCGTACCTCATCCGCCTCCGCCGGATTCCGCAGTTTTGATTCTTGCCTTTTGCTGTCTGATTCATCATTCCGTGCTATTCCAGGAGCAGCTCGCCCAGCGCTTCGTGCATCGCGTCTTCGAGCGTCTCGGAGATCGTCGGGTGCGGGAACGTGATCTGGCGGATCGGCTCGCACGTGCCGATCAGCGTCCGGGCGAACGCGACGAATTCGGTCGCCAGCGGCCCGACCATTGTGACGCCCACGATTTCGTTGATCGCGTTGTCGCGAATGGCGTGAATCTGGCCGTTCGTGTCGTTCTCGGCAACGCTGCGTCCGTTGGCCTTGTAGAAGCCCTTGCCGACCGTGACATCCAGCCCTTCGGCCTGGCACTTCGCCTCGGTCTTGCCCACGGACGCGACCTCGGGGAGCGTGAAGATCACGCGCGGAATCAGGTCGTAGTCGAGCATCTCCTCGCTGCTGCCGGTGGCGTTGGCGGCCGCGACCTCTGCCTCGGCGGTCGCGCCGTGCGCCAGGTAGGTGGTGCCGACGACGTCGCCGACCGCGTAGACGCCCGGCAGGTTCGTCTCCATTCTCTTGTTGACCTTGATGACCGGTCCGTTCATCTCGAGGCCCAGCGCCGAGACGATGGCCTTATCCACGGCGGCGCGCCGCCCGACGGCCACCAGCACGCGTTCGGCCTCGACGGCCTGGCCGCCGTCGAGGTTGACCTTGGCCGACGACGGACCTTTGTCGACGCTCATCACCTTTCGCCCGGTCAGCGCCTCGATCCCGAGGCCCTTGAACTCACGTTCGACCAGCCGGCTCGCCCACGAATCGAGCATCGGTAGCAGACTTTCAAGCGCCTCGACGATCGTGACCTTGGTGCCCATCGCGGCATACGCGCAGCCCAGCTCGCAGCCGATCACGCCGCCCCCGACGACGACCATCGACTTCGGGATTTCCGGCAGTGACAGCGCCTCCGTGCTGCTGATGACGACCTTGCCGTCGAAAGGAAGGCTCGGGATCTGGATCGATTCGGAGCCGGTCGCCAGGATCAGTTTGCCCGCGTCGAGATCGGTCTTCTGCCCGTTGGCTTCGACCGTGACCTTCGTCGGCGAGTGGACGACGGCGGTCCCTTCGAAATAGGCGATCTTGGCGGACTTCATCCCGCCTTGCATGCCTTTGCGCAGGCCGGTGATGATGCTCTCGCGGCGTTGCTGGATTCTGGGCCAGTTGGGCGCCGCCGACGGGATGTCGATGCCCATCTCCGACGCGCTGCGGGCCTTCATCAGCAGGTGCGCCGACGCCAGCAGCGTCTTGGACGGGATGCAGCCCCAGTTCAGGCAGGTGCCTCCGATGAACTGTCTCTCGACCAGGGCCACCGAGGCCCCTCGCTGGGCGCAGCGCCTGGCGGCCCTGGCGCCGCCGGGGCCGGCCCCGATCACCACAACGTCAAACCTCTCGGCCATGCTCGACTACCTCACTGTACGGGTTGGCATTTCGTCGTCCCTGCTCCTCGCACGCCGGCACCCCCGGCGCGAGGGCACAGTATAGCACAACGCCCCCGAGTCGCAAACCGGAACATTCAGCCCGTCCAGTGGCTACGGGGTCTTCCTGGGAGCCAGGAGCTGAAACTCCCAGATGGTTGGGCCGTCGGTGGCTTCAAGGATGTTCAGGCGGATGCGCTGCGAGGTGACAGGCTCGAAACCGGCCGTGAATTCCTCGCCGATCCGCCGGCCTTCGACGAAGGTCACCCAAGTTCCGTCGTCGGCGTATTGCAGCTCGAAACGCCGGACGCGGTCGTAGGCCTCGCTGAGCATTACCTTCGCGATCGTCTCGGGCCGCCCCAGGTCCACCTCCAGCCACGCCTGTTTGACGCCGGAATCCGTCGCCCACCGCGTGCCGGGATCGTCGTCGAACGCCTTGTCGGGACCGTGGGAAGGATTGTTCTGAAAGATGTTGGAGGCTGAGGCCTTTTTGCCTGCGGCCAGCGACGACGAGGGCAACGCCAGCGGTGCGATGTCCGCCGCCGGACCATCCAGCGTCAGCTCCACGATCGTGTCGATCGGGTCGCGGTGCTCTTCGCGCACGCCGATCACGATCGCGTCGGACGTCTGGCGGACACTGACGGAGCCGCCGGTCAGGAGCGACGCATTGGCGATACGCTTCGGCAACGCCGGCAGCGTGACGGTCTCGTCGCGCCAGTCGAGGATGTGGACGTAGACGGTGTTGCCCCGGTAGGTGCTGGCCAGGGAGGCGGTGGTTTTGAAGGGGCCGCCGCGCGTGCCGTAAATGGTCTGGCCGTACTTGCCGAGCCACTGGCCCATCTCGAGCAGGCGATCCACCTGTCGCGGCTCGATCCGCCCATCGGGCATAGGCCCGACGTTGAACAGCAGGTTCCCATCGCCTCCGACGACGCGCACGAGCGTCTGGATGCACTCCTTCTCGGATTTCATCACGTCGTTCGGCTTCCAGGCCCACTGCTGACAAATGGTCATGCAGGTTTCCCACGGCCGATTGTTCTGGAAGTTGCCGATGCGCTGCTCCGGCGTGTCGTAGTCGCCCGCGATACCGTTGCGGCCCTTGCTCACGCGGTTGTTGATCACGAGATTCGGCTGGAGGCCCTTGAGGTAGGCGTACAGTTCGTCGCCGTATTCGAGCGTCCAGGGCTCCTCCCACTGGCCGTCGAACCACATGATGCCCAGTGGTCCGTAGTTCTCGATGATCTCCCTCGTCTGGTTCTTGAGGTACTGGAAGTACCGCGGCATGTTGGGGCTGGGCTTCTTCGTGCTGCCGCCGGGACTGCCCATCGGATAGTCCGGATGGTACCAGTCGCAGATCGAGTGGTAGGTGCAGAACTGGATGCCGTGCTCGGCGCAGGCGGCGGCCAGCTCGCGCATGACATCTCGCTGGAAGGGCGTGTTGCCGATGTGGTAGTCGGTGTACTTCGACGGCCACAGGCAGAACCCGTCGTGGTGTTTGGACGTCAGGACGAGGTAGCGCATTCCGGCCTCTTTGGCGGTCGTGACCCACGCTTGAGCGTCGAACAGCGTAGGATTGAAGCGCTTGTAGAGCTGGTCGTATTCGTCAGCAGGCACCTCGCGCCCACGCGACCAGCCGATCTCGGTGCCCTTGAGGCTGACCGGACCCCAGTGCACGAAAAGCCCGAACTTCAGGTCCCGCCATGCCTCAATCGCCTCACTCTCGGCGGCTGGGCACCGCCAGGCCCAAGCCGCGACGATGCACAGAACGATCCCCAACACTCTCGCTGTCTGACTGTGTCCGCACGTTGTCATAGACCGGCTCCTTTCGATGGATTCGTGTCGTGTGCACCCAGTATACCCGCCCGTCGCCCGCCACGAAATACACAATAGGTCCTATTGGACCGATAGGCCCTCACAAGACCTTTTCGGTTCTGCACTTGACGCCAAAGGCGGAAACACGATAATAGATGGTGAACAGCGACGGTGGCCGAGCACCGGCAAGAGTGCCGTGCGGCGTCAGGACTCCTTGTCGAACCAAGGAGTGCGGAAGCCATGAATGCGAGAAAGCAAATCGAAAGCCAGCGGGCCTTCACCCTGATCGAACTGCTGGTGGTCATTTCCATCGTCGTCCTCCTGCTGGCCCTCCTGCTACCGGCCCTGTCCCGGGCACGGAACCAGGCGCAGGCGGTCGTTTGCCAGGGACGCTTGCGCCAGTTGGGTCTGGGCTTGTCCATGTGGATGGACGAGAACGAGACATGCTCGGCTTGGGGCGGATTCGATACCATTTGGCGGTACGTCACCGATCCTATCCTACGTAGCGACCCCGATGTGGTCCTGTGCCCTTCCGCGAGCAAGCCCCTGCCCGGCGTACCCGGCATGGTGGGCGACACGTTTCATGCCTATTCCTGTCTGATGGGGCGTTCTGACCTTCGAGGCAGCTATGGCCTGAACGGCGGGGTATTCACCGAGAGCTCAATCGACCGCAGTGGGGAGAACCTTGTCGGGCCGGGCCGCTGGATCAGTTGGCACGCCAAATGCGCCGGGCGCGTCCCTGTGTTTTTCGATTGCGCGATGTGCGGCGCGTGCCCGCCACACACTGACGAACCACCTGAGTACGAAGGGGCGTGGACACCTTACACGATGTGGACGGTTTGCATCAACCGCCACCGAGGCGGCATCAACATGGCTTTCATGGACGGATCGGTGCGCAAGGTCGGACTGAAAGAACTGTGGACACTGATGTGGAGTCGGCACTTTCTGACGACAGGCCCGTGGACGAAGACGGGCGGCGTGAAACCTGAGGATTGGCCGCAATGGATGCGGAAGTTCAGGGACTATTGAGATGAAGAGTTGCGACTTTGTCATTCCGACCGAAGGACTGCCGAAGGCAGGCCCCATCGGCTGCGCTCAGGGCGGGCCGCGCGGAGGAATCTGGCCGCGAATGGGAGGCGCGCGTGGTCTCTGGCCGGATCCCTTCGGCAGGCTCAGGGCAGGCTCCTCGATCCCGATGTGCATCGGGACTCGGGATGACAACCAGAAGTGCGCCCGGGCAATAGCCAATAATCAATAATCAATCATCAATGCCTCGCGGCCCTGCCGCGAGGCTGTCACTTGAGGATCGTGGTGTGGGCGGCGTCGAACATGCGGACGCCGCCTCGGTCGAGCTGGAGGATCAGACCGTCGGCCGGGTCGATCCCGATGCAGTGGCCGGTGAAGGTCCGACCGTTGTAGGAGAGCGTCACGCGCTGCCCCAACTGCGTGCTCAGGCTGCTCCACGTCTCGATGACCCGATCCTTGTCCTTCTCGGCAGTTCGCAGCCACTGGTCCAGCGACGCGAGGGTGCGGCGGGCCAGCGTGATGCGGTCGCAGCGGGCGCCGCCGACCAGATCGAGGCTTGTGGCGCTGTCTCGCAATTCCGGCGGGAACGACTCGGTGCCCTGGTGGCAGTTGATCCCGATCCCGATGACGGTCGTACCTCGTCCCTCGTCGCTCGTCGCTCGTGAGGGACTGCTCAAGCTCTCAGGCGGCCGCGCGACGCGCCTGGATTCGACGAGGATGCCGCAGATCTTCTTGCCGGCCAGCAGGACGTCGTTGGGCCACTTGATCTGGGCGCGCCGGCCGCCGACGTCGCCCAAGGCCTCCGCGATGGCCACCGCGCAGGTCAAAGACAGCAGCTCGTTCTCCATCGCGCGGCCGATCAGCAGGACGGAGAACAGGAGGCTTTCGCCGTAGGGGCTTTGCCACTGCGCGCCGGTTCGTCCCCGGCCGGCGGTCTGCTCTTCTGCGAAGACCACAAGGCCGTCATGGTCCGGGTTGCGCGCGTACTCGGCCGCGACGTCGTTCGTGCTGGCCGTGCGTTCGTAGACGAGGACCTTGCGTCCGATCCGTCTGGTCTTGAGCTTGACGCTGATCCTGTCCGGGTCGAGTCGGTCGTCACGTGGCATGAAGATCGCTTACTTGTCCAGTCCAATATCGACCGCGGCAGCCGAGTGGGTGATCGCGCCGATGGCGATTCGGTCCACCCCGCACTGCGCGATCGCCGAGACGTTGTCCAGCGTGATGTTGCCCGAGGCCTCCAGCAAAGGCTTGTTGCCCTTGCCGCACATCTCGTCGCGCATCTTCACCGCGTGCTTGAGCTGCCACTGGCCCATGTTGTCCAGCAGGACGATGTCGATGCCCGGGATCTTCAGAACGTGGTTCAATTGATGATCGACGTGGTCCACTTCGACCGCGATGAAGGAAAGCCCCTTGACGTTGCGGGCGTCCTCGACGACGCGCTTGAGCCGCAGCGGAAAGCTCTTGCCCAGCTCGGCCAAGTGATTGTCCTTGATGAGGATGCCGTCGTAGAGCCCGAGGCGATGGTTGTATCCTCCGCCGCAAGTGACGGCGTACTTCTCCAGCAGACGCCAGCCCGGCAGGGTCTTGCGCGTGTCGTAGATCTTGGCCTTGGTGCCGCGGATCGCCCGGACGTACTTGTTCGTGGTCGTCGCGATCCCGCTGAGACGCTGGAGGAAGTTCAGCAGAACTCGCTCGGCGCTGAGCATGGGACGCAGCGGCCCTTCGATGGTGGCCAGTTTGCTGCCCACGTGGGCGACCTGGCCGTCCTTGACATGGGCGGTCATCTTCAGACGCGGATCGTACTGTCGAAGGATCTCTTCGAGCACGGGTACGCCGCAAACGACGATCTCCTCCCGCGAGACAACGGTTGCCCGCGTGGTCGAGTCGTCGGGAAACAGCAATTCCGTTGTCACGTCGCCTCGACCGAGGTCCTCTTCGATGGCCATCTGGATCAGGGGACGGACCTGCGCGATGTTCAGTTTCTTCATTTCTTCCCCACCTGTCGGGCCGCACCGCGCCGGTTTGGCGGCGGACCCCGTGCCTCTATGCCTTCCCGCGCCGCTTCTGTTTTTTGGCGGCCAGAAAGGTGCTCTTTTTCCTGTGCGAATCGGCGAGCACCAACTCCGGCAGCTCCTTCAATTCGCGCAACTGGTCCCGCAGTACCGCCGCCCGCTCGAAATCGAGGGCCTCGGCGGCCTCCAGCATCTCCCGCTCGATCTGTCCGGCCAACTCGACCTTGTCGTATTCGGAGTCCCCGAGTCGAATCGCCTCCTGGGCGACGCGTCGGGCTTTGATCTGCTCGGTCAGGCTGTTGCGGATCTCTTTCTTGATCGTTTCCGGCGTGATATGGTGTTCCTGATTATACGCCAGTTGGATTGTACGCCGCCGCCCGGTTTCGTCAATGGCTTTTCGCATCGATTCGGTGACCGTGTCGGCGTACAGCAGGACGGTGGCGTTGACGTTCCGGGCGGTGCGTCCGATGGTCTGAATCAGGGAGGTCTGGCTGCGCAGGAACCCCTCCTTGTCGGCGTCGAGGATGGCCACGCAGGAGACTTCCGGCAGGTCGAGACCTTCGCGCAGCAGGTTGACGCCCACGAGCACGTCGAACTCCCCGTGCCGCAGGTCCCGCAGGATGTCGATCCGTTCGAGGGTGTCGATCTCGCTGTGGAGATACCGGCAGCGATAGCCGCGTTTGGTGATGTAGCTGGCCAGGTTCTCCGCCATCCGCTTGGTCAACGTGGTCGCCAGCACCCGCTCGTGCGCCGCGACCCGCCGGGCGATCTCCTCAAGCAGATGCTCGACTTGGTTGGTCGCGGGATGGACGAAGATCTCCGGATCGAGCAGGCCGGTCGGACGGATGATCTGCTCGACGACCTCGCCGCCGCACAGCTCCAGCTCGAACGGGGCCGGCGTGGCCGAGACGAACACGACCTGCGACCAGTTCTGCTGGAATTCCTCGAACCGCAGCGGGCGGTTGTCCATCGCGCTGGGCAGACGGAAGCCGTGCTCCACGAGCACGGCCTTGCGGTTGTGGTCGCCCGCCCACATGGCGCGCAACTGAGGGATGGTGACGTGGGACTCGTCGATGAACAGCAGGAAATCGTCGGGGAAGTAGTCGATCAGCGTATAGGGCCTGGCCCCCGGCGGCAGGCCCGCCAGGTGCCGGGCGTAGTTCTCGATCCCGCTACAGTAGCCGACCTCCTGGATCATCTCGATGTCGTACATCGTCCGGGCCTGGAGCCGCTGGGCTTCGAGGAGCTTGGCCTGGCTGCGCAGCTCGCCCAATCGCTGGGCCAGCTCGGCGCGGATGCCTTCGACGGCCTCGGCGATGCGGTCGGCCGGCATGATGTAGTGCTGGGCCGGGTAGATGAACACCTGGCTCTCGACCGCCAGAATCTCGGCCGAGACGGGATTGATGTAGCTGATCCGCTCAATCTCGTCGCCGAAGAACTCGATGCGGATGGCGAACGATTCATAGGATGGATACAGCTCGACCACGTCGCCGCGAACGCGGAACGTCCCGCGCTGGAAGTCGATATCGTTTCGTGCGTACTGGATGTCGGCCAGCTTGCCGAGCAGGGTGTTGCGGTCGCAGGTCTCGCCGGTGCGGACGGCGACCATGCTGGCCTTGTAGGCTTCCGGCGAGCCAAGCCCGAAGATGCAGGAGACCGAGGCCACCACGATGCAGTCGCGCCGGGTCGCGAGGCTGGTCGTCGCGGAAAGCCTCAATCGATCCAGGTCGGCGTTTCGCGAGGCGTCCTTCTCGATGTAAATGTCCCGCTGCGGGATGTAGGCCTCCGGCTGGTAGTAATCATAGTAGCTGACGAAGTACTCGACGGCGTTCTCGGGGAACAGCTCGCGGAACTCCTCATAGAGCTGGGCGGCCAGCGTCTTGTTGTGCGAGATGACCAGGACGGGCCGGTCGAACCGGGCGATGACGTTGGCCATGGTGAAGGTCTTGCCGCTTCCGGTGACGCCCATGAGGGTCTGGAATTTGCTGCCGGCGCGCAAGGCGGCAGCAAGCCGCTCGATGGCCTGCGGCTGATCGCCCGACGGTTGGAACCGGTTGTTCAGCTTGAATCTGCCCATATGCATTTGTCGTTGGGAAGATTCTAACCGGCCGCCGGGCGAAATTCACGCGCATTCCGCGACGCCGGACCGGTGGCAGGGGGGCTGCAAACGTCGTGGCACCGCCACAGGGTGTGCCTTCTCTCTACGATTCTACTTCGACGCGGGCAGCGAGTAGGTGATGCCCACAATCATGGCCTGGCCGTACCGCTCCCACAGAGCATCCTCGCTGAGATTGGAGGCGGCCGCCGGCAGCTCCATGGTGATCGTCGGGATGCCAAGCTCCTCGCCGGTATAGGCGCCGAGCGAACCCGGCTTGGCGCCCAGCTTCTTGACCGGGAGCCTGCTGGATGACGCGACGGCGGCCGCCAGGGCCTTGCCCGGGCCGTCATAGTCGATGCAATTGAGCGGCTGGTGGAGCGACAGGATCCGGTTCGGGCGGAACTCCTCGATTGCGGCCTGGAGCGCCCGGGTTTCCGGCTCGGACAGCGACTGGTGCCCATAATCGCCGTTGTTGACGCGGTTGGACGCCTCGAAATTGCGGTTCAGATCGACGGCGCGGACGTTCTCCCGCGTTCCGGCGGCCATGCCGTCCGGATTGGCCACCGGGATGATAACGATGCGGCGGCCCTCCAAGAGATCCGGATTGGTCGCCAGATGATCGGCCAGTCTCTTGACCAGCGGTGTCCCCGCCGGTTCGTTGCCGTGAATCGTCGCGACGATGAGCGTTGTGTCCAGTCCATCTCCGAGGATTTGCGCGGTGATGGCCCGGCCCTGGATCGAGCGTCCCAGGAGACGGTATTGCGGGATCAACTGCGTCGTGGGCAAGGGCACCGGCCGGTCCTCGCCAATGACGCGAGGTCTCGGCTCGGGCTCATAGCATCCCGCCAGCGCCACCACAGCAAGAAGCAACGTGCAGACCAACCAGATCGACCGTCCTTTGTCCATATCGCCTATTCCTTTAAGTCACCCCAGACTGTTAGACGGCCGGAGTATAACCGATCGCCACTCGCTCTGCAACCGAGAAAACACTGACGGCCGCAAGCTGCTTCCACGCCGACCTCTGTTTTCTGCCTGGCCTGGACTTTCCAAATCGCCCGCCATCCTCGACAATGGGCCTCGAAACGCACGTATGGCAGCCGTCCGGATTGGCAGCGACGGGCCCTGAGAAAGGATAGATCGGCGTGAAACCTTGTACTGAACTGGCGTCGACGACGACCCCGGACGGAAAGAGAATGGTCCTTTCCCGGCACGACCGCGACTTCTTCATCAGCGTGGACGGCCGGCAGTTGATGACCAGCCGGGAGCATGAATCGGAACTGGAGCTGGCCCGTCTGGGGTGCGAGAAGATCCGCAAGAGGCCGCGCCCTGTCGTCCTGATCGGCGGGCTGGGCATGGGCTACACGCTGCGCCAGACGCTCGATCTGCTGCCGCCGGGGGCCCGCGTCGTCGTGGCCGAGCTGATGCCCGACGTCGTCCGCTGGAACCAGGAGCTTCTGGGCGAACTGGCGGGCCATCCGCTGCGGGATGGCAGGGTGACGGTCGAATCATGCGACGTCGCCCAGGTGATCCGCCGGTCCGAGAGCGCGTTCGACGCCATTCTGCTCGACGTGGACAACGGGCCCGGCGCGATGACCTATGCCGGCAACGATGGGCTGTATGGTCCCATGGGGATCGGTGCCGCGATGCGGGCCCTTCGCCCGGGTGGCTGTCTGGCGATCTGGTCGGTCGACGTCGATCCGCGGTTCGAAGGACGTCTTCGACGAGAGGGCCTGAAGGTCCGTCATTTCCGCGTCCGCGCCTACGCGCAGGCCAAGAACCGCTCGCGCTGCGTCTGGGCAGTGGCGCAGGACGCCCGCGCGTTGCCTGAAGGCGAGACCCCCGACAAGGCGCAGGACGGGCCTACGCCTTCGCGACGCCGGTGAAGGGGAAATGGGCCAGGATCGACCGGCCGCCGAGGTGACGCTCGATTCGCATCAGCTCGTTGTACTCGGCGACCCGCTCGGATCGTGAAACCGAGCCGATCTTGACTTGGCCGACGCCGGTGCCGACGCCGAAATCGGCCTCGAAAGGCATCTCCGTCTCGCCCGAGCGGTGGGAGACGATCGCGGTCAGCCCGTTGTCCAAGGCCAGGTGGACCGTGTCGAGCGTCTCGGTGATCGTGCCGATCTGGTTGGCCTTGATCAGGACGCAATTGGCTACGTTCTTCTCGATCCCGATCCGCACGCGCTGCGGGTTCGTCGCAAACAGGTCGTCGCCAACGATCTGAACCTTGTTCTGCGTCTTGTCTTTGAGCAGGGCGAACCCGTCCCAGTCTTCCTCGTCCAGGCCATCCTCGATCGAGATGATCGGGTACCGGCCGGCCCAGTCGACGAACAGATCGACCATCTCGGCCGAGGTGAGCGACATGCCCTCCTTGGTCAGGTGATACTTGCCGTCCTTATAGAGTTCGGAGGCCGCCGGGTCCAGGGCAATGGCGATGTCCTCGCCGGGGGTGTGGCCCGCCCGTTCGAGCGCCTGCATGATGAGCTTGAGCGGCTCTTCGTTGGATTCGACCGGCGGCGCATAGCCCCCCTCGTCGCCGACCGTGGTTGGCCAGCCTCGCTCGCGAATGATGCCCTTCAGTTCGTGGAACGTCTCGGCAGCCCAACGCGTCGCCTCGGCGAACGTCGGAGCGCCGATCGGTACGATCATGTATTCCTGGAAGTCGGACGAGCCGATGGCATGCTTGCCCCCATTCAGGACGTTGATCAGAGGGATGGGCATGGTAAAGGGCTCTCTGGCGGGCTTGCCGAAGACGTCGGCGACGTATTCATAGAACTGCATGCGCCGGGCCACGGCACCGGCTCGCAGGCACGCGATGGAGACCGCCAGGATGGCGTTGGCGCCGAGGTGGGACTTGTTTTCGGTGCCGTCCAGCTCGATCATCTTCTGATCGATGCCTCGCTGATCGGTCACGTCGTGTCCGATCAGGGCCGGGGCGATGATGCCGTTGATGTTGCGGACGGCCTTGAGCACCCCCTTGCCGCGGTAGCGTTGCGGCTCATTGTCCCTCAGCTCGACGGCTTCGTACTTGCCCGTCGAGGCGCCGGAGGGCACCATGCCGCTGACGCGCGTGTACCGGTCCAGGTGGACTGTCGCTTCGACGGTCGGGTTGCCGCGTGAGTCCAGCAGTTCCTGCGCTGTGATCTGAAAGATGTCCATGCTGTTACCCCTCGATTCGTGGCGTTGTCACAGAACGTCAACGTTTCTTGCCAATGGCCCGGCAGTATAGGCGATTCGCCCGGGCTTCGATAGCCTCGAATCGAGAAAGACCTTCCTATTTCAGCGCGAGGCGGACGCCGGGACTTGGATGTGTCGGGTTTTGAGGCCATAATTTGGGTAACAGGGGTGTCTTTGCTCCGTTTGCATCCTCTGATCAAATGGTGCCGGTGGCGTGTTGACTTGCGTCCGGCTCGGCCGTACCATGAACCCCGTAGTAGCCCGCAGGATGGGCTTTGGCCCATGCTGCATTGGCCGCAGTGAGCGAAGGCCCTTATGCTGGCACCGGTAGAGCACTCCTTTTCGGTGGTTCGTTTTCTGCTCTTGGGCACGATACTCGCCTGCGCTGCATCCGCGCGTGCGCAGCAGCGCACGGGCCAGGCCGATACGGTTCCGGAGATCCACTTCGGTCTTGTGGAGCCGCCGGTGGTCGCGCAGCGGGATGTCACCGTGGAAGCCCCCATTTCCGCGCAGGGGACGGAAGTCAAGCCCCTGGAGTGCAGCGGCATGGTCTGGGCCGACGGCCGTCTGATCCTGGTCAGCGACCGCCACGGGCTGGCGCTGTTCACCTGTCCGATCGACCTGGAGCAAATGAGGATCGGGATGCCGAGTCCGCAGGTGGTGATCGGCAACGAACAGGAATTGCTCGACGACGCGGAGTGTCTGGTGGTGTCCCGGCTCGCCGGGACCCGTCGGGGCCGGGAGCAGGTTGTCTACGTGATGTGCTCGTTGAGCAACGACCCCGATGAGCTGCCTCTGCCGAAGCGGCGGCACATGCTGCGGGTGGCGCTGCGCGATCTGGACCCGGCGCGGGTGGTCCGGCCGGTGGTGCTCAACGCCGGGCGGCTGCGCGATCTGATCAACGAGCGTTTCGAGGCTGTGGGCATCGAACCCTATCGCACGTTTCATCCCGATTTCGCAGGCAGCGACAAGAACACCTATCGCTGGGGCAACGTCGAGGGGATGTGTTTCGCACCGGACGGCAGCCGCCTGCTGCTCGGGATGCGGAATCCGTTGCTGGGCTCGCATGCACTGATGGCGGTGGTTGTCGGCGTTGAGGAGGCGTTCGATGTCCGGGATGCGAACAAACTGGATCTGGTGGACCTGTTCGCGATCGATCTGGGAGACCGCGGCGTCAGCGATCTGTGCTGGGACCCGCGGACCCAGGGATACCTGATCACCGCCGCCCGGAGCAATGGGCCCAAACTGAGCAAGGATCAGCCGTTCCCGCCCAACACGCTCGACAGTGCCCTGTTCTGGTGGAGCGGGCACAAGCAGGATCGCGCGATCCTGGTTGCCCGATTTCCGGACATGAAGGTGGAGGCGGTCTGCCGGCTGAGCGACACGGCGTTCATCGCCGTCGCCTCGGACGAGGGAGACGTCAGCGAAGGGCGGCCACAACAGCAGCAGAGTGTGATCACGGTGATGTACTTCACCGGCATCAATATCGGCTTCCAGGACCGGATCGATGTCAGCCAGAGATGAGCGAGGACGGATGGACGACGCGGCGTTCGAGGCGAGTCTTATCGCCGGCGACACGAAGATCGTCGAGCCGCAGACAGTAGGGGCGAATGATCATTCGCCCGTACAAACGCCGGCCGCAGGGGCGAGGCGCGCCTCGCCGGTCCGTCAGCCGCCCTGGGTGGGCAAGGTGCTGGGCCATTTCAAGCTCTTGCGCTTGATCGGCGAAGGCAAGATGGGACGGGTCATCCAGGCCCGCGACATCAACCTTCAGCGCATCGTGGCGCTCAAGGTGCTGTGCAAACGCCTGTCGGGAATCGACGCCGCCCATCGGGTCGACCAGTTCTTCCGCGAGGCCCGCGCCGCCGCTCAGATCGATCATCCGAACGTGGTGCACATCTATGAGATCAACCAGCACGACGGCTGGTGGTACATCGCGATGGAGATGCTCGAGGGCGGCAATCTCGGGCAGGCGATCAAGGCGGCCGGCCCGCTGCCGGCGCACCGGGCCTGTGCGTTCATCGCCGACGCCGCTTCGGCGCTGGCGGCGGCACATGAGATCGGCATCCTCCATCGGGACATCAAGCCGGCCAACCTGATGCTCACGCGGCAAGGACGGTGCAAAGTCACCGACTTCGGACTAGTGCACATCGACGATCCCAACGATCCGTTCCAGTTCACGCACAAGGCGGTGGGCTCGCCGCTGTTCATGGCGCCCGAGATGATCCTTCGCCGGGAGCAGACGCCAGCCGTCGACGTCTACAGTCTGGGCACGACGCTGTTCTGTGCGCTGACCGGCCGGGCGCCCTACACGGGAAAGAGCCTCGAAGAAGTCCTTCAGCAGCACGTCAAGGCGCCGCTCCCGGACCTGCGGACGTACTTGCCGAACTGTTCGCAGACCCTGGCGACGCTGGTGTCGCGGATGCTGGCCAAGTCCCCGAGCGAGCGGCCGTCGGCGCCAGAGGTGACCTCGGCGCTGCGGGCCGAAGCGATTGCCGGCGCGGTCGTGGACTCGGGAACGCTGGGCTCGGGGACATCCAGTCTGCTGCGTGAGCTGATGGGATCGGGAGTAACCGACTCGACGGTGGGCACACAGATCGTCGCGGCGGCGGAACGCTGGACGCGGGCCAGGCAAGCCATCCGAAGACGCCGCGTCCTGATCGGCGCTGCCATCGTGGCCGTGGCAGCAGCGCTGGTCCTGTTGGGTTTGTACGGACCGTTCGGAAGACCGGGTCGCCGCACCGCTCCATCGCCGGCAGGTCTGGCGAAGTATTTCCCCGATGCGCCGGAAAGCCTGGGTGTGCTGCCGTCCGGCGTGGTTCCCGAGCCGGCCCGGCTGGATCGAAGCGATCCGCCGGCCTTCAGTTGGGTCCGTCAGATCGACCCGGGCGATGCCCGGTTCGTAGCCAGCCGCAGAGGCCGGCACTTCTACTCGATTGGCGCGCCCGAGGCGATCCTGATCCGCGCACGCGATCTCATCGGCTACCCGACTGCCGAGGCCGCCATCGCCGACGGCAAGATTCCGGCAGCACAATAGCCGCCCTAGACAGCGACGGCATCATTGGCCGGAGGACTTGACGATTGCGCGGTTCTCCAGGAAGTCGGCGTGGGCGTTTCCGGCGTTGGCGCTGTCGTGATAGAGACCGCTGCGCCACGTCTTCGAGACGATGTCGATATCACCATCTCCATCGACGTCGCCGATCCAGGCCTCATGCCCGCCGAGGTTCGCGTCGAGGATCACGTGCTCGGTCCAGACGCCGGTGGTGTCTTCCCAGATGAACCAGCGAGGCGGCGGCATGGGATTGGCATCGCGGCAGTCCTCCTGGTCGATGGTCAGGATGTCGAGCCTGCCGTCGAGGTTGAAGTCCGCCACGCGGAGGCTGTGCAGCGAGCCCCGCCGGCCCGGCGCGGTCTGCGGCAGCAGGACCTTACGCCAAGACGTGCCTCGGCCATCTTCGTTGTAGAGGATCGCAACGACGCAATCGGGCACGTCGCATTCGACGATGACGATATCGTTGTCTCCGTCGTCGTCCATGTCTCGGATAACGCTTCGCGTGGCCAGGATGGCAGGCCCGCCCCACCTGGGCACGGTCCAGCGTCCGAAGGGCAGCGAGTGAAACGCCCACGCCGTGCCGCTATCGTCGTTCTGTGCCCAGCGGTCACCCAGGATGATGTCGCTGTCGCCATCGCCGTCGAGATCGCCGATGCCTTCGGGTCCGAAGCTGCCGTGAGGACAGTTCGCGGCGGAGATGATCTGTCTTTCGTTCCAGAGCTCGCCGAGCAGAGCACGTTCCGGCTGCTCGTACCAGTAGCAGCCGTGGTTCTCGCTGAGCGTGACAATGTCGGCGCGACCATCGCCGTTGATGTCCGCCACGCCCACGTCGTGAAAGCCCGAATCCAGAGTGCGGTAGCGATGTGCGGCGAACGGCGTGTTCTTCGGATCCTGAGAGTTTCTGTACCAATGGTTTCCCGAGACGATGTCGATCCAGCCGTCGCCATCGACGTCGAGCAGGGCGGCGGCCTGTTGCGTCTGGCCCATCGAGCCGACGAGGCGCTCGACCCAATCGTCAGGCCCGCGATACTCGTACCAGTAGAAGTTGTCGCAGACGCGGCCGGGCGGGCGGGCCGAGGCGATCGTGTAGTCGAGGTCGCCGTCCCTGTCGAGGTCGGCCAGCGTCACCGAATGGAACCAGTCTTCGGTCGGCATCGTCGAGCGGATGAAGTGGTGCTTGAAGTCGAACAGGGGCGTCGCAGCCGCGTCGCGTCTGAGCCAGCGATCCCAGCCGGAGAACTGCCCACCTGCCGAAACGGCGACAACGGTCGCACGGACCTGCATCGGGAGATACTCGTGCCGGTTGGCCCAGACCTCGGGATTGGGGTTCCACGTGCTGATGTAGCCGAGCGGCTCGCTGGACCAGACGATGATGCCGCAGTGCAGGAAGTCGCGGACGCGCGAAAAGTCTACGGGATGGTTGGGGTCGAGTTCCCACCACGTGGCGGGCGAGGCGTGGTGCGTGACGACGCCGGGCCCGTGCAGCTCGCAGTGGGGGCTCATAGTCTCCCGCTTGCCACCGTCCTGCCAGATGCCGAACTGGAGCTTGCTGGCGGCATGCGTCGGCTGACTGAGAATCTCGAAGCGGGTGTGAACCTGCCCGTTCTCGTAGTCGTCCGGCCTCGTCCAGTCCTTCGGCGCTTGTGCCGGCGGCATGAACCACTTGAACCCGTTCAGCCCCTCATCAAACGTGAAGACCTCGTCGAAGATCAGAAGTTCGGCTGCCTCGGCCGGGCCGGGCAAGGTGAAGGTCAATAGAGCCAACAGAATCTTCGTCCGATGCGCCAATACCATGTCTGCTCCTGTGTTCGACCGCGTTGGGCCTGTGAGTGTGCCATGCTATCACAGACAACATTTCAATGCCAAATCCAAACACGCCCAATGAAATCACGAAGATGCCCGTTGAGTGCGACCGATCTTGGCAGTAGAATGGCCCATGGATTCGGAGAAGGAGACGGTGTTGCCGAGATGCCTGACGACTTGAGGCCCCGAGACGCCGAAGCCAACCGAACGCAAGGCAAGGAGTCTGACAATGGCGCAGAAGATGCTCATGTTGATCCCCTGGTTCGTCATGGCGGCGATTGTCGGGCTGCCCCTGTTCTGTGTCGTGTTGTATAGACGAAGAAGGCTGGGAGCGTGTCTTCTGTGCAGTCATCTCTGGTGCATGATTGCGTTTTGCCTGGTGGGGATGTTCCTTTTGCACACGGCACGGCGCCAGCAGCATCGCGCCGATAATGCCGACAAGGCGAGCAAGCTGCTGCAGACGTGCCAGACGCTGCGTGCCGGCAAGGTCGAGGAGAGCCAGATGCTCCTCGACGACCACCTGGCAAGGGCCCTGTATCGAACGGCCTATGATGTCCCGGACGCCAAAATGGGCGAGCTTGACACCGACGTGTTATGGGTATGGCAGCAGGCCAAGGAGTACTATGACACGTATGACGTCAACGAGCCGTATGTCGGCTCGATGATTCCGAGGGTCTGCGCCAAGCTGTCCCACGTGCCCTGGTCGGAAACGCAACTGGCCATCAAGAAGTTTGAGCGGACATATCGAAATGGCGAGCCGACACCGGCACCGCCCATCCATATGAAATCCTGGATAGGACAGCCCCTGCCGAACGAGGCGCTGGCGGGCAAGGTCGTTCTGCTGGACTTCTGGAACACGCGTTGCGGTCCCTGCGTCAAGGCGCACCCCGACTTGCAGAAGACTCACGAGGCGTACAAAGACCGGGGGCTGGTCGTGATTGCCTGTGCCGGAGGCGACGAAAAGGAGACGAGGCAGTACATGGAGAAACATGCCTATACTTTCGCAGCGGGCATGGTGGCGCGCCAGATGTATCTGGATTACGCGATTCGCTCCAATCCGACGTACTTCCTGATCGATCGCCAGGGGTGCTTGGCGTGGGGGCCAGAGCATCGTCTGCCAACCGAGAATGAACTCGTCGGGCTGCTTGAAACAGGGTCGCAGAGCGTACCTTGACAGCGCAGCCGGGTCCGCCTCGGCGGACGGCGCTCCTCAAGGCCCCAAAGGACCTCAAGGACCAAAGGGACGCAAGGGCAAGCCTTGTCCCTGAGGTCGTTCGGGTCCTTGAAGTCCCTTCCGGCCTCACGGCAGTTGGTTGTCGATCTTGAGGTTGTCGATGTAGAAGACGGTCTTGGTCGTCGCGTGGCTGACGAAACCGAGCCAGGTCAACTGCTCGAAGGTCTTGTTGCCGTTGGCGAGGTTGTCGAATCTTCGGGGCTCCTGGCCGGGCAGCGTCACCGTGAGATTCCACGTGCCGCTGTTGCCGGCGCCGAGGTCGGCCGAGATCGCGAAGTGCACCCACTGTCCGACGGGCAGGTCCAGCAGTTCCGGCGCGTTGCGACCGCCCACCCGAAGCTTGGCGTCGTCAACACGGAGGCTTGGGCCTACGCTGTACAGGGTCGACCGCCAGTCGCGCCACTCGTGCTGGAACAGCACGCCCGGCTCGATCCGCAGGTCGAACGAACAGTGGGTCGTGCCGGCGCTGTGGTTGGGCGAGTAGACCAGATGCGGATTGTAGGAGTACCGCAGCCCTTCGGCGTCGGTGAACTTGAGGCTGCGCTGCCCGGTGGCAGCGGTTTCGTCGCTCACCGTGATGGCGTCGCCCTTGCCCTCGACGTGGACCTGGTCGGCGCGCGGGGGCTGGCCGACATCGGTCCCTTCGAACGTGTCGTGAACCGCCAGGGGCGGCGGGTCGGGCGGCAGCTCCAGCGCCGGGTAGGTCACCTCGTTGGCCTTTCGGATCCAGGCCGGGTCGCCATAGACGCCCGCCTGCGTGTAGTCGAACGGCTGGAACCCGATCTTCAGCGCCGGCGAGTCCGGCTTCAGATGGAAGTCGAGGTTCTTGGGGTCGACGAACAACGGATCGGCGACGACGGAGTGCTGGTCGTGACCGTTCTCCTGCTGCCACTTCTCCATGGGGAGGCCCACGAACTTGACCGGCTGGCCGGGGACGTTCCAGTAGCAGTTGTTGTCCATGTTGATCTTAACCTGGGTCCACGGTCCGGCCAGCAGCGGCCCGGTCTTCCAGTAGACGATGTTGTTGGCGAACGTGAACGACAGGTGCTCCTCGACCCGCGTCGCCTGCAACTGGTGCAGCAGGCTGTCGACCAGGATGTTGTTGCGGATCACGTTCTCCTTGCCGTAATGCTGGTGGAAGCTGCCGGTCTTGGTGTTGTAGACGAGGTTGTTCTCCATGAGGATGCCCGTGCTGCCCTCGTCGGTGTAGAGACCCCAGCCGCCATAGGAGTAGGCGTAAATGTCGTGGAAGACGTTGTCGCTGACGGAGGTGCCTTCGGACGGCCCGAGGGTGTAGACGCCGCCCATGTCACTGAGCACCCACCAGCCGATGTGGTGGACGTGGTTGAACCGCAGGATGTTGCGCTTGGCCAGGCTGTCGGCGTAGCCCCATCGCCAGCCGACGGAAAGGCCGGTGTAATAGAAGTCGGCGACCTCGTTGTGCGTAACCGTGTTGTCACCGCTCTGGCCGATCCAGATGCCCACGGCCGAAGTGTAGATCCGCCCACCGCTGCGCAGGATGTTGTTGTCGGCGGTGATGTGGCTGGTCTGGAGGTTCTCTTCGGACCGCAGTTCGCCCTCGCCGATCCGCAGACCGCCGGCGCCAAGATCATGGATGTACGACCGCTCTAGGCGACAGTCCCGGCAGCCCCGGCGGAACCAGACGCCGTAGGTGGCGACGTGTCCGACCTCGCAATCCTGGATCGTCACGTTTCGCGCGCCGTCGGCCAGGACGGCCGCTTCCGTGGCATAGGCCGCCTGGAAGGGGGCGTAGCCGGTCCGAGGCAGCAGTTCCTCGTTGTGGTGGAACGTCAATCCCTTGAGCGTGACGTGTTCGACGAACTGACCGGCTTCGGGCTGGCCCTGGAGGATCACAAGCTTGGTCAATTGCGGAGCGACAACCTCGGCGGTCGCCGGGTCCTCGCCGGGCAGAGGCTTGTAGTACAGCATTCCGTCGCGGGCGAGGAACCACTCGCCCGGTGCATCGAGGGCGGTCTTGAAATTCTCGAGGTGGAACCGCGTGTTGACGGGCCAGCCTGAATAACTCTTCAGTTGCTCGCCTGTGGTGACGATCAGGTCATCTGCGGCGTCGATCGCGGTGATGAAACGCCGCGTGATGCACCAGTTGTGGTACGCGACCATGGTGATATCCTGGACCTCCGCAACGCTCAGTTCCGCCAGCGGTGCCAGGGCGTCGCCGTGGACCTGGGTGGCGCGAAGGAACTGGCCCGCCTGCCCTTCGATGGGGACTTCCGAGGTCTCAGCCATGTAGTGGTACCATTTGTTGGGCGTTCGCGCGCGGACGGCGCGGCGGCCGTTGACGAATAACTGCTCGAAGTACCACTTGCCGTTCGCGACGTCGAGCAGGCGGACCGACCAAAGGCCGTCGGCGTCGGCCTTGAATCCCGTGATGATCCGGCCCCCGCTGAAGACCGGCCTTGCGCCAGGCGCCGCTTCGTAGCGGATCGGAAAGTCCTTCGTGCCGCTGTCGGCCGGCGTCAGGATGAGCGGCTCGCTCAACATGTAGCGTCCGTCGGCGACGATCACCTGCACAGGCTCCTTGAGGCCTTCCGTGCCTTTCTGTTGCCGAATCACGTCACGGGCCTGCGTCAGGGTCTTGACCGGCCCGTCGGGCGAGACTTGGATTGTGGTCGCCAGGGCCGGCTCTGCCGCCAGGAACGCCGCGGCTGCCCAGGCGGTCAGGACCGCCGCCGAACGTCGAATGCTCATGGGTTCTTCCTTCTCAGTTGTTGCTTGTCGTATGGATGGGGAGCCGGACCCCGATGGCCCCGGCTCCCGGAATGCTCTCGTCGTCGATCCGCTCAGGCCGTCAGGTTCTCGAACTCGATCCCCACCCTCTTGCAGGCGTAGGCCAGCTCACGCAGGTAGTCGCCGTAGCCGGTCATCCAGTGGAAGCCGGGCATGCGTTCGGCCAACTTCAGGCTGTCGCAGGTGAAGCGAACGTCGATTTGCGACCGGCAGATCGGCAGGAACGGCGAGTCCACGATCTCGGCCCGCAGCCCCACCCATCGCTTCGACGCGAAATCGGGCGCGATGTTCGTGGTCATCTGGCCTTTGCGGAACTCGACCTTGGGGGCGGCGCCGTAGTCCGACTCGAAGTGCGTCATGATACGGGCCGGCTCCAGGTCCTTGCCGTTCATCTTTCGCGGCGCCGTGCAGTGAGCCAGCGTGATGATGCCGTCGTGCGGATAGGTCGGGTCGTTCAGGAAGACAGGCATACCCGAGATGTTGCCCAGCAGCACGCCGGAGGGGATCACGACGAAGTCCGATTCGCAGAACGCCAGATACCGCGAGTCGTTCAGCAGGCTCAGCGTCAGGCAGGCCGTCGTGTTGGACATGGGCATGATCGTGCCCATGCAACTGTTGATCGTCAGCGCCTGACAGTCCGCCTTCTTCAGGATGCCTCGCAACACCTGTTCGAGCAGGAACGCGTTCTCGACGTATTCGGGCTTCGTTTCGAGCTTGACGCCCCGGCCTTTCATGTAGTCCTTCGCGCGGGCCTTGGCACGATCGACCGCAGCGCTGTCGGCGTTGGCCTCCTTGATCAGCTTGCCGAGTTCGTCGTAGTCAACGGTCTGGATGTCGAATTTCCAGACCTGCCGCACGAGGTTCGGGACGACGTCGGCGGGCTGGGCCCAGGCGGCGGGACCGCCGATGGCAATGATCCGCGTGCCGAGAGTGTTCTTCAGCCCGCACAGCGCCCGAAGCCGCCAGAGGATTTCGTCCTGGCTGTCGATCACGACATCGTTGTCGTCGACGCCTTTGACCTTCAGCGTGTCGGTGTGTTGTCGAAGGTAACGCGGACTGATGATCTCATACCAGAGGTAAACCGGCCCGGACTTGTGCCGGCAGAAGATGATCATGTTCTTGCCGCGCTTGTTCAGCTCGTCGAAGACACCCATCCACCCGCCGGCGGCGTAGATCAGATAGGTGTCGGCCTGGTCCAGATCGGAGATCTTCTTCAGCTCGTCCCCATTTCTGGCGCCAACCGGCGCGAGGAACTCCACCGGGAAGTCGGCCTTCTTCTCCAACGCGGCCAGTTCGGTCTTGATGGCCCGCAGCTCTTTTTCGGCGTCTTCCTGGGTCTCGATCCCGCCCCAGTTGCGCCAGCTCGTCTGCGGCCTTCGCTGCGGGGTGTCGTACATGAGGATCGGCTTGACCACCAGCGGCTTGCGGATGGGTCCGGCCGGGCCTTCCGCCTCCGCCATCGCCACCGAAGACCAGGTCAGGCCCGTCAGCGCCGCGCCGAAGACCGTCGCGCCGCCGACGCCCTGGAGAAAGCTGCGACGGCTGATGCCGTCATGGTCGTGACCGTGCCCGCCGCATGGGCAACAGGTCATTCGCATCGCGTGTCTGTCTGTGTCTTGGCTTGCCATCGGTGATCCCCTTTCACATTGCTTCGCCGATTGCCCATAGTGGTCTTGCGCGTGCACCGTATTTTGTCGATAACGGACGGTGAAACGACACCTGCCAACCCAGCCATCCGTGGCCATGAGGGCAATATACCGCAACCGTTTGTGAACCACAAGGCTCCAAATCTGACGCCAAGCCTGATTCTCCGGCTCGCGATGGCGTCTCGCCCTCCGCCCTGTGTCTGTGAAAATATCCTGGCAGCCGTGTGGCAGCGGCAAGCGCAGGCTTGCCGATGGTGATACGCATGCCGGCGAAGCCATCGGCAAACTCCGCCCTGCTCCGTTTGCCGCTGCCACACATGGCGCTCCGTGGTGGAAAACGGGCCTTGCCGCGAAATTCGCACAGACACTCCGCGCGCGCGGCTCTCGTGTCGGCTTGACGGCGGGGGACGCCGGGCATAGAATGCGGACCTTGATTGGGTCCCGGGCGCCAGCAGGGGCGAGACATACCTCGCCCCTACCGCCGGGCTGGAGTCGTATCCCCGAGGGGGTCCGCAGAAAGACGAAAGGAACCATGATTCGCATCAACGAGAACTTCCTGAAGCTCCGCGCCGGGTATCTGTTTCCCGAGATCGGCCGACGCGTTCGCACATTCAAGGAGCAGAATCCCAGGGCCAAGGTCATCAGCATGGGCATCGGCGACGTGACGCAGCCGCTGGCTCCGGCGGTGATCGAGGCGATGCATCGGGCGGTCGACGAGATGGGCCGGGCCGAGACGTTCAAAGGCTACGACGACGCCGGCGTCGGCTACGAGTTCCTCCGCAAACCCATCGTCGAGAATGACTACAAGGCGCGCGGCGCCGACATCGGCATCGACGAGGTCTTCATCAGCGACGGCGCCAAGCCCGACACGGGCAACATGCAGGAAATCTTCGGCACAGACAACGTGGTGGCGGTCACCGACCCGGTCTACCCGGTCTACGTCGACACAAATGTGATGGCAGGGCGGACCGGCCAGGCCAACCAGATCGGCCAGTACGAAGGCGTGGTCTACATGCCCGCCACCGCCGAGAACGGGTTCGTCCCGGAGCCGCCGGACCGGCCGGTCGATATGATCTACCTGTGCTTTCCGAACAATCCAACGGGCTCGGTCGCGACGAAGGACCAACTGGCTCGCTGGGTTGCCTACGCACGCAAGAACAAGGCGCTGATCCTGTTCGACGCCGCCTACGAGGCGTTTGTCTCCGAGCCGGATGTCCCCCATTCGATCTATGAGATCGAAGGGGCCAGGGACGTGGCGATCGAGTTTCGTAGCTTCTCGAAGACCGCCGGCTTCACGGGGGTGCGCTGCGCCTACAGCGTCGTGCCCCGGACGTTGAAAGCCTGGCGCAAGGACGGCCAGGCGGTCGAGGTCGCCCCGGTCTGGAAGCGCCGGCACTGCACCAAGTTCAACGGCGTCTCCTACATCAGCCAGGCGGGCGCCGCGGCCGTCTACACGCCGCAGGGCAAAAAGCAGATCGCGCAGACGATCGGCATCTACATGACCAACGCGAGGTTGATCCGCGAGAGGCTCACGGAACTCGGCTATCAGGTCTACGGCGGCGTCAACGCCCCGTATATCTGGCTCAAGACGCCCGATGGGCTCGGCTCGTGGGAGTTCTTCGACCGGCTGCTGAACGAGGCGCATGTCGTCGGCACTCCCGGCGTCGGGTTCGGACCGGCCGGCGAGGGGTACTTCCGGCTGACCGCGTTCGGCACGCTGGCGAATGTTCGAGAGGCCTTGGACCGATTCGCCTCGTTGTGACAGGATCGTGCAGCATTGGCCGACGGCCATTCGAGGGTAACGGAGGACCAAAATGAATCTGGCCAGAAACGCAATCGTGATTCTTCTCGGCGTCGTGCTGTGGGCGCAGGTTCCGGCTGTGGCAGCGCAAGTAGAGCCGACCATCGATCTGCCGGCGTCGTGGCTTGCCGATTGGCGAGACCTGCCCGTGCAGTTTCGCCCGCTCCAGATCGTGCACGGGGTGCCCGCACAACAGGCAACGCTCGAAGCGATGATGGCCCTGAAGGACCTCGGGCTCGGCGGCATCGTCTGCAACGTAGCATTCGCGGACTACCTGCGATCGGAGGAGAACTGGGAGGTTCTGGTGCGCGCGGTCGAGTCGTGCAGCCAGGCGGGCCTGCGCGTCTGGATCTATGACGAAGACGGCTACCCCAGCGGCGCGGCCGGCGGGCTCGTGCTCGAAGAGAGTGCGGATTTCGAGGCGCTGGCGATGGCCTATGACCCATGTCGGGCCGATCCGTTCGTCCTTCGTCCGGCCTACGAGCACACGCACGCCTCGAACAACTACTACGCCGCTCGACGCTATCCGAACCTGATCGACCAGGCAGCGGTCGAGTGTTTCGTCCGGACGACGCACGATGCCTATTACGAACGCTTGAAGCCCTTTTTCGGCACGACAATCGAGGCGCTATTCACCGACGAGCCCTCGCTGATGGCAGTGAACATCGGCCCTCTGCCCGATGAGGTGCGCCTGAAGGTCCGCGTCATGGATCCGCTGGACCCCGACGTTCAGCCGCTGCCTTCGGTGCCGTGGGTGGCCGACCTGCCTGATCTCTACCGGCGCTGCTATGGGCAGGACCTGCTGGCGGCGCGCCGCAGCCTCTTCGAAGGGGACAGCGAACAGGACCGGCGAATCCGCCAGCAGTACTGGGCGCTGGTGGCCGATCTGCTGGCCGGACGCTACTACGGGCGCATCCAGCAGTGGGCCCAGGCCCACCGCGTCGCTTCATCGGGCCACATTCTCTGGGAAGAGACCCTCGAGCACCACCCAGCCCTCGAAGGCAATTCGCTCAAGGTGCTTGGGCGGATGGACATTCCGGGGCTGGATTTGCTGACGTCGAGCCCGGAGGCGGTGATCTATACGGGCTGGATGACCGCCGTGCTGCCGGCCTCGGCGGCCCTGCTCAATGGCGGCCGGCGGGTGATGACGGAGGTGAGCGATTTCTCAGAGACCATGGCCGGGAAAGGCCCGGCCTCGCTGGCCGAGATGTGCGCGACCGCCGCCTGGCAGGCAGCCTTCGGTGTCACGGAGTTCACGTTGTACTACAACCGCCAGCAGCGCAGTGGCGAGGAGTATCGTGCGTATGGCGATTTCGTCGGCCGGCTCAACGCGCTGCTCCGCGAGGCCCGGCCGGCGCCGCGCGTGCTGCTGTACTATCCGATCGCGGACGTGTGGGCCGAATACAAGCCGGTGGCCGAGAAGCTCACGAAGCAGTCGCAGTCGGCGCTGATGCGCCGCATCATCGATTCCTTCATGAACCTCGGGCAGCGGATGACGCGCAGCCAGATCTCCTTTGCTCTGGCCGATCACGAGGTGCTGGCCGGCGCCCGCGTGCAGGGCAGGCGGATCTGCGTGGGCCGGCAGTGTTTCGATGCGCTGCTGCTTCCGGCGGATGTCGAGCTTCCCGCACCGGCCAGGGCGAACGTCCGGCGGTTCGAGCGCGCCGGAGGCCGCGTCGTGCGTGACGTCCCCGGCGAGACGATCAGCCTCGATTCTCTGGCGGCCCTCTACGACAGCGGCCTGCCGAGCGATTCGCAAGAGCGGATTGTGGTGGGGCGGTTTGCCAGGGACGGGCGCGATCTCGTGCTGGTCGTGAACGTGGGGACAGCGCCGTGCGACTGTGAAATCTCCGCCTCGCAGGCGGGGGGATGGATTGTCGCCGACCCGGCCACCGGTACAATGGAGCCTGCCTCCGCCGAACGGCCCAGATGGATCTCGTTGTCGTTGCCGCCTCGGGCAACGCGCATCCTGATCGGCCCGGCCGACGAATGAAACGACGCGATGCCCTCTGCTCATGCTGGAGGACGTCGGATCAAGGAACTCCATGGAATGGTTTTCCTTTGTGAGAGGTGAAACCCATGGCCGAGCCGACGGCAGCGTACATCGGATTGGGCAGCAACCTGGGAGATCGGCAGCGCGCCATCAAGGAAGCCCTGGCCGCCCTGGACCGCCATCCGGAGATTGAGGTCACGCGCATCAGTGACATCAAAGAGACCGCGCCGCTCGGGCGGGCGTCTCAGCCGTACTATCTCAACGGCGTCGCAGAGATTCGTACGACGCTAAGCCCCGAGAGCCTGCTGAGCGTCCTGATGACCACGGAGGACGTATTGGGCCGGACGCGTCGCGGCGGATGGGGGCCGAGGACAATCGATCTCGATCTGCTGCTCTTCGGGCAACGGGTCATCCGCCTTCCTCATCTGATCGTGCCTCACCCACAGATGCACCTGCGCTCGTTTGTCCTTGACGGGCTCTGCCAGTTGAAGGGCGACCTGGTTCATCCGCTGTTCAACGAATCGGTGCGCGAATTGGCCCGCCGGCTGGGCGGGGGCAACTTTGTGCTCGATCCGGCCGGACCGCAACTCGTCAGCATCGGAGGTCCCATCGGGGTTGGCAAGACCACGCTGATGAAACGCCTCGCGACGACTCTCGATGCCGAAACGCTGCGCGAGCCTTACGATACGAACCCGTTTCTTCCCCAGGTCTATGCCGGCCGCAAAGAACTGGCCCTCGACAGCCAGTTGTACTTCCTGCTCCACCGCGCCGACCAGCTCCGTGCGGAGGCGCTGTCGCCCGAGCGCGTCTCGCTGACCGACTACGTGTTTCAGAAGGAACTGATCTACGCGCGGCGTCTGCTGGACGCCGAGCAGTTGAAACTGTACGAGCGCGTGCATGAGGTCTTCGCGGCAACCGTGAAGGACCCGGTGCTGGTGATCTACCTGGAAGATTCGCCCGAGCGCTGTCTCGAACGGATTCGCCGTCGCAACCGGCCTTACGAGCAGCAGATCACGGTGGAGTTTCTGGACGCGCTGCGCGGCGACTACGAACGGCTCTTCGAAGGTTGGCGGACCTGTCCGCTGATCCGGCTGCCCGCCTCCGAGATCGGCATCAGCGACGAGGGGGCGCTGGAGCACGTGGCGCTCCAGGTCAAGGCCTATGTCACCGAACGCGAGCGGGTGGCGGTCGGTTGAGATCGTGTTGAAGGGTGCCAGGAGAATGCGAGTTACCGGGAAGATCGCGGAAATCAGACAGTGGACCGCCGAGGCCCGCGCGGCGGGAAAGGGCATCGGTCTGGTGCCCACGATGGGCGCGTTGCACGTCGGACACGCTTCGCTGATCGACGAGGCCCGACGGCGATGCGGTTTCGTGGTGGTGAGCCTGTTCGTCAATCCGACACAGTTCGGGCCGGGAGAGGATTTCGACAACTATCCCAGGCCGTTCGAGCGGGACCTTGCGCTGTGCGAGCAGCATGGTGTGGACGTCGTGTTCGCGCCGTCGGCGGCCGAGATGTACCCTCGCGAGAATCTGTCGTGGGTCACCGTGTCAGGCATCACGGAGCATCTGTGCGGCCGATCCCGTCCGAACCATTTCCGTGGCGTGACGACGGTCTGCACTAAGCTGTTCAACATCGTCGGTTGCGACGTCGCCTTCTTCGGACAGAAGGACGCCCAGCAGTGCGTCGTGATCCGCCGGATGGTGGCAGACCTGAACATGCCGCTGGAGATCCTGGTGTGCCCGACGGTCCGCGAGGCGGATGGCCTGGCGGTCAGCAGTCGGAATCAGTACCTCAGCGCGCAGCAGCGCAAAGACGCGCCGATCATCTACGAGGCCCTGAAGAAGGGCCGGGAGATGATCGAAGCCGGCGAAACCGACCCCGCCCGGGTTCGTGAGCGAATTGAGGCCGTGATGCGGCGGGCGCCCGCCTTGCAGATTGAATACATCAGCCTCGTCGACCCGGAAACGCTCGAAGACGTCAAACGCATCGGCAGGGCGGTCCTGATCGCCGTCGCCGCCCGCCTGGGGCCAGCCCGCCTGATCGACAATATCGTGGTGGACAGCGGCCGTTAATGAGCTATAATCGGCGTTTTATCCGCATGGAACTCAGACACGGAAAAGAACGCTGATGCTACTGAAGGTGCTCAAGGGCAAATTGCACCGGGCGCGGATTACGGAGACCCGGCTGCACTATCCTGGCAGTATCGAGATCGACTCGGCCCTAATGGAGGCGTCGGGGATCCTGCCGTATGAATCGGTTCTGGTGGCCAACCTCAACAACGGCAGCCGGCTGGAGACCTACGCCGTGCCGGGCGAGGCCGGCTCGGGAGCCGTCGTGGTTCTTGGGGCCGCCGCCCAACTGGCCACGCCGGGCGACATCGTGATCATCATGGCTTTCGGTCTCTGCACGCCGGACGAGGCCGCCGCGATCAAGCCCAAGGTCGTGGTGCTCGACGAGAAGAACAGGATCGTGAAACCGTAGCGGCGGACCGTTGCCGCGACAGCGAAAAGGACTTCGGTTCCCATGATGGCAAGAGAACGACTTCCAGTGGCATCTGCCCGTGGCGCGGATGACTGTTGTCAAGGTGAGACGCCGCTGAATGCATCCTGAACTGATCGAAATCCCCTTTGTTCACCTGACCGTTAAGAGCTACGGTCTGATGATGGTCGTCGGGTTCCTTGCGGCCGTCACACTGATTCGCTACCTCAGCCGCAGCTTCACGAAGGACCCTCAGCACATCACCAACGCCGCGCTCTACTCGCTCATTGCCGGCGTGATCGGCGCGCGGCTGTTCTTCGTGATCCACTACCCCGACAGTTTTCGCGACGACCCGCTGAGCGTTTTCGCGATCTGGAAGGGCGGCCTCGAATTGCTGGGCGGCGTCCTGCTGGCCATTGCGGTGATCTTCCTCTACATCCGCTATCACAAGCTGCCCCTGCGGCACTATCTCGATGCGCTGGCGGTCGGACTGATGCTGGCGCTGGTCTTCGGGCGGATCGGCTGCTTCCTGAACGGCTGCTGCTACGGCAAGCCGACGGACCTGCCGTGGGGCGTGCGTTTCCCGTACGGCTCGTTCGCCTATCGCAGCCAGGTTCAGCCTGACCTGGAGCGGGGCCGGCTCGAGCCGCACCTGGATCTGCCGCCCGAGTTCTTCGGCTACTACGATGGGGATGGCAACTACGATCCCGGCCTCAGACCCAAGGCGCAGCTCACGCCCGAGCAGCGCAAGCAGGTGACGCACGGGCCGTACCGCTGTCTGGCGGTGCACCCGACGCAGTTGTATACCTCCGCTTCGGCTGCAGTGCTCTGTCTGATTCTGTATCTCTTCTGGAGACGGTCGCGGAAAGCCGAACGAGCGGGTACATACGCCTTTGCGACCAGGCCGGGCTCGGTCTTCGGCCTGATGTTTGTCGTCTATGGCGTCATGCGGTTCCTCATGGAGATGCTGCGCGACGACAACCCCTTCGAGATCGACCACCTGACGATCGCCCAGCTTCTCGGCATCGGCCTGGTCATCCTCGGCGCCGCCCTGATCGTCCTCTTCGCCCTCGTCAAACCCGAAACCCTTGCCCCCGACAACCCCAAACCCGCCAAACGCTCGAAGTAGGATGTGCGGAGACGTTCTGGCAGGCGTGTGGCCTCGGCAAGCGGAGCTTGCCGATGGGGAAACGCATGCAGTCGAAACCTTGGGCGAACTCGGCTGTGTTCGGCTTGCCACTTCTACACCCGGCCGTCTGTGCCTGAAACAGGGCTGGCCATGGAATCTGCACGCGCACGGACGAGATTGTTGGGGCGATTTCATTTGAACATTCGGCGGGATTACCGATAATATAGATGGGGGGGTGCCCAGGGTACTCTTCACAGGTTTGCGGATTAGAAGACGTTTTATGGGTCTTTACGACAGGGACTACACGCAGGCCGGCGAACGGCAGCAGTATCACGGTTCGCCTCAGATGCGGCTGAATCTGCCGCGTCTGACGCCCGTGGTCAAGTGGCTGCTCATCGCCAACCTCTCGATCTTCGTGATCGGGGTGCTGGCGGACCCGGTCGGCGATTTCCTGGAGGATTGGTTCGCGGTTGACGGCGGCTCGTGGTCCACGGCGCTGCAACCTTGGCGGATCGTCACCTACCAGTTCCTGCACAACCGGGACGCGGTCTGGCACATCTTCTTCAACATGCTGGCGCTGTTCTTCCTGGGCCCGCCTCTGGAACGGCACTGGGGCAGTCGCCGGTTCTTGCCGTTCTACCTGATCTGCGGCGCGGCCGGTGCGTTGTTCTACCTGTTCCTGACCGCGGTTGGGTTTCTGACGGCGATCCCGATGATCGGCGCTTCCGGCTCGATTCTTGGGCTTCTGGCGGCTTGTGCAATTCTGTTTCCGCACATCGTCCTGTTCGTAATCGTGTTCCCGCTTCCGATTCGCGTTGCGGCGGCGGTCTTTGTCTTCATGTATTTCCTGCTGATCGTCACGCGGAGCAACAACGCCGGCGGGGAGGCCGCGCATCTGGCGGGTATGGCGGCCGGTGCAGGGTACGTTCTGCTGCTGCCCAGGGTCGGGCGGTGGCGTCTGAAGATGCGGGCCGGATCGTGGGAGAAGAACCTGGAGCAGCAGCGCAAGCTCCAGATCGAGGTCGATCGCATCCTCGCCAAGGTCCACCGCGAAGGGCTGCATAGCCTGACCGGCAAGGAGAAGAAGACGCTTAAGCAGGCCACGCAGATGGAACTGCGCCGCCAGAAGGCATGAAAACCGGCGGCATCTATCGGCTGACCTTGTCGCCAACGTCGCAGGTCAATCCCACTTGAATCCGCGTTTGTTCAGCCCCTCGGTAAGGGCCTCCACCCGTTTGCGGACGTTTTCCCGCTTGACCTCGGTCTTTTGCCACTGGACGATCTCGTCCTTGCTCTCTTTGATCTGACGCTGCATCTCCTCGATCTTCCTCTGGAGCTGCTCGTAGGCGATCTCCTTGCGGCGAACGATCAGATCGTAACGCCGGGCGACGATGTCCTGCAATTCGGCCCCCAAGGCCTGTTTCCTGGCGTCGGACCGTTCACGATGCATCTGGCGGAGGATATCGTCGCGTCGTTTCCGCAGGTCGTAGTCCTCTTTCAAAACCGCTCCGAGTTCGGGGTTGACGCTATAGGCCTCGAAGATCCGCCCATACTGCTCCAGCAGGTGCTCGAAGCTCTTGACGTAGAGTTGGGGGTCTTTTTCCTTGACCTTGGCCAGTTGGGCTTCGTCCTGGGGGTAGTTGGCCTTGAGCCACTCGAGGAACTCGGTGTTCCTCCTCTGTCGGCGCGCCTCGAAGCGTTCCCGGCTGATCTCCTCGATCTCCGTACGACCATGCCGGCCCAGTTCCGTTTTGAACTGTTCGGGGTCCTTCTTTCGTAGTTCCGCCAGCTCTTTGGCCTTGGCGGGATCGCGCTGTTCGATGCCCTTCATGATGCGATCGATGATTTCATCCGAGAGCCATCGGTACCACCAGGGATACAGCGGTGAGCTGGATTCCTCGTCCCAAATGTCCGCGGCTCTGTCCGGCGACTGGGCCTGAGCGTTTGCGATTGTGGCGGTCCAGAGGCCTCCCGTCAGCAGGAGCACGGCCACGAGAAGGGCGGTCTGACATCGCTGCATGGCGTCTATTCCTTCCAAAACTGGGTGTCGATGCGGATCAATTCGAGTTCGACCTCGTCGAGCGAACCGGCCGCGACCAGCTCGCCGTCACCTGCCTCCAGGGCCTGCATCTGCGTCTCGATGTGCCGCAGCTCGGACCGGAAGTACGCCAGTTCCGCATCGTCGGAGACGAGATCGTCGCTGTCCCATATCGCGGCGGGAATCAGCGAAGCGTAGCTGACGCGGGGCTGTTCAGGGGCAGAGCGTCCGAAGAAACCGATCAGCGCCATGGCGATCACCGCGGCGGCGGCTCCGACGTTGCGGTACAGCGGATGGGTGTGTCTGCGCGGCATGCCCAGCCGGACCGAGATCCGCCGTTTGATGGTTGCCAGCGTCTCCGGCGCAGCCTGCGGCGCCGGATGCATGTCGAACAGGCTGTCGCCCGCGCGGATATCCCGTTCGGTCGAGCCGGCCTCGGACGAGTCCGTGAATCTCGTCAGCAGCTCTCTCAGCTCATCGTAGTTGCGATCTCTCATCGTTCAACCCTCCATGAGCTCGCGCAGCTTCTTGAGCCCCCGGTGCAATTTCGAAAGGGCCGTTCCAAGCGGTTCGGACCGCATCTCGGCGATCTCCTTGAAGCTCAATTCGGAATAATAGCGTAACACGATCAAATCCCGCGTATCGGCGTCCAGCCGGCTCAACTGGGTCTGGAGCCTGTCAGCCTTGTCCGGCGTCAGGTCCGATTGGGCCGCCTCGATGGGACGCAGCTCCAGTTCCGCCCGCCGCCCCTCGACGAGTTTCTTCTGCCGTTTTCGGCCCCTCAGGTGATCGTGGAAGATGTTCGAGGCAATCCGAAACAGCCAGCTCTCGAACGATCCGCCTTTATAGGACGCAATCTTCTCGACCAGCTTCATGAACAGCTCGCTGAGCAGCTCATCGCTGAGATCGCGGTCGCCGGTCAGCCGGTAGAAGTAGCCATAGCAGCGTGGGCCGTAGAGATCGACCACCTGAGCGAAACACTCAGCATCCCCCGACTTACAGCCGTCTATGATCTGGGTTAGCTCGGCGCCTGTACCCATCCGTTCTGTTCACAGCCTATGAGAAGACGAGATCGCCAAAGGGTTTATTGCAGGAAATCGCCCCAACGCACGCGGCCCGCCGGGTACACCCGTCAGGCCGGAAAACCGAACCGACTGTCCAGCGTCCGGTCGGACGATCCGGCCTCGAAGCAGGACCCGACCTGTCGGGGCGGTGGCCTTCGCTTCGCAGCCCACGATCAGACCGGCCAGGTATCGTCCCGATCCTCCGGCGCGCTGTCCGGATCCTCCGGATCGACACGCCAGCTTTCGGATTCCTCCATCTCGTTGATCTCCCGCTGGACGTATTTGAAGATCTTGTCCTGGAGCGGGGCGAGTCTGCCGTACGACTTGAGCATGCTCTGGTAGCTGGCCACGAGCATGTCCAGGCGGATCAGTTGCCATTTCGCCAGGCACTCGGGTTCCTTGATGTTCGAGAACGGATCGCACTTGAAGACCCTGTGCCCGTCCGGCCCGATCTCGCAGAACTCACATTGGTTGCACTGAATCATGTCCATACCTCGTTTCCGAGTGGCACGAGCGACAAACCGTGCGGCGCCCGAGGCGCCGCGTCCCAGGTCCCTCGTCGCACACCGTGCCACCGTGACGCTGCGGGATTGCGGTTTTTGCCCGTTTTTCTCTCTTTACACCAAGGCATTTGTCGGGTAGTATCCCATTATACGGGCTCAGAAGCATTGATAGTAGAGATTCTACGTTTTCTTAGAGGAATGCATGGCCAAAGCACGACGCAGAAGGAAAATCGGCAGCAAGAAGAGACGTACGCGCTGGAAGATCAGACATAAGATCAGCTGAGAGTCTTCTCATTTCGCAGTTATTCACCCTGTAGGGAGTTCTCGCGCCGGGGCGGGGATTGTACGCCGTGGGTGCGACGGGATCGATGAAGCACTTCCGTGTAGTCTTCGAACCGGACGGCAAAGAGATATCCATTCACCAGGGAGCCACCCTTGTCGAGGCCGCCGGCCAGGCGGGGATCGTGCTGAACACATCGTGCGGGGGCCGGGGCACCTGCGGAAAATGCGTTGTCCGCCTGGGCCCGTCCGGCCGGGAGGTGCTCGCCTGCCAGCACACCGTCCAGGGCAACGTGACTGTCACCGTGCCGGCTTCGTCGCGTTTCTACACCCACAAGATTCTCGAACATGGTCTCGATCGCACCGCAGGGCTCCAGCGGACGACCGTTGAGAAATACCGGTCGCTGGCCGGCCCGACCGACATCTATGGTCTGGCTGTCGATATCGGCACCACCACGGTCGTTGCCAAGCTCATTGACCTGGCCAACGGCGAATGTGTCGCGACGCGAGCCATGCTCAACCCGCAGACGCGGTTTGGCGACGATGTCGTCAGCCGGATCAGCTATGCTGAATCGCAGGCGGGTCTGGAGCGGTTGCACGCGATCATTGTCGACGGCATCAATGAGCTGATTCGCGGGCTCTGCGAAGCGGTCCGAATCGACCCCAATGCCATCTATGAAGCCTCCGTGGTGGGCAACACCACGATGAACCACATCTTCCTCGGGTTTCCCGTCGCGCAATTGGGCCAGGCCCCGTATCAGGCTCATTCCACCAATGCTCACGACGTTTCCCCCGGCAGCCTGGGGCTGACCATGAATCCGGCGGGAAACGTCCATACGGCCGAGAATATCGCTGGTTTCGTGGGCGCAGATACGACGGCGGTGGCCTTGGCGGTCGACATAGGCTCCGCGACGCAGATGACCCTCGTCGTGGACATCGGCACCAACGGCGAACTGGTCCTCGGAATGGGTGAGCGGCTGTATGCGGCCAGTTGCGCCGCCGGCCCGGCCCTCGAAGGGGCCCGCATCCGCTGCGGCAGCAGGGCCGTCGACGGGGCCATCGAGGCGGTTATCATCGACAATGATGACATCACGATCGATGTCATAGGGGGTGGCAAGCCACTGTCGATCTGTGGCAGCGGGTTGATCGATGCGGTGGCCGTCCTTCTTGAATTGGGCGTGGTGGAGACCAGCGGACGCTTCGCCGACATCGAAGAGACCCGCTCGAAGTGTTCGGCAGCCGTGGCTTCAAGGCGGATCGAGGTCGAGGGCCAGCCGGCCTTCTGTCTGGCCAAGGATCTCGAGACCTTCGAACCGGCCGTTGTCCTGACGCAGAGGGACATACGCGAATTCCAACTTGCCAAGGGAGCGATTCAGGCGGGCATCCGGCTTCTGCTGGCGAAGATGGGCATCGACGCCGGGGGCCTTGAACGGGTGCTGCTGGCAGGGGCGTTCGGCAACTACATCCGTCCGGCCAGCGCCGTTCGCGTGGGGCTGCTGCCGAACGTTCCGCTGGAACGTATTCACTTCGTGGGCAACGCCGCCGCTTCCGGGGCACAGATGCTCCTGCTCAGCGACGAGTGCAGGGCGACGGCGGCGGCGCTGACGCGTGAGATCCAGTACGTGGAGATCGCCAACGAGAAGGCGTTCAACGAGGTCTTCGCCGAGTCCATGCTCTTGTGCCCGTGAGGACCCGACCCGTCCCTACGCGGCCTGCGTGCAGGCGAGCAGGTAGGCCAAATACGCGACATAGACGGCCAGCAGCAGCACGCCGCCGACACGTCCGATCACGCGCCGGCCCAGAACGGCCGCGGCGGCGAATGCGATGCTGACGCCGATCATGATCCAGAAATCGATCCCTCCGGCGAACCGGCGGCCGACGGCAAACGGCCGGAACAGAGCGGCCGCACCGCTGACCAGCAGGGTGTTGAAGATGTTCGAGCCGACCAGATTGCCCACCGAAATGTCATGGTGATTTTTGAGGGCGGCCAGGATGCACGTCACCATCTCCGGAAGGGATGTGCCGACCGCCATGATCGTCGAGCCGATCACCGCGTCGCTCAGGCCGGCCCTTGTGCCGATCGTCACCGCGCCGTCGACCGCCAGTCGGGCCCCGACGGACAGGCCGATCAGTCCGATGGCGACCAGAGCGATATGTTTTGCCGTGCGGGACTGGACCGGGACGACGGGGACTGCGGCGTCCCTGATGGGCGATGCACCGGTCTTGGCGACGCGCACGGTGTAGGCCAGCAGACTCGCGAAGACGATGAACAGCAACAGACCCTCGGGCCGCGACAGACTCAAGTCCCGCAGGATCGGCCACAGCAGCAGGGCTGCGATCAGCATGGTGGGGATCTCACGGCGAAGCGTCTGGGCCTGGATACGCAACGGATTGATCATCGCTACGAGCCCGCCGATCAGGGCCAGGTTGGCGATATTGGAGCCGTAGACGTTCCCAATGGCGATGTCGCCTCTGCCGCCCAGAGCCGAAGCGATGCTGGCGGCCACCTCGGGGGCCGACGTGCCCATGGCAACCACGGTCAGTCCCACGGCAAGCTGGCTGATTCCGAGACGCTGCGCGATCCCAACGGCGCCGTTGACGAGAAGATCGGCCCCCTTCCAGAGCAGAAGCAGGCCAGCCGCCAGGAGCACTATCGCCCATGCCATCGTGAGCCTCTCATGAGATGCGATCTGCGTCGCGACCATCCGGCCGGGGAGCCTGTAGCCGCACCAAGTCAGACGATGCGACCACACCGCAGATCGGGAGGGCAGGATTCGTCAATACGGCCGAGACTCAGACCTTCCCGACCACCAGGCAGGCATTGTGTCCGCCGAAGCCGAACGAATTGCTGATGGCGATATCGACCTTGGCTTCCCGGGCCGTCCACGGCACGTAATCCATCTTCAGGTCGCAGCGTTCGTCCGGATTGTCCAGGTTGATGGTCGGTGGTATGACCGAACGGTTGATCGCCTTGATGGCGGCGATCAACTCGACCGCAGCGGTCGCGCCCAGCATGTGTCCCAGGCAGCTCTTGGTCGAACTGACGGGGACTTTGTAGGCATACTGGCCAAAGACGCTCTTGATGGCCGTGCTCTCGGCGATGTCGTTCAATTCGGTGCTCGTCCCGTGGGCGTTGATGTAACCGACGTCCTGCGGATTGACCTTCGCGTCCGCCAGCGCCACTCTCATGGCCATCGCCGCGCCTTCCCCATTGGGCAGGGGCGCGGTGATGTGATACCCATCGTCCGTCGCGCCGTACCCAAGCAGCTCGGCGTAGATCGTGGCGCCGCGTTTGCGGGCGCGCTCGAATTCCTCCAGGACCAGAATTCCAGCGCCTTCGGTCAATACGAAACCGTCGCGGTCACGGTCGAATGGGCGCGATGCGATGGGGGGATTATCGTTGCGCAGGCTCAGGGAGCGGGCGGCGCAGAACGAGCCAAGGCCGATCGGGGTCAGCGCCGCTTCGGAGCCGCCTGTGATGACGACGTCGCTGCGGTTGCTCGCGATGTTGCAGAATGCCTCCCCGATGGTGTGGTTGCCCGATGCACACGCGCTGGAGACGGCGAAGCACGGCCCCCTGGCACCAAACTGAATGGCGATGTTGCCGCTGGCGGCGTTGGACATCAGCCGGGGTACGCAAAACGGCGAGACTTTGCCCGGGCCCTTCTCGATCAGCCGAACGTGCTGTTCTTCGATTTCCTTGATGCCGCCGATTCCGGTTCCGACGATCACGCCCACGCGGTACGGGTCTTCCTTGGCGAAATCCAGCCCGCTGTCCTTGACCGCGTTGATCGCGCCGGCAATGGCGAACTGCGTGAAGCGGTCCATCCGCTTCGCTTCGCGCTTGTCGACGTACTGGCTCACGTCAAAGTGTTTGATTTCCCCACCGAAATGGACCGGATACTGGCTGGTGTCAAAGGATTCGATCGTGGAAACGCCGCTCTTGCCTTCGCACAGCGCAGTGAAAAGCTCATCGACGGACTCGGAAAGCGCAGTAACACACCCCAGGCCCGTTATGACAACTCGACGTCTATTCATATCAGGCTTTATGCGTTTTCTTTCTTCTTGGTTTGCGCGATGCTGACGATGTAATCGATGGCGGCGCCGACGGTCTGGATCTTCTCGGCCTCTTCGTCGGGAATGCTCATATCGAACTCGTCTTCGAATTCCATGACCAGTTCCACCGTATCCAGCGAGTCCGCATTGAGATCGTTGATAAAGGACGTCTCCTTGGTGATTTCCGCCTTGTCGACGCCCATTTGCTCGCTAATTATCTCGATCACCTTGTTCTCGATCGCCTGCACATCTACCTCATCGATACTCACTTGTTGATCCTCCCTAATGCACTCGAACTTCGTCAATTCCACCGTCAGTTGCTGTCGCCAAAAAATCACTGCGTACCACCCCCCACCCGGTTCGGATTCGGGCGGTATCTTACCGAGCGAACAGGACTTGTACAAACATTTTTCCGAATTTTTTCACATGGCCATGCCGCCGTCGACGCAGAGGACCTGACCGGTGATATAGCCTGCGTCATCGCTGGTCAGAAACGCGACGGCCTTGGCAATATCGGCCATCGATCCAAGTCGTCGCATGGGAATCAACTGTTTTGCGGCTTCGAGGACGGGTTCAGGCAGCTTGCGTGCCATCTCGGTGTCGATGAAGCCTGGGGCGACGCAGTTGGCAGTGACGTTCTTCTTGGCCAGTTCGCGTGCAGTGGTCTTGGCCAGGCCGATGAGTCCGGCCTTGCTGGTGGAGTAGTTGGCCTGTCCGGCGTTGCCGATGACGCCGGAGACCGAACTGATGTTGACGATCCGCCCGAACTTGTTGCGCAGCATCGACTTGGCGGCTGTCCGCGTCGCCACGAAAGCGGCGCGCAGGTTCACGTTGAGCACCTTGTCGAACTCCTCGTCGGTCATGCGGATCAGCAGGTTGTCGCGGGTGATGCCGGCGTTGTTGACCAGGATGCCGATGCCCCCGTGTTCGGAGGCCAGGGCTTCGAGCACCTCGGTAAACCTGGGCGTGTCGGTGATGTCCACACAGCGCGTGATGACTTCGAAGCCGGCCTTCTTCACGGCCTCCTGAAGATCGGCAAGCTGGTCTTCGATCACGTCGAGACCCGCCACAAGGCGTCCTTGCTGGAGCAATTCGAACACGATGGCGCGGCCGATTCCTCGAGCCGCCCCTGTCACTACGGCAAGTCGTTTTTCAGCCATTACTAAGGCCTCCAATTACTGTGAAAAGCGTCACGATAAAAGCATTGCCTGCCTGGGTCTTCGCAGCGGCTTCAGGCCGGGTCATGCACCTTCGATCAGAGCCTTGATCGAGTCGGCGGTGCTCAGATTGACGACCTTGGCCTTTCGGTCGATTCTCTTCATCAGGCCGGTCAGGACGCGGCTGGGGCCAATCTCATAGAACCGGTCCACGCCTTCGTCGATCAGACGCTGCATACACCTGGCCCACAGGATCGGGCTGGTCAGTTGTTTGGCCAGGCCCTCGACGACGGCTGCCGCGCTGGCGTAGTACTGGGCGTCAGTGTTGGCCAGCGTCTTGACGTTGTCGGGCTCGGCGATGCGGCACACCGAAAGGGCCCGTCGCAGCGTCTCAGCGGCACTGGCCATCATGCTGGTGTGGAACGCCCCGGCCACCTCCAGGCGGATTGCCTTCAGAGCGCCACGTTGGGGGGCCAGCTCGACGGCCCGCTGGCAGGCAGGGACCGTGCCGCTGACGACGATCTGGCCGGGACAGTTGAAGTTCACCGGTTCGAGCAGTTCGCCCTGGCCGGCTTCCCGACACAGCAGACGCACTTTCTCCTCGTCAAGTCCCATGATACTCACCATTGCGCCTTGCGTAGCGTCTGCGGCGGCCTGCATGGCTTCACCCCGCTTGCGCACCAACTGAAGGCCGTCTTCGAAGCTGACCAGGCCCGCTGCATAAAGAGCGGTGTACTCGCCCATGCTCAGACCGGCAGTGATCTGCGGCCTGATGCCGGAGGCGGCGGATTCAGTCCGAATCACTTCGAGCAGCGCCGCCGACATCGTGAAGATCGCCGGCTGCGACATGGTCGTGGTGTTGAGCGCCTCGGCCGGACCTTCGAAACACACTTTGCGAAGGTCGAGGCCCAGAATACGGTTGGCCTCTTCGAACAACGCGGCGGCCACAGGATATGCGGCCGCGACGTCAGCGCCCATGCCGACCACTTGGGCGCCCTGCCCGGGAAACAGAAAAGCGGTAGTCATCGTTCGCATCCTTGAACAGGCTGGTTTTCGATCTTCCGTCGGTCCCGCAGGGGCGGTCAGAATTCGATGACGTTGGCGCCCCAGGTCACCCCGGCGCCGAAGGCCACGAAGATGAAGATATCCCCTTTTTGGATCCGCCCCGTGCGGACGCATTCGTCGAAGGCGATGGGCACCGAAGCCGCCGAGGTGTTGCCGTACCGGGAGATGTTGACGAACACCTTCTCGTCGGGCAGATTCAACCGTTTGGCCGCCGATTCGATGATCCGCGCGTTCATCTGATGGGAGACGACCATTCTGACGTCGTCCACGGTCAGATTGCAGTGGTTCAGGCCGTCGGTGACGGAATCGACGATGCGTCGAACCGCCTGCTGGTAGACCTCGCGTCCCTTGATCTGCATGAAGACCTTGCCGGGATCTGCAAGAGGCTGTGGCGCGGGGTGGCGCGAGCCGTGGGCCTGGCAGTTGAGCGATTCCCAGTATTCCCCGTCGGCGCCGAGCGTGCTGTACATAATGCCGCGGCCGCCGTTGGTCTTTTGTTCGAGCACCACGGCGCCTGCTCCATCGCCGAAGAGGATGCAACTGGACCGGTCCTGCCAGTTGGTGATCTTCGTCAGCGTCTCGGCTCCGATGACCAGCGCCTTGTGGATCCGTCCGTTCTCCATGAACTGCTGGACGATGTGCAGGGCGTAGACGAAGCCGCTACAGGCAGCCGCCAGATCGAACACCCAGGCATTCTTGGCGCCCAGGGCCTCTTGGACGAAGCAGGCGGTGGACGGGAAGGGCATTTCCGGCGTGATGGTGGCGACGATGATCAGGTCGAGTTCCTTGGCGTCGACACCGGCGTACTCCAAGGCCCGTTTGCCCGCCTCCGTGGCCAGGTAGGCCGTCGTTTCATTGTCTGCCGTGATGTGCCTGACCTTGATTCCGGTGCGCGTGGTGATCCACTCGTCCGAGGTATCGACCATCTTGGAGAGATCGTCGTTGGTCAGAAGCTTCGCTGGTGCAAACGAGCCGCACCCGGTAATGACGGCGCGACTCGGGGAGGGGCGATTCTCTGTATCCTTAGGCATCAGACGTCCTTACGCCAGCTTCCGCGAGACACTCTATGATCTTGTCATTGATTCGCTGCGTGTAGCAGTTCTTCGCGGCAGAGACCGCGTTGCGAATCGTCCGGCTCTTGCTCGATCCGTGGCAGATCAGGGCCGTGCCGTTGATGCCCAGCAGCGGGGCACCGCCATACTCATTGTAGTCGTGCTTCTGATAGACGCGCATGATGATCGGTTTGAATTTCAGGGCCAGGCGGGCCTTCTCCTGCATCAGCTCCTGCTTGATGGCACGGAACAGCCCATCGACAGCCCCCTCGGTCAGCTTCAAGATCACGTTGCCGACGAATCCCTCGCAGACGACGACATCGCAGACCCCGCGGAAAATGTCGCGTCCTTCGATGTTGCCGATGAAATCAATGCGCGGATCGGAGCGAAGCAACTCCCGCGTTCGTTTGACGACCTCGTTGCCCTTGGCGTCCTCCTCGCCAATGCTCATCAAACCGACGCGCGGCTTGGTGATTCCGAGGATGCTCCTGGCGTAGATCGTCGACATCAACCCGTACTGGTACAGGTTGATGGGCTTGCACGCGATGTTGGCGCCGACGTCACAGATCGTGACCGGGCCGGCGGGCATCGGAAAGACCACGGCGATCCCCGGGCGGTTCACGCCCGGCAGAGTCCGCATCCGCATCTGGAACGCGGCCACACAGGCCCCCGTGTTGCCGGCGGAAATGACCGCGTCCGCCAGTCCGTGCTTGGCCAGTTTGGCCATCACGGCGATGGAGCTTTTCGGTTTGCTGCGCAGGCTGTCGACCGGCGAGTCGTCCATCCCGATCACGTCCGGCGCGTCTACCACGCTCAGCGGACCTCTCTTGGACCCCACCGCGGTCAGCTTGGACTCGATCACCTGCTGCGGTCCCACCAGGATCAACTCGTCGTCCTTGTCGAGCTTGCCAACCGCTTCTACCGCACCGGCGATGATCTCGTCCGGGGCGTAGTCACCTCCCATGGCGTCTATTGCGATTCGCATCCTTACGCAGTTTCCTCTTTCCCGAGCTTCAAGGTCATGTTCGGATTGACGTATCCACAGTTCTCACAGGCCGCGTGGGGCAGTTTCGCCTGCCCGCACTTGGCGCACTGGGAATAGTTCACGGGCTTGAGTCGGTGGTGGGCCCGCCGGGTACGTGTTCGGCACTTACTGGTCTTTTTGGCTGGCAACATTGCTGGTTACTCCCATTTCTCTGCGAGCCTCCGCAGAGACCTTCTCTGACGTAGATACAAAAAAACCATAAATACCCCGCATTCCAACGCCTGTCAAGGCAATTCATCCACTTGCCCGCAAATCGTGTGTTCGGACCGCCCGGCAGAGGGGAAGCGCCTCCTGTCGTCCACAGGCAGGCTCGGGGTCAGTCGATCGTCCCGGCGACGCCGGGGATGCCGAAGACAGGCGAACTCTCGCGCTTGACGCGGACGGGCAGGGCCTTCTCCCCGACCAGATCGTAGCCCTTGGTACGCATGCATTCCTTGACGAACCTGTTCTCATAGCTGCCCAGGCCGCTGGTGCGTTCGACGTCGGAATACCGCACGGCCTCGGCGTGGCAGGATGCCAGGTCCCGCCGGCATTGCGTGAAGCTGGTGCCTTCCTGATACCAGTACTTGGCACAGCCGCCCAGTAAAGAAGCAGATAGCAACAGCACTCCCGCGACGGCTGACCTCATTTTTCGGCTCCTACAGTTCCCGTGGTTCGTTTCTGCTGGTCCCTTCACCCGTGTTTGAGGCCGACGCACCGGCCCGGCGGCGGATCGGCATCACCACCCCACCGCGGAAGGGGGCGGATTATCCCCGATTCGGCCGGCCCTGTCAATGACGCAAACGCAAATGCCTTGTGCGGGTTCTTAATGCGTGTGAAAAAACCCTGGCAGCCGTGTGGCAGCGGCAAGCGCAGGCTTGCCGATGGTGATACGCATGCCGTCGAAGCCATCGGCAAACTCCGCCTTGCTCTCCCGATGGCCATCGGGACCGCTGCCACACAGGGCGCTCCGTGGTGGAAAACGGGCCTTGCCGCGAAATTCGCACAGACACGTTTTTGCAGGAGGGCGATTTTGTCATTGAAATCGCCGCTTCGTTTGATTATAAAGATTGGTTTGTGAATCGACCGTGCCGGATGGAAATACCTCATCGGGCCGTCGTATTGGTGTTCGCCGAAAGGGAGCTTCTCGGCTATGAGGCGCTATTCAGGACAAAAAGCGCTGTATGAGGCAATCAGCCGGTCCCGGTCGAAGCCCGGGCCCAACGTCGCATCGAAAGGCCCCGGTCTTCTGGAGCGGTTGAAGCCTCACCTGGAGAAGCTTCGAAGGCCCAAGGCCGCCAAGCCGGCTCTGCCGGCAGAGGCGGGCGAGCCTGCTGCCGAGCGTCCGGCGCCGCCGGTCCTGAAGCCGCCGAAGCCGGTGGGTCTGGCGGAACCGCATGCGGCGCCCGGCCCGTCGCAGACCTGGCTGAAACCGAAGGCGATCCAGTTCAACGCCGGACGGATCGAGGTTTCGCTGCCGTATCAGATCGGCATTGCGATCGGGTTGTTCGTGATCCTGATCCTGTTGGCGGTGTTCCGGCTGGGCCAGATCGACCAGAAAGCACGCTACAGACAGGTCGGTCGAACGACGCAGGCGGGTGTAGACAGCCCGACGGCGGGCTCGCCCGGTGCGAATCCAGCGCCTGGCGCCGCCTCGACGGCGCCGCAGCACGATGCTGCGCAAACAGGCGGCGCAACGACGGCAGCCGGTGACAACTGGATCGTCATCGCCCGCTCCGAACTCCGGAAGGACCTGGAGCCCGTGAAGCGTCATTTTGACGAACAGGGGATACAGACCGGCATCGTGGCGTTTGAAAAGCTTCGCGGATATTTTGCCGAGAACGGGCTTGATGGAAGCAGGCTGCCGCAGGGCGACGGCTACTTCCTGGTGACGATGCAGACGTACGACAACCCGGACCGACAGGGTTCAAATGGCTATGAAGCCAAACAGAAGATTATCGAGATCGGGGCCCTCTATAAGGGCAAGGCGCCTCCGGGCTGTGAGTCGTTCGGGCCGCGATATTTTAGTGATGCATACGGATTGAAGATCATTAACAGATAACAGGAGAATATTCGCATGTCCATGGATCCTTCACTCAAGGTGAGAAACGCATTGGTTCGGCACCGCAACGTGCTCTCGCGGGCCGAGCGCGTCCAGAAGCTGCACGACGAAGAACGATGGGCCGAGGGGGACTCGGTGCTGGGGTTGCCCAAGGTGGCCCATCGTAAGAGCGGCGCCGGCAAGAAAGCCAAGGCCGAAGCCGCCCAGGAAAAGGCTGCTGCTGCCGCGGCGGCTCCCGCGGCGCCGGCCTGATCGGGCCGTGGTCCAGGTGTCACGTGCGAGACCCCGATGAGAAGTGGTCGGACGCGCGCGTGACGAGTTTCTCGATTTCAGAAGGGCATGCCGAACACCGGTTCGGCATGTTCTCTTTCCTGCGCACGGCATCGGAACGAGCCGAACCGGGCCGCTGGACGTGACTGTCGGGGACGTCATGGAAAGAAAGCCCGATTCACAGAACACCGCAAGTCCCGCACGTCCGGGACGATCACCCCTGTGGCTGCGTCTGCTCGTTGCGGTTGCCAGCCCCGTCTTTTGCATTCTGCTGCTCGAAGCGATCCTGCGCCTGGTCGGTTACGGCCAGCCGGGCGACTTCTTTCTGCCGTGGAAGGCGGCCGGCCGGAGGCTCCATCTGACCAATGCGCACTACTGCGAGCATTTCGTCGCGAAGGAGTTGTCCAGGGCCCCCGAGGCGGGCGTCCTGGCGGCCAAGGACAAGTCGACCGTTCGCATCTTCGTCCTGGGTGGTTCGGCGGCCTACGGCGACCCCGATGTGGCGTTCGGATTCTGCCGACACCTGGAGGTCCTGCTCAACGCCCATTCGACGCAGACCTCATTCGAGGTGGTCAATGCGGCGGTGACGGCCATGAATTCGCACGTGGCCCGGCGCATCGCGGCCGACTGCGCCGCCCATGAGCCGGATGCCTTCCTGGTGTACATGGGCAACAACGAGGTCGTCGGACCGTACGGTCCGCCCACACTGCCCGAGAGGCTTTACTCCAACCGGGCGTTCATCAACCTCTGCATTACCGCCAAGAAAGATACCCGACTCGGCCAGTTGATGGGCAGAGCCGGTCAAGCCCTGCGCGGCGCCCGCGGGCCCGAGAGAAAATGGCTGGGCATGGAGGCCTTTCTGGACAGCCAGATGGCCTGCGACGATCCCAAGCTGCAATCCTGCTATCGCCACTTCCGGGCCAACCTCCGCGCCATCGCACGGACTGCCCGGCAGCACGGCGCCAAGACGATCCTGTGCACGGTGCCGACCAACATCCGGTCGTGTGCGCCGTTTGGCTCCCAACACCGCGCCGGACTGACCGCCGAGCAGCTTGCGCGGTGGGATCGACACTTTCAGCAGGGCCGGCAGTGCGGGGCTTCGGGCGATTTCGAGGGCGCGCTGGCCGCCTACGAGCAGGCCCGTGCGATAGACGACGGCTATGCGGACTTGGCATTCTGTCAGGCGACGTGCCTTCTGGCTCTCGGCAGGACGGACGAGGCCAAGCGGTTGTTTGTCCGTGCCCGCGATCTCGATACGCTCCGGTTCCGCGCCGACAGCGGGATCGAGGAGGCGATTCGCAAATCGGCCGCGGCGCTGGTGGACCAGGGCGTGAGCCTCTGCGATTTGACAGCGTGTTTTGAAGAGCACAGCCAGGATGGCCTGCTCGGTGACGACCTGATGCTGGACCACGTCCATCCGACGTTCCGGGGCAACTTCCTGGCGGCGATGGCCGCGATGCGTGCGATTCGGGAGGCGCTGCCTGGGGCGAAGCTCCGCGAGCCCGACCGCACGGAGGACGAACTGCTCAAGCTGTGCCGCGACCGCCTGGTCTTCGACCACCGCCAGATGTACGAACTGGCGATGGTGATGTACCGGCGCAAGACGCTTCCGCCCTTCGCCGGGCAGATCACGCACGACCGCGAACTGGAACGGCTGCGGGAAGGATTGTTCGCGCTTCGCAGAATGGTCAAGGCGGAAAGCGCGACGGACGAGCCGTACCTGTGGGCCATTGCGCAGGCTCCGGGGGACACGTATGTGAACGTTCGCTATGGCCAGCTTCTTGTCGAGCAGGGGCGGATCGGCGAGGCGGTCCGCAGATATCAGCGACTTCTCGAAAGCCAGCCCTACAACATGACGATCCGGCTGGCACTGGCAGGGGCCTGCGCACTGGGCGGAATGAGGGACCTGGCTATCGAGGCGCTGACCTCGGACGAGACGCCGTATCGTTACGACCGCAAGCAGGCCCTCTTGATGCTCGGGACGCAGTACGCGCAGAAGGGTCTGATCGCCCAGGCTGCGACGGTGTACGAGGAACTGAGCAGGATCGACCCGGATAATGTCGATGTTCTGGTCAATCTGGCGGCCGCCGCCTCGCATCGGAAGGACTACGCCGCGATGAAGCGACACCTGGACAAGGTCCTGCGGATCGACCCATCGTCGGTGCAGGGCAGGATCAACATGGGCAACTATTACGCCAAGCAGAACGATCCGAACGAGTCGCAGAGGTGGTTTGCCCAAGCGGTAGAGGCAGACCCGCAGAACTACCTGACGCACATTGGATTGGGCATTCAGTCGATCCGGCTGGGCCAGCTCGACAAGGGGATCGAACACGTGACGAAGGCGGTCGTGTTGAAGCCCGATTTCGTCGAGGGGTATCAGATTCTGGCGGCCGCCTGCGTCGAGAAAGGCGACACCGAGCAGGCGAAGAAGTATGCGGCTCTGCGGGATTTGTTCGCCCCGGATTCCGCCCGAGCGCCCGGCGCGGTCCTGTAGACTTATGAATATCCTCGGAATATCAGCTTTCTATCACGACAGTGCGGCGGCTCTGGTGAGCGACGGCGCGATCGTGGCCGCCGCGCAGGAAGAGCGGTTCACGCGAATCAAGCACGATCCGGGCTTCCCGTCGCACGCCGTGGCGTACTGTCTTGAGGCCGCGAGGTTGAAGGCGGAAGACCTGGACTTCGTCGTCTTCTACGAAAAGCCGCTGGTCCACTTCGAGCGGCTCCTGGAGACCTACATCGCCTATGCGCCGCGCGGCTTCCGCCAGTTCCTCATGAGCATTCCGCTGTGGCTCAAGCAGAAGCTGCATCTGCCGCGCGAGCTGGACCGGGCTCTGGGGGGCGAGTATCGCGGCCGGTACGTGTTCACCGAGCACCACGAATCCCACGCCGCCAGCGCGTTCTTCCCCAGTCCCTTTGAAGAAGCGGCTATCCTGACCCTCGACGGCGTCGGCGAGTGGGCCACCGCCAGCGCCGGCGTCGGGCGGGGCAACCGCGTCGAACTCCGCAAGGTCATTCACTTCCCGCATTCGCTCGGCCTGCTGTACTCGGCTTTCACGTACTACACGGGCTTTCGCGTCAACTCGGGGGAGTACAAGCTGATGGGCCTGGCGCCGTACGGCGAGCCCAGATATCGCGACCTGATCCTCAAGGAACTGCTCGACCTCAAGGAGGACGGCTCGTTTCGCCTGAATATGCGATATTTCCCGTACGGATACAAGACCGTGATGGTTGACAGGCGATTCGAGCGGCTCTTCGGCGCGCCGGTGCGCAAGCCTGAAGGCCCGATCACCGAGCACACCATGGACGTGGCCGCCTCGATTCAGTCGGTGACCGAGGAGATCATGCTGCGTATGGCTCGAAATGTCCATCAGGAAACGGGCCTGAAAAACCTCGTGCTGGCGGGCGGCGTCGCGCTGAATTGTGTGGGCAACGGACGGATTTTGCGAGAAGGCCCGTTCGAGAAGATCTGGGTGCAGCCGGCGGCCGGAGACGCCGGCGGGGCATTAGGCGCGGCCCTGTTCGTGTGGCACCAGTTGCTCGATCACGAACGTAAGGTCGACGGCCGCGATGCGCAGGGCGGCTCGCTGCTCGGGCCGGCCTTCGACGACCAGGCCATTGAGACGTTCCTGAAGCGTGTCGGCACGCCGCACCACACCTTCGCGCGAGAGACAGATTTGTACGATTGCGTTGCGGATCTGGTGGCTTCGGAGAACGTGGTGGGCTGGTTCCAGGGTCGGATGGAGTTCGGGCCGCGCGCGCTGGGCAATCGGAGCATCATCGGAGACGCCCGCAGCGAGAAGATGCAATCGGTGATGAATCTGAAGATCAAGTTCCGCGAGTCGTTCCGCCCCTTTGCGCCGTGCGTGCTGATCGAGGACGCACCCGAGTACTTCGGTCTGGAGCCGGGCCAGGAGAGCCCCTACATGCTGATCGTCGCGCCGGTGCGGCCGGACAAGCGGCTCGACGGCGACATCGCCGGAGCCAGGGGCCTCGACCGGCTCAAGGGCCGGCGCAGCGTGATTCCCGCCGTGACGCACGTAGATTACTCCGCACGCGTTCAGACGGTGGACCCGGAGCGTCACGGCCGGCTGCACGAGCTGATGAGCCGGTTCAAGGCTAAAACGGGCTGTCCCGTGATCATCAACACGAGCTTCAACATCCGTGGCGAGCCCATTGTCTGCACGCCGGAACACGCGTATCGTTGCTTTATGGCCACGGACATGGACGTGCTGGTTCTGGGCAGGCATCTTCTGTACAAACAGGAACAACCACAGGTGACAAAGCACGACGTGGAACGGTACAAGTCGCAGTTCAAGCTCGACTGACGGGGCAGGAGATGACGGGAGTGAGAAATGTCGTTGGTTAGCGTCAACTGGAACCCGAGCCGCAAAGACCTTAACGGCTTTCGGCTGGTGTCCGTCATCGCCACGACGGCCATCGCCGTTCTCCTGTATGCGATCAAGGGCCTGGACATCCGTTGGTGTGGCGGCATCGTCGCGTTCGGCGTGTTGGTCTGGCTCAGCGGGCTGGTCTCGCTGACGCTGACCCGCTGCGTTTACGTAGTGCTGATGGCGGTCACGCTGCCCATCGGCTTCGTCGTCAGCTTGATCCTGATGGGCGCGTTCTACTTCGGGCTCATCACGCCTCTCGGGCTGATTTTTCGCCTGCTGGGCCGGGACGTATTGTGTCGGAAGTTCGATCCGAAGGCCCCAACCTACTGGGCGCCGCACGAGCAGACGAAGAACGTGGAACGCTACTTCCAACAGTTTTGACCAGTGAGGTTTGCCACATATGACGGAAAAGGACTCGGCCAGGTTCAAACGACTCGCCCAAGAGCAACGTCCCTCTCTCCTCGCGGAATTCTGGCACTTCCTCAAGCACAACAAGAAGTGGTGGCTGCTGCCGATCGTGCTGGTGTTGCTGCTGCTGGGTCTGATCGTGCTGCTGGCCGGCACGAGCGCCGCGCCGTTCATTTACACGATCTTCTGACGGGCGGTGGGACAGCGGCGGATTGGCTCGGGACCGTCCTGGGGCTACTCTGAGGGCCTGACGCCGATGTATTGGGTGCGGGCGTTGGCGATCAGGTTCAGCATCTGATCAGCCTGCTTGCGGATCGCGGGGTCGGAGCTGATCACGCGCGAGCTCCACTTGGCGTATTCGCGGTTCAACTGGTGTCGGACCTCGTCTTTGCTCATCTCCGTGGTCACGCCGAGGATCATCTCCGCATCCTCGCTCTGGTGCATGCTCACCGGAAGCGTCTTCTCGACCATCGCGCGGAGCCGGGTGCGGTCGATCTTCAGCCACTGCGCCAGGTCTTTGAGCAACCCGATGTCGCTTGCAGTGACCTGGCCCTTGGCACCAGCCACCCTAAGGCACAAGTCCATGATGTCGAGGCGGCCCACCATCGGGGCGATCTCCACGATCTCGTTGCAGATCTCCTCCAGGTTCAGGCGTCCGCCTTTGAGGAAGAAGCCGGCGGTCTTCCGCAGGGCCTGTTCCAGCTCCAGGCGTGCGCCTTCGGAAGCGTCGCCCGAGCCGAAATTGGTCCGGACCCAGCCGTAGATCACGTTGGTCTCGGGTTCTCGCAGGGCGTTGTTGGCCGCGCCCACGCTGAAGGCCAACCCGACCGCCAGGGTCTTGGCTCGCTGGATATTGTCGTCGACGTCCAGATAGCCGATCTCGAGGTTCTCGAATGCGCCGACGCAGGAACCAGCGGCCAACTCCTGGCCGGTCGACTGGGAGATGATGGCAACGCTGAATCGCAGTTCCCGGTGTCCCTGTCGCGGGAGGACAAACCATTCCGGCGAGATCTGCGCCACGGTCATCCAGTCTTCCAGGACGGTGCGTTGCCGGCAGAGCTTTCCGATCTCGGTCTGGTACGTGAAGGAAACCGCCCGGTTGATCGGCCCCTGCTTGGGCCGCACCGGCACGGGCAGCGGCGTTTGACCCTTGTTGTCGGTGACGTCGCTGAGGGTCGTCTTCAAACCCACTTCGTGATTCTCGTCGGGCGCCTCGATCGTACCACAGATGTCCAGAATGAGGACCGTCTGCCAGGTATCGCCCTTCGGCTCTCTGCCGATTCGAGCGCGGCAGTTCAGCATGCCCAAATTGACGGCCCCGTCCGATTTGTCCGAGCGACGCGTCTCGGGGCTCCGTCCAACGCCTGCGGCGGCTTCCTGGGCGCCGTTGCCGGTCGCGGGAAGGGCGGGATGGCCGCCTGCTTGCGGCGCCGGCCGCGACACACGCGGCAAGCGACTGCGGGCCGATTGTGTCAGCCCCTGCAGTTCACCGGGCAGGCGCCTGGCAAGGCCAGAAGCCCGACGTGCCGTTCGTATGCCCCAGCCACCGAATCGCACCAGCAGGCGGCGGGCGAGTCCGAGTCCCGATGCAAATGGGGATGGGCCGCTCGCATCCGATTGCGGACCTCGGCGCCGCGCTCCGATGAAGACACCGGCCGCGACCCCTACGATCATAGCCACAATTGGAAGCACGATCTTGAGCATGGGACACCGTTCTGTCGGTTATTGGACCTTGAGCGACTGCAGCTCCTTGGCACCCTCCGTTGCCTCGCTCTCGGATTTCTCCTCGTCCAGCGAGACGTCCACTTCCAAGACTCGGCCGGAGTCGACGTCCTCGAACTTGCAGTGCATTCGCTGGTTGAGATCGTAGCTGTAGGTCACCTTGATGGGACGCTCGGCCGGCCGGTTCGGCGGCAGCTCAAAGCGGTGAGTGGCGATCGTGTTGACGTAGGCCGGGTCGGCATCCTCACCCTGTGTGACGGTCACTTCGACCTTCTCCTGGCCCTGGGAAACGGTGTAGAACGTTTGCGTGGCCTCGCACGGCAGCGGCGTGTTCTTCTTGAGGATGATCCGATTCTGGATCGTTCGGCGGCCCGTTTCCTTGTCGATCGGCGCGCAGATCGTTCCGTAGCTGTGGTTGCAGACGTCGGTCAGGCAGATATCCTGAAGCCCGGTACGGATACCGGTGTCCACGGCGTCGGGGTTCTGCCGCACGGCGGTCAGGCCGGCGTGAAGCGCCGCGCCCAGCGCGACGCACTCATCGACATTCACCTCGCAGGCCGGCGCGAAACCAAACGTCTGCTCCAGGTGCGCCCGCACCATGGGCACGCGGGTGCTACCACCGACCAGCAGCACGGTCGTCACGTCGGATGGCTTGAGACCGGCCTCTTCGAGCGCCACCTCCACCATCATGTCCGTCCGCGCCACCAGCGGGGCAATCGCTTCTTCAAACATCTCCCGCGTGACCTCGGCGCGCATGCTGCCACTGGGGCCATACAGGATCTTCTTGGCTACGGGACGGCGTGACAGCGTCTTCTTGACGTCTTCGGCCTCGTCTTCGTACTTGGCCCGGTCTTCCTCCGAAGCGATCAGCTCGGTGCCGAACTTGTCGCGATAGAGCTTCTGGAGGATTTCGAGGACCTTCTGGTCGAAGTCAATGCCGCCGAGGGCGTGGTCGCCCTGGGAGCAGACGATGTCCATCTGAAGGCCGTTGACATTCATGATCGTGACGTCGAACGTACCGCCACCGAGGTCGTACACGAGCACCTTGCCGGCGACTTGCCTGGTCGTCGCATAGTACAAGGCCGCCGCGACCGGCTCGTTGACGATGGCGATGACATTGAGACCGATGGCGGTCCCGGCGTCCATCGTCGCCTTGCGGCGCACCTCGTCGAAGTGGGCCGGAACGGAGATCACCGCGTCGCAAATCGGCCCGTGCGAGGCTTCGGAGTCCTGCTTGAGCTTCTTGAGGATCAGCGCCGACAGCTCCACGGGGGTCCAGCCCCTTCCGTCGATGGTCACCTGGTGTTCGGCGTCGCCCATATGACGCTTGATGCACCGCACGGAACGCGCCGGGTTCAGGTGTCTCGAATTGAGGGCTTCGATCCCTACGCGGATGAGTTCGGGGTTCTCTTCGTCGAAGAAGATGGCCGACGGTGTCAGTCGCTCTCCGTCCGCGTTCGGAACGATCTCCGGCTTGCCGATCGCGTTGAGGATCGCCAGTTCCGAGAACGTCGTTCCAAGGTCTATGCCGACGATGTTAGCCATGGTATTCTCCTGCGTTCAACGTTTCGCACAGAGTCTGTCGGACCGCCCAGAGGCGTGCCGCGAGAAGACTCAGCCAAATAGCTTCACCTGTGCCGTCCTGACCACCTTGTAACTGTCTTCGTCCGTGACATATCGATATCCGGGCCGCACCACTTTGGCGATCGTGCCAACCTGGTTGGCGTCCCCCGTTATTTCCTTTTCCTTGATGGCCTCCGCGAACTTCTCGTGTCCGCGGTAGTCGCTGCCGACGTCGGGACGGAACTGCTCGACCCCGCTGGATTCCAGGGCGAACAGCAGTTCATCTCGGACCTCTTCGAGTTGCAGAGTGCCCTCGTCTTCCTCGTCGAGCTTGGCGAGTCGATTTTCCAGGTTATCGATGCAGCGGATCACCTTCAGACAGAAGGTTCGGACAATGCTCCAGTCGTAGCCGTCCTGGAGCTTCTCCACTCGGTCCTGCTGACAGGCGGCGTACTCACGGATGGCCGAGACCTGCTGGGCCAGCTCCTTGAGCGTGTCGCCGAGCGGCTCGCCCTGTCCGCGCGATGCCTGCTGCGCGTTCTGCGCCATCTGTCGGAACTCGGCGATTTGCCGCTGAAGCTCCTCAGCCTGTTCGGTTAGAGGGTTCTCGACTGGGGCAGCCGGCGCCGCGACAATCTGGGTCTCGCCGAGAACGGCCACTCTGGGCCTCGGCGTGAATCGCTGCTTTGGCGGCGCGGCCTCGGTCGCGCTCTCCTCGTCGTTCGACGTCGTCCACTCCATCTGGGCCGACCAGTCCTGCTCTCCGGACGGTTCGTCCGTCATCAGCACGGCGACGCCGTCCTCCTCTGGTCGGGGCGCGACGGTCAGGATCGGGCGGCCCGGAGGTAAGTCCCGGTGCCGTCGGGGCACGAGGAAGCGCTCGCGGGGGTCGTTGTTGTCCGCCGGGTCGGATTCGTACCCATTGCAGGACAGAGCAGGCTCCGGCGAGTCCTCCGGGACGTCGTCTGCTTCGGCGGTGGCCTCCGAGTCCTCTTCGTTCGTCTGTTCGTCCACAATCCCGTGTGGAATGTCGGTCAGTTCACCCGGAGCCGTCTCTGCGAGGACCGCTCGCTCGGAACGACGTCTTGCGATGACCTTGATGACGCGGACGATCGACCAGAGCACCCAGATCACCAGGCAAATGCCGAAGAGGGCGCCACCGATGGACAGACATACCATAGAGGTAGTCTGGGTAATCTGCTCTTTCTCTCTGCGCTGGCGGTATTGCGTGACCTGCTCTTCCCAGTTGGGGCCATAGAGGTAGTCGGCGATGTCGCCGGGATTCATCTCGCCGGCGGCCAGCTTGGGCAAGTCATTGTGAAGGTGTGCCTTTTGCTCGGCGGCCAGTTCCTCCGGCGTCTTGTTCTGACGCTCCTTGTCGAGTTCGAGGACCAGTTGATTCTGCTCCTCCGGCGTCAGGCGGTACCACTGGCCGTACTTCTGGAGGTAGTCGGCCGGCTGCAGCGTTCCCTTCGCAGCGCCGGAAGGCGTCGCCAGCCGTTCGGCTTCCGCCTGCTTTCGCTGCCATGCCAGCGGAAGGCCGCCCGCCAACAACAAGACCAGACCGAGTATCGCACACTTCTTGAGCATGATTCACGTCAATTCATCGCATTCAATTCAAAGCGGCTTCACCGGTCCATTCGTCGGCTTCCCCGGCCCGTCAATTGACCAAAAAACCGGACTTTAGGGGCCTCATCCCGCGAACGGGACTGGGCATTCCTCCGATGCCGTGGTTCGGTTTCCTGGCCCATACGCTGACCAGAGCCGGTGACGGTGATGAAGACGCCCCGGCGACCGCCACGTAAAATATAGGAAACAACCGGCAGCGGCCAAAGGAGCCGCCGGGGCTGCACCGAACCGCAGGGGGGGCAAATCGGGGAGCGTCTATCGTGACCGCCGCAGGGGTGGAACCATGCCTATCGGCCTAAGGGGGCGTCCCTTCTCGGACCTGGGGACGACGCCGCATGGTCAGCCGTCGAAGACCTCTTCAGCCAGATCGTTGCCGACGTGGCTGGCATAGTACTGGCGGACCGCCTTCTGGCCGCCGGTTCGGGCCTTGTCCAGCGAGCCGAACACGCCGGCCCTGGTCAACAAGAGGATAGCGATGCAGGCGGCCACGTTTACAGCGCTATGGCGGTATTGTCCGAATTGTTCGACGAGCGAAGGTTCCGGCCGCGATCGTTCGAGTTCTCGGGCCTTAGGGGCCTGGCGCAGACCGTGCTGGAGCATCTTGATCGCATGGGCATTGGCCCGGCTGAGCAGGTCGAGGCTGTGGGGTTGAGACCGGACGAGGGACAGGGCCATCTCCACGTTTCGCAGGCCAGCCAGCCGTTTGCGGCATCGCGGGCAGACGGCAACGTGGCGGCGAACCCATCCGGCTTCCGGACCCAGCCGACGACTCAAAGCGGTCGCAAACCACTGTCGTGTCCGGCGGCATCGGTCCGCCGAAGGCTTCGAATTACAGAAAAGCCGTTCGAGAAGGTTCACCGGCTTCATGGTTGCTCCTCTCTATTCATCCAGGCAGCCAGCAGTTGCACGGCTTTACACCGGTACACGCGGGCGGTGCCTGTCGATATTCGCAGGATGCGGGCGACCTCTGGGTAGGGCAGTTCGCCCAGATCGTGCAGTGTGATGACGCTGCGCAGATGCTCGGGCAAGTCAGCGATCATGGCCCGCAGTTTCTCGGTCAGGTACTGGGCGTCGAAATCAGGCTCCGCCGGCTCAAGGTGGCCGGTACAGGATTCCCAAGCCGACAGCGTGCGGCCCTCAGTCACCCGCCGACGCAGCATGGTGATGGCGGCGTTGCTGGCGGTGCGGAACAGGTATGCCCTGACGTGCCCGGGCTTGCGCCGATCCTCGCGATGGGCCAGTTGCAGAAATGTTGTCTGGTAGGCGTCGCAGACGTCCTGTTCATTGCCCAAAATTCGCCAGAGCATGGTGACCAGTTCCGGTCCATGCCTGTGCATCGCGGCGAGAATCCACTGCTGGCTCGCATCCGCGGCCTCAGAGAAACTGCCGGCCCAAAGCAGGTCGCAACGAACGGCCTTCCCGAACATAGATGCTACTCCCCTGACGGCACGTCTTTCTCTGGTAAGACGCGCCGTTGCATCTGATGTTAACGAAAATCGCCTACAAACGCAAAAAAACCGCGCCTCCATTAACGTCGGCGTCTGCGGCGCGTCCTACTGGTGAAAGAACGGCATCTGCCGGGAATTGCCCGAACGGATCGATGCAGGGACACGAGCAGATTCGATGGCCTCAAGAGATCAGCACAATCAGAAACGCAACGGTCTGGACGTGGTGGCACTGGTGGACGATCTGCTGGCCCAGGCGATCCGGGTCGGCGCCAGCGATGTCCACTTCGAACCTACCGCCGACTCGCTCGTGGTGAAATTCCGTCTGGACGGGGTGCTGAGCCCGCTGGAGAGCCTGCCGGCGGCGGTGGCGGACAACGTCGTCTCCCGGCTCAAGGTGCTCGGGGGGCTGCTGACCTACCGCAACGACATTCCCCAGGAAGGCCGCCTGGAAATCTCGGGTCCGTCGGCTGAGGTTGTGTCGGACGTGCGTTTGGCCATCTTCCCCACGATCCACGGCCAGCGGGCGGTCGTCCGCCTTTTCTACCGGCGTCAGGATCTCCTGAGACTGGACCAGCTTGGCTTTGCACCGCCGATGCAGCGGGCGCTCCAGGCGATTGCGGCGCAGAACCAGGGCATCCTGCTGCTGACCGGCCCGGCTGGAAGCGGCAAGAGCACGACCTTGGCCGCGATTCTCCGTCACATCGTCAGTACGCTTCCCGGCAAGAGCATCGTCTCGTTGGAGGACCCGGTCGAGATTCGCATCGAAGGGGTCACGCAGGTGCCGATCACGCCGCACGGCCAGATGACCTTTCCCACCGCGCTGCGGTCGCTGCTGCGCCAGGACCCCCAGGTGCTCATGATCGGCGAGATTCGCGACGCCGAGACGGCCCGGATCGCTATCGAAGCGGGCCTGACAGGTCACCTGCTCATGAGCACGATGCACAGCGGGACCCCGGCCGGTGCGCTGCTGAGACTCCTGGAGATGGGCATCGAGCCCTATCAGGTCACCTCGAGCATCTCGGCGGTCGTCAATCAGAGGCTGGTCCGCCGGCTCTGCGAGAAGTGCCGGAAACCGGCGGGCGACCAATACGAAGCGGCCGGTTGCGACGAGTGTCTGGGCACGGGCTTCAGAGGCCGCGTCCTGATCGCGGAGATGGTCCAATTAGATAGCGGCCTGCGCAAGGCCATCCTGGCCAAGGCCGATATGGAGGAATTGGAGAGCCTGCTGAGGACCAAGGGTCATGCGACAATCCGGGAAGACGGCAGGCGACTTGTCGAGGCGGGCGTCACCACACAGGCGGAACTGAATCGGGCGTGCGGCGCCGGTGATGCGCACGCCCCTTGAAGTCTGGACACAAACGCGGGGATTCTGAGCGATATCAGGCAGGACGAATAGGAATAGAAAATGGCGACTTTCATGTACAACGCGTTGACTGCCGGCGGCAGGCTGATGACCGGGATGATCGAGGCGGCCTCTTCGCAGGAGGCAGACAAGGCCCTGCGGGAGATGGGGCTGACCGTCAACTCGGTGGAGAAAGGCGAGCCCGCCCGGCCCAAGACGGTGATCGGCCGCAATGAGTTTCTGCTGTTCAACCAGCAGTTGGCCTCCATCACCAAAGCGGGAATCCCGCTGGAGAGAGGATTGCGCGAGCTGGCCCAGGACATCGCTTCGCCGTCGATGCGCAAGCTGGTCGAAGAGATCGCCGCCGATCTGGAAAGGGGAATGGGGATCGAAGAGGCGTTTCAGAAGAGGCAGGGGGCCTTTCCTCCTCTCTACGGCCGCATTCTGAAAGCGGGCGTAGAGACCGGCCGGCTGACCGAGATGCTCACGAGTCTGAATCGCCATCTTGAACTGGCCGGACACACGCGCCGGATCGTCTTCGAAGCCGTCAGCTATCCCGCGGTTATCTTCGTGCTCGGCGCGATCATTATCACTCTGGTGTTCACGTACATCGTCCCGCAGTTTGCCCCCGTTTTGCAGGAGATGGTCGGAGGAAAACTCAACCCGCTGACTCAGGGGGTCCTTAACCTGGCCAAGAACGTGGTACCGTTCTGGATCGGCGTCGGTCTGCTCGTGGCGGGCGTGGTCGCCCTGTTTATGGCGCTGTCCCGCTCACCGGGCGGAAGGCGGATCAAGGAGGGATTCCTGTTGCGAATCCCGGTGATCGGGCGACTGTACCACAACAGCGTGCTGAGCCGCATGGCCGAGGCGATGGCGGTGCTGGTGGGCGCCGGCTGCGACATGCCGGAGTGCCTGCGGCTGGGCGCCGTCGCCACCGGAAGTGAACGGCTCCTGCTCGACAGCGAACACCTGGCCGCGCAGATCGAGCGAGGCGCCAATCTCATGGAAGCCGGCCACGAGGCCGGGATGTTGCCCAGGCTGTTTCTCTATTCGGTCCAGCTCGGCGCCCAGCGCAATGAGCTGCCGGACAATTTGCATAGCCTGGCCGACATGTACGCCGACCAGGCGCGTGTCGGGCAATCGCGCTTGCAGGTGGTCCTGCTTCCAATCATGCTCATCGTCGTAGGCGGTTTTCTCGCGATGGCGATTCTCGCCATGTTCCTGCCCATGATCCAGGTCGTCACGAGTCTGTCGGCTAGCTGAGGAAACGAAGATGTCCGAACTTGCTGCGATTACTGCGGTTCTTATGGTGGTGTTCACCATCCTTGGCTACAAGCTGCCGGCCCTGGCGATGGCGACCGTCCCGATAGTTGCCCTTGGCATGGTCTACTTCTTTATCGAGAGCGCGGAAATGGAAGTTGCCCTCTCCGCGGTGGTGCTGTTTCTGGTGACCCTGGTGGCGGTCGCGCTGGGTGGGTGGCATGCCGAGACGCAGCGATGGTATCAGCGGCTCGCCTTCCTGATCCTCGCGGCAGTCGGCGGCTTATTGTTCATCGTCAGCTTCTTCTGGGCGTTTGCCGCGGTGGGGGCCGGTTTCGTGCTGCCTCTGTTCCTGTTGCTGGGCGTTGCGGCCGTCGTGGCCTGTCTGATCGGCTACAACGCCGGCAGCCGCAAGGCCACCGCGGCGTCCGTCTTCTCGACTCTTGGCAGCAGCATGAGACAAAACCTGCCCCTGCCGATGGCGCTGGAATGCGCCGCCCACGGGCGAACCGACGGCACCGCTCGCGCGTTGCAGCAGATCAAGAAATGGCTTCTGCAAGGTTACTCGCTGGTCGAATCGCTTCGCCGGGGCTATCCTCGCTGTCCAAGCCGGGCCCTGGCGATCCTGGCAGCAGCCGAACCCCAGGACCAACTGCCGGCAGCGATAGCGACAGTCGAGGCTGATCTGCGGTCGCAGGCGGCCGGCCGCATGCGACTGCAGCCGGTTCACGCCGCCTACCCCCTGGTGATTCTCACGATAACCTTTATCATGGTGCTGGGCCTGATGACCTTCGTCATTCCGCAATTCAAACAGGTGCTGGAGGAGATGACAGGGGATCGTCTGCCTGCCCCGACCCGCGTGCTGATAGGCATCATGGAGGTCCTTGTCTACAACCGCAACGGTCTGCCCGCCATACTCCTTTTCGTTCTGATCTTCTTCGTGATCCCGCCCGTCTGGATCTGGGCTCGGACTCGAAGACGCCGTCCTGAGGAGCCGTATTTGCTTTCACGGATGAGCGACTGGATCAAATGGCGCCTGCCCATTCTGCACTGGTTCGAGAACAATAACGCCACCTTGCAGACGGTAGAATTGCTGCGTGTCTTGCTCAGGACAGACTGTCCGCTCAACGAAGCGATCCGCAGCACACTCGATCTGGATGTCAACCAGTGCTTCCGAAAGCGGCTGGTTTGCTGGCTTCGGCGCGTCGAGCAGGGCGACGACGTCGCCGCCGCGGCGCGGGGCTGCGGTCTGGCCTCGACACTGGCCTGGGCCTTCGAGCGGAATGCCGGGGCCGCTCACGCCCCGGCGGTGCTGGAGATGCTCGAGTCGTTCTATCGGTTCAACTACAGCTACCGGGTCAACCTCGCGCGGTTCATCCTTTGGCCGTGCGGGATCATCCTCCTGGGAGCGACGGTCGGGTTCGTCGTCTTCGCGATCTTCTCTCCGGGAGTGGCCGTGCTCAGTTCTATGGCGGGCAGTATCTATCCGTAACTTGAAACGGGGAGCGCGTTCGTGACAGCGAAAATGAGAAAACCAGGCGGATTCTTGCTGGCCGATCTGATCGTGGGGATCTCGCTCTTTGCCATGCTGTTGGCCGGCTTGGGCATATCGGTCGCCGGGTTCAGTGGCTTCAACCGCTATCAGTGGACCCGGCAGCAGTGCACGGCGGCGGCGATCGCGCAACTCGACAGCCTGACCGCCACCGGGGCTCCCATCGACAGCGAGGACGCCGGACGACTCTGGCCCCGCGTGACGGTCTCGCTCGACAGGACGCCCGGAGAAGGGCCGTGGGCTGGACTGGAACGGATCAACGTCAAGGCCAGCGCACAGGCAGGCTCCAGGAAGGTGACCGTCGAGTTGGCGCGGTACGTTACGCCGGCCGTGCAACCGGTCAAGCAGGAGGGCTCGCTATGAGACGCAAGGCCTTCACACTGGTCGAGATGCTCGTGGTGGTCACCGTCCTGCCGATCGTGGCGATCGCCTTCAGCGGTCTGTTCGCGACGTTCACTCGCGACGTTCCTCGCATGACAAGAATGGTGCAGGAGAACACCAGCGTGCTGGACCTGGTTCGGCACATCCGCGACGACGTGGACGCGGCCGTCGGTTTCCCCGACGCCTCGTACGAGTTGACGAGTGACGACCGCACGCTCTTGATCGGCCAGCCCGAACGCGTGATCTGCTACCGGATCGACGAAGACGGCGTGACGCGAACCGTTCTTGGCGGTGGGCAGGCCGAGCCGCAGACCGAGGGCATTTGGCGATTCCGTGACGCGGTGATTGCCTGGCGGCTCCAGAGGCGGGCCGATCGGGCGCACGCCGTCGAGGTGCAAACATCTCTGAAGGAACGCCTCAGCGGGAAGATCAGACAAAGGTTCGCCAACTCGCACCTTTACTTTCTCGGCGGCTTGGCGCGGGAGCAGACCCCATGAGCAAGATAACGCGAAAGGGTTTCATACTGACATATGTCATCGTGTTGCTGGGCCTGGTTGGGGTTGTGATGTTCGCCCTGACCGGCGGGTCCAACACGATGCTCTTCGAGGCCGATGCGGCCTATCTCCAGGCAGCGGATCGAAACCTGACCGCCAGCGCTCTGGCCTGGGCCCGGCATCGGTCGTCCGGGTCGGAACCTGTGGTTTTGGATGAGCCGATCTCTCTCGATACGAGCTCGCTGGCGGTGCGAGACGCCAACGTGTCGGTCCGGCTTGTCAAGCACGGCGATGCCGCGCTGCGTTGCCATATCGAAACGTCGGTCGCCAAAGGCAGGCAATCCCTGAACAACTCCCGCGAATATGTCCTGCCGGCCCGCTGAGCGTGCCAAGGGGAGCAGCCGGCGGACGAGTGCAAACCGGTCCAGGAAAAGTTTGACTGATTGGCCCGCAATTTTCTTGCAGCGGCCCCGACGGGTCTGTAGAATCACCGTTTTGCCGCGGCTGACACGCACGTGTCGGCTGCGTTGGTTTCCGGCCGACGCCGAAACGGACCCTCGGGCGATTAGCTCAGTTGGTAGAGCAGCTGACTCTTAATCAGCGGGTCACAGGTTCGAGTCCTGTATCGCCCATTTCCCAAACCTCTCAAGTGCCTCAACTTGCGAATCCTCCCGGCGCGGCCGCAGCAAAGAAACGGTCGGAGAAACGGTGAAAGAAACGGTAGGGGGCTGGCAGGACGGGACCCTTGTCACTTCCCTACTCCCGGTTGTCCCACGTAAACCGTGACGGGCGGATTGGGCCCATCCCGTACTGTGCAATCAACACCCGTGGGGCCGGTTTCGGGTTAGCGCCGGCATACCCCGTCCAGGCCTTATCTCTCACGAGGCCGTCCGATCCGTTAAAACCGAACGGCAGCTTGGCGGGTGTCCGCTTTCGCGGGCCGCCACACTTTTGGCCCTGCCAGCCTAAAGCATTGCCACGCCGACATGCGGACAGTTAACGCTGTCCTCCAAGGGGCAATGGACCCAATATATACTTCATCTTTGGGTTCCTTACTTCAGGCGGCACAATTGCCAGCCATAAATACTCTGTTTGGAAAGAGCCGAGAGAACGCACCTCCTGTAACAGGATACCCCGCACTGGTCAAGAAGTCAAGAAGCTACAACCCCTACAGCCATTACGCGGCTGGAAAATTTACCCCACCACGCGTGGTTCCCTGAAAAATCACTACCTACCCGCGACTCGGTATCACCCCCGCTGTCTACAATACGGGTATAACCAGTCCACTATTTTGGGGGCAACAACCGTGGAACTTGAGATAGACTACGACAAGCTTGCCGCGCTGGTAGCGCGCGAGCTACGGGAGTTTGTATGGCTCAGCCCGCGCGAGGCCGCCGCGTACGTCGGCATCCCCGCGAAGACGCTTGAGAACTACCGCTACGACCGCAAAGGCCCGCCGTACACCAAAATCGGCAAGCACGTCCGATATCGCCGCGACGACATCGACGCGTGGATGCTGGGCCGATGCGCGTCCGACGATGAGGAGCAGGAGGGCAAGCATGTCGCGTGAACGACCTGAACTGCTGGGCGCGGAGGGCATGCGGAACTACCTGCTGGCGCTGTCCCGCCGAGATCGCTGGCTACCCCTGGGCCGGGTGCTGTACCCGACGGGGCTCGGCAAGTGCCATGTGCGCACGCCGTGCGATTTGTACGCGGTGCCGCTCGCTGGGGACGCCGTCGACCCCGACGACGTTCCCAGCGAGGTGACCTCGCTCAACGAGCGGTACTTCTGCACGGCGTGCGCCGGTCTCACCGAGCAGCAGGCCGCCTGGGAGATCGTGTCCTTTGTAGGCATGAGATACCCGTCTTTGTGGCGCTTCAGCTACAAGGATTTCTATGAGCTGAACCTGAACCGCCGCGTCGCCGGGAAGAAGCTGGGGCCTCTGTGGTGGAACCACCCGGCCCGGCGGCTCTACGAGCGCATAGTGCTGGTGCCCAGGGAGGACGCGTGAAGAAGGTCACTTATGCCCTTCAGGCCCGTTTCTCAATGTAGAGGGCGGGTCTGAGGGCTCCTATTTGAAGGGCGATGAAATGAAGAAACAAGTAGTACCAGCAGCACCGGGAACGTACGCGGTGACTTCCTTCATGGAGGGGGAAGCCCGCCCATGACTCCGCAGCCCAACCACCAAGCCGCCGTCGACTTCCTGGGCAGGTTCCGCCCAGGGGGACCGTGGGTGCTCGCTTCGGTCAGCCGCGACAAGAGTTCGATCATCACGGCCACGTTCCGCGATCCGGCCAAGGTTCTTGATTGGCTGGAGCAGCGCGGCGCTGACCGCAACACGTACTACGTCCTGAACGAAGCCGCCGACCGGGCCTACGCCAGGCCACCCGAGATCGAGGACATCCTGCCCCCGAGGTTCTTGCACGTGGACATCGATCCCCGCGCCGGGGAGGACTTGGCCGCAGAGCAGGACAGGATGCTCAAGCGGCTCACCGCCGACTTGCCGCCCGGCGTGCCACCGCCCAGCATCATCGTTTTCTCTGGCCGGGGGTATCAGGCCATATGGCGGTTGGAAGAGGCCTGCCCGGATGCCGCCGAGCGCAACTACGCCTTGGAGCTCGCCTTCGGCGCGGACGCGTGCCACAACGTGAATCGGCTGCTGAGGCTGCCCGGCACGGTCAACCAGAAAACGGGCTGCACCGCCCAAGTAGTCAGGGACGAGCCAGGGGCCTACTCCCTGTGCCCATTCAAGTCAGCAGCCCTGCCTGCCAGGGCGCAGATCGAGGCCGTCAACGTGAACACGACCAACGTCACGCGCGTCGGGGACATCAACACCGACCCCCGCACCGCCGTGTTCAAGGGTAAGAAGTATGCTCGACTGCGCGTGATCGCGGTGCAAGGCCGTGACCCTGACAAGCCGAAGGACGGTGACGACAGCCGATCCGCGTGGCTGAACGACTTTCTGTGCAACGGGATACGGGCCGGAGCCGCCGACGACACGCTGTTCGCGATCATCACCGACCAGGATTTCGGCATCAGCGCGTCCGTGCTTGACAAGAAGGACCCGTCGGGAGAGGCCTTGAAGCAGATTGCCAAGGCTCACGCCCAGGTAAACGCCGACGACGACGACAACAAGCCCGGTCCCCGCGACATCATGCGGGACATGCTCAACGCGCGGCAAAGCCCTCTCCTGCGATACAACGATGAGTGGTTCGGTTGGGCGGGCGGCGTCTACGTGCCCAGGGAGAAGGACGTCGTGCGGCGCGAAATCTACGACTACGCCGAGACCCTCGGCGAGAAACCCGCCCAGAAGTGGGTGACGAATCTCGCGGACGCCCTGTGCTCCCTGACCATCTGCGACAAGCACACGCATCGGCCCCCGTGCTGGCTCGACCGCCGACCCAACGACCCCGACCCAAAGAACCTGCTCGTGTGCGCGAACGGCATCGTGGACTTGACCACCGGCAAAATCATCGACCACGACTCCCGGCTGCTCACCTTCAACAAGGTAGACTACGCGTACGATCCCGCCGCCCCCGTCCCGCCCCTCTGGGCAGAGAAGTTCCTGAAAGAGGCCTGGCCCGACGACAGTGAGCAGGACTGCATCGACGCGCTCCAGATGGCCTTCGGCTACAGCCTCACCGCAGACACGTCGCAGCAGAAGATATTCCTGCTCATCGGACCCCGTCGCTCGGGGAAGGGCACCATCGCCCGCGTGTGGGGGGCAACCATCGGGCAGCACAACGTCTTCTCCCCAAAGATCGCCGACTTCGGTACGAATTTCGGCCTGCAGGCGGCGATCAACAAACGGCTCGCGATCATCACGGACATGCGGATCGGCAGCAGGACGGATCGCGGAACCCTCGTATCCCGTCTCCTGAGCATCAGCGGCGAGGACCACCAGACCATCCCGCGAAAGTACCTCGACGACTGGGAGGGCTATCTCACCACGCGCATCGTCATCATGACGAACGAGCTCCCGCAAATTCTGGACGTGTCGGGGGCCTTGGTCAGCCGGTACATCGTGCTGCCTATGGAGCAGTCTTTCCTTGGCCGCGAGGACCTCACGCTTACGGACAAGCTCTGCAAGCAGCGGGCGGGCATCCTGAACTGGGCTATCGCCGGGCGGCAGATGCTCACGGAGCGGGGCCGCTTCACGCAAACTACTGCCGGGGAAGAGAAGGTCCGCCAGTTGCGTCGACTGACTTCTCAGGTCGTAGCCTTCATCGAGGACTGCTGCCGGTACGACGCCGAGGCCAAAACCGACAAGGACCCCCTGTACCAAGCGTACGCCTTTTGGGCCGCAGACCAAGGGCTTCCGAGCCTATGTAAAGAGGTCTTCTGCAAAGACCTGCTGGAAATCAGTGAGGGCCGGGTGCGAGAGTACAAGCCCTGGAAAGCCGAAGGCCCACGGCTGCGCAGCTTCAAAGGCATTGCCCTGGCGGGAGAGCCCGCGTATCCGGCGGCTGCGAGCATTACCCCGGTGCAGGCCGTGCAGGCCGGGTATTGACTATATATATCGCGAATGAGATTTGTTTTATTGTGATATGAGAAGAAGAAGAAATAATGGAGGGGGAAAGATAAGGTGGGGGAATACTCGGCCTGCCCGGCCTGCGATCACGACCACGCGTCCCTGGGCGGAGAACGACGTGTCCCCCGGCCCCGCCCCACGAAAAAGCTCGGCCCGCCGACGCCCTAATTTAGGAATAGAAGGTCCAGTATATCCCAAATCATCCAGCGACGTCGAGAACCGCGTTTGTGTGGCTGCGAAACGGTCCGAGAAACGGCGGTTTACCCTACAGACCGATAAAAGGCCGCAGGACCCCATTCCCTGCACAGTGGCTGCCGGGGGCCAAGGATGGCACGCCCAGGCCCCGCCTTTGCCCGCCTTGTGCGGCTTTAGGGGCGGGGCCTCGGCACCCCCTGGGCCAGCGGCCCCCACTGGACGGCCCAAGGGAAGATCGGACCTTGGCGGACTCCCTGGGAGTCCAGATCAGGAAGTGAGAAGCCATGACAGAGAGTAGTGAAAACGTGCTGGTCCGGCGAGGTCCGTGCAACGCCGTCGAGGTCACGGACGCGGGCCTGGCCCAGGTGACCCGCCTGGCGGCGGAAGGCGTAGCCGAGGCGACGATAGCCCACGTGCTGGGCCTGTCCCGGAAGACGTTCTCCAAGCTGCTACGCGACGACGGCGGCGACGAGGCCGTGATCGCCGCGTACTACCTTGGCAAGGCCCGGCTCGCGGACGAGTGTATCAGTACCCTCATGAGGCACGTCCGGGACGGCAACGTGACCGCGTGCATCTTCGCGTGCAAGAGCCTTCTGGGCCTGCGCGACGTCGGCCCGGCGGCGGCCCCAGTCGCCGGCAACGCCGTGCAGGTGAACATCACGGTGCCCCCGCCTATGTCGGACGAGGAGTTCAGGAGACTGATCGAGGTCAAAGAATGATGAAGTCAATCGCCCCGACCAAGTTCCAGCAGGCCGTGCTCCGCTACCGGGGGCACTGCGGCATCATCAACGCCGGCGGCAGGGGATCGGGTAAGAGCTTCTCGCTCTTGCTTGACCTGCTGGCCCACCTGAAGGAGTTCGGCGCTGAGGCCCGCCCGCTCGTGCTGCGTGAGTCCAGCGGCGGGCTGCAGGAGTTGCAGGACAAGGCGTTCGAGCTCTGCGTGGTGGCGTTCGGCAGCACGGTGACCCGGAACAAGAACGCCGGTACGCTGGATGTGCCCGGCGGGGCGGTGGTGACGTTCGCCTGCCTGGGCGAGGAGGCCACCTACGCCAAGCTCCAGGGGCGCAGCTTCACGGCCATCTACGCAGATGAGCTCGGCAACGCGACGCCGGCAGGATTTGCGTTTACGATGCGCACCCTGAGCAACCTGCGGACTCCCCCTGGGCAGCGACCGGCGCTTCACTTCACCTGCAACCCGCACGGGCGCAGCCACGCGCAGGTCTACAAGAAGTGGGTGAGCAAGGCCCCGCCGTGGCACCCCTTCCAGGACGAGGCTGGCCTGTGGTGGGTGTGGACGACGAGTTCGCTCGAGGACAACCCCCACATCGACCGCGTGACGTACGAGCGCACGCTGCGGGCTTCCTGCGGGGCGGACGCGGCGCTGGCGGACGCCTGGATCAAGGGCGACTGGTCGGTGCTGTCGGGGTGCCTGTTCAACTTCGACCCGGCCCACCACATCGTACGGCGTCCCCCGTACTACGACGCGACGCACGTGATCGGAGCCGACTGGGGCACGGCGGCCCCCGCCGTCGGGCTGCTGATAGGGCGGCTGCGGGAGCCGGCGGGGTACTACCGCGCCGGCGACCTGATCGTCCTCGACGAGACAGACACCGCCGACCCGAACGACCTGTCCGTGGGCACGGGGGCTCCCGTGCAGATGTTCGCGGAGATGCTGACGGAGATGGCGGCCCGCAACGACGTGCGCCGTCCCTTCGTCGTGGTGGATGACGCGCGCGGCCTCTCCGGCGACACGGTGGTGGACGCCATGAGGCAGGCCGGGCTGCCCGCGTGCAAGCCCTACAAGAAGAGCCGCGTGGCCGGGTGGATACGACTGAACCAGCTGCTGCACAACGCCAAGACCCGCGCCGAGGACCGCGCCCTCTGGGTGACGGACCGGTGCCCGCACCTGATCGAGACGATCCAGGAGGCCCCCCGTGGTACTTTGCGCGCGGAAGACCTCGATCCAAAATGGAACCGTGACCACTGGTGCGACGCCCTGTCGTACGGGGTGACGCACCTGGTCGGCAACACAATCAAGTCCGTGCGCGTGATAGGCGTGCCGGGCTAAAGGAGGACCCAACATGCTGCAACCGTTACCCATCGACGCCCACCCGGACGTCATCGTAAACAAGAGCCCGGCGCTGAACCCGGCCCGCTCCGCCGCGAAGACCCTGTGGGACACCTGGGCCAAGCTGCGCGAGGCTGAGGCAGGCGTCTCCGACAAGAGACGCTTAGCGGAAGCTGCCCGGAAGACCGCCGAGCGCGCCTTGGCGGTGACGGACAAGGCCCTGGCCGAGCTCCAGGCCAACCGAGATACCACTGAGGCAAGGATCGCCGCCGTCGTTTGCCCAAAGACGCCCGACCCCCTGGGCGGGGAGATCAGGACGCACCTCAAGGGGCAGAAGCACAGCTTCATCCTCCTGAGTGACTTGGTCAGGAAGGGCGACCGGCGGACGATCGCGGCCGTCTTCGCGGGACCGGCCTACCTGTCGGGCTTGGACGAGAAGCAGTACGCCGCGCTCCGGGACTTGGCGCGCGAGACGTGGTGCCGCGAGGACGCCGAGACCGTCAGGGACATCGACAGGGCGGCGGGCCGCCTCATGCTGACGGCCCAGCACGTCTCCACCACGCTGGCCCCCCTGGTGAAGAAGTGGTCCGGAACCGACGACAAGGTGTTGGAGGGACTGAAATGATGAGTGCTGAAGAAGAGGCCCGGCGCGACGCCTGGTGGGGCGCAGGCCACCGAGACACTGACAACTGGCCGGCAGGCTGGCCCGCCGGAGCCGACCGCGACGCGGCGGTGAAGGCCCGCGCCGAGTTCGAGCAGACGCACCCCGCAACGACCGAGCCGGAGCCGGAGGCCACGCCGCTGGTGGAGAAGTTCAGGAGGTTACTACATGAGTAGGTTTGGATCGTACCGCGCGTCGGTGAAGCGATGGGGCGAAAACAGTCCTACAATACAGCGGCTGCGGGCGCTCCTCTGGGCGGACACAAAACGCAAGATGGAGGTTAACGCCCAGGCAGCGGATGCCGAGCAGCGCAGGAGAGAAGCCGAGGCGGCGGAAGCCGTCAAGGCGGTCCAGCAGCGGAGGCATCATGAATAGAGACCCTATGTACGACATCACGCTGGCGGCTAACCGCCGGTTCCTCGCCCAGGTCCAGCGGCAGCAGCAGGCAAGCGTCATCAAGAGAGTGGAGCAGGAAGCCCGCATGCGGGAAGTGCGCGCGGTGCAGTGGCGCAGCCGGCTCACCGCCGTGGAGCGCAAGCTGCGAGAGGTCAGGGCGCTGCTGCGGGAACTGCCCCAGGACGCGGAGCTCAGGCGGGAGTGCGAGACTCTTGAGGCGACGTACAAGGCCCTGCTGGAGGAGGCTGGGTAGGTTGCTGGCGCAGCTCGGCGAGTTGCTTGCGGAATCGCCGCATGTCGCGCCGGCTGGCCATCCACCTGTCGCCCACGATAGTCTGGGCATATATTACGCCCACTTCCTGCTCTTCCGGCAGGTCATCCAGTTTGAAACATAGGCAATCCCCATTTTGGGGCTCGAGCTCATGATTCGACGTCCATTTGTCACAGATGTCTTGGTTGTTTGGAAGCAACACAAAACCCTTTTCGTCCCGGCGATTCTTGAGGTATCCGAGGTGGTCACCAAAGACGGGTATATGTCCTACGTTGCTGATCACCGCGATGCCTCCACCTGACCTGAAGACATGAGGCCGAACCTTGATATGCGGACGGGTGACACACCATTGGTGCAACAAGCTAAGACCACCCAGCACGAAGCCGGCTGTACCCATCACGATGCCGACGACGATCCCGATAGATTCAAGAGTGTCCATATTCCACGCCGTCCTTACTGTAGGTGCTTCGCCGGAAGAGACGGGCTGAGGGCCTTGCGCTGCTCGGCGAATATCCGCATGTCCCGGCGACTGGCCTTGAACGTGTCTCCGACAATCGTTGAAGCGAAGGCTGGGCCCAGCATCTTCGTGTCCCCGAGGCCCTCAAGACTGAACTGTAGTATCGCGACATCCTGTGGCTTGATTTCGCGCATCCACGTGCGACCACTAACGGGCTTAGGTTTGGGGATGATGCTCCCCTGGTTCTTCTCGTGTCCCTGCATCAACTTCGCCACGCATTTCGGCAAGAACCTGATGACAGTTTGGATGCGATGCCACCTCGGCAAGAACCCGATGGTAGAGCCAACCACAGGAATCTGTCCTACGTTGCGGATTTCCATAAGGGCGGCGTTCTTCGCGATGAGTTCCCCCGTGTCGTCGCGCGCCAGACTGTAGATGCGAGGTCGGACTACGATGCGCGGGCGCGTCGTGACCCGCTGGTGCCAAAGATTGAGGAGGCCCAGCACCAAGCCGGACACACCCGACACGATGCCAACAATGATTCCGACGATGATTCCCACAGCTTCGAGGGTGCTCACGCTGGTAGCTCCAAGAACGTTCATACGCAGTGCTCCATGATGAACTGACTTACTTTCTCCTGCGCGGCGAGCAGGTGCGGCCACAGGGCCGACCGGCTCAGGTATCCGGCGTTCGCGCCGGGGATGGTGTGGTTCATGATCAGCTTGGCGTCGAGCTCGGTCACACCGGCCTCCTGGGCGAGCGTGCGCCACGTGTGCCGCAGGGCGTGGCCGGTCTTCAGGCCGTTCTTCTCCTTGCACTCCTCGATGTGGCCCGACCTGGACGTGACCGACGGGAATATCCACGGGCTGCCGGGGCAGAGCCTGCGTCCCGCGCGGCGCGCCCGAGCAAGGCACCGCAGCATCTCGCGGGACAGTGGGAGGTCGAACGCCCGCGCCGTGCCGCCCTTGGGCTTGGGCACGCGCAGCGCCCGGCGGCGGACGTCCAGGTGCTCCCACCGGGCGGACGCCAGCGCCTCTCGCCGGCACGCGCTGAGCAGCATGAACAGGTGGTACTCCTGCCGAACCGGGCACGGCAGTCGCCGGAGTAGCTCGTGCCAGGGGGCCAACTCCGTGGCCGCCATCGCCGTGTTCCTGGGCGGCGGTGTCTTGAGTCGCAGACGACCCACGGGGTTCGGCCGCGAGAGCTCGGGGTGCATCCGGGCGGCGTGGTTGTAGACGGCCCGCAGGCACGCCATCGCGTTCTTGGCGGTGGCGACGCCGCGCTCGCTCAGCAGCGCCACGTAGCGGCGGTTGACCTCGTCGGGCCGCTCGGCCAGCCTGTCCAGCGGCACGTCCCGCCAGTCGCCCAGGAGTCGCTCGATGGTGTCCTGGCCCCCGTCGATGGTCCGCTGCGACCGCTCGTGGGGCACCAGGTGCCCGTCGCGGTACTCCGCCCAGGCGGCGGCCAGCGTGATGTGCTCCTCCTTCCTGGGCTGGTCCTTCCGGACAACCATCGCGGCCGTCTTGGCGCGGGCTTCCTGGGCGGTGATCTGGTCCGCCCGGCCGAGCTTGACCCGCCGAGTCCTGCGCTTGCCCAGGGAGTCGCGGTAGTCGAACTGGGCGTAATAGGTCTTGGTCTTCTCGCCCACCATGACGAAGAAGCCGGGCTGCCTGCCATCTCGCTCGATGTACCGTCCGGCGGACGCCGGCGGCAGTTCTCGGACGTACCTGTCGGTCAGCACCTTGAATGTGTCGGTAGTCTGGTTCATTCTGCATCCTCCTGCGCGTTGCGCTCATCGGCCGTGGCCGCCGCGCACTTTAGTCAGGGCATCACCGTCACGGTGGTGGCGTTCCGGACGCGGGCCATCGCGACGGCCGACTTCTTCGCGTCGGAGTACTTGCCGGCGTGGCAGAACCGCTCGCCGTCAATCTCGAAAACCCACATCCCCCAGCCGCGCGGCTCGCGACCGTGGCTGAAAACGTACTGGCTCGTGCTGATCGTCACCATGATTCACCCTTTCCGTTCACTATCTACCTAAAGCATACCCTGTGGTCCGAAAAAGCAAAACGTGAAACGGTAAAAGAAACGGTGGCGCGACGCCCCCGGTTAGCCGTCCCGTCCCCTGGGCAGACCCCTGTTGGCCCCGTAAATGGCCTGCACGGAAGGACTTGCGGTTGCAGCCGGGGGCAGCGGTAGGGCGTCCAGTACGTAGGAAGGGTAACTCTTAATCAGCGGGTCACAGGTTCGAGTCCTGTATCGCCCATTTCCCCAGTTTCGCGAGAGACTCCGTTGCCAAGCGTTCCCGGCGATGCGGCGTCCGCGGGCGGCACGCCTGACCAGGGCCAGACGGCAATCCCAACAGAGCGGCATTCGACCGCAGGGGAGGCAGAAGGAGAAGGCGGCGCTGGGATTCGAACCCAGGAATAACGGTTTTGCAAACCGTTACTGCGAAATCGCAAGTGTCTGAAAACAAAAGCACTTGCGGTTCCGCTCAGATGCCGTTGACACCCCAGTGGACACCTGAATCCCAGAAACAAGGGCAGATCGACATCCAAGAACTACCGTCTGACGTTGCCGAGATCGTGACATGCTGGCCGAACCTGCCGGAACATATCAAGGCGGCGATCAAGGCACTCGTGCAGAGTGCGGCCAAGCAAGGAGCGGCGGAATGACGGCAACGGCTTTAGAAAAGACTGACGTGGTGACCTCCGTAGACGATGAGCAGATTGATGATGATGATGATGCTGCTCGCGGCAAGGAAGAGCAGAAGCATCGGTTCGTGGTGATGCGGGCGAAGGGGTACAGCTATGCCCGTATTGGGCGGCAACTGCGGGTCTCCAAGGGGACGCTGACGGCATGGAACGCCGAGATGGAGGCGGAGATCGCCAAGGCGCGGGCGGTGGAACTGGAGGCGCTCCAGGAGGAGTTCTCTCTGCTCAAGGAAGGTCGTATTCGCCTCATCGGGGAACAACTCAAGGCGATCCAGGCCGAGATCGGAAGGCGGGACCTGTCCAAGGTCAACACCGACAAGCTCCTCGAACTCCAGCTTCGATACTTCGAGCAACTCAAGGGCGAGTACGTCGAGACAGGCCAGAGAACCAAAACTGGTCCAAAACTGAACAGCAGCGACATCCGCAAGGAACTGCAAGGCGTTCTGGCTCGCTACCGAGCCGGCGAGATCGGCGAGCACCAGGCCAAGCTGGAGCAGACGGTCCTCGAATCCATGCTCAAGGCCATCGAACAGACGGAACTGGCGGTCAAGCTGGAGCGGCTGGAAGCGGCAATCCAATCAAGGAGATAGCAAAATGTCAAGGACGGTAACGACAACGGCGGTCAAACGGATCATCACCAAGGGCCTGACCGGCTGGCAGGCGGGCAAACTCGTCTTGCAGGATATGGTCGATAACTGCCTGGGCAAGGACGGCGTTCTCACAGAGGGCGAAATGGCCGCCATTCAGGCGATCCGGATGGAGGGGACCGATATCCGGGACTACAACACGTTCATGGCCTTGTGCCGGGGCTTCCACCGGGGCTACATGCTGGCGGAATGGGCGTGCAAGGACGCCTGCCTCCAGATCGGCTTCCTCGACCATGCCCTTGAGGATGCGGAAAAACGCCGGACAGTCGAGTTGTTCGAGTCGTGCGGCCCGCACCTGGTCACGCGCAGGCAGTACGACCAGATTGTGACCGCCCAGCGCGAGAAGAAACTGGCCTTCGAGTTCGACCTGGGCTACGTGATCGAGGAGCGGCTCTATGCGATCGCGCCGCCGGAGGCCAGGACGGCGATTGACGAGGCCGGCGTGGATATCGAGTCTGTGGCGGACTTCATGGGGGCCATCCCCGAGGCATACAGGGACCTCTGCGAACAGGCTATCGACCAGATCCGCCAACTCTACGTGGATCGCAAGCTGCCCGTCGTATACGACGAACAGGAGGCGAAGGAGATCAAGCCTTTGCTGGCCCGGTGGAAGAAGGGCAGCCTGTCGCCGGAAGAGACGATGAAGCTGCTGGACCGGCTCTACCTGACCGGCCAGATGCTGTACAACTGCGCCGCGCTTCCGGAATGGAAGGCGTTTGTGGACCGCTACCAGCGGCACTGGTTCGACGACGATGAACGATTCCGGCACGCCTATGCGGTCATGGAGGATAGTCCGGAGGTCTGGCAGGACCAGAACGGCCACTACAAGGCTCCAACGCGCCCGGGCGATTGGATTACGCGCCGCAGGGAATTGCTTCTGGGTCTGATTGGGTACGATGGGGAGGCGGGCAAGTCCGTCGAACGTGTCGGAGCCGAGTTGAGGGGACAGTTGGGGGTGGCCGAACGCAACGTCCGGATGTTTCTGGCGATCAAGGCGGTGCTCGATACGGCGAGCGACGCCGTCGGGCTGGATGTCGATGGCAATGGTGGTCTGCTCGCCGGCCCGTACGATAGACTGGACGCATTCATGGCCCTCTTCAATCTACACCTGGAGGAACTCAAAGAGGATCGCAAACACTGGCAGTCGGGTGAGGCCCGGCTGGAGAAGGTCCTCAGGATGCTCCCGACGATTGACGTAGACCGACTCAGACCGAGCCCCGAATCCCTGACACAGCTCAAGGCCGATATCCTCGACGATGCCCACGGTGAAGAATGGCTCCCGGCGAAGGTCAGGTCGCTGGAGTGCGGAGACGGCCTGGCGATTAAAGAATTGATGGACTGACCGGCCCGCCTGTCACGAAAACGACGAGAGGGGCTGTCTGCCGCAGTGCATTCTATTTCGCGATAATTGTTTGTGAGGCAATTATCCACCCTATACCGTGCAACGGAGTACGTCTGTTTACGCCCAGACGATGTCCCAAACGCTATTCATGCGATGTATCTGCCGCCGTCAAGGCCTCCTCATATGCCTCAATTCGGCCTTCCAGGTGTGCAATGCGCTCCTCCATGTCGGTGCGTTGCCGCTCGGCATGTATCTCAATGAGCAAGTCATAGAAACTGCCCAAGTCCATCCCATATGTTTCAAGAAGCATGAGAAGGTAGCTGTACTGCGGACGATGTCCGCTACATTCGTAGCTCTGAATGGCGGGAAGGCTTATTCCAGATCGTGCCGCAACCGCTTCCTGACTGAGTCCGGCGCGCTCGCGTGCCGTCTTGAGAGCCAGCGGAGTCAGGTCGAGTTGGGTGGCTACACCGAGTAACATCATCGCTCCTTTTCAAAAGGTCTCATCATCTCCTCCGAAACCGTAAATTGTCATCGGGAGGATCTTGATGGGACTTTAGCTGGTTCGTTCGGGGCTGCCGCAAAAGTCGGGTCCAGCGGCATCTCGGCATCCACATTCGAGGTTTGGTGTGGCCGGCCCCTCCTGACACAGAAAATCAAGTTGAGGCACTGATTAGCCGATGGTATTATGGGGCAGGGTGCGGCCCGTAGTGCTTCCCGATGAGGGCGATATGGCGGAGAAGAGGCTTTTCCGCCAGCCAGTCATTGGAGCGGTCATTCGGGTATGCAGGCGGATTGTCGGCACCTCGCAGCGATAGCGGCTCCTGGGAAGGGACTGGATGGCTCTGAAGAAGTCACAACTGTACAGCTCACTGTGGCAAAGCTGCGACGAGCTGCGCGGCGGCATGGATGCCTCGCAGTACAAGGACTACATCCTGACGCTGCTGTTCATGAAGTACGTCTCCGACAAAGCGGCGTCCGACCGACAGTTCGTGGTTGTTGTCCCCGAAGGCGGCAGCTTCGCCGACATGGTTGCCCTCAAGGGAAACAAGGAAATCGGTGAGAAGATTGACAAGATCATCGGCAAGCTGGCGGAAGCCAATGATCTAAAGGGGGTGATCGACGTTGCCTGCTTCAACGACGACGAGAAGCTCGGCAAGGGCAAGGAAATGGTAGACCGCCTCTCCAAGCTCGTGGCGATCTTCCACGGCCTGGATTTCCGCGCCAACCGCGCCGAGGGCGACGATCTGCTCGGCGACGCCTATGAGTACCTGATGCGGCACTTCGCGACCGAGAGCGGCAAGAGCAAGGGCCAGTTCTACACGCCCGCCGAGGTCTCGCGGATCATGGCCAAGGTCGTCGGCGTCGGCCCGCAGACCGAGCCCAGCGATACCATCTACGATCCGACTTGCGGCTCCGGCTCGCTGCTGCTCAAAGCCGCCGCCGAGGCTCCGGGCGGTATCAGCATCTACGGTCAGGAAATGGATGTTGCCACCTGGGCCTTGGCCCGCATGAACATGTTCCTACACAATTGCCCTGGCCATGAGATTTGGCGGGGCAATACGCTGGCGGCCCCGTACTTCAAGAATCGCGACAACAGTCTGAAGACGTTCGACTTCGCCGTCGCCAATCCGCCGTTTTCGTCGAAGGCTTGGTCCAGCGGTCTCAATCCCGCCAACGACGAGTTCGGGCGCTTCGAGTATGGCGTCCCGCCGGCCAAGAACGGCGACTATGCCTTCCTGCTGCACCTGATAAAATCGCTCAAGAGCAAGGGTAAGGGCGCGATCATTCTGCCGCATGGTGTGCTGTTTCGCGGCAACAAGGAGGCCGACATCCGCCGCAACCTCATCCATCGCGGCCTCATCAAGGGCATCATCGGCCTGCCTGCGAACCTGTTCTATGGCACGGGCATCCCCGCCTGCATCATCGTGATCGACAAGGAGAACGCCCACGCCCGCACCGGCATCTTCATGATCGACGCCTCCAAGGGCTTCGTCAAAGACGGCAACAAGAACCGCCTCCGCGCCCAGGACATCCACAGGATCGTGGACGTGTTCAACCATCAGCGGGAACTGCCGCGATACTCTCGTATGGTGCCGGTCAGCGAGATCGCCAGCCCCGCGAACGACTACAACCTCAACATCCCGCGCTACATCGACTCATCGGAGCCGGAAGACCTGCACGATCTCGATGCGCACCTTAACGGCGGCATACCCAACCGCGAGATCGACGCCCTCGATGCCTACTGGACCGTGTTTCCCTCCCTGCGGAAGGCCCTGTTCAAGAACAACGGGCGCAAGGGCTATTGCGAGCCCCGCGTCGAGACGCAGAAGGTCAAGGCCACCATCGGCGATCATGACGAGTTCAAGGCCTATGCCGCCAGAGTCGCGGCCCTCTACGCCAAGTGGCGCAAGGCCCACGAGCCGCTGCTAAAAGGGCTGAAGGTCAACGATAAGCCCAAGGACGTGATCCACACGCTGTCGGAGGATCTGCTCATCCGCTTCGCCGATGTCCCTCTGCTGGACCGGTACGATGTGTACCAGCGGCTGATGGACTACTGGGAGGAGGTGATGCAGGACGATGTCTATCTGATCGCCGCCGATGGGTGGAAGGATGCGGCCCGGCCCCGCGCCGTGATCGACGACAAGGAGCGGAAGATCAAGGAGACGCCGGACCTGACGGTCAAACGCAAGAAGTACAAGATGGACCTGGTCCCACCGGCCCTGATCGTCGCCCGCTACTTTGCTAAAGAGCAGGCCGCCATCGACGAGGCCCAGGCCAGCCTCGACGAGGCGACGCGCATGCTGGAGGAGTTCGTCGAGGAGAATACCGGCGAGGAAGGACTGCTCGAAGACGCCACGAACGACAAGGGCAAGGCCACCAAGACGGGCGTCAACGCCCGGCTCAAGGAGATCGGCGACGATCCGGAGTTCGCCGACGAACAGAAGGCTCTGGAGCACTGCCTCAAGCTGCTGGAGACCGAGTCTCTGGCCAAGGCAGCCGTAAAGGCGGTCCAGGAGAAACTCGACAAACAGGTGCTTGCCCAGTACCCCAAGCTCACCGAGGCCGAAATCAAGACGCTGGTCATCGAAGACAAGTGGCTCGCCTCCATCCGGACCGCCATCGAGGGCGAAGTCCAGCGACTGACGCAACGGCTCGCCGGACGGGTCAGGGAACTGGAAGAACGCTATGCCCAACCGCTGCCCGAACTGGAGCGGGAGGTCGAAGCATTCAGCGAGAAGGTTGAAAGTCACCTGAAGAAGATGGGACTGGTGTGGGCGTGAGGGAGAACGTGGCACAACCCAAGGCTCCCAAGGGGTACAGGCAAACAGAAGTGGGTCTGATTCCTGAGGATTGGAGTCTGACACGCATTGACTATCACGCTTCTATCAAGACTGGATCGAAGAATACACAGGATCGCGTGGACGATGGCCTGTATCCGTTCTTCGTCCGGTCACAACAAGTCGAGCGGATCAACTCATATTCTTATGAAGGTGAAGCAGTTCTCACGGCTGGCGACGGTGTTGGGACTGGCAAAGTCTTCCACTACATCAACGGTCGATTTGATGTACATCAGCGTGTTTACCGGATAACCGAGTTCTCCGACCACCTGGATGGCCTCTATTTCTTCTATCAGTTCAGCACGCGTTTCTACGACCGCATCATGTCTATGACAGCCAAGTCATCCGTTGACTCGGTTCGCATGGAGATGATCGCCGGCATGCTCATCCCACTCCCACCAATTCACGAACAGCGGGCCATTGCGGGGGCGTTGTCGGATGTGGATGGGCTTGTCGGGGCGTTGGAGGCGCTGATCGCCAAGAAGCGGGCGATCCGGCAGGCCACCATGCAGCAACTGCTCACCGCCAAAACCCGCCTCCCCGGCTTCACCAGCAAGTGGGAGAAGAAGCGGTTAGGGGAGATTGTCTCATTCCAGGTGGGCTTCCCGTTTAGCTCTCGGTACTTCACCAGCGAGCCGTCAGGACTCCGTATAGTCAAGAACAGAGATCTGAAGGCCGACGACGAAGTGACTCACCACACGGGGCCATACAGCGGCAGTTACTTGGTTAGCGACGGCGATGTGCTGATCGGGATGGATGGTGATTTTCTGCCCTGCGTTTGGCGTAAGGGGAAGGCCCTCCTCAACCAACGGGTGGGCAGGCTCCTACGAAGAGACAGCGCCGATCTCCGGTTCATGTACTACTTCCTGATTGAGCCCTTGAAAGAAATTGAACGGGCAACTTCAAGCACAACGGTCAAACATCTCTCCCACGGAGACGTGGAAGGCATCGTAGGGCTCATTCCAGAGGAAGATGAACAAACCGCCATCGCCGCGGTCCTTTCCGACATGGACGCGGAGATCGCGGCGTTGGAGCGTCGGCGGGACAAGACGAAGCAGATCAAGCAGGGCATAATGCAACAACTCCTGACCGGCCGCATCCGCCTGGTGGAGCCGAACAAAGCGAGAGAATCTGGTAGTGGAGAGGCACCGAAATGAGCACGTTCGATAGTACCAAAGAATCACTGAGCTTTATGCTGAAGGACATCTGCCAGGGCAAGGTACAATTGCCTGATTTTCAGCGGGGCTGGGTGTGGGACGACGACCACATCCGCGATCTGTTGGTCAGTATTGCCCGCTCCTTTCCGGTCGGGGCGGTGATGCTGCTGCAAACGGGAGGACCAGTGCAGTTTCAGACGCGCCCGGTGGAGGGGCTGGAGGGCACACCGGCCAAGGATGTGGTCCCCGAGAAGTTGATCCTGGACGGCCAGCAGCGCCTGACCACCTTGACCCAGGCGCTGGCACTTAAGACGCCGGTTGACACACGCACCAATAAAGGCAAGAAGATCAAGCGGCATTACTACTTCAACATTCGCCACGCTTTGGAGGCCCCGCACGATCTGGAGAATGCCGTCGTCGGCGTGGATGAGAACAGGCAGATTCGCACCAACTTTGGGCGGGATGTGGAACTCGACCTGTCCACTCGGGAGTTGGAGTGCGAGCAGCTCTATTTCCCCTGCGATCAAAGCATGAACTCCGATCAGTGGGAGGAGACCCTGCACCAAGTCGCGCCCGAGAAGTTCGGACTCTATATGGACTTTCGTAGGGAGGTGCTCAACTCTTTCCGCAGTTACCAGCTTCCCGTGATTCAGCTACAGAAGGAGACGTCCAAGGAGGCGGTGTGCCTGGTGTTCGAGAAAGTCAACACCGGCGGGGTGCAATTGTCCGTGTTTGAATTGATTACGGCCAGTTATGCGGCAGAAGGCTACAATCTTCGCGATGACTGGTATGGTTCCTCCTTGCGCAAGGTGGAGGCTCGGCACAGACGACTGGCAGGGGACCCATTGTTAGCGGGCATCGAGGCGACCGATTTTCTACAGGCGGTCACCCTGCTGCACACCCATCAGCGCAAGCGGGGGGATGTCGAGCAGGGCAAGAAGGACAAACAGGTGCGTCCGGTGAGCGCCAAGCGCGCGGACGTTCTGGAACTGCCCCTGAGCGCCTGGAAGGACTGGGCGGACAAGGTGGAGCAGGGATTTCGACTGGCAGGAAGATTCTTGCGCAGGGAGTCTTTCTACGACCGGCGGGAGCTTCCCTACGGGACTCAGTTGGTCCCCTTGGCAGCGGTGTTGACGCGGCTGGGCGAGCAATGGCTGGAACCAAAGATCTACGACAAGTTGGCCCGTTGGTTCTGGTGCGGCGTGCTGGGTGAACTGTATGGCGGTGCCGTGGAGACCCGCATCGCAAATGACTATGAGCAGTTGCTGAACTGGTTTGACAACGATCAGGACATCCCGCGCACCGTGTTTGACGCAAGCTTTCAGCCAGATCGTTTCATGACCCTGCGGTCACGCTTGAGTGCGGCATATAAAGGGATCAGTGTGCTGGTCTTGCGCCAGGGCGCTCGGGACTGGTTCTGGAAAGCGGGAATCCAGGAGTTGGATGCCGATGAGGTCGCTTTGGATATCCATCACATCTTCCCCCGGACTTGGTGTCAGCAGCGTGGTGTTCCGAGAGAGAAATACGATTGCATCCTGAACAAGACACCCCTGTCGTACAAAGCAAACCGCAAGATCAGCGGCGACGCGCCATCAAAGTATTTGCGGCGCATCCAAAACGAGAGACAGGTCGGGCTAAGTGACGAGGAGATGAACGAGTTGCTGGCCAGTCATGCGGTCAATCCCGCGCTGTTGCGAGCTGATGATTTTGATGCCTTTTTCGCAGACCGTCGCGGCAGGTTGAGCAAATTGGTCGAGGCGGCAATGGGCAAACCGGTGACCGAGGTCCCGGAAGACGCGGAATACGAGAACAATGGAGACGCTGAGGAAACCTGAGGCGTGGACACGGTAAGCAGCCTCATTCCCAAGTGGCGGCTCGCAGAATAAATGCAGAACAAAATGGCGTCTTTGCAGAATAAGTGCAGAAAAGGCAGGGTAGATCGCAAGGGATGGCGGGAGAATCACGCCATGAGGCAGAGGCCATTTATGCAGTCGGAGGGGCGATGATGGGACCCTTGTCGGAATCTGCCGTGATCGAGCGATTTGCAGAGGCCATCTGCAACCGCATTACGAGAAAGGTCATTGCGCATCTTCAGTCCATGAAGGAATTGATGTCAGGAGATGATTCCGGGCTGGCGAACACCTGGGACGAGATCTGCGTGCAGCTCCAATATCAGGAATCGGTCTTCTGGTTCGCCTATGATGAGACGGTGCGAGGCATCGTCAGCGGCCATGTAGAGGACCTGACGCCCCACGAAAAGGCAGCGGTATGGCTGCAAACACGCGAGGCGCAGGACTGGCAGGACGAACCACAAGAGGACCGGAGCGCCAATCCCGTACGCGATATCGCGATCGTGGACTATCTTCTGGAGTCTTACATCTATTCGCAGGCGATGGAGTGGAGCAACCGGGGCATCCGTGCTTACCTGGAACGTCAATACGGTGGCTGATGCGGAGTCGGACATTATGAGTATCGTCGGCGAAAAGGAAGCGAGAACACAGAAGCGAGTGGTTGAGTTCTTCCTGAACCATCTTGGCTACAGGTATCTCGGCTATTGGAAGGATCGCGACGGCAACAGCAACGTCGAGGAAGACTTGCTCGCTGCCCGGCTGAAGAGGCGGGGCCATGACGACAAGATCATCGGCAAGGTGCTGTACCAACTGGGCAAGGCCCGGGCGCTGAGCGGCAGCAAGACGCTCTACGACGCCAATCGGGAGGTGTACGGCCTGCTGCGGTACGGCGTCAAAGTGAGGCCCGATGTGGGCGAGCAGAACATCACCATCTGGCTGATCGACTGGGAGAACCCAGAGAGCAATGACTTTGCCATCGCCGAGGAGGTGACGGTCGCGGGCGAGCACACCAAGCGGCCGGACGTGGTGCTGTACGTCAACGGGATCGCGATAGGTGTGCTGGAGTTAAAGCGGTCCACGGTGTCGGTAACCGAGGGCATTCGACAAAACCTCGACAGCCAGAAGAAGGAGTTCATCCGGCCGTTCTATGCGACGGTGCAGCTCGTGATGGCGGGCAACGAGACCGAGGGGCTGCATTACGGCGTGATCGAGACACAGGAGAGATACTATCTGCGGTGGAAGGAAAAGGACGCCGATCCGGCGGCCGGCGACAATCCGCTGCTGCGCGAGCTGAGCCAGATCTGTCGCAAGGATCGCCTGCTGGAGATCGTGCACGACTTCGTCGTCTTCGACGCCGGAACGAAGAAGACCTGCCGACACAACCAGTACTTCGGCGTCCGCGCCGCCCAGGACCATGTGAAGCGGCGTGAGGGAGGGATCATCTGGCATACGCAGGGCAGCGGCAAGACGCTGACGATGATCTGGCTGGCCAAGTGGCTGCGTGAGCACGTCAAGGACCCTCGCGTGCTGGTCATTACCGACAGGACGGAGTTGGACGACCAGATCGAGATGCGATTCAACGGTGTCAGCGAGGATATCTACCGCACGAAAAGCGGGGCCGACCTGGTGCGGGTGCTCAACGCGAGCGAGGAATGGCTGATCTGCTCGTTGATTCACAAGTTCGGCGCGGGCGAAGAGGCGAGTGAAAGGGACATTGACGCCTACGTCGAGGACCTCAGGAAGAGTCTGCCGAAGGGATTCTACGCCAAGGGCGAGATTTTCGTGTTCGTGGACGAGTGCCACCGCACCCAATCGGGCAAGCTGCACGAGGCGATGAAAACGCTGCTGCCGGGAGCGATGTTGATCGGTTTCACCGGTACGCCGCTGCTCGCTGATGATAAGAAGAGGAGCATCGAGACCTTTGGCCCGTATATCCACACGTACAAGTACGATGAGGCGGTTGCCGACAAGGTCGTGCTGGACCTGAAGTATGAGGCGCGGGACATCGACCAGAGCATTACGTCGCAGGAGAAGATCGACCAGTGGTTCGAGACCAAGACCAAGGGCTTGACTGATCTGGCCAAGGCCCAGCTCAAGCAGCGCTGGGGTACGATACAGAAGGTGCTCAGCGCGCGGGATCGCCTGGCAAAAATCGTCTCCGATATTCTGATGGATATGGAGACACGGGACCGACTTAAGAGCGGACACGGCAACGCGCTGCTGATCTCCGGGAGCATCTATTCGGCCTGCCAGTTCTTTGAAATGTTCCAGAAGACCGACCTGGCGGGCAAGTGCGCCATTGTCACCTCGTACCGACCGAATCCTGGTAAGATCAACGGCGAAGAAAGTGGCGAGGGGATGACCGAGAAGCTCAGGCAATACGGCATCTACCGCAGGATGCTCGCAGCGCACTTCAATGAACCGGAAGAGTCGGCCATGTCAAAGGTCGAGACCTTTGAGAAGGAGGTCAAGAGGCGGTTCGTCAAAGAACCGGGGCAGATGAAGCTGCTGATCGTGGTGGATAAGCTGTTGACCGGATTCGATGCGCCGCCGGCGACCTACCTCTACATCGACAAACAGATGCAGGATCACGGGCTGTTCCAGGCGATCTGTCGCGTCAACCGCCTCCACACCGAGGACAAACAGTACGGCTACATCATCGATTACAAAGACCTGTTCAGATCGCTGGAGAAGTCGATCCAAGACTACACAGGGGAAGCCTTCGAAGGCTACGACGCCGAGGATGTTGCAGGGCTGCTGAAGGATCGCCTGGCGACGGGCCGGGAGCGTCTGGAAGAGCTACGCGAATCGATCAAGGCTTTGTGTGAACCGGTGGAGCCGCCGAAAGATACGGCCGCCTACGTCCGGTTCTTCTGCGCCGCCGAAAGCGGCAATGCTCAGCAATTAAAGGACAACGAACCGAAGCGCGTGGCGCTCTACAAGCTGGCCGGGGCGTTTCTGCGGGCCTATGCCAACCTGGCCAATGAGATGGCCGAGGCGGAATATACCGACGCGGAGGCACAGGAGATCAAGGCCGAAGTGGATCACTATGAGAAGGTCCGCATGGAGGTGAAGCTGGCCAGCGGTGACTACGTCGATATGAAGATGTACGAGCCGGCGATGCGGCATCTGTTGGACACATACATCCGGGCCGAGGAGAGCGAGAAGGTTTCGGCCCTCGATGATATGACCCTCGTCCAGTTGGTCGTCGAACGCGGCGAGAACGCGGTCGATGCGCTGCCGGCGGGCATCCGCCAGAACCCCGAGGCAATGGCCGAGACCATCGAAAATAACGTCCGCAGGCTCATCATCGACGAGATGGCCGTCAACCCAAAGTACTACGAGAAGATGTCGGAACTGCTCGATGCCTTGATCCTCCAGCGAAAGAAGGAAGCGCTGGACTACAAGGTGTATCTGGCAAGAATCGTCGAATTGACCAAGAGAGTGAGCAAGCCGGAAAGCCAGTCGTCATACCCGGCCACCATCAACAGTCCGGCGCGCCGTGCCCTGTACGACAACCTGGACCAGAATGAACAACTGGCGGTTCAGATCGATACCGCCATCCGCGCAGTGAAGAAGGCAGATTTTCGGGGTAATCGATTCAAGGAACGCGAGGTGCGGAACGCAATCAAGTCGGTGCTGGGCGACCATGATGATCGCGCAGGCAGGATCTTCAACATAGTGGCAGAACCCCGAAGCGGCTATTGATATGCATCAGATCGAAGTGCGAGGAATGACAGTAGACGTTGTCCGCAAAGACATCAAGAACCTTCATGTGGCCGTTTACCCACCGAAGGGGCGGGTTCGCGTGGCCGCGCCGCTGCGTCTCAACGATGAGGCTGTCCGGCTCGCTGTGATTTCACGCTTAGGGTGGATTCGCCGACAGCAGAGAGGCTTCACAGAGCAGGATCGCCAGTCCGAGCGCGAGATGATTACAGGTGAGAGTCACTATGTGCACGGCCGGCGTTATCGACTCGATGTGGTGGAGCATCAGGGGCCGGCAGGCGTTTGTCTACCGAACAACACCACCTTGAGGTTGCGAGTGCCGCCGCGAACCAGCAGAGAGAGACGCGAAGCGGTGCTCCACCGCTGGTATCGCAGACGCCTGCGAGAGCAGATTCCGGACCTGATCGCCAAGTGGGAGCCGATAGTGGGGGTGAAAGTCGCCGAGTGGGGTATCAAGAGAATGAAGACCCGGTGGGGGACATGCAACATTTCGGCCCGCAGGATTTGGGTCAACCTCGAACTGGCGAAGAAGCCTTCGGCGTGCCTGGAGTACATCCTCATGCACGAGATGGTACACTTCCTGGAGCGGCATCACACCGACCGCTTCAAGGACCACATGGACCGATTCATGCCCCAGTGGCGACTGCACAAGGAAATACTTAATCGCGCTCCGCTCGCCCATGAGACATGGACATATTGACTGGCAGCAGCACCTGACATGATGTATTTGAATCGAGTGGACCGGCTGCCAATGTGCAGCACAGATACAAGATGGGATTAGGGATACCAGTGGAGTGAAAGGGGACTGAATGGCCGCCTCTGAAAGATGCTTCATCATGCTTTGCGATGACCGCACCGAAGAGGAGTGCCTCCGACGCCGCTTGTTCGGCGATATGGCAAGGAGGTTCGAATACCTGGATGAAATACAGCCGGGAGATATTGGGCTGCTGCTGAATGTCAACCGGGATGTGCTGATCGGAGTGTTCCGGGCTTGCTCCGGCGCTGCGATGAATATGGAGCCGGATGCATGGAACGGCAGGTTTGCGGCGCAGGTGCGTGTCGAGCCTGTCGGCGAGATCCGGCGGGTGAGTGATGCCGCTTACATTCTGACCAAGGCCGGCGTGGGAATGGGCCAGTTGGCCTCCGGAGCACCAGCCCCGCAGTATCCGGTTCACAGTCACGATGTGGCAGAGAAGCTCCTGGCTCATTTCAGCGAGCCAACCGAATGACTCTGTTGTGAAGATCGTTCGACGCGAAAGACAAGGTAAGCCATGATCGAGAGCAACCCGAGAAACGTTCAGGCGGCGTTTGAGATGCTCGTGACCATTGGTTGAGGTGAAGCGTCGCATGTATTTTGACTGGTGCGAGAATCCGGAAGAACTGAGGAAAGCCATTGGCGATCTCTTGAGCGGGACGACATTCGTCCGGGCCACGATGACTGGGCCAGGGGCCCATGCCGTCACCCTGATAGGGCCAAACGAGGACGGAATACTGAAGCAAGCCTTTCTGGAAGCGAGAAGCGTCGGGGAGAAGCTTCGCAAGCGCTGCCCCTCGCTGCCGGCTCTGCCTGATACGCAGTGTGTTCCCCTGGAGGGCATGGGCAGGATGGTGGCATGGTGTCGGGAGGCCGCCGCGAAGTGGGTCGAGCCTATCCCCACGGACGTGGAAAGCCGGCAGATGGAATCCGAAGGCTTACGGGCCAAGGCGGACAAGGTACACGAACTACTGGTCCGAAACAAGTCCGTTCGAGAGCGGTTCAGGGAGCAGGACAGGCTGTTCTACAAGAAGCTGAAATGCTGGTGGCAGGCGAACGAGGCGTGCGAGGCTGCACTTAGGCCGTTTGACGAGAAGATCTACGACTGCGACAACAAGCGGCGTCGGTGTGTGGCAGAGATGGCGAAACTTCAAAAGCAAGGCTTGCGAACATCGCCCAAGTACGCACAGTTAGAGGAGGACAACCGGCGACTGATCGAAGAGAAGGCCAAGGCCAAAGAAGCATTTGATGTCGCCAAGGGCGGACTGCAAGACCCTGGGCCGTGTCCCGCTGAATGGCTGGAACCGCCCGCTGGCGGCGACTTGGCCCCCAATGCGCGGCGCGTCCTGGAGTACATGTTCCCAGACGACGATCCGGCGATGTCGGACGAGGCCGTACGCCTGCGAGCGTATGTCCTTTTGACCATCGTCCACGATCACGCTTTCAAGCGAGAAGTGTCCCTCATCGCCGATGCGGATGTCTGGCCACGGGATGACGAAGATGTGCCAGACGACTTCGCACTGACGGCATGGAAGAACATGGAGGCCAATCCGTCCTGGTCGTGCGGGGCCATCGACAGGGCCTTGCGCATCGTGCAAGCCGATCTCGATCTGCACCCGAAGGGAATCTTCGATAGCGGCGAGGTTGTTACAGCCACAACGGGCAAGGCAAAACGGAGGAGTCGCCGAAAGGCCAAGGCAGCAATAGCCAGCAGGTTCACGAAATGGCGGTCGCCAGGCGACGTATGCTTCATCATAGATGGAGCACGAATGAAGTTCCATCTGAATGGTGTAGTCAAGGATCTAAGGCTGAGATCAGGTTCACGGGCAGAGAAGCTTCTCAAGCTGCTTGCGGCCGGTTCTCTTACCAAGAGTGAGATCAAGGAATATATCTGTACACCGAAAACGAAACCGTATGAAGCTGTTCGCGACGTCAATCGGCTTCTCTCGATCAAGGTGAAGGGCCTTGGATTTCAAGCGGTGCCAGCAAACACCGAATTCGTCGGCTGCGACGACAGGACAGGGCAGTACTTCTGCCATCTTCCCATCAAGTCTCAGGACGAGTGGGAGCGGGAGTAATCCCTTTTACCGCCGACGGCGGTAAAACTCACCCAAAAATCTTCCTTTTCGTAAATCGCATCTCCGCCAACACTTGCGTCTTTGGACATCAGTTCTTTCATGCCATTCTGGCCGCGTACACGGCTTTTACCGCCCTTTCAACGCAAGGGTAGAAGAGCGTCAGTTGGTGCCCATTCTTGAAAGGACGAAAGAACATGGACGAACAAGTGACAAACATGCTTAGCCGTGCGAATCCCATTGCTGTTTCCGCACGAGACTTGGCCGCTATGCTCGGCGTCTCGCTCAGGCAGGTGTGGCGGTTGAACTCGGCGGGCAAGCTGCCGAAGCCGATCAGGCTGGGCGGAAGCGTTCGGTGGAACCGGCACGAGGTCATGGATTGGTTCGACGCAGAATGTCCCGACTGTCGGACATGGGAAGCGAGGAAGGCGGTGAAGGGGGGAAAGCATGCAGGGTGACCGCAGTGACACGAATACACGAAAGTACTATCTCGGCTCCGCGTACTATTGCGACAACCTGCTTCCATTCCTGCGATGGATACTGGAGCGGCACTGCCAATGTGGTGGTGTCACAGAGCTTCGTATCCTCGGTGGTGGCCATCGTGGTGTTTGGTCGGGCTATTTTGACAAAGACCACGTCGATGACCTTGTCCGGGCCGTTCTGCCAATGGCGAAGGTCCGCAGCGAGATTCCGTATAAGGACTATCCCCGGATCGGTGAGGCAAACGTGTACTTCACCCTCCAAGCGGTTCACCCCGATTTGCTGGCACGGGCTGCGAACCGGATCAAGCGGGCCGACACGACAACCTCTGACACCGATATCGTGGCTTACGGCCTGTTCGCTGTGGACATTGACCCTGTACGGAAGGCGGGGATATCGGCCACCGACGAGGAAAAGAGGTACGCGCGGGAGGTCGCTGAGAAGGTCATCGCATGGTTCGCCGATCATGGCATTCGTTGCATCGTCGCCGATTCCGGCAATGGATATCACTTGCTGGTTCCGACCATCCCGTACACCGGCGAGGGGGTCATGGAGGCAAGCAGGAAGGCAAGCATCTTGCTAAAGCTGTTGGACGCTAACTTCAGCACGGATCAAGCGAAGATCGACACTGACGTGTTCAACCCGGCCAGGATCTTCAAGCTGTATGGCAGTCTGGCCATGAAAGGGGATCACGTTGAAGGTCACCGACCTCATCGATGGGCGACGGTCGATTTGCCGGACATCCCAAGCGACGTGGATATCTTCGCGATCTTTGGCGATCAGATCGACCAATTCGACGAAGAGTCGCAGGCGACTACCGCCGACCAGCCGGCCAACCAGACGAAACGACCCTCCCGGACAGGCGGGTGGGACGCCGAAACCGCCAGGGGAGTCCTTGAAAACGTGCTGACGCGCGAGGGACTGACGTATCGCCGGACTGACAAAGGTGGCCGGACATACTATCACTTCGAGCAGTGCCCGCTCCACACTGACAACGACGGCCACAAGTACGAATGCTGTGTGCTCGTCGAGGCCAACGGCAAACTTGGCGCATCCTGCAAGCACAATGGGGACGCAGGCTGGCAGGAGTTCAAGCCGGTGATTGGGTGGGACAAGCACATTTGTGAGGTCAAGGAGACGATGAGACTGACTTCAGCGTCTAAAACGGCACAGCGTACGGTGGCAGTTCCCAATGAAATGCAGTGGGAGCTACCGGTTCCGCTGGGCGAGTATCACGTGCCGCCGTTCCCTCTGGAGGCTTTTCCGCGAGAATTGTGCGAATTGTGCGAATTCTGCGTGGCGGTGGCGGAGTCGTGTCAAGTTCCCGTGGATCTGGTAGCGATGCTGGTCCTGACTGTCGGCGGTGCAGCCCTTGCGAAGACCATCGAGGTTCATGTACGTGGGGATCACATCGAACCGGTCAACCTGTTCACTGCGACCGCTCTGCCACCGGGCAATCGCAAGAGCAGTGTATTCCGGATTGTCACCCAACCGCTTATGGATTTCGAACGCGAAGAGATTGAGCGACTCAAGCCCATCATAGAACAGAGTCGAAATCAGCGGGAAATCCTTGAGGAATCCCTTAAGCATGCTCAAAAGAAGGCGGCAAGGGAGGAGGATGCCGAGCAACGGGCAGACTTCGAGCGTCGGGCCCGAGAGTATGCAGAAGAATTGAGCCGCCATGTTGACCTGAAAGCTCCCCAGTACATCGGGGACGATGCAACCCCGGAAAGTGTCGCCCGCCTGCTGCACGAGAACGGAGGCAAGTTCGCTCTGATGAGTCCGGAGGGCGACGTCTTCGAGCTGATGGGCGGACGGTACAGCGGGACTCCAAATCTGGGGGTCTACCTGAAGGGCCATGCCGGCGACGATATCCGGGTGAACCGGGTAAAGCTTGATCGCCTTGTCCAGTTCGTCCACAAGCCGGCGTTGACGATTGGGTTGGCTGTTCAGCCTGACGTAATACGGGGGCTCGCCAGTCAGAACGGGTTTCGAGGTCGAGGTTTGTTAGCGCGTTTCCTCTATTCCATGCCGGAATCCCTGTTGGGCCATCGAAAGACAATCACGCAGCCCATCAAGGAGGGCATCAGGACGGCATATTTCCAACGGATTCTGAAGGCTCTTCACGTACAACCCGCCAGAGGGAGTGAGGGGCAGCCGTTGCCACATCCGATCATGGTGGACGACGCAGCCTTGGACGCCCTGAATGACTTTGCGGTTGCGGTGGAAGAGAATCTTCGGGTTGGCGGCGCGTTCGAGTCAATGCGAGATTGGGCGGGAAAGCTCGTAGGCGCGGTATGCCGCATCGCAGGAATCTTGCACGGTCTGACGCATGCCTGTCCACCCAGCCTCCGAAATCTGCAAATCAATCTGGAGACCATGCTGGGCGCAATTGCCATCGGGGAATACCTCGTTCCCCATGCCAAGGCCGCCTTTTTCGAGATGGGGGCAGATCCCGCCATTGACCTGGCGCGGAAGATCTTGCGATGGGTCGAAGAGGAGAGACTTTCGGTGTTCAGCAAGCGAGATGCCCATGTGAGATGCCGGGGGTCAGTGCGTAAGGCAGACGAGATGGATGCACCGCTGCGATTGCTCACGGCCCACGGGTTCATTCGCGAGCAGGAAGTGTATCGCAACGGACCAGGCAGAAAACCCAGCCAAAACTATGAAGTGCATCCGCTATGGCTCGCGCAGAATGCGCAGAATACACGCAATTGTCCTTTCATCGCCGATTCTGTGGATTCTGCGCAATGTGCGCAGGAGATTCCAGTATGATTTCTGCTCTTGAACGCCTGCGAGCCCTGCGTGCGGTCCAGGACTTCGACCCCACGGTCATCAACGACCCGGCGGACCTCCCGATGGACTGGCGGATCGACTGGGAAGAACGAGCGGCCATCCTGGAGTACGACGGGGGCCTGAGTCGAGAAGCGGCAGACCGGCAGGCTCTGGATGAGATACGAGAACGATACAAAAAGTAAAGAAGATTATGTGTATACCGCTTGACATATCTAAGATAGTATGCTACGTTTGGACGTGATGGCGACCACGCGGACACATCTCGAAGAACAGTTGAAGGCGGCAATTGCCAGAAGTGGCCTGTCGGTCTTTCGCCTGGCCAAGGATTCCGGGGTCTCGCAGCCAGTGCTGTGCCGGTTTGTCAACGGTCAGCGCGGCATCACATTGGCGACAGCCGCCAAGCTGGTCGAGGCCCTGGGCCTGGAATTGAGGCCGGTCAGGACGAAACGAAAGCCCTTTAGGAAGAAGAGGTAGGATCATGGCGAGCATCTTCAAACGGAAGCGGAAGATCGTGCGACCCGACGGGCGGAAAGCGATAAAGCAGTCGAGGTGTTGGTATGTGAAGTATCGGGACGTGGACGGTATAGAGCGAAGGGTCAAGGGCTACGCAGACAAGGAAGCCACGAGACAGATGGCGGCCCGACTGGAGAAGGAGGCTGCTCTGGCGAACGAAGGTGTGGTGGACCGCTTCAAGGACCACCGCATGCGGCCGCTGGGGGAGCACTTGGAGGACTTCAGGAGGTTCCTTCTGGCGAAGGGCAACACGGCCAAGCACGCGGAATTAACCTATTCGCGGGCGCGAGCGGTTGTGACGGGATGCGGGTTTGCCATGTGGGGCGATATCTCTGCCAGCAAGGTGCAACAGTTCATCGCAGGACTGCGGAACAATGGGGAGGGGCTGTCGGCGCAGACGAGCAACTTCTACTTGGCGGCGACAAAGCAATTCTGCCGCTGGACGGTCCAGGACCAGCGAGCGGCCGAGTCGCCCGTGCAGCACTTGAAGGGGCTGAACGTTCGAACGGACCGCCGACACGACCGCCGAGCCCTGGAGGTCGATGAAGTCCGCAAACTGTTGGAGGTCACAGCCCGAGCGCCGAAACGGTTCTGCATGACCGGGCGGGAGCGGGCAATGCTCTACCGCATTGCTGTCGAGAGTGGCTTGAGAGCCGGCGAACTGCGAAGCCTGAGAGTCGCCTCCTTCGATTTGGAGAACTGTACGGTTGAAGTGGCAGCGGGGTACAGCAAACGGAGACGGCAGGACAAGCTGCCACTGAGGCCGGAGACGGCGGCGGACTTGCGTGTGTTCTTCGCTGAAAAGCTACCGACGGCAAAGGCGTTTCGGATGCCCAGCAAGAGCCGGGTGGCCAACATGGTAAAGGCCGACTTGGAAGAAGCTGGGATTGCCTATATCGACGAGGCAGGACGTTATGCGGACTTTCACAGCCTCAGGCATACCACGGGGAGCTTTCTGGCGGCTGCGGGTGTCCATCCGAAAGTCGCCCAGGTAATTCTGCGACACAGCAAGATCGATTTGACGATGAGTTGTTATACGCACACGCTGAGAGGACAGGAATCGCAGGCGATTGCCAAGCTGCCAGACTTGTCGTTGCCCAGCCTGGACAGCCAGCAGGCCAAGGCGACCGGTACGGACGGCAAGAAGGCAAGTGCGATGTCGGGCGCTACCGAAAAGTGGACACCAAAATGGACACCTCCGGCTTTCTCCGAGACGCACCGCCTGTCTCCCGATGGCACTGGGGCACCAATAGATGCGAAAGGGCAGCAGGCCAGTAAAGCCTTAACGGACAATCATTTAGACACAGAAAAGACACGCTTGGCACGTGGTGACACCACAGGGGGAAACAGGCGGCGCCCGGATTCGAACCGGGGAATAACGGTTTTGCAAACCGTCGCCTTAGGCCACTTGGCTACGCCGCCGGGCAAGGCAGGGCCGCCTTATACACCATCTGTGACGCCATTGCAAGAGTAATTTTGGGCCGGTGCGGGCGGGGCGGCCCCTTCGGACGGTCTGCCCAGGCCATGCGCGAAGAAGAACGGTCTGATGCTAAGGTCGGACGTCGGATCAGCCGATAGACGGTCGTGAATGTATCTGTTTGGAAGTCTACCGGATGAAGACGAACGACCCGATAATAACGGCTTTGGCCAGTGAAAACATCGTCGATCCTCCTGTCCTCGAGAAACTGATCGAGAGCCAGAGACAGACAGGACAGAGCATTCTTTCGATCCTCCGGCAGGAGAAGCTGCTCAGCGAGGAGCAGATTCTCCGGGCGGTTGCGAAGGCGAACCACATCGAATACGTCGAGCTGACGGCCGATCTGGTCGATCCGATGATCGCGCATCTGATCTCTCGTGACGTGGCGAATCGCTACAACGTGATCCCGATGCGGCGTCAGGAAGGGGCCCTCGCGGTCGCCATGGGCGCGCCGTGGGACCTCGCGGCGCGGGACGAGATCGAGGTGAAGACCGGATACCGCGTGATTCCAGTCGCGGCCAGTCCCGCGGCGATACGCCAAGTGATCGGGCGACATTACGACGAGGTGGACATCACCAAGCAGGTGGTGGCGTCGATGCGCCTGAAGGAAGACGCAGCGATCGGACCGGCCGCATCCGAACATCGGGTCCGAGCCCTGCGAGAGGGAGATGATCCGATCAGCAAGCTGGTCTCCTCCATTGTCCGAGGAGCGGTTTCGTCGGGGGCCAGCGACGTCCATATCGAGCCGCAGCCGCCCGACCTGCGGGTCCGCTACCGGATCGACGGGACGCTGAGGGACACCATTCGCGTGCCGGCGTCGGTCCAGCAGGAGGTCGTCTCGCATATCAAGATCATGGCGGATATGGACATCTCCGAGCGTCGCATGCCCCAGGACGGGCACGCCACGATCGAACACGAGGGAGCCGAGTATGACCTGCGCGTCTCGTCTCTTCCCGCCATCGGCGGGGAGAAGATTGTGCTGCGAATCCTGGACAAGCGGGTCGAACGCTGGTCGTTTGACAAAGTGGTCACCTCCTCGCACGATAATGAGATGTTCCGTCAGCTTACCGGCAACCCCTACGGCATGCTGCTGCTGACGGGTCCAACGGGAAGCGGGAAGACCACCACGTTGTATTCCGTGCTGCAATTGATCAACACACCCGTCAAGAACATCGTGACCGTGGAGGACCCGGTGGAGTATCGCCTCGACGGGATCACGCAGGTTCAGGTCAAACCCGTCGCCGGAATGACTTTTCCTTCTGCGTTGCGGAGCATTCTGCGACAAGACCCCGATGTCATTCTCATCGGGGAGATTCGCGACCGTGATACGGCGGAGATCGCCATCGGCGCCGCCTTGACGGGTCATCTGGTTCTGAGCACGCTCCATACCAACGATGCGGCAGGGGCGGTGTCCCGGCTGATCAACCTCGGCATCCCCGCGTTTCTGGTAGGCTCCGCTCTGTTGGGAAGCGCCGCCCAGCGGCTGATCCGCACGTGCTGTCCAAGATGCCGCCAGCCATATCGCGCCTCGGACAGTGAGGTGCGAATCCTCTTTGGCGACTCGCCGCCGGCCGACGAAGTGCAGCTCTGGCGAGGATCCGGATGCAGTCAGTGCTATCAGAGCGGCTACCTGGGTCGCAAGAGCATCTATGAGATTCTCTCCGTATCGCGGCGCGTACAGCGGATGATCATCGATAAAGCGGACGACGACGCCATCAAGGAGCAGGCCGTCTCCCAGGGGATGCGGACACTGCGGATGACGGCGATCGACGAGGTTCTGGCGGGTCGGACCACGCTCGAAGAAATCATGCGCGTGGTGGATATGGAGCGCGGGTGATGCCGGCATTTCAGTACATCGCCAGGGATGCGTCCGGACGAGAACGGCGAGGCACCTATGACGAGATCGCCGATGCCAGCGAGCTGCGCAGCGAGCTGACGCGGATCGGCTACGATCTCGTGCGGGCCCGGCGCGTGAAGGACCATCCGGCCGGACGGTCCCGAATCAAAGCCGAGGACATTGTGACGTGTGCCTACAAGTTCTCCGGGATGTATTCGGCGGGGCTGTCAGTCACGTCCTGCCTGGAGACGCTGGCGGATCAAGCCGAGCGGCCCATGCTTCGGCTGGTGTTATCGGACGTCAAGAAACGGATTGAGGCCGGCGCGAGTCTGACCAAGGCGTTTGAGCCGCACCGGACCATCTTCTCCCAGTTCTTCCTCGGGATGCTTGAAGCTGGAGAGGCCTCAGGCAAGCTGGCCGAAGCCCTCGAGATGAGCGCGGTCTATCTTGAAAAGAGAGAGCAGTTGCGCGCGCGAGTCAGGTCCGCTTTCGTCTATCCCATTGCCGTCGGCGTGGTGTGCCTGGTGGTCCTGCTGGGACTGCTGTTGTTTGTGGTTCCGGTGTTCATGAAGCTCTATGCCAGTCTGCACGTGCCTCTTCCCTGGCCGACGCTGCTTCTGGTCACCTTGAGCAAGATCCTGCGCGCCTGGTGGTGGCTGCTGCTGCCTGCGGCGGCCGGTGTGGGCTGGACGCTCAAGGCTGTGCTTCGCTACGGCGGCTTGAAACGCGGTTGGGACCGGCTCAAGCTGCGCGTGCCCGTGTTCGGCCGACTCAATCGTTTGATCCTTGTTTCGCGGTTCATGCGTCCATGCACCATGCTGATTTCGGTCGGGGTTTCCGTCCTGGACGCGTTTCGCATCGCCGGCGAGATCGTTCGCAACGCGGAGATGGCCGACGTGGCGGCAGATCTCCAGAAGATGGCTCAGGCGGGCAACCCGGTGGGCAGGGCGTTGGCGGCCCATGACATCTTCCCTTCCGAGATCGTGCAGATGGCCATCTCGGGCGAACAGGTCGGCCGGCTGCCCGACATGCTGGCCAAAGGCGTCGATCTGCTGGACCGTGATGTCGAGCGCATCATAGCGGCCCTGGTGGTCAAGCTCGAGCCGGCTCTGACTCTGGTCATGGGCTTGGTCATCGGAGTGGTTCTGATGGGCGTGTATTTGCCCATGTTCGATTACATGACTCATCTCAAATAGAAGGGCCATGCTGGAGGGGCCTATGGCTTTCGGACCCGATGGCTAAGACGTCGATTGAGCGCGTCGTTCCAGTGCGGTCCGAGAATATGGGCGGCGGCCGCCACGAAGACAGGCGCGCCGGAACACGATACAGGATGGTCATGCCCGCGAGCCGAGGCAGGTAAAGTCGCGTGGCTCGCCGGCCGATATACCGATGGTCAGGCTACAAGTAAGTCACCTTTGCAGAAGGAGAACAACATGAGGTGTGGGAAAGGCTTTACGTTGGTTGAACTGCTGGTCGTGGTGTTGATCCTCGGCGCGCTGGCGGCCATTGCGATTCCGCGGATCAGCCAGAGTGCCGAGACGGCCAAGATCAATGCATGCAAAACGAATGTGAACCTGATCAATTCGCAGATCGAGCTGTACTATGCCAACAGTGGCGAGTGGCCGGCGAATCTGAATGATCTTGTCAAGGACTCGGAGTACTTCCCGGATGGAGTGCCCGTGTGTCCATTGGCCATAGAGTACAAGTACGACACGAAGACCCACCGCCTTGGCGAACACAGCCACAAATAACGGCGTTCTCTTTTGTGATGGGCAGTCACAGGCCGGCAGTTGATCCCTGCTGCCGGCCTTCCCTCTTTTCCTGGCGCGAGTCGGTCGTATGAGGATGCCACGGGGTCACACGCTTGCGGAGTTGCTGGTCGTTGTGTTGATCCTCGGCGCTCTGGCGTGTGTGGCAGTTCCACGACTCTCTCTCGAGGCGCGGGATCGGCGGCAGGCCGAGGTCGAGGCCCGGAAGATCGTCAGCGCTCTGCGGCGGACGCGTAGTCTGGCGATTCTCCAGGCGGCTACGCATCCCGGCGGTTTTGCGCTCGAGATTCGCCGCCATGGCCAGGCCACGAGCTATGAGATTCTCGACCTCGACAATTCAGCCGTGGTCGACTCGCAAGCCCTCGCATCGGGAGTCCGCTGTCAGGGCCATTCGCGCTTCTGCTTCAACGGCCTGGGCGCCCTGAAGGAATCCGGACGCGCGTTTGTGGACATTTCGCTCTCGGATACGACGTTCGCCGTTACCGTGACGCCGAGCACAGGCGCCGTTCAGTGTGTCAAGAGCAAACCGCATGGTAAACACACGGCAGACAGATCGATCTCCCGGCGAGAGTAGGAGAGCAAATCGGGATCGGCCCCGGGGCATGACGCTCGCGGAAGTGACCGTGGCCTCGGCCATCCTGGCGATCGCTCTGGTGCCGATGCTCCGTGCATTGACGATTGCCCAGATGACCGGCGCCGCCATCGAACACAAGACCCAGTCCCTCATTCTGGCGCAGAACAAGCTGGAGGAGGTCCGCGCCCGGTCGATCCATCATTACACGAATCCCTTCGACGAAAGCTCAGAGCCCCTGGCCGGCGGCTACCTCTGCCATGTGGAGGATGACGAAGACGCCGATCTGCGTCGGGTCTCCGTAGCGGTCGGATGGGATACGGACTCGGACGGACACCTGTCCGACAGCGAGACGCAGGTTCGTCTGACGACCTATATTGCGAGGATGCGGTGACTTCCCCGGCCGGCCCGCGTGGTCGCGTTATCGGGCCTGAGGTTGGGTCTCCTTCCCACGTCCATTGTGCCCCTTTCATTGACCGATAAGAACGGCCCTGTGGCTTCCTGGAGACGGCGATTGCGGGCCGGCGCACCGATGCGGCAAACTTGCGCCGGCCGCAGAAGTCAGCTAACGGAAGGGCGTGGCCATGCCGAAGAAATGACGGTCCAGCGCTGATGCTGCGTACGGTCCGAAATCATGCAGAAGAAGATGAACAATGCCGAAGGGGCCAAGGCCCTGACACTTGTCGAGATGGTGATCGCCATAGCGGTCATGGCGGTTATCTTCACAGCCATGGTGCCGGTGCTGGCCGGCGTCCGAAATCATTGGGATACATGGCAGGCCAACGGGGAAGTCGTTCAGAATGCCCGGGTTCTGACGGACCATCTCCATCGCACGCTGGCGACGGCGGCTCGAATCACGGACGTCAGCCCACCGTGGCAGGATCACGGCTTCATCGAGTTCACCGTCCGTGATGGGACCGTCTGCCGATACGACCTCGGCCCGAACGGCTACGTCCGGTTCGGCCCGACGGGCGAGGCAGGCGAGTTGGCCGGTCCGGTCCGTCGGTTCTGTCTGGCGTGCTATGACGGCGAAGACTTCACGACGGCGACCGTCGAGGCGTCATCGATTCGATTCGTGACAGTGGAAACCACCTTTGCCAACCCAGCGCGGCTCGGCAGCGACAAGACGTTCGCCACGCGTGTGTACATCCGTCCTGGGTCGTTCGGGCAGGAGACGCCGGATACGTTCGAGCCCGGCGTGGCGCTGCGCGACTCCGTTGCCTGGGGCGGCAAAGACATCTGCATCGACAGCTATCGGTCGTCGCAGGGCCCCTACGATTCAACGCAGCCGGGAGCCGAGGCCGTCGTCTCCGTCAACGCGACCACCAGCCAGGCGATTACGCTCTGGAGCAGCGCCATAATCCGAGGCGACGCCTATGTCGGCCCGGGCGGAGACCCCCAGACGGGAATCGCCACGTGGGGGCTCTCAGAGATCACGGGACGTCGTGCGTCGCTGTCCAGTCCTGTGGATATCCCTGTGTTGTCGGCGCCGACCGGACTTCCGTTCAGCGGGGTATGCAACGGTCCTGTCGAACTGACCGGCCAGCAGAGTCGGACCATCGACTCCGATCGCTATGTGGAATCCATCAGCCTGGGCGGCCACTCCGTCCTCGTCATCGACGGGCACGTCACGCTTCTGGTCAAGGGAACGCTCCGAGCGAATAGCCACGCGGAACTCAGGATTCTGCCCGATTCCAGCGCGACGATCTATGTCGGCGATGGTGTCGAGATTTCCGCCCATTCCCGGCTCAACAGTGCAGGCGATCCTTCGCAACTGCGCATCAACCTGATCGGCGTCGGCGCCAGTTTTCAGATCAGCACGCAGGCTGTTGCGCACGCGGTTCTTCAGAATCCTCGGGGCAGCGTGGGCATCTGGAGTCAGGCGGAATTCTTCGGCAAAATCAAGGCGGCCGGCCTCGAGGGCGGCGGACGTATTCACGTGGATCTCGATTGCGACTTCTGACGGTGGCTATGCGCGACAACCATCATCATCGAGGTGTGGTGCTCATCATGGCGGTGTTCATCGTGGCGCTGCTGGCCGCGATCCTCACAGGCATGCTGCAGATCAACACCGAGGAGATTCAGATTATGGAGAACCATGTTCGCGCGGCCGAAGCACGGGCGGTCGCCGAGGCCGGATTGAACGACGCGCTGGCGCAGCTTCGGGCGAATGCGGCATGGCGTGCCGGTTTTGCCGCCAAGCCCTTCGTTGGCGGCGCCTATACCGTGACGCTGGACGGATCGCAGATTACGTCCGTCGGGACATCTGCTCGTGGGTACTCGGCAAGAATGAAAGCGGATGTCACCGTGGCGCCGGGAAGACCGCCCCATCGTGTGGTCATCGATCGTATGTGGGTGAACGAATGAAATCCACCATGACGACATCGCTGGGCATCGACATCGTCGGCGACGAAGTCAACGCCGTGTTGCTCAAGAAGACTCGCGACGGGTTCCGCGTGCTGGCGACGTCCCGTGCGTCTGTGCCCGTCGGTACGATCGAGGGCGGCCGCATCGTCGATGTCACAGGTCTGTTGAAGGTCCTGAAGGTCGCGAGGGAATGTCGCACGCGGTCAGGACGCACGGTGCTGTCTGTGCCGCTGTCCGGCACGCTGGTCCGCGTGGTTCCCCTGGAGGAAGACGACCCGCAGGCCGTCACGGGGTATGTCCGCGACGAAATCGCGCAGTACGCGGCGTTTTCCGGCAGAAAGACCGCCTCTGACTACCATGTGATGGCCCCTGTGCGAAAGAGCACGCCTGGCAGGGCCCTGGTGGCGGCGGCCGACCAGGCCGGCGTGGAGGCCCTGGTTCGCGCTTGTGGGAACGTCGGCGTCGGCGCCGATGCTGTCGAGCCGGCCATCCTGGCCTGTGTGCGAGTGTTCCGGGCAGCGAAGTCTCGCGAGAGGCTCGGCCCGAACGTCATGCTGGCCCTGCTCAAGGGGGGGCTGCTGACCCTGGCCGTCCTGCAGAAGGGCGCCGTGGACTTCATACGGTCCCGGACCCTGGCACCAAGTGCTCCGTCTCCCGTCGATAGATACGATCAGGTAGCCGACGACATCAACGCCGTCCTTCAGTTCTACACGGTCGAGGGGACAACGATTCCGAGTGTGGTGGTGATCGACGACGAGCATGACCTTGCGCCGGTGGAGGCGGGGGAAACGATCCGATCGAAGGTCGCCTGCGAGGCCGTGGAGGTCTGGACGCGGAGCACCCTGTCCGACCACGTGGCCATCGAACCGGGTCTTTCGGGAAAGGGCTCCATCACCGCGCTCGGTCTGGCCATGCGGTTTCTGGTGGATGGGCCGAAGGCGGCGACCGTGAATCTGCTTCCCAAGGAGGCCGACCGTGCCACGGTCGTGCAGCGGAATCTGGTCCTGACGGCCATCGGTCTGGCCGCCCTGTTGCTTGCGGTCATTCTGGGGACCGGGGCTGTGCGGTGGACTGTGATGCGCATGCAGGGCCGGATCGCCGCAATGCAACAGGCGGAACTGAAGCGAGGCGATCAGAGTCTGGCGGACGCCGTGGCGGAACTGGCCGCGACGGAGACGCAAATTGCGGCCACCACCGCCGAGATGGAATGCCTGACGCGGGCGGTCCAGTCCCATCCTGCGGTCGATTGGGTGCAACTGCTCGGTGACGTGGGCGCGGCCGTTCCGAAGCAGGCGCAGTTGACCGAGTTGACGGTGGACGGCACATCCATCCTGCAGGTGGAGGGGGTGTGCGAATCCAATGAGGACGTAGCCACACTGGTTTCGATGTTGAACCGTTCGGACAGCATCGCGCGGGCAGAATTGCTCGAAGCCAGGCGCATCCAGGGTAGAGACGGAGCCATTCGGTACGCGATCACCTGTACCCTGGCCCCGGGAGAGATACGGTGAAGATGCAGATCGTGAACCTCAATACGCTCACACGAAGGCATGAACGAGCCGCCATCGGAGCCCTGCTCCTGATCGGCATCGTCGGCATCTATAACTGGGTCGTTCACCCTCACGTGACCCTGCTGGTCGCATCGCAACGTTATGAGCGGGCCGCCGGCCGGCGGAACGAGACCAGTACGGTTGTGAATGACAAGGTCCGGCAGAAGCGCGAGGAATTGGAGCGACTGCTGGCGCAGCGTTCCGCGTGGTCGCAGGTGACGTTCGATGTGAGCGACGCGGAGGACTTCCTGCGCAACTTGCAGGAGCCGTGCAACGAGGCGGGCTGCCGTCTCATATCGCTGAGCTACCTCCAGGCAGAGAGATTGAAGGCACGCGAAGTGCCGTCGGGCGCGGAATCTGACGATTCCGATACACGGTTGCCGGTGACGTCGCTCCTCGCCAGGGGGGCGCTGATTACGGTCTATGGCCCCTACCAAAGCGTGGTCCGGCTTATTGGAATCCTTCAGTCCCGCAAAAAGAAGGTCTGGATTGACCGGTGCCAGATGACCTCGCTGGCGGCAGATACGGAGAATGTCGCCTGTGAGCTTGTGATCACGATCTACATGACCACTGCGAAAGAGATGGAACACGATGAGTAACTCCAGATGGGTCGTTGGTTTTGGGATAGGTCTGTTGCTTCCGTGGGTGATCCTGGGACCGCCGGAAAGCCGCGCCGCGCAGTCGAACGGCAGCGGCGATGCCATCGGGCGGGAGAACCCCTTTTCTGCAATCGAGGCCGTCCGCCCCGTACCGGTCTCTGTGGAGGCCAAACCGCCAGAAGCAGAACCGCAGGAAGCGCCGGAGGCCAACCCCGATCTTCTGCTGGAGACCGTCGTGCTGAAGTTCCTCGATGCCACGAGTCTCAAGACCGTGCTGGACAAGATGGTGACATCGTTTGGCATGGTGGCGGTCAACAAACAGAACAACTCCGTGGTCATCTGCGACACGCCCGAGAATCTGGCGAAGATTCTGGCGGAAGTCAAGAAGGCGGATCGTATTCCGCCGCAGGTGATGGTGGAGGTGGTGATCCTCGACGTCCAACTCAAGAACGATACGGAAATCGGGATCAACTGGGATCTCCTGAGCGACAACCGATATGATGTGATCTACCGGCAAAACGTCAGCAGCTCGCGGCTCCGCTCCACGGTCGAAGACGCTGAAACGATCGGCAACGCCACAGCCTTCAACACCGTCGGGCTTGGCGGGGACTTCAGCGTGATCAGCGGAACGATCCGGCATGTGCTCCATGTCCTTCAGCAGAAGAGGGATGTGGACATCCTGGCGAGCCCCAGCACGCTGGTGGTCAGCGGACAGTCGGCGACCATTCAGGCCGTCGAGGAGATCCCGTACAAGGAGCTGATCGATTCCGCCACGGGCGGGCAGGAAGCGCTGAGCACGACGCAGTTCAAGGATGTGGGCGTTACGCTCCAGGTGACCGCAACCGTCACCGATGGGAACAGTATTCTCGTAACGGTAACGGCCGAGCAGAACGTCCGCACGGGCGCGAGCGATCAGGGTGTGCCCGTGGTGGACACGCGGAGAGCCAACACCTCGTTGTTGCTCGACGACGGGCAGATTGTGGTCATGGGCGGGCTCCGCCGTCAGGAAAAGACGGAGGAAGTCAGCCAGGTCCCGCTGCTCGGAGATCTGCCGTTGATCGGCTATTTCTTCAAGAGTCGCAGAATGGTCACGAACCGATCCGAGCTGGTCGTGCTGCTGTCGCCGCACATCCACAATGGCGAACCGTTGCCCAGTTCTGTCGCGGCACGATATGAGGCCCTCCGCGGAGCGTCTCTGCTGTCGGAAGGCGACCCGAGCCGGGCCGAGCGCAGCGACGTGTCCGAACCTTCGTCGAGTGCGACCTCGGAGCGTCCGGGATCGGAGACTGAAACCCACACAGGAACCAAGTAGACACAACGTACGTGGCACGGGCGACTCAAAACCCTCCTGCCGCGCCTGATGAAAGGAGACACGAACGTGTTAGGACTGTTCAAAGCCAAGAAGCAGACGTCGCAGATGAAGATCCTGATCGTGGATGATGAGCCCGATCTGGTCAGCATGGTCGAATACCGCCTGAAATTCGCCGATTTTCAGACGTTCACGGCCTCCAATGGGCGGGAAGGTCTGGAGCGGGCCGCGGCAGAGAAGCCGGATCTGATCCTTCTCGATACGAACATGCCCCTGATGAACGGGCACGAGATGCTTGAGGAATTGCGGGCCGATCCCGCCCTGAAGCACATTCCGGTGATCATGCTGACGGCTCGGTGTGCGGCACAGGACATTGCGGCCGCCTCGGCACATGGGGTGTCGGACTACGTGACCAAGCCGTTTGATTTCGCGCAGCTCATGTCCAAGATCCAGGCCATTCTGAAGGGCCACGGGAGCCAGTGACCGGCGTCCCAGGACCGGAGGGTGGTTTCCACCGACGGGAGCAAAGGAGAACGCCATTGACTACAGGCAGAGCATTGCGAATCCTCATCGTAGAAGACGATGTGGTCGACCGCAAACTGTTGGAGAGACTCCTGGCGAAGTCGTCTCTCGAGGTCGCGGAGGTCCGGTATGCCGATCGTCTGTCGACGGCCCTGGATTGTCTGAAGGAGTCGGCGTTCGACGTCGTCCTGCTGGATCTGGGACTGCCCGACAGTCGTGGCACCGAATCGGTCATCAACATCCAGAGCCGCGCCCCGCACGTGCCCATCATCGTGCTGAGCGGCCTGGATGACGAGCTGACCGCGACGTCCGCCGTGCAGAAGGGCGTGCAGGACTACCTGATCAAGGGGCAGGTGGACAGCACGCTGCTGATGCGGTCGGTCCGCTACGCGCTGGAGCGCAAGAAGGCGGAGCGTCAGTTGCAGGCGGCCGAGCATCGCTATCGCACGATCTTCGACAACTCCGCCGTAGCCATCATGATGGTGGACAAGGAGGAACGCCTCGTCTCGTGGAACAAGTTCACCGAGGAACTGCTGGGAATGACCGAGACGGATTTGCTGGGGCGGTCCGTACGCAGCATCTACCCGGACGCGGAATGGCAGCGGATTCGCACCCTGAGCATCCGCCAGAAGGGCATGCAGCATCATCTGGAAACGCGGATGTATCGGCAGGGAGGCGATCTGATCGATGTGGACATCTCACTGAGCGTACTGAAGGACTCGGATGGCGTGGCGAGCGGTTCGATCGGTGTGGTTCGGGACATCACCGAGCGTCGGCGCATGGAGCAGGCGCTGCGCCAGTCGGAAGAGCGGTTCCGTCAGGTTGTCGAAAACGCGCGGGAATGGATCTGGGAGGTGGACGCCCAGGGCCTGTACACGTATGCCAGTCCGATCATCGAGAGGATTCTCGGGTACAAACCGGAGGAGATCCTCGGCAAGAAGCACTTCTACGATTTCCTTCATCCGGAGGACGCCGCGCTGTTGAAAGCCCAGGCTTTTGAGATCTTCAGCCGGAACGACGTGTTCACGGAATTCCAGACGCGCAACCTGCACAAGGACGGCTGCATCGTGTTTCTGCTGCGCAGCGGCGTTCCGATTCTCGATGAGAACGGCAGGCTGATCGGATACCGAGGGGCCGATGCGGACGTGACGGAGCGAACGCGGATTCACGAGATTCTCGATCGAAAGCAGAAGAACCTGGAGGCCATCTTCGACGCGGCGCCGGTCGGCATGCTGCTGGTGAACGAGCAGATGACCGTGGTGCGCGCCAACGAGACGATTCGTCATCTCTCGGGAAAAGACTATCGGGAGATCATCGGCAAGGAGCCCTGCGAAGCTCTGAGCTGCATGTACTGCGGCAACCTCCCCGATTGTCGCCGAGGCGCGAGGGAGGAGGAAGAGTGTTCGTTGCGGACGATGATTCAGGCGTCCTTGGAGTCCGAGAAGCCCATTCGGGGCCTGGAAATCCGACCGGCTCTGAACGACAATGGCGAGACGGTGCTGCCCTGGCTGCTGGCAAGCGTCGAACCGGTCAGTATCGATTCGGGCAAGCATGTGGTCGTAGCCATCGACGACATCACCGACCGTCGACGCGCGGAAGAGGAACTGCGCGAAGCCGTAGAGATGAAGTCGCAATTCGTCTCGACCATCTCGCACGAATTGCGGACGCCTCTGACTTCCATCAACGAGGCGGTGACGATTCTGCTGAATGAAGAGGCCGGGAAGATCAACAAGGACCAGATGCATTTCCTGGACGTCGCGAGACGGAACATCGAGAGGCTGGGCCGACTGATCAACGATGTTCTGGATTTTCAGAGACTGGACGCCGGAAAGATGACGTTCAACATGCAGGAAGGCGCTCTCGACCGGGTGGTCGAAGAGGCCTACCATACGATGTTGCCGTTTGCGAGCAAGCGGGGCGTCCACTTGAGCGCCGAGATCGAGCCCCATCTTCCGTTTATCCCGCTTGACGGCGACCGAATCGTTCAGGTTGTCACAAATCTGCTGAGCAACGCGATCAAGTTCACCCCCGAGGGAGGCGATATCCGGGTCTGCGTCGGCCGCCGAGACGACCACCTCCAGGTCAAAATCAGTGACACGGGAATGGGCATTCCGCGAGAGGCGTTGCCGCGCATATTCGAACGATTCTATCGCGTGCCCCGCCCTGGCAAGGAGATCAAGGGGACGGGGCTCGGATTGGCCATCGTCACCAAGATCGTGGCTGCCCACGGGGGCCGAATCGACGTTGAGAGCGAACCGAACAAGGGCGCGACGTTCACGGTTTCGCTGCCGATCCGGCCGCACGCGATGGCGACGCCTCTGACCCCGCAAGCCGACCAGCATCTGGAAGCCACATTGCGGCAGAACGTACGGGGGCACGAGGCCTGAACATAGAGCGTTTGCTTCCCGGCGTTCATGTCTGGTCGGTGCGACAATCCAAATCCGACCTGAATGGTGGTGTTTCTTCGGCCAGCCGATGGCATTTCCTAACGCGGACAAAGCCTCTCAGCTTTTGTAACTTTCACTTGCTTCCCCTATCGCAGCCGCATAGCATAGATTCATTGAGGCTCTGTCATCTGGTCACGGGGGGCTTGTCTGGCGCGTCCGGCGCGAGAGAAGAGCTGGGCATACGGATATGGTGGAGACGGAAGTGACGGATCAGCGGAAAAAGGCAGACGAGTCCTCGGCCCAGATGGCTTGGTTGCAGCAGCGTCGCACCGTGGCCGACGCCGAGCCTCCTGTGAGCCCACGTGACCGGCTGCCATCTGATACGACACAGAGCGCACCGACCGAAGCCGTGACCTCACGCGCTTCGTACGCAGAGAGGCTTCTGGACGCGCTGCCGGAGGCGATCTCCATGACGGACCTGGAGGGTCGCATTTGTTACGTCAATCGCGCGTTCCTCAAGAACTCAGGGCTGCATGAGGAGCAGGTCATCGGAAAGACCTTCCCCGAGACGCATCTGGTGGACACGGAACGGTTCACCAGGCTCCACCAGCGTATGTTGCCGTTGTTGATGGCAGAAGGCACGGTTCAGGAGGTGGAGGCTCTGGCGGTGAACTTGGATGGTTCTCAGTCCGCCGTCCTGGTCGATCTCACCCTGCTGCGGGATGAAGCCGACAGACCGTCGCACATCGTGGCGGTGGTCCGGGACACGACCGCTCTGGAGGCGGCCGAATCCTCGCTGATCGAGAGTGAACGGAGGTATCGGGAGATCGTCGAGACGGTGGGGGACCTGATCGTCACTTTCGATGTGGACGGCCGGGTGCGTTCGGTCAACCACGCCGTCAAGACGATGCTCGGGTTCGAGGCGGAGCAGGTGGTCGGCCGACCCGGCTCCCTGCTGGTGCTGCCGGAGCACCAGCAGGACGTAATGTCCCAGGTCGAGCACGTGCTGCGCGGCCACAGCGTTCGTTCCGAAACCGTCCTGGTGGACCGCGAGAATCGCTGCGTGTACGTCGAATACAGCGCCGGCCCCCTCGTGGAACACGGGCGGATCGTAGGAGGACGCTGCATCGCATGGGACATCACGAAACGCAAGTTGCTCGAGCGCCAGTTGAAAGCGAGCGAGGAACGGTATCGTGCGCTGGTCGAGAGCGCCGGCGAGACCATCGCCACGGTGGACGAGGACGGCCGATTCCTCTTCATGAACAACACCGCGGCCCAGAGGCTGGGCGGCCGGGCGGAAGACTTTATCGGAAAGACGATGTGGGACCTGTTCCCGCCGGCGGTCGCCGACTTCCAGGCGGCCGACATCCGGCAGGTGATTCGCACAGGGGAGGGACGCAACACGACGATCCAGCCGCTGCGCGACAGTGAGGGGAACGTCACGGCCGGCCTGATCATCGCGAGAGACATTCACGAGTTCAAGAAGGCCCAGGATGAACTGGCGGCCTACAGCGAGCGCATGATCCGCGCTGAACAACTGGCGTCTCTGGGCACGCTGAGCGCGACTCTGTCTCACGAGCTGACCCAGCCGCTGACCGTCATCCGGCTGTCGATTCAGAACTCCCTGAACGATCTGGAGAAGATGCCCTGTCCGCCGAGAGTCGTGGAGGACTTGAGGGATGGGCTGGCAGAAGTGGCGAGCGTGACAGCCATCGCCGAGCGATTCCGCAGTTTCGCCCGCCGGTCGTCGGAGAAGGCGGCCCGGGAAACCTCCGTCGCGGAGACCGCCGCCCGAGTGATGCGATTGCTTCAGGAGAGCGCGCGACGAGCGAAGGTGGCACTGGAGATGCAGGGGTTGGACGCCCTGCCGGCCGTTTGCATCCACGAGAAGGATCTGGAGCAGTTGTTCTTCGCGCTGGCGCAGAACGCCATTCAGGCAGCCGACGGGCAGCGGTCACGCCGTTTGACGATCCTCGGCCGCCGGGAAGGAGAGCTTGTTGCGCTGGAATGTTCCGACGATTGCGGGGGGATCGCCCCGGAATGTCTGCCCCATATCTTCGAACCGTTCTTCACGACAAAACCTGCGGGAGAAGGGACCGGGTTGGGGCTGTGCATCGCGCAGCGCGTGGTCGCCCAAGCACGGGGTCAGATGTCGGTCGAGAGCCACCATGGCAGTGGCACTACCTTTCGCGTGTCGCTGCCCATTTCGGGAGCATGAAGCTGCAAAGGGAGGATTCGCCGATGGAGAACAAGACGCTGGATCGGATCTTCTTTGTCGATGACGAGCCCAGTGTGCGGCTGGTTGTGCGCAAGACGTTGGAGCGCGTCGGGGTGAGCGTCACCTGCTTCGCCGGCGCCGACGACTGTCTGGCCTGCCTGGAATCGACCCCCTGTGATTTGCTGATCACCGATGTGAAGATGCCGGGAAGAGACGGGATCGAACTGCTCGAGGCGGTGAAAGCGAAAGTCCCCTGGCTTCCTGTACTTGTCGTGACCGGTTTCGGCGACGTGCCCATGGCCGTCAAGGCCCTGAAACTGGGGGCTGCCGATTTCATTGAGAAACCACTTGACCGGGAGGCGTTTCTCAAGACGGTTCAGTCCCTGTTGGGCCAGAACCACCCGCCGGCGTCCGGCCACGACCACGCCCTGACCAAGACGGAACTGCGGATCCTCCATCTGATCCTGGAAGGCAAGAACAATCGGGAGATTGCCTTGGCGCTGCATCGATCGCCCCGAACCGTGGAGGTGCATCGCAGCCACGTGATGCGGAAGATGGGAGCCACCAACATCGTGGAACTGCTTCGCCGCGCCGCGATCATGGGGTTGTTCGATATGGATGGCGCGTCTGCACCGGGCAGAGCGGATGCCTGACATGCCGGCGCCTGGACGCCGCGGCCTCGTGGTACCGCCGTCACAGACGCCGAGAAAACGGCGTTTCTATCGGTCTATCGACCCCGGCATGCGATCGAGACATTGGCAAGCTATTCCCGCTGCGCGGACGCAGGTTCCCTCTGAGCTGCAACGCGGAGACGGTTGCAGAAATATCCGTGTCGCGGGTGTAACCATTTCGCGTCACCCCACACTGTCCCGTCAGAAGGCCATTCCGAGGGCCGTCGTGCGAAAGGGCCGATGGACCGGGCGAAGCAGAGAATGAAGGCAATGTGTGGGATATGGACGGTTGCCACGGTGGATGTAGTTGTGTCTCGCTCTCGCCGGATTGGCTCCCTGGCTCCTGCGACACAGGGGGCGTCCGGAGCCGGGAATTGCCTTGCCGCTCCCTCGGGGTTTCTCGTATTCTTTCACATATGAACGGTCTGATGCAGTCCATCTGGGGCTTGCTGACGACGTCGGGAGTCCTCCCGAACGCGCTGGTCCGGGGCGTCGCCGACGCGTTGGACGCCGACGCGTCCCGCACCGAGCCGACGGCCGCGGATAGCGAGGACATTCGTCAGACGCGGCAGGGGGATTCAGACGCCTATCGTCGCTTGATCGAGCGGCACCAGGCCCACGTGGCCAAGATCCTCTGGCGCTTCAGTCGCGACCGGGCAATCCACGAAGAGCTGGTCCAGGACGTCTTCGTGGAGGCCTATCTGAGTCTGAATTCCTTTCGCGGCAACGCCCCTTTCAGCCACTGGCTGGCACGCATCGCCACTCGAGTCGGGTATCGCCACTGGAAGGAGAAGGCCCGGCAGAAAGATGCCGAGCCATTCAGTCTGGCCGAATGGGACCAGATCGCCGACGAAAAGGAGGCCATCGAGCGCATCGATGCCCACCAGGCGGCAGGGCTCCTGCACGGCCTGCTCGAGAAGTTGCCGCCGCGAGACAGGCTGGTGCTGATGCTGCGGTATATCGAGGGATGCGATGTGGCCGAGACGGCCCGTCGGACCGGCTGGACCCGAACCATGGTAAAAGTTCAATCGTTGCGCGCTCGCGACAAGCTGAAGAAGCTGGTGGAACGCAGCGGAATGGAGCTGATCTGATGAACTGGGAAGAAAAATTCATGTTGTTGGCCGCTCGTGCCCGAACCGAAGAGGTTCCCCAGGTCAACGTGGTGCCGGAGGTGCTGACGCTGCTGAGCAGCGGCCAGGCGGAGCCTCTGACGGTGGCGGAGAACCTATGGATGTGGCTGGCGGCGGGCGCTTCGGCAGTCGCCGTCCCGGCGGCGGTTGTCGCGATCTCCGTGTATAACGCCAGCATGGGACCGCTACGGGAAATCGTGAACAGCATTTCTTGGGCAATGTGATGGAACAGCTCGATCCGAACGTGAATCCGACCGTCGCCTTGAGACGGATGCACCGCTGGCGCATGGCGCTTTCGGGCTTGGTCATCCTGGCGGCCGGCATCACCCTGGGCGTGGCGGGGGCCCTGCTCGTGGTCAGGCCGGCCGGGCCGCGTCCGCCCGATCCTGACGATGCGGTCGTCGCGACGCTGACGAGGTTCCGCGACGAACTGAATCTCAGCACGGAGCAGGCCGAGAAGATCGGAACGATCCTTCGGGAGCATTTTCAGCAGTTGGAGGCCTTGCGTCGGGAGGCCCGGCCCAAGATCGAGCAGTTGCTCGGTGAGATGAAGACACAGGTCAGCGCCGTGCTGAGCGAACAACAGCGGGCAGACTGGCAGAAACTCACCGCCCGGCTTGAAAATGAGTTTCGTCGCGGCATGCGGCGAGGTCCGGGGGGCCCCGGCGGGCCGGGACGGCCGGGAGACGGACCCCGAGGAGGCCGCGGCGACTGGCCGCGCAGGCCGGAACGATTCGGCCCGGGCGAGGAAGGCAGGCCGTGGGGACCGGGCTCCAGGCCCGAAGGAGTCGATCCGAACGATAGACCCTGGATGCGAAGGCCCAGGCCGGACGCAAACGATGCTCCGCCGCCCCGGATCGACGAGGGGCCCAAGCCGTTGGAGGCGCCTCCCGAATCCAACAGCCTGCCGTGAATTCGCGGACGCGCGAACGCAACGTACAGGGCTTTTCCCGTGGTTGCCGGCCGTGGGGAAAGCCCTTTCTCTTGTTAGAAAGAGCCATATTTCACGCCTGTTTCCAACGCCGGCTTGCCTCACAGCGGGTGTCGGAATATAATAGAGTTGCCTGTGTTCCGATTGCGAGCAGACACGGAGGACCGGGCAGGCAGATCCGACAATCGACGGTCCGATGCTGGTGGGGCAGGCGGATCGTATCATGTGCACGTATTCTGGATGAGGAGGAAGTAGATGAGCGCGCCAAGCAGAGCACTTCAGGCAATCGCAGTAGTCTTGTTGTTTGCGGGAGCGGGTTCTGGCAGTTGGTCCGAAACGTTCAGCGACGGCGGTTACGACCTGACGACATGGCAATTCCTCTCGTATCCGCAACTTGCCGGCACGTACACGCAGACCCTTGTGTCTGAGGCAGACGGCAATGGTTACCTCGCCGTGCGGGAGACCAGTTCGGTCAGCAAAGGCGGGGCGGCCTTCGGCGTCGGACTCGGCTCGGACGAAGTCTTCGCCGACGTACGAATGGGGGCGACGGTGAACGTGGCCGGCGACGCGTCGCACAACCACCACGGTCTCGGCGTTCGGATGACGTACTTCATCAGTGACGGCACCGCCACCCCGGCCCCGGGATTGGTGGCCAGCGGCTATGTCATGCACATCAACTGGGAAAACGGCCCGGCCAATCTCGCCCTCGACATCGAGAAGGTCGTGAACCTTCAAAACATCATGAAGACCGACTTCGACGTTGTCGTCCCGACGCTGGACAACGCGCGGAGCTTCTACGCCGAACTGGAAGCCGTCGGGGCCGGGCCGGTCTACGTCACGGGCCGCCTGTACGAATACCAGGGCGGGCCCCTGGTCGCCCAGACCAGGACGATGGTCGACACCAATGGCAACGATCCATGGGAAGACGCGAATGAGCGAGACGAGGTCTTCAAGACCGGCATGAGCGGCATTTTTGCCCAGAACGAAAACTCCGAGCCGGCCGGGTTCTACACCACGTTCGACGACGTTTCGTCTGTTTCCGACGGCCCATCTGCAGTAGCGATCAGTCCGGCCGATGGAGCGACCGAGGTCTCTGTGCTTGCTGAGCTTCGCTGGGTCGAAGGGGCTTTCGCGACCGGACGGCAACTGTGGTTTGGACCGGCCGGCGCCATGCAGGCGGTCGACCCGGCCCCGACCGGCGCCACCTATGACCCGGGGAGACTCCAGTCCGGGCAGACCTATGAATGGCGGGTCGACCAGATCGGGCCCAGCGGCACCGTTAACGGTCATACTTGGCGGTTTACAACAGGCGATTCGGCCACCGTCGAAGACTTCGAGGACTACACCGGCAGCGACGCCATTGCGGCCGCGTGGGTGCACAACATCGGCCCCGATTTCACCTACGTCTTCCTCGACACCGGCACGGTCCAGCAGGGTGCCAAAGCGATGCGCCTCGAGTGCCAGAATCAATACGAGCCGTTCCTGACCGAGGCGACGCGCCGCTTCGAGCAGCCCCAGGATTGGACCGTCACCAATCCGACTGCCCTTGTCCTGAGCTTCCGAGGCCAGAGGGACAATCTGGAACAACCGATATACGTGCGAATCCGCGACGTCGCCGGCAATGAGGCGACCGTGGCTCATCCGCTCGAGTACGCCGTTCAATCCGAGCCGTGGCGCACCTGGGAGATCCCGCTCAGTGAGTTCGCGGGTGTCGATCTGGCGACTATCGACGCTCTGACCATCGGCATCGGAGATGGAGAAACCTCGGGCCAGCCAGGCGACGACCGAGACACGCTCTATATCGACAACGTCCGGCTGCGGGCCAGCGCCTCGACCCGGTAGTGAATCGGCTGTCGAATCTGTGGTCCCGAATGAGTTACCTCTGACGCCTAACCGTTTGCATCGGGCGACTGCCAGGCGGCTTCGCCCGGCCGCGCGCCTGGCGCGGAGTCCGTCATCGTCAGTTTGCGGAAGTTCTCGAACCGGTGGAAGGTGAGGTAGTTGGCGTCGTGCTGGTTGTGCGCCGCTTCGGCTCCCCGGCCATAGGCGGTTCGCGAGGCCGCGATGATATCGTCCCCTTCGAACAGCCAGTCGACGTACTGGAACCCGTGCTTGTCGACGTCGGGATGGTACAGCAGGATGCAGCGGATGCTCCAGTTCTGCAGGTCTTTGCTGCACATCAGGGCCAGCGCGTTGCGGACGCGTCCGGGGTTGGGATCCTTGTGCCGAGGCAGGATCGGGTTCGAGAGCGTCCAGTAGAGCTTCGAGATCGGGTCGAAGCGAATCGTGAACTTCTTGGCCCCGCCGGGGAAGTCGATGAATCCGGTCTGGGGGTCGAAGGTGGCGGTCTTTCCGTCCTCGCTGATCTGGATGATCGCGGCCTTTCCGCCTTCGGGCTTGGTGTCCACGCGCAGGATGTTGACGATGCGCCCGTCGGGCGTCACGACGGCGTTGCCTTCGAGCCAGCCGCCGAACGTGTTGTCGAGCCACGCAGGATCGCGACCGATGCGGTTGCTGACGACCCAATTCTCGGCGTTCAACAGGTCGGCGTCGGCCGGCACGGACATCATGAAGGCGTTGAAGTGCCGGCCCCAGCCACCGGGGCCCATCGCGTCCTCCATGGCCCTCCAGAGTCGGCCTTTGTGGAGGACCACAGGCACCGGGGCGCAGTGATACTCACCTCCATCGATCAAGACGCCGGAGAGCTTGTCCCTGGCCTGTGTCCAGGTGCGGCCTCCATCGGTCGAGCGTCGGATCACCACGTCGCCATGGTTCTTGCTGGTGCCCATGAGATACAACGCGCCTTCGTGGGCGAACACGCTGGCCCAATACATGTCCTGCACGACCGCCCGGCGCGACCATGAGGCCCCGCGGTCGGAAGACCCGAAGACCTCCGTGACAGCGTGGCCGTGCTCCGTCGAACGAGGCCCGAACTGATCGTGCTTGGCGATGTAGTCGCCGTTGGGCAGAACGGCGATACCGGGCGAGCCGATGTAGATCTGCGATGACGCCGGAATGTGGTTGATGACGACTCCCGGCACGTCCTCTGCGGCGGCGACGGTGGCCAGCAGCAGGGAAACGACGACGAATCTACTTGCTTTTACTTTTCGCAACTCCATATCGCACTCCTCTGCGGACAATCGACGGCCGGCGCGCCGTCATTTCTCGATTGCGTCAAGAATGCTCGCGGCCACCTGCTCGGCCAGCAGGCGGGAGCCTTCTTCGGTGAAATGAACGTTATGCGGCTGCTGGATCGAATCGAGTCGGGGCAGCGCGAAGGCGTACAGGTCGTTGATTCGGACGCGGTGCTTCTCCATGACCTTCAGAGCCGCCTCGTTGTATCGCTTCGCGTCCGCCTGGACTCGGCCGAGGGAGCCTTCGGGAACGGGCGTCGTGGTCGCGAAGATCAGCGTTGAGCCGGTTTTCTTGAGCCGTTTCGTCAGCTCATCCAGGTTCTGCGCATACTCATCGATCGGAATCTGCTGGGTGCCGGCGGCTGTCTCCGTCAGGTCGCCGCTCTCGTCCATGTACTTCAAGTCGTGCAGGCCGTGGTTGAAGTGGATGACATCCCAGCGGGTGTCGCCCAGCCACTCGTCGAGCTTCGCCAGTCCGTTGGCGGTATGCGCGGCGTTTCCCGGATTGTGATGGACTTCCGCCCGGCCCTGGAGCAATTGGCGCGTTGGCTCGAAATAGCCGATGGAGATAGAGTCGCCGATGATCAGGACTCTGGGCAGGTGCAACGGGCCCGCTGCCTCGCGGAGTCGCCCCCGCCCGCAGCCGGCCAGCAAGACCAGCATGATAGCGGCTGCCATGCAGCGGACAGGATCGGTCTTTCCCATGGTGCATACTCCTTTCTCCAGGCCAACCAGCGTGATGATAAGGATGTCAGCCGCCGGGGGCAAGGGCAGGCCGGACGGCTGTCAGAGCTTCGTCGGTTCCTTCCGCTGTCGCAGGGCCTGGATGACCCTGTTGTTGGCGGCCGGAAAGGCATATCGGCCCAAGTCGGCCGGCCGGACCCATTTGACAGCATCGCAGCCGAGGCATCGCGGCTTCCCCGAGACATAGGTGCAGCGGAAGGCATGCAGACGGATGCGAAAGTGGGAGTAGGCGTGATCCAGGGTTGCGATCAGGCCGTCCACCCGGATGCGGATGCCGATCTCCTCCTTCACCTCGCGACGAAGGGCCTCTTCAAGGGATTCGCCCGGTCGCTTTTTGCCCCCTGGAAACTCCCATAAGCCGCCCAGCAGGCCTTCGGGCTTGCGTTTGTCGATCAAGATGCGGCCGTTGCGCTCGATCACGCCGACCACGACCAGATAGCGTGGAATCGGCTTCTTCCGTCGGCGGAAAGGCAGTCTGGCCTGTTCTCCGTGCCGCCTCGCCAGGCAGGCCCGCCGGAGTGGGCACACTTCACATTGCGGCGTCCTCGGCAGGCAGACCTCTGACCCCAGTTCCATCAGGGCCTGATTGAAATCGCCCGGCGTCCTGGCGGGCAGCAGGTCGCGGGCGATGGACCAGATCTGCTTGCGGGTCTCGGCCTGCTTGGGGTCCTTTCGGATGCGGAAGACCCGGCACAGCACGCGAATCACGTTGCCGTCGACGAGAGGCTCCTGCCTGTCGAACGCGATGCTGGCCACCGCGCCGGCGGTATAGGCGCCGATTCCCGGCAGCGACAACAGCTCTTCCCGCGTGTCGGGCAGGCGACCGCCAAATCGGACGACAATCTGCCTGGCGGCCTCGTACAGGTTCCGGGCACGCGAGTAGTAGCCCAGTCCCTCCCACAGCTTCAGGACCGAATCGATGCGTACCCTTGCCAGGCTCTGCACGGTCGGGAAGCGTCGCAGGAATCGCTCGTAGTAGGGGATCACCGCCTGGACGCGGGTCTGCTGAAGCATGATTTCCGAGACCCAGATGGCGTACGGATCGCGCGTTCTCCGCCAGGGCAGGTTGCGGGCTCTCTGGCGGTACCATCGCATCAGGGCCCGCCGGATGGCCACTTTCCGAAGAGCTGCCTGGCTCGGTTGCACGTTGCGTTTCACGGTCGGGCCGATCTTGCAGGTGAACTCGGGTCGGTGCGCGGCTCAGACGATCTCGGGAGAAATCGTCTGCTTCTTGCGGTAAACCATTCCCTCAAAGACGGCGATGATCTCACCGGCGTCGTCGGTCACTTCGATCGAGTAGGTGGCGAGTTTGGGGTTCAGCGAGACCTCGCGCGCGTTGGCAAATAGGGTCCCGGAAAGTCCAGCCTTGACGTACCAGATACTGGCGTTGATGGCGACGGCGACCGTGCCGTGCGAGTTGGAGGCCGCGGCGAAGGCCAGGTCGGCCAGTGAGAAGATCGCGCCTCCGTGGACCACGTTGACGCCGTTGAGGTGACGGTCTTCGATCTTCATCCGAGTCTTGGCTCGTCCTTCTCCGACTTCCACCAGTTCAATGCCGCAGTGCTCGGCAAATCGGTCGTTCTTCAAGAACTCCTTGATCGCGCGCATGACGAACCTCCCAAATCGAACGCGGTGACAGTGTAACGTGCGCCTGTCTGCCAGCGATCCTATCGCAGGAGCGTCGCCTTATCAACTGTGCGGCTGGGCCCGAGGCAAATCGGGAATTCCCTGGCAGCGGCCGACGGGGACGAATAAGATGTCTGCGGGCGTGACAGGGCCGCGGCGTACCCGGCCTGGAGACGCCCCGGTGTCGGTTGGAGAGCTCCGAATCGTGTCGGAACAGATCATCGATTTCCATGCCCACGCCTTCCCGGATGCGCTGGCGCCGCGGGCCATGAAGACGCTTCTGAGCGAGGCGCCGGGGATCCAGGCCTACTCCGACGGCACCATCGGCGCGCTGCTCACGTCGATGGACGCCGCCGGGATCGAGACCAGCGTCGTTTGCTCCATCGCCACGAAGATCGATCAGTTTGAGCCCATCCTCGGCTGGTGTCGCCAGATTCGTTCGGACCGTCTGATTCCCTTCCCATCGGTCCATCCGGCCGACCCGAAGATGGCCGAACACATTGATCGCATCGCCGCCGAAGGCTTCCTCGGTGTCAAGCTCCACCCATTCTACCAGGATTTCTACGCCGGCCAGGATGCCATGCTGAAGTACTACGAGCAGGTGATCCGCCGGGACCTTCTCCTCGTGATCCACACCGGATTCGACATCGCCTTTCCACGACAGCGACGCGCCGACCCGAAGACCATACGGCAAGTGAGCGAACGGTTCCCCGAATTGAGGCTTGTTGCAACCCACCTGGGGGCCTGGCAACAGTGGGACGAGGTGCGCCGCTATCTCCTGGGACGGCCCATCCATATGGAGATTTCCCTGGCGATGGAGGATCTGGGAGATGCTGCCTCCCGAGAGATGCTCCTGAGCCATCCGGCTGAGTACCTGCTGTTCGGGACCGACTCGCCATGGTCGGACCAGGCGACCACGCTCTCGCGGCTGAAAGGCCTGTGCCTTCCGCAGGAGAGACTGTCGCGGATGGTCTGCCGCAACGCGGCGAATCTGTTGGGCAGGCCTGTCAAATCGAATTGATATTCGGGTCTTCCAGAGGTCAGGCATCGCTGTGGAGAGCCGTCTGATATCCTCTGGAATCCTCCATGGCGGCAGGGGGTTCCGAGCCGGTATATGGTACATTTTATGAGGTTGTCCGGAAAAACCCCTTGTTTTTGTGCTGTTTCCGGGTATCCTTATCCGATTAGAATAGTATATGCGTCGGCCTTGGCTCCGCCCACGAGACGCGGGCAATGGTCTCTGTGCGTGGCGTGCTCTTGGGAGCGCTGGGTATGTCCTGGGCAGGGCAGGCCGTGACGTACGGGCGCAGACTATTGGGAGTTGTGGAGAATCCGGTCATTCCATCTTTCTCTTCCGGTCACGAGGACTGTGACCTTGGTGGCCAAGCCGGCGGCAGAGGATCGTCGCGATTTGGGCTTCGGTCGATAGATGCGGTGGCTCGCCGTGTGGCGGCGGATTGAACATGGCACATGGGGATGGCTGAAGGGAGCTGTAGATGAGACAGAGAGCAGTGACATTGGCAACCATGGTGAAGGTCGTGGTCCTGACGTTCGGCCTGTGGGCTCAGGCCGCCGAAACGGAGAGCCCGACGGCGGCGCCGCCGAACGCCTGGACGGAGTTCTGGAACACCTTCCATCACCCCAACCCGTACCTGGAAATGGGGCTGGACCATCGTTTTCGAACGATCTACGCGGAGAACATCGATACGCTCAACAAGGAGAGCGTTGACAATCGGTACGACTTCCAGCGATATCGTACGCGTTGGTGGACGAAGTGGATCCTCGATGAGGATGTGAGCTTCCACACGCGTCTGGCTTGGGAATTCCGCACGTGGGACGATCCGCCGAAGAAACCCCAGGACGTCGACTTCGACGAAGCGCTGTTCGACAACTTCTATGTGAACGTGAACAATCTGTTTGGCCTGCCGCTGTCAGCGAGAATCGGGCGACAGGACATGTTGATGGCCTACGGTGTCGGGTGGCTGGTGATGGACGGCACGCCGCTGGACGGCTCGCGGACGTTCTTCCTCGACGCAGCCCGCTTCACCTATGACTGGACCGAGAAGAACACCAAGATGGACTTCGTCTACATCGATCATGGCGTCGAGTCGGACCGCTGGCTGGAGCCCATCAGCGACGAGAACCGGGCCTTGACGCCGGCGGACGAGCGCGGGCTCATCCTGTACCTGACGAACAAATCGCTGGCGAAGACCCAGCTCGAAGGCTTCTTCATGTACAAGAACGACAATCCGCCCGACAGCACGGTCGAGGAGATGCCGGCGTTCTGGACGCGGAAAGCGGAGATCCTCACGTTTGGCGGCGCGATCTCCGGGACCCCGGCCGAGCGATGGAAGTACCGCGTCGAAGGCGCCATCCAGACGGGCGAGAAGTCCGACATCACAAGCGACTACTCCGCTGGGGAGATGCAGGACCTGGAGGCATACGGAGCCTTGGCCAATCTGGAGTATTCCTTCCAGGACAAGCTGGAAAACAGCCTGCACATCGGCGGCGAGTACGCCTCGGGCGATGATCCCGATACGGATGACAACGAGCAGTTCGATCTGCTCTGGGCCAAGTGGCCGCGGTGGAGCGAGTTGTTCATTTACACCTACACGCAGGAGACGATGATCGCCGACAGCACGAATCTGATCCGCCTCAATGTCGGTCACAAGTTCCGCCCGCACAAGAACTGGCAGATCTCGACCGACTATCACGCTCTGTGGGCCGATGAGACCGGCGTCCCCTGGAGCCCTGGGCTGACGCTGGACGACGACAGCAACTTCCGTGGGCACCTGATTACCTGCTGGGCCAACTACACGTTTGGCAAGCAGTTGAAGGGCCACCTGCTCGGTGAGTACTTCTTCCCGGGCGACTACTACGCCAGTGCCAACGACGACGAGGCCCTCTGGCTGCGGTTCAACCTGGAGTACACGTTCTAAGGGGACAACCGGCGTCACGATCTCCGAAAAAAGGGGGGCCTCCGGCATCCGGGAGGCCCCTTTTTCGTTGAGTCGGGGGCGTGGACTGCTATAATCAGGCCATATGGCAAAGAAGACAGTATCACAGAAAGCATTGCTCTCCGGCAATGAAGCGCTGGCGTACGGAGCCTATGAGGCGGGTCTGGGGGTTGCCTGTGCCTATCCGGGGACCCCTTCCACCGAAATCCTGGAAACCCTGGCGGGGTTCAAAGACGTCGACGCGCAGTGGTCCGTGAACGAGAAGGTGGCCTATGAGGTGGCCCTTGGCGCCGCGGTGGCCGGGGTCCGCAGCCTGTTCGCCTGCAAGCACGTGGGGCTTAACGTCGCGATGGACCCGTTGATGACGTCCTCCTACACCGGCGTCAACGCCGGATTCGTCATCGTAGTCGCCGACGATCCCGGCATGCACTCCTCCCAGAACGAGCAGGACACCCGCTGGGTGGCGATCTACTCGAAGATGCCGATGCTGGAGCCGTCCAGTCCCGCGGAGGCCAAGCAGTTCATTCAGGAGGCGTTCAACCTCAGCGAGCGGTTCGACACGCCCGTGATGGTGCGGATGACCACGCGGGTCTCCCACACGAAGGAAGACGTGGCCCTGGGCGAACGCCGGGTGCCGCCGAAGCCGGCCTTCGAGCGGAACGCCCCCAAGTATGTGATGGTGCCGGGGCACGCCTATCAGCGACATATCCTGGTCGAGAAACGGCTGGTCAAGCTCAAAGCACTGGCCGAACGGAGCCGGTTCAACCGCGTCGAACGGGGCAACGGCAAGCTCGGGTTCATCACTTCGGGTGTCGCCTACCAGTACCTCAAAGACGTTTATCCCGACGCGTCCTACCTGAAGCTCGGCATGAGCTATCCGTTCTGCGACGACAAGATCAAGGCGTTCGCCAAGACGGTCAAGAAGCTCTTTGTTGTCGAAGAGCTGGACCCCTTCCTCGAAGAGCACGTCAGGACGCTGGGCGTCAAGTTCACCGCCAAGGACCCGTCATTCCGCATTGGGGAGCTGACTCCCGAATCGATGCCCCAGATTGTAGCAGGGCGGGCCAAGCGGGAAAAGAAGGTGGCGAAGCGACCGCCCCGTCTGTGCGCCGGCTGTCCGCACTGGGCCTCGTTCGCTGCTCTGAAGAAGATGGACGCCTATGTCGCGGGCGATATCGGCTGCTACACGCTGGCGTCTCTGCCGCCGACCTCGGCGCTGCATTCGTGTCTGTGCATGGGCGCCGGCGTCACCTGGCATGAGGGCTGGCGCCGAGGCGCGCCGGACAACAAGAAAATCGTCGGCGTGGTCGGCGACTCGACGTTCGTCCACTCGGGCGTTACGGGACTGATCAACGCCGCCTACAACAAGGCCAAAGGCGTGATTCTCATCCTCGACAACTCCACGACCGCCATGACGGGCGGCCAGCAGCATCCGGCGACGGGATTGACGATTCGCAATGAACCGACCAGGAAGCTGATTCTCGAAGACCTCTGCCGGGCCTGTGGCGCCGACAACGTCGACGTGGTGGACCCGATGGACGTGAAGGCGTTTGCCGAGATTCTGGAGAAACGAGTCAACGAGGACGCGCTGTCCGTGATCGTCTCACGGCATCCGTGCCGGTTGCTCAAGAGATAGGGTTGCCGCGATCCCATGAAAGACACAGTATACAGCATTACCTTCGGCGGAATCGGCGGACAGGGCGTTTTGAAGGCCTCGGAAATTTGCGGGTGGGCGGCCCTGTACGCCGGCTATCACATCAAGAAATCGGAAGTCCACGGAATGGCCCAGCGGGGCGGCTCGGTCGAATCCCATCTGCGCTTCGGCAAAAAGGTCTATTCGCCGCTGATCGTCACCGGAGGCGCCGATTTCCTGGTCTGTTTCCACCATGACGAACAGCCGAGACTCAAGGCCTTTCTCAAGAAGGACGGCGTCGATCTGACGGACCTCCTCGACAAGGCCCAGGCCGCGATCGACAATCCGCGATGCCTCAATACGGCCCTGGTGGGTGTCCTCGCTCCGAAGCTGCCCATCCGGGAAGAGTGTTGGATGAAGGCGATTGAGACCGTCTTCAAACCCGCCGTCGTGGCGGAGAACAAGAAGGTGTTCCTGACGGGAAGGGAGATCGGTCGACCATGATCTGGAAAAAAGACGTCGAATGTTTGGATTTGGCGGGGCTCAAGGCCCTGCAATCGCACCACCTCAAGAAGCTCATCCCCTACATCTGCCGCAACTGTCCCGTCTACAAACAGAAGATCGATGCCGCGGGTGTCAACCCCGACGCCATCCAATCCATCGACGACATCAAGAGGCTGCCCTTCACGACCAAGGAGGACATGCGGGACTACTATCCGTACGGGCTGTTCTCGGCGCCGCAGGATCAGATCCACGAGATCCACGTCTCCAGCGGCACCACGGGCAATCCCACCCTCGTCGGCTATACGAAGGACGACCTGAAGCTGTGGGGCGATGTCATGGCCCGCGTCCTGTGCTGCGCGGGCGCCGAGCCGGGCGACACGATCCAGATCGCCTACGGATACGGTCTCTTCACCGGCGGACTGGGGTTCCACTACGGCGCCCTGGAAATGGGCCTGCGCATCATCCCGACCTCCTCGGGCCAGACGGCGCGCCAGCTCAAGATCATGCAGGACTTCAAACCCAGGATTCTCGGATGCACGCCCAGTTACGCTCTCTACATGGCCGAGGAGGCCAAAGAGCTGGGGATCGACCCAACCCAGGGCAACTGGAAGATCGGCATCTTCGGCGCCGAGCCCTGGAGCGAATCGATGCGGCGGGAGATCGAAGCGGCCTGGAACATGCTGGCGACGGATGTGTACGGCCTGTCCGAGATCATCGGTCCCGGCGTCGCCCAGGAGTGCCAGCATAAGGACGGGCTGCACATCTTCAGCGACGTGTTCTACCCGGAGGTCATTGATCCGGCCACCGGCGAGGAGGTGCCGGAAGGCCAGGACGGCGAACTGACGATCACCACGCTGACCAAGCAGGGGATTCCTCTGATCCGCTACCGCACGCGCGACATCGTGAGCATCCGCTACGACAAATGCCGCTGCGGCCGGACCAGCCCGAGAATCAGCAAGATCAAGGGCCGCACCGACGACATGATCGTCGTTCGCGGCATCAATGTCTTCCCGTCCCAGATCGAGCACGTCCTGGTCGGCATCGAGGGCACACAGCCCCATTACCAGATCGTGGTAGACCGAAAGGCCCGACAGCTCGACGAAGTCGAGGTGCTGGTGGAAGTGGAACAGAGGTTCTTCTCCGATGAGATTCGGCACCTCAGCGAGCTGCGTGAGAGAATCCGCAAGGAGATCCAGAACGTCCTGTCGATCGGCGTCAAAGTGACGCTCGTCGAGCCGAAGACGATCGAACGGAGCATGGGCAAGTCGCAGAGAATCGTGGACAAGCGAACGTTATAGGGGTTCACCATGAAGATCACGCAGATATCGGTGTTTCTCGAAAACCGCAAAGGAAGGCTGTACGACGTGTGTTCCCTTCTGGGCGCCCACCACGTGAACATCCGGGCGCTGACCATCGCGGAGACGGAGAGTTTCGGCGTCCTGCGGATGGTCGTGGACAAGTGCGACGCGGCCGTCAAGCTCCTGCGCGAGCATGGCTTCGTGGCCAACTTCACCGACGTGGTGGCCGTCGAGGTACCGGACAATCCCGGAGGGCTGGCCGCCGTCCTGAAGATCTTCGCGGACAGCGACGTCAACGTCGAATACATGTACGGATTCGTCGAGAAGCACAGCGACAAAGCCCTTCTGGTCTTTCGCTTTGAAGATACCGACGCCGCTCAGCGGGTCCTCGCCAAGCACAGCATCTCCATCGTGACCAAGCAGGAGATCGAGGGGCTGTAGCCGCAGGGCGACCGTCACCACCAGGTTGGCATCGCGGTTCGGGGTCCGGGCCGCAAGCGCACTTTTTCGAGACCGAGCCGGCAGATGGACATACCATTCTGGAGCAAAGAGATTGAGACACTGGATCGGGCCTCGCTCGAGACCGTCCAGTTGGAGCGCCTGCGGGACATGGTTTCGTGGGCCCTCAAAACACCTTTCTACAACAAGAAGCTCTCTTCCGTCGGCATCCGGAGTCCCGAAGACATCAGGGGCTTTCGGGACCTCGAACGCATCCCGTTCACGACCAAAGACGACCTGAGGCGAAGTTTTCCCAAGGGCCTGCTGGCTGTGGAGATGACCGAGGTCGTCCGAATCCACTCTTCCTCCGGCACCACCGGCATACCGACGGTCATCTATTACACCCGCGACGACGTGGACCGTTGGACCGATCTGCTGGCCAGGAGCATTGTCGCCACCGGGGCTTCGGCACAGGACATCTTTCAGAACATGATGAGCTATGGCCTGTTCACCGGGGGGCTGGGGCTTCACTACGGGGCCGAACGCGTCGGCATGGCGGTGATTCCCATCGGCGGCGGCAACACAAAGCGCCAGATACAGACGATGAAGGACTTCCAGACGACCATCCTGCATGTGACCCCGAGCTATCTGTTGCATATTCACTCGCAGTTCGAGGCCGAAGGCGTCAAGGCGGGCGATCTGGCCTTGAGGCGAGCGTTCATCGGCGCCGAGCCGCACTCGGAGAATACGCGGCGGAAGATCGACGACCTGCTGCACATTCAGGCCTTCAATTCCTACGGTCTGAGCGAGCTGAACGGTCCGGGTGTAGCCTTCGAGTGTGTCTGTCGCAAAGACATGCACCTCTGGGAAGACGCCTACATCGTCGAGATCATCGACCCAACCACAGGCCGCAACGTAGAGGACGGCCAGGAAGGCGAAGTGGTGCTGACCAACCTGATCCGCCGGGCCATGCCGATCCTGCGGTATCGCACGCGGGATCTGGCCTTTCTGCATCCCGAGCCATGCGAGTGCGGCCGGACCCATCGGCGGCTCTCGCGCATTCTCGGACGCACCGACGACATGTTGATCATCAATGGAGTCAACGTCTTCCCGTCCCAGATCGAAGAGAAGATCATGAAGGTCCCCGAAGTGGCGACCAACTACCAGATCCACGTCGACAAGAAGGGGGCGCTCGATCGCCTGACGGTGAAGGTGGAGATCTATCCCAAGCTGTTTCTCGGCGACGTCGCCAAGCTCGAAGCGCTGCGGGCGCGCATCCGCGAGGAGTTGCGTTCATCCATCGTGATCAGCCCGAACGTGGAACTGCACGAGCCAGGCTCGCTGCCGGTTTCGGAGGGCAAAGCCAAGCGTGTCGTCGACGAGCGACCCAAAGACTGAGGGATCGACTATGGCCAAGCAACTGACGATCTTCGTGGAGAACCGCGCCGGGCGGCTCAAGACGATCACGCAGAACCTTCACCGGAGCAACATCGACATCCGCGCCTTCACCATCCAGGACCGGGGTGATTACGGGCTCTTGCGGCTGATCGTGGACCGGCCCAATGACGCGTATCTGGCGCTGGCGGAACTGGGCTGTGCGTGTGCGTTGAAGGACATTCTCGCGATCTCCGTGCCGGACCAGCCGGGCAACTTCCATCGGCTGACCTCCGCTCTGGCCGAGCACAACATCAACGTCATCGACGCCTATGGCTTCGTGCTCCAGCCGCACAAGACGGGCGTCTGCTGCATGGAGATCGACCAGCCGCAGTTGATGAAGGCCCAGGAAATCGTTGCGGCCGCCGGTTTCACCGTCCTCCAGGACGAGGAACTCTACAGCCTTTGACATGCGTGTCGGCGCCGCACGCCGCCCGCAGATCACGGCGACTGCGTCAACGGGCCGCCCCTACGCAGGTCGCACACGCGCACGGCCTGATCGGCCGTGTACGGGCCCACGCGAGTCCGCTCCAGCTCTTCCACGTACCCGCCGGTGCCGAGGGTCTCACCCAGATCGCGCGCAATGGCGCGGACATAGACGCCCGGCCCCGTCACCATTCGCACGTCCACCCAGGGCCATTTGTACGCCAGCAACTCGATTTCCTTGACCTCAACCTGTCGGGGGGCCAATTCAAGGTCGTGGTTCTTGCGAGCCAGACGATAAGCGGGTCGGCCCTGGAGCTTAAGCGCCGAGAAGGCGCAAGGTCGCTGCGAGATCACTCCGCTGAACCTGTGCAGCGATGCGCGGACGTCGTCTTCGCTGGGAATCTCGTCCACCGGGACTTCCTCTTTTTTGCCTTCCCCGTCATCGGTCGTGCTGCGGACGCCCAGGTGGATCCGCGTAACGTATTCCTTGTCTTTTTCCGTGAGCCGGCCGAGCAGGCGAGTCGCGGCGCGTCCGACGCCGACGACCAGCACGCCTTTGGCCAGCGGATCGAGCGTGCCGGCGTGGCCGACGCGCCTCTCGCCGGTGGCTCGGCGTACTGCGTCGACAACGTCGTGTGACGTCATTCCGCGTTCTTTGTAAACGGCAAAGATCCCTTCGGTCGGAATGTCTGTCGGCATGGCGGACTATTGTAGGCGGACCACCCGGCAGGGTCAACCTCGACGGTTTTGCCGATCCGATCGATCCTTTTCAGTCGGAAGGGCTTCTGGTAGAATGACCGCATTGCGTCTGGATGATTGGACAATGATGGACGATTCCAGCACATCTCTGGCAGGCAAAACAGCCCTGGTCACCGGTGCGGCCAGGCGGCTCGGCAGGGTTATCGCGCTGGCGCTGGCGCAGCAGGGCGCCAACGTCGTCGTCCACTACAACCGCTCCGCAGAAGACGCGGCCTCACTGTGTGAGGAGATTCGTGGCCTCGGAGTCTCTGCCTGGTCCGTTCCGGGCGACCTTTCGGACGCAGGACAGACCGAGAGCCTCTTCGACCGCGCCACGCAGGACGCCGGGCCGATCGACATCCTCATCAACAGCGCCTCGACGTTCGAGAAGGAGACCCTTTGGGAGGCCTCCGCGCAGTCGCTCGAAGCGAACCTGCGTCTCCACGCGACGGCCCCCCTGATCCTGGCTCGCGCCCTGGCTCGACAGAACCGAGGCGGCTCGATCGTCAACATGCTCGACACCCGTGTCACGGTGTACGACCGCCAGCACGCGGCATACCACATCAGCAAGCGCGTGTTGCTGACGCTGACGCGGATGCTGGCCCTGGAGTTGGCGCCAGGGATCGCGGTCAATGCGGTGGCCCCCGGACTGATTCTGCCGCCGGCCGGAGAGGATGAAAGCTACCTCCAGAAACTGGCCCGCTGCAATCCGCTCAACCGCTACGGCGATCCCGCCCAGGTGACGGACGCGGTGCTCTTCCTGCTTCGCAGCCGCTTCATCACCGGGCAGGTGATCTACGTCGACGGCGGGTACCACATGAAGGGACACATGTATGACTGACGGACCCGAGCCGCTACCCCTCGACCAGATTGCGATCGACGATCTGCGATTCCGCTGCATCGTCGGCGTCGGAGAGGATGAGCGACGCGAGAAGCAGGACATCATCGCACAGATCGTGCTGTTCGCGGACCTCCGCGCCGCCGGGAGTAGCGACGCCATCGAAGACACGGTGGACTACAAGGCCCTCAAGAAAGACATCCTGGAGGCGGTCGAGCGGTCGCAATTCCGGCTCATCGAGGCCCTCGCGCAGAGTATCGCGGACATCTGCGTGCGCCGCGACCGGGTCGAGCGCGTCGCGGTCACCGTGGAAAAGCCGGGCGCGCTACGTTTCGCTCGAACCGTCAGCGTACGCATCGTCAGAGACAGGCGAACCTGTGATGTATGATACCCAGGGACTGTCCGTTGCCTTTATCAGCGTCGGTTCGAACATTCAGCCCGAGTCGAATATCGTGGCGGCCCTGGAGTTTCTGCGAAGCCGGGTACGTGTGACCGGTTCCTCCACCTTCTACCGGACCGAGCCTGTCGGCCGGCCGGACCAGCCCGAATTCATCAATGGGGTTTGGCGGATCGACACGGCCCTGAGTCCCACGCAGATTCGGGACGAGTTACTCAGGCCGATCGAGGAGGAATTGGGCCGCCGGCGCGGCGCCGACAAGTTCGCGCCGCGTACGATCGATCTCGATCTGGTGCTCTGCGGCGATCTCGCCCGGGACGACGGGACGGTTTGTCTGCCACACCCGGACCTGGCGCGTCCTTTTGTCTGCGTCCCTGTGTACGAATTGTTGGACGGCGCAGGCGACATTGAGCCTGGTTTGCAGCGCCGGATGCAGAGACTGCTGCCAGACAGGCCGGATGTGCCGCCGGGCGAACCTTTGAATGAGCTTACAAGTCGACTGAGACAAATGCTGACCTGACGACCTCCGAGTCAGCGAGGGCAAAAGTCTGCAACATGATTCAGGGAGTGAAGCAATGCACCAGAGAGCCTTCTTGAAACGAGCCTCAGTGGTTCTGCTTCTCGCGATGTCCCAGACGCTGACCATCCGCGCCGAAGACATTCCCCATCTGGCCCGACAGGGCACGGCGACCCAGCTCATCGTCGACGGCGAACCCTTCGTAATGCTGGCCGGTGAATTGCACAACTCCAGCGCGTCGAGCCTGGAGTACATGGAGCCGATGTGGGACAAGCTCGTCGCCCTGAATCTCAACACGGTGCTGGCGACAGTCACGTGGGAGCTGGTCGAGCCGGCGGAAGGACAGTTCGATTTCTCGCTGGTCGATGGCCTGCTCGAAAGCGCCCGCGAGCACGACCTCAAGCTGGTGCTGCTCTGGTTCGGCAGTTGGAAGAACGGGGTTTCGAGCTACATCCCGACCTGGGTGAAGAAAGACCTCTTGCGTTTCCCGCGCGCCCAGAGCAGAAACGGCGACAACAAGCTCGTGCTTTCTCCCTTCCACGAGGCGTCCTGCCAGGCGGACGCGAATGCCTTTGCCGCTCTGATGCGGTACCTTCGCGAGGTCGATTCGGATGAGCACACGGTTGTCATGACCCAGGTGGAGAACGAGGTCGGGTTGATGCCGGAATCGCGGGATCACAGTGCCGCTGCGGAGGCGGCCTTTCGTTCGCCGGTGCCTCGCGAGCTGATCGACTATCTCACAGAACACAAGGACAGCCTGCTTGCCGAGGTCAACGAACTGTGGGCCTCGACGGGTCATAGAGACACGGGAACGTGGACGGAGGTTTTCGGCGACAGCGTCTGGACGGACGAGGTGTTCATGGCCTGGCACATGGCGCGCTACATCGGCAGAATCGCCGAGGCGGGCAAGGCCGAGTACGCACTGCCCATGTACGCCAATGCCTGGCTGGTGCAGAATGACAAGCAGAAGCCGGGCGACTACCCGAGCGGTGGCCCCGTTTCGCGCGTGATGGACATCTGGCGTGCGGCCGCCCCCGCGATCGACTTTCTCGCACCTGACATCTATCTTCTCGATTTCAAAGCGGTTTGCGCCAGCTACGTTCGCTCAGGCAACCCGTTGATGATCCCCGAGGCCCGGCAGGGGCCCGAGGCGGCGCGCAACGCCTTTTGGGCAATTGCGGAACACGATGCGATGTGTTTTGCGCCGTTCGGCATCGAGGACGTCGACGCCGACCACCCGCTGGTCGAGAGCTACGACCTGCTGCGCCAACTGATGCCGCTGATCACAAAGTACCAGGGAACCGCGAAGATGGCGGGGATTCTTCAGCAGAGCGTGGATCAGGAAGGGATCACGATCGACGTCGGCGCCTACCGCGCGAACGTCCGCTACAACAGGCAGGCGAAGGGCCAAGCGGACATGTCGTACGGCCTGATCATCAACACCGGTCCCGATGAGTACCTCGTCGCGGGCAACGGGTTCCAGGTGAACTTCTCGCCCGCCACGCCCGGCCCGCGTCACGCGGGCATTCTCCAGGTCTGGGAAGGCGTCTACGAGGGCGAGGAATGGCTTCCGGGACGCTGCCTCAACGGCGACGAGACCGGCGCCCACTGGGTGGCCAAGCTGCCGCCGAACGACCACGACCGGTTCGCCGGTTCCGATCGACCGCGTATCCTTCGCGTGACGCTGTACCGCCACGATTGAGCGCGCCGCGACCTCCCTTTTTGGCTACGCCGAGCATGACTGGAGCAGGTTCTCCTGGGCGTATCGCACGGCGTTGCGGAAGATCTTGATGCCGTCGGGATCGAGGTCTTCGCCGAGCCGGGTCCAGTGCGGGTGCTGCGTGCGCCGGACGAACCGCTCGGGGTGCGGCATCAGGCCCAGGACGCGGCCGGTGCTGTCCGTCAGGCCGGCGATGGATTCGACCGATCCGTTCGGATTGATCGGATAGGGGCCTTCTTCGCCGTCGGGACCGACGTATTTGTAAGCGATGAATCCTTCGGACTTGAGGCGTTCGAGCGTTGCGGCGTCGGCCGTGACGACCTTGCCCTCACCGTGCGCGACGGGCAGGTAGATCTGCCGCTGAGGCTCGATGAAGACGCAGCGGTTGGTCTGCGGCAGCAGGTGAACCCAGCGGTCCTCGAACTTGCCGCTGTCGTTGTACGTGATCGTGACCTGCTCCTGCTTGAACGCGCCGTTGCCCGGCAGGACGCCCATTTTAACGAGGACCTGGAAGCCGTTGCAGATGCCCAGTACGAGCTTGCCGTCGTCGATAAAACGCCGGATCGGGTCGGCCAGGTGATGCACGATCTGGTTGGCAAGAATCCGCCCGGCGGCGACGTCGTCGCCATAGCTGAAACCACCCGGGAAAACCAGGATGTGATACCGATCTAGCAGACTCTTGTCTTCGATCAATCGGTTGACGTGGATGCGGTCGGCCTCGGCCCCGGCCAACTCCAGCGCGTGCCGCGTTTCCATGTCGCAATTGACTCCGGCCGCCCGCAACACCAATGCTCGAACCTCTGCCATTTCCTGTCCTCGTGCTCCAGCCAATTCCGTTACCAGTCCAGTGTCTTCTGCCATGCCTGCTTCAAGATGTCGATCTCCGCGTCGACCACGTTCCTGCCCTCGCGCGAACGAATCACGAGTCTCGAGCCGGCTGTGACCTTGCCGATCTGCCCAAACGGCAGATTCAACATCAGCCTGGCGAAGGCGTCGTAGTGACGCGGCTCGACCTCGACCACATAGCGACTGTTCGACTCGCTGAACAATTGCCCGTCGAGCCGGGTGCAGTCCTTCGACGTCGGCAGTCCGTGCAGGTCCGCTTCGATGCCCAGCCCGCCGGCGAAAGCCATCTCCGCCAAGGCGACCGCCAGCCCGCCTTCGGAGCAATCATGGCAGCTCGCCACCAGCCCGTCGGCGATGGCCTGCGCGATCTTACGCGCGATCTGCGGCGCCAGTTCGAGGTCCAGCCTGGGCACGTTAGCGCCGAGCTGACTACGGAGCTTGTAGTAGTGCGATCCGCCCAGTTCGTTGCTGGTTCGCCCGACGACGAACAGCAGGTTGCCCGGCTTCTTGGCGTCCATCGTCACGCATTTCTCAACGTCGTCCACGATCGACATGGCGCTGATCAGCAGGGTCGCCGGTATGCAGATGGTCGTGCCGTCCTCGCAGGCGAACTCGTTGTTGAGCGAGTCCTTCCCGGAGATGAACGGGGCGCCGTAGGCCATCGCGCCGTCGTAGCAGGCCTGGGCGGCCCGCACGAGGGTGCCAAGCGTTCGCGGGTTCGTGCAGTTGCCCCAGCAGAAGTTGTCCAGCAGGGCGATGCGGTCGAACCGTCCGCCGACACAGATCAGATTCCGCACGGCCTCGTCGATTCCCGCCATCGCCATCCAGTACGGATCGATGTCTCCGTAGAGAGGATTCATGCCGCAACTGATCGCCAGGCCGCGGGAGCTGGTCAGCTTCGGCTGGATCACCGCCGCATCGCCGGGGCCGTCGTTCACCACGCCGACGAGGGGTTTGACGACCGAGCCGCCTTGCACCTCGTGGTCGTACTGACGGATGACCCATTCCTTGCTGGCGACGTTGTACGACGAGAGGATGCCCAGTAGCTCGTCGTTATAGTGGTCTTTATCGGCGGTGACCGGCTCGCTCAGAGCCGGCGTGGTCCAGATCGCCTGGCGGCTGTATTTCGGCACGCCATTGTGGAGGAAGTCCATGTCCAGCTCCGCTACCTGTTGGCCGTGGCAGCGCAGGCGCAGCTTCCGGTCGTTGGTAAAGCGACCGATGACCGTCGCCTCGACGTTCTCGCTTTCAAAGATTCTCAGGATCGCCTCACGGTTCTCGGGCTTGACCGCCAGGACCATCCGCTCCTGCGCCTCGCTGATCCAGATTTCCGTATAGCTCAGGCCCGTGTACTTGAGCGGAACGGTGTCAAGGTCCACCTCGGCGCCAAGCTCCGCGCCCATCTCGCCGACGGCACTGCTCAGCCCGCCCGCGCCGCAATCGGTGATCGCCTCATAGAGGCCGGCTTCGTTGGCCTGGACGAGTACGTCGAGCATCTTCTTCTCGGTGATCGCGTTGCCGATCTGGACGGCGTGGGAGAACACCGTCTCGTGCTCGTGCGTCATCTGGCCGCTGGAGAAGGTCGCCCCGTGAATCCCGTCGCGTCCGGTCCGCCCTCCGACGACCACGATGAGGTTGCCGCTCTGGGGGTGCTTGAAGGCCTTGTCCTTATCCATCAGGCCGATGTTGCCACAGTAGACCAGCGGATTGCCGAGGTAGCGGTCGTCGAAGTAGATCGCTCCGTTGACCGTGGGAATGCCCATACGGTTGCCATAGTCGCGGACGCCCGCGACTACGCCCTTCATGATCCGCCGGGGGTGCAACACGCCCTTGGGGATCTGATCGAGGCTCTTGTCGGGCTCGCCGAAGCAGAAGATGTCGGTGTTCGCGATCGGGCGGGCGCCCATGCCGGTGCCCATCGGGTCGCGGATGACGCCACCGATGCCCGTTGCGGCCCCGCCGTAAGGATCGAGGGCCGACGGGTGGTTGTGCGTCTCGACCTTGAAACAGACCGCCGACTCCTCGTCGAACTCCACCACCCCCGCGTTGTCGGCGAACACCGAGATGCACCAGTCTTTGTCGAGGTCCTTTGTCGCCTTGAAAACGGTCTCCTTGAGCAGATTGTCGAAGCGCTTCGTCTGCCCATCGATGGTCATCTCGACGGCGCTGCGAAGCGTCTTGTGGACGCAATGCTCGCTCCAGGTCTGGGCCAAGCTTTCCAACTCCACGTCGGTCGGCTCGCGTTCGAGCCGGCGAAAGTAAGCCTGAATCGCCTTCATCTCGGTCAGGTTCAGGAACAGGTCACGCTGCTTGCTGAGCGTCTCCAGGCCGCCGTCGTCGAGATCGCGAATGGGCCAATGCGTGATGCGCAGCTCGTAGGGTTTCAGGTGAGGGCTGGGCGGCTCGGCTTCGTCGCCCACGACCACGTCCTCAATGCAGTCGTTAGCCAGGACCCGCTTGGCAATGGTCTCGATCTGGGCGGGACGGATCTCGCCCAGCAAAACGTACTTGCGGGCGGTCCGGACGTGTGCTCCCGCGACGCCCATGTCGGAAATGGCTGCGGTAACGGATTCGGCCACCGGATCGGTGACGCCGCTCTTGAGATGGACCTCGATCAGCGTCGCACGCGCCAGACCGGCGGGGGCGGCGCTGCGCCCGATGTAGTACTCCTCGCAGACCGGGTCGCTCAACAGCTCTTTGGCGAGGCGATGGGCGAAGGCTTGGTCGAAATCCGCTTCGATGAGAAACACCTTGGCCGACTGCACGGCCTCGATCGTGGTGATTCCAAGTTCACGGATGTCCTCCAGCACGCCGTTGCCATGCACATCCGAAAAGCCGGCCCGGTTGAACACCTCGAAACGCCATTGCTTCACAATAGCTCCTTCTTTCTGATCTTGTACTTGACGAGTGCGGCGCGCTTGCGGCGGGCCTCTTCCAGAAGGGTTTGGATGGTCTGCCGGTCTTCGGCCTTCAGGGCGTGCCTGACAGCCGTCAGCTCCGCGAGGACGCGGTCGATTCCTGCGACGATGTTGTCGGCATTGGCCAGCAGCACGTCGGTCCAGATATCGGCCGGGCCGGAAGCGATTCTTGTGCTGTCGAGGAACCCCTTTCCCGCCGATCTCATGTCTTGCGGATCGCTCGCATTGACCAGTCCGGTTGCGATGATGTGCGGCAGGTGACTGACGTTGGCGAGAATCCGGTCATGTTCGGCCGCAGTCATGGTCTCGACCGAGCAGCCGAGGTCCGACCAGAACTGCCTCAAAGCGCCCAGCGTACCTCGATTGACGCCCCTTGCGGTTGTCAGAATGCAGCGGGCATCGACGAACAGATCGTCCCTGGCGAACTCGATTCCTCTCTGCTCGGAGCCGGCAATCGGATGCGAACCGATGTAAATGGCCCCATCGGTCAACTGCTGTTGGGCCCAACGATGTGGAAGCACCTTGGTCGATCCAACGTCCGTGATGATGCAGCCGCGCCGGACCAGCTTGTTGAGGTGGGCGAAGTACTCTGCGAACGTGAAGATGGGTGTCGCCAGGATGACCAGATCGACGTCGCATACGGCTTCGGAAAGCTGCTCCGCCACCTCTGTGGCAATCGCCAAACGCCGGGCCTTCGCCCGCGTGGCAGCCCGATGGCTGTAGCCAACGACGGACACGGCCGGCAGTCGATGGCGAACCGCCGAAGATATCGAACCACCCAGGAGTCCGAGGCCAATGACACAGATGCGACGTAAGTCTCTCACCAAAAAGACCTTATAACCGATGGATAGAACCCAGCCGACGACCAAAGGTATAGCCGGCGCGCCGGCCTGTCAATTTTTTTCTTTGCCGGGGCCGGGCAAAATGATAAGATTCACGGCTTGAAACCGGGCCGACGGATCTGGCAAACGAAAGATGAGTCCCCGCCACAGGCGTGGGCTGTTTTTTTGGCAGTCTCACTGCCGTCTGACGGATGTGTTGGACGGTGGAAACAACAGATGAGCTGAGCGACAATATGGCGCGTGAGAACAATCGACCGACGAACGGTGGCTACCTGGACTTCGAGCAGAAGGTGGCCGACTTCGAGCGACAGGTGGAGGAGTTGCGCAAGCTCAGTGCCAAGAAGGGGATCGATTATTCCGTCGAGATCCGGCGTATCGAGAAAGACCGGATTATCGAGTTGAAGCGAGTCTACTCGAATCTCACCGCCTGGCAAACGGTGCAGGTCGCCCGGCACCCTCAGAGACCGCTCCTGCGTGACTATCTGAACCTCATGGTCAAGGACTTCCGGGAGTTGCATGGGGACAGGCTGTTCGGCGACGACCGCGCCATCATCACCGGGATCGGACAGATCGCACGGAACAAGGTGCTGATCGTCGGCCAGGACAAGGGCAAGACCACCAAGGAGAAGATCGTCTGCAATTTTGGTTGTCCGAACCCGGAAGGATACCGCAAAGCTCTGGCGAAGATGCGGTTTGCCGAGAAATACGGGCTGCCCGTCGTGACGCTGATTGATACGCCGGGGGCTTATCCTGGGGTGGGGGCGGAAGAGCGCGGCCAGGCGCAGGCGATCGCAGTGAACCTGAGCGAAATGTCGCGTCTGAGGGTTCCCGTCATTTCCATCTGCATCGGCGAGGGTGGTTCCGGGGGGGCGCTGGGCATTGCGGTCGGGGACCGGCTGGCGATGCTGGAATTCTCCTACTACTCGGTGATCTCTCCGGAGGGATGCGCCGCCATCCTGTGGCGCGACGGATCGCGGGCGCCGGACGCGGCCGAGGCCCTCAAGCTGACCAGCCGCGACCTATACCGGCTCGGTCTGGTCGATGCCATCATCCCCGAACCTGTGGGTGGGGCCCATCGCAACGTACACGACACTGTCTATAACGTCGAGACCTACGTGGCCAAGACCCTCGCCCAGTTGCAGCACGTCCCGATAGACGAGTTGGTCGAGAGCCGCTATCAGAAATGGCGTTCTCTGGGCAGCAAGGCCACACTCCAGGGTCCTCTGGCCGTGGAGCGCGCGTCCCGGATCGCGACGACGAGCCGCCCGGCGGCCGCCAAGAGAGACACCTCGACCGCCAGGGTATAGCCGCGTCGCAAGCGGCCAGAAGCGTGTTCCGGCGAGACCTTCCTTGATCTGCACGCTCACATGGGGCTGTAGGGTAACTCTTCGTCCCGTCCCGAGGGCCGTTTGCAGAGAGATTCCCGCTTGAGTTGCCTGCCGCTCACTGTCTGCGCCGAATCCGCCGGTGCGGTCAGAAAGCGCTTGACCGTGGCCGATCAATAAGATATCCTCAATCTTGTTATTCGACTGAATACAGACCCGAGGGTGAGTCTGGGCAACTGAGCTTGGCCTGCTACGGCTGGAAGGCTTGGCCCGTGTATGCCTCGGCAGAGGCCGAGTGCAGGAGGAGGACCGGAACGATGAAAAGCAGACACGTATTGGCTTGGTTTGGCACACTGGCAGGGCTGTTGGCACTGTGTGGCTGTGTATGTGGCTGCAACGGCACAAGCACGGAGAATACGGAACTGAAGGGGCAGGTCGAGCAGCTGGAGGCCAGCTTGAAGGAGACCACGGCCCAAAGGGACGCGCTCAAGCAGGACGTCGAGAAACTCGAGCGGTCGCTTGGGGAGGCCGAATCCGGTCTGGCAGGCACTGTGGAAGCCCGCGACAGGCTTCAGGGCCAAGTGCGGGATCTGACGGTTTCCCGCGATCAGCTCAACACAAGGGTCGATGAGCTGGTCGCCGCTCGAATCGAGTTGCAGAAGAAGATCGACGAGCTGGGCCAGGACAAGGGCCAGCTCCAGCAGCGCGTCGGCGATCTGGTGAAATCGCGTGACGAGCTTCAGGTGATGGTGGAGAACCTGGTGGACACGCGAGGGCTTTTGGAGAAGCAGGTGGCTTCCTTGAGCCAGTCTCGTGACGCCGCCGTGCTGGACGCCAGGGAGGCTCAGGCGAAGATCGAACAGTTGGGCACCAAGTTGAAAACGCAAACGCAGCAGATGACGGAACTCCAGAGTCAGATCGTCTCCATTCGTTCCGTGCTCGAGCAGTTGCAGCAGAAGCTTCAGTAGCGACGGTCAGTTCGGGGCTGCCGTGAACCTGGGACGGCGCCGATCAGGACGCGGACAGGTGTGGCAGGTTGCGGCCGGGAGGTCGCGCAGACGGCAGCGTATGCCTCATGTGATCGCTGCGCCGGGCCGTGCGAGCCGTGCATGTGAGCGGGTAGCCTGTGGATCGAACCATGCACAAATTTCTGACCGTAGTCTTCGCGTCCTTGTTCAACGTTCTGCTGCGATGTGTCTGTGGCTCCAACCGCCTGACTGTGACCGACGAACACATCTTCCGTGACTATGTGGAGCAGGGGGGCAACATCTTCGCCTTCTGGCACAGTCGCCTCTTTTATCTGGTCTACTTTTATGTCAAGCATGCGCGCCGATGCAAAGTCGCGATGCTCGTCAGCCTCAGCCGCGATGGGGATTACGGCGCCGCTCTGGTTCGCAAGCTTCGGCAGGACGCCGTCCGGGGATCGACCAGCCGGGGGGGCCAGAAAGCGGTTCGTCGACTTGCGGCCAAGATCGCCGAGGGTCGCAACATTGCCATCACTCCCGATGGGCCGAGAGGACCGGCGTTCCATGTCAACGAGGGCATCGTGAAACTGGCGCAGATCACCGGCGCCAGGATCATTCCGGTCAGCTACGATGCCACACACAAGCGCCTGCTCAAGAGTTGGGACAGGTTCCTCATCGTATGGCCGTTCGGTCGCGTGCACGTAGCATTTGGGGAGCCGATCGAGGTGCCCACAGACATTACGCGGTATGAGCGCGGCCAATATCGAGCCAAGCTCGAACAGACACTCCAGGCACTGGACGAAATCTGTGCGAGAGAACTGGCCAATGGCAGGGTGACAACACCGGGATCGATAGGCGAGGCCGCCTCCACAGAACCGCATCCCGCGGTGCCGCCGCAGCGCGTTGTGTGACGGCCGGTCCGGTCAGCCGTTGTTCAGTTCCCGTGGATCGCGTCCTTCCTCGATGGCGCGGATCTTCCTCACACGGCGCTGGTGCCGTCCGCCGCTGAACTCGGTGTTGAGCCAGGCTTCCACGATCTTGCGCAACAGGACCTCCCCGATCTGGTCGCCGGAAAGGCACAGGACGTTTGTGTCGTTGTGGTCGCGCGAGATCTGAGCGCTAAGCTCGTCATGGCACAGAGCCGCCCGGATTCCCTTGACCTTATTGGCCGCGATGCTCATCCCAAGGCCTGTGGCACAGATCAGGATCGCGCGGTCGGCCTGCCCTTCCGAAACGGCCTTGGCAACGATATAGGCCAGATCGGGATAGTCCACCGGGTGCGTGCTGTCCGTCCCGAAATCGACGCACTCATGTCCCATTTGGCTGACGATGGCCTTCGTCTGTTGCTTGGCGTCAAAGCCCCGATGGTCGCTTCCGACAGCTACCTTCATATGTCGAGTTCACCTATTCGTGCCGCAACGGCAGCCTGGATCATATCAGCACACTTGTTGAAACACTCCTGCGGCTGCCCGACGGGGTCGGGAATCTCGACGTCGTGAGCCAACAGGGAGCACTTGGCCTGACCGTCAGGAGAAAGAAAACGAACCTGCTCATAATGAGCCCACGCCATGCAGAAAACGACATCGCTTGCCTCGATCAGGGAACGAGTCAATGGCCGGCTTCTATGGCCTGTGATGTCGACTCCTTTCAGGCGGCAGGCCGTGATAGCCCCGTCGCTGGCCGGAACGCCAACCATATCCATTGTGCCCGCCGAGTGAACCTTATATCCCTTCCGTGCAAGCTCGTCAACGCTACAGCCGATTTTTTTCGCCAGGTGGGCCCGGAAGAGCCCTTCGGCCATCGCACTGCGGCAGGTGTTCCCGGTACAGACAAACAGGAACGTCATCGTTGCCATAGGCTGCAAATCCATTTGTGAGTAAACCCCTTCTCGAAGCACTTCCACGCCTTGACGGCCGACGCGGGCCACGGTGCTGTTCTTGCGATACTTGCATGGGCCGCCGTCCAGAATGATGTCCAGTCGCTCTCCAAGCTGAGCGATCACCTGGTCCGCGTCGGTAGCCGGATCGCAGCCGGGCGGGTTCGCGCTGGGCGCAACAACCGGGCCACGCACCAGTTGCAGCAGCGTGGTGGCCGCAGGATGGTCCGGACAGCGAATGCCGATGGAGCCATTCTTGTACAGGATTTCGAAGGTCTCGTCGCCCATCTGGCCTTTCTGACGACTCAGTTCGACCGGATGGAGTTCGAAGACCAGCGTCAGAGGCCCTGGCCATGCGCGACGGACGAGATTCCCCACGCGAGGATCGACCTTCGGAACGTACGCCCGGTAGTCGTCATTGCGGCCGATGTGCAAGGTGTAGTGCTTCTTCGTGTCTCGTCCCTTGACTTCGTCCAGCCGGGCGATGGCGGCCCGGCTGGCGCGGCAGGCGATTCCGTACACGGTTTCAGTAGGGAAGGCGACCAAACCGCCGGCTTCCACCACTTCGGCTGCGGTTCTGAGTCCATCCCTGCAGGCATCGGCGCCATCGATTCTAATCACTTTCGCTGTCATGGTTTCCGACGATACAGCAAAAGATGGTGTTCTGCAAGCAGACTTCTGGATGGTTCGATATAGCGTGTGTGTGCAGGTTTTAGGGCACCGGCATTTCTGAGCCACGAGATGGCCGTGTCCTGATTGAAAGCAGCAGGGGTCTGCGCCCCATGGAGAGGCGCAGACCCCAAGCGGTGCACCTATGGCAATCGACCCTTCGGGCCTTGAGCGGCCCGCGTCGATCACGGTACGGCAGACCGCATTACTGTGCGGCCGGACGACCGTAGCCGATGTCGTCGACGTAAACGATGCCGGTGCCGCCGGCCGTCGGAGCGGTCGCGCTGCCGACGCCGATGACCATCTTCTCGACCCGGCTGAGATTCACGCCGGACAGATCACTGTACGGAATCACCCATTCCTGCCACGTCAGACTCTGCGTAATAACCCCGTCGCCGTTCACGGCCGACGCGCTCTTTCCGCTGCTGTCCTCGATCCGAACGTACATCGCCTCGGCCGAGTTGGATGCGTCGCCCTGCACGTACAGCACGAGTGTATCGGCGCCGTTGCGCATCCAGTCCTGGGCGGTCTCGAACTGGCGCTCTGCCTCGGAATAGAACGGCGCGACGCCGTTGTCGTACTCGAGCGGCATCGACTGCGCGCCGCTGCGGACGATGGTCCGCTCGGCGAAAGGTGCATTCAAGTACCCGACCGTCGAGCCGGTATTGTTGACCCAGCCGTCAAGCCAGGTGTCGAAGATCGTGGTCGCGGCGTCGACGTCGTCGTTATAGGTTTCCATGCCGTCGATCAGTTCATACTCCTTGGTCGAGAAGCTCCAGACGCCGCCGGCCCATGCCGGGACGGCATCCGCTTCGTTGACCTCGACGATCTGCCAGTAGTAGGTGTTCCCAAACTCCAGGGCCGGCGCAAAGCTGGCAGAAGCCGCCGTACCCGCGAGAGCCAGGGCGGCCGGATCGGTTCCGAGATAGACTTCGTGAGAGGCCGCTTCTCGGCCGGAACGCCAGCTCAGAGCTGCTGCCGGTTCGACGTCGACAGCCCCATCGGCTGGTTGAGGCTCGCGCGCCTGAGCGGGAATGTACAGGAAGCGGACTTCACTGAGCCCGAACTGGCCCATCATGCCCCAGCCGCTGTTGACGTTCAGCCGGACAGACTTGACCGGCGCGCCGCCGAAGTCCACGGTCGTGTTGGCGGTATATGTCTCCGTGGCGGTGGCCTGGGCAAGTTCCATGTCGCCCAGGACCGTCCAATCCGTTCCGTTTTCAGAGTACTCGACGGTGACCCCCTTGAGTCCAAAGCCAAGGATCAACTCGAACATCGAGTTGTAGTTCCAGACGAGCATCTGATGGAGCTTATAAACGCCGTCGAATTCATACTGTATCCATAAGGGTTCCGCTCCCGGGGTTGCGAGCCACATGTCCACCGTCTCTACAGAGTGCTCATCGGCGGCGTTGAGGCCGGAGCCGTTGACGGTGTTCTCCGGTCCGGCTGCGTCTTCGGAGCTTCCGTTGCTGGTGGCGATGACGCCAGCAACGGAATAGGCAAACGGCTCGGCGGTGAAGCTCCAGACCTCGCCCTTGTAGATGGTGCTGTCCGGCGGGGCGTTGACTTCGTCCACCCGCCAGTAGTAGGTCTGACCGAATTCGAGCAGCCCGTCGGGGTCAAAGGTGGCCGCGGCCTGATTCTGGCTGACCAGCACACCCATGGAGTCAGCTCGACTGGCGTTGGCCACGTCGTCGGCGACCGTTCCGAAGTAGATGTCGTGGGTCTGCGCATACTCGCCCGGCGTCCAGCTCAGGACAACATCGCGCGGGATGTCGACCGCTTCGTGCGCGGGAACCGGGTCCGTGGCGGTTTCCGAGGTCGGCCCTTTGCCCGCCATGACGTCCAGGACCTCCTTGGCGCTCAGCGCGCGTGTGTAGAGCCGCACGTCGCTCAAGTAACCTTGCCAGTTTTCCTGTGCGCCGCTGTAGCCGTCAGCGCCCATGTAGAATGGGTTCTCATCGAGGGTCTTCGTCATCGTGTTGGTGAGCATCACCTCGCCGTCGCGATAGTAGGTCAGAGCTGCCCCATCCTTGACCACAGCATGGTGGATCCAGACGTCGGCGGGAATAGAGGTGTAGTTGATTCCGTTGACGTAGGAGCCGTCGTCGTTGTAGTTCTCGAACCGCGTGGGTGTAAATTTGATGAACTGAAGGGGGGATGCCGTTCCGCCGTAGCGGTTGCCCAGGATGGTGTCGTTGTTCGTCGCTTGGGCGGCGGGCTGCTTGGCCCAGAAGGCCCACGTAAAACCGCTGGTCATCGTCATCGCAGGAGTAGTCACTGGGGTCGTAACGTACGCGCCGCTGCCGTCGGCCCCATTGAAGCTGATGACCATGCCACGTTCGGCGTCATTGACCCAGACCGAGCCGCCGGCTCCCAGACCCGCATTGGGATTCATGACCGTGCCGTGATTCCCGTAGTCGGATGAGTCCAGAACGACGGTGCCCGTCCCGTCATCCAACTTCCACCAGGCGATGAGCGCCGGATCGCCTGCCTGCGCCACCGGCCCGGCCATCAGGCCCGCCACGAAGGCACAGAACGCCAATACAACCAGTTTGTTCCTACCCATAATTGTCCTCCTTCTCAGACGTGATGCAGACCGATGACACAATCGTTTTCAGGGCCACAAACCCTGCCCGCCTTCTTTCGCCGCAGTACGCGTTCTTCCTTCCGCGCCGGCGTTATGAAGATGTGAAACGCCATGACTCAATCTTCTCACCTGTTCAGAGCAAATGTAGGGCTTCTGTGGCACCTCCTTTCTTCTTGGATGCGGGATGCTCGTTGCTGCGGAGCTGAAGAATGGGCGGCGTGAGCGCAGACAGCCCACCTGCCCCCTTGGACCGCATGCTCGAAAAGACACTCCTCACTCAGGGCCTCCGGGTGGATCTGAACCCTGAATCCTCAATAAGCTCCGGCGTTGGCGCGTCGACCGCAGCGTCCCAGAACCAACGCCCCAGACCACGTTCACTTATAGCAGATTCGAGCCGCCCGTTCAACAGGATTCCGACCACCGCCAGCCGAAATCCGGGAGGCGCGAGGCCTGGAAAAAGGCGGGGCCCCTGTCTGCGGCCAGACAGGAACCCCGACACATGCATTTTCCGCAACCGATGTCGATGGGGGCACCCCGTCGGCATCCGTTGTGCTTTGACTGGTCCCGCTACTGCGCGGCGGGGTGGCCGTAGCTGATGTCGTCGATGTAAACGATGCCGGTGCCGCCCGCGGTCGGATTCGTGCTGTTGCCGACGCCGATCCGGAACACCTCGATCCGGCCGAGGTTCACACCGTTGAACTGGCTCATGGGGATCAGCCACTCGTTCCAGCCGGCCAGCAGGACCGCGCTGTCGCCGGCCGGATGGCTCACCGTCGCCGCCTTGCCCGCCGCGTCTTCCAGCGTGACGTAGAGCGGGCCGGCGTCGTTGCCCTCGGGCTGCTCAACGCCGATGGTCTCGACCGCCCATTGGCCGGTCACGTTCCCGGTGGTGGTCACGCTTGAGAATTCGGCACTGGCCAGAACACCGGTCGCGTGGCTGGTGACCGCCAGACCGATGTAGACGTTCGCGCCCATCGCGATCGTCTGCGGATTCCACGCCATCGCTGTCCAGTTCTCTCCGTCGGTCGAGTAGTAGCCGTTGAACGTGCTGCCCACGCGCTCGATCTTCACCCAGTACGGAGCGACCAGAGCCGTCTGCTCCGTGGTGACCACGCTGCTGTCGCTGACCGCCGCAACGTCGGCGGTAAGACGCGCCTGATAGCGGCACCCGTAATCCGGCGTTGCGTACACCGCTGCGAACGGCGAACCAGCCTCCAGCGTCTCGCGGATCATCACGCCGCCCTTGGTCCATTCGTTCGCACGCGATACGCTCTCGACGAGCGCCACGATCGAGCCGTCGCCGCTGAGCGGCTTGTACGCGAAACGGAACTCGTCGGCGGCGTTCCAGATGTCTGTGCCGGCCGCACCCATCACGATCTTGCCGGAAGCCAACTCGGCAAACGGCCTGGGGACACCCTGGAAGCACACTAGCAGCGTGTCGGCACCGTCGACGCTCCAGTTTTGCGCGGAGTCGAACGTCCGTTCGGCCTCGGAGTAGAACGGCGAGGCCGCGTTGTCGTACGTCAGCGGCATCGACTGGCGGCCGGTGCGAACGATGTTCTGCTCGGCAAACGGCGCATCGAGGTAGCCGACGGTGGAGCCGGTTTCGTTGACCCAGCCATCGAGCCAGGTGCCGAAAATCGTCGTGCCGGCATCGATGTCATCGTCATACGTCTCGAAGCCCTCGATCAGCTCGAATTCCTGCGTCGAGAAACTCCACACCTCGCCGGTCCAGGCGGGGACGGCCTCCGCTTCGTTGACTTCGACAATCTGCCAGTAGTAGGTGCGCCCGAACCCCACCTCAGCGGGGGCAAAGCTCGCCTCGCTGACCGAGCCGACCGTCGGCAGGTTGTCCGGATCGGTTCCCAAGTGAATCTCGTGAGACGCCGCCTCCCGGCCCGCTCGCCAATTCAGGGTCGCCGTCGCCGGATCGACATTGGTGGCGCCGTCGGCCGGCTGAGGCTCGCGCGGGTTCACGGGCAGGTAGTGGAAGCGCACCTCGCTGAGCCCGAACTGGCCCAGAACCCCGTAGCCGCTCTTGACGTTCAGACGGACGTACTTGGCCGCGACGCCGCCGAGGTCCACAGTCGTATTGGCCCTGTAGGTTGCGGTCGCGGTGGCCTTGGCGAATTCGACATCGCCCAGAACCACCCAGTCCGTTCCGTTCTCGGAGTACTCGACGGTCACATCCTTGAGTCCGAAGCCGAGGATCAGCTCGAACTGGACGTTGTAGTTCCATACGAGCATCTCATAGAGCTTGTAAACCTGGTCGAATTCGTACTGGATGTACACGGATTCCTGGCCGGGGGCCGTCAGCCACATGTCGGCGGCCTCGATGGAATGCTGATCATTGGCGTTCAGGCCGGAACCGTTGACGGTGTTCTGTGGACCCGCTGTGGGATCGGAGACCGCGTTGCTCGTGGCGATTACGCCGGTAATCGGATACGCAAACGGTTCGACTGTAAAACTCCAGAGAACGCCTTCGAAGACGGTGTAGTCGGGCGCCGAGTTGACCTCATCCACACGCCAGTAATAGGTCGTTTCGTACGCCAGGCGCCCGGGGGCAACCTTAGGCTCCGTAATGCCATCGGCGATCAAGGCGCCGGGGGCTCCGCCACTGACGTCGCTGACGTTGTCACTGAGGTAGACCTTGTGTGTGGCGGCAAAATCGCCCGGCGTCCAGCTCAGCACCGGATCTCGCGACACATCGGTCTGGCCGTTCGCCGGCCGCGGGTCGATTGCCACCACCGAACCGCCCAGGACTTCCGCCAGACCCTTGGTCATGATCGTCTGCACGTCCTCCTCGGCAACGACCGCGTTGAAGTAGCCTACTTCGTCGATGCTGCCGTTGAAAAAGCCCCCCGCAGCACCAGCGTCCGATCGGGCGCCGATCAGGAAGTTTCGACTCGCATCGAGCAGAATACCCGCGTTTGCGTTGCTGGCCGCCAGCTGGCCGTCGTGATAGAGCTGCATCGCGGTCCCGTCAAAGGTGGCGACGATATGATGCCATTCGTTGAGAGTCGTAGGGGTGTTGATCCCCACCCACCCGGTGTTGTTGAACGTCTCATACAGGATGGTCGCCTGGTTCTCATACATCATAACACCCCAGTTGACCGACCCGGGGGTGCCACTCGCTTGATGCTGACCCCGCGAGATCATGTGGTTCCATCCCTGTGTGGCGGGGATATTGCACCAAAATGAAACAGAAAAGAGGGCGACATTCAGCGTCTCGGCGTTGCCGCAGTTGACATACGTCGAGGATCCGTTGAACCGCAAGGCGCTGCCGGATCGACCGTTGATCCAGCCCGGCGAGCTCATAAGGGTGCCGTCGTTGCCGTTGCCGGAGGCGTCCTCGGTGAAATCACCGTTTCCCTCGTCGAGGAGCCATACCCCGAGAATGGTGTCAGGGTCAATCGCCCCGTAGCTGTGTCCGGCCAGCACCAGGCCGATGCAAAAGGACGCGATACAGATTGTGGTCAAGCGTGTCATTTCAATGTCCTCCAGAAGGTTCAGCGATAGAGATTCTGAATCTGGCGCGAGACCCATCGACGAGATCGCCCCAGAGAGTTCGCCTGCGGTGCCGTGCTTCACCTGCGCCAATCAAGAACGGGTGTGTACACCTCCTTTCCGCGATTCCGGCGCAGGGCGATTCGGACAGGACCCATCCGATTGGCACGTGCGAATTGCCTGCGCACCTCCGCCTGTGCCGCCTCTTCCAGTTGCATCCATCACTCAGGTCCTCCGAATGGATACAAACCCAATTCCTCGCCATTGCCCGGCGTCGGCACGTCGATGTCGCTTCCCCATCGACCGTCTGCGCAGCCCATGGCCCGACCACTTTCACTTATAGCAGATCCAGACCCGCCATTCAACAGAATTTGGGCTGCCGCGTGCCGGTATCTTCGACCAGACACAGGCCCGATGAGTCCTTTCCTGGTGACCGACGCCGGGCGAGACGCCCCATTGGCGTCGGTTGCGGTCTGACAGATTCCGCAATTGAGCCACGAGTCGGCCGAACCCGAGGTCGTCGACGTGGGATTTGGGGACGGGAATTGGTGTGGGTGACCCGCTCTGGGCGACAACAGGGTACTTGGGGCCGACGAGAATCGCCCCCGGGACGGCGTCTTGTCACTCGAGGAAGAGGGCAATGAGGTAGCTGATTAGCAGCAGGCCGCCCACCAGGAACGCGTAGATCACGTGCTGGTAAGACAGGCTCAACGTGAATGTCATGCCGGCGGCGGTCAGGATGACCGCCACTCCCGACGGGGTGCCCGCAATGCCGGCGATGGTGGCGGCCGCGCCGACCTGGATGGACGCAGCCGTGACGGTGGTCGCCGCCGAGGCGCTGTCGGCCGGGGCCGTCAGCAGGCCGAACAGCCCCAGGGCGGTCAGCAGAAGGCCCTTGCCGAACCCCCGTTTGGTCAGGCGGCGGTTGAGCGAATGCCGGGCCCGAAAGAACAGCACGCGGGCCCGCAGTTCCTTGCAGTCCATCATCTCGGCAATCTCGGCGAAGGACAACTGCTCATAACAGCGCAGCGTCAGGACGCTGCGATAGGTCAGCTTCAATTGGGCCATCGCGTCGACCACCGCCTCGGCCAGCTCCCGGCGCATCAGCCGGTCCAGCCCGTCGTCGTGGTCGCGGGCAAGGTAGTCCAGCAGGCGTCGGCGGCTCATCGACGAGAATTCGACCTGCTGGGCGCGAGCCCGTTCCCGGTAGTAGTGCTGGACCTGGCCCAGCGCGGTCCGGAACAGCCAGGGCCAGAATCGGTCCGGGTGCTCGATATCCTTGATGCTCTCGATCATTTTCAACAACGTCTCCTGCAAGAGGTCCTGGGTCAGGTCGTGGTTGAGTGTCAGCCGGTTGATGTAGGCGTAGAGTCTGCCCGTCACCACCTGGGCCAGGTGGTCCATGGCCTGCTGGTCCCCCCGTTGTGCCTGCCGGACCAGCTCGACGATATCGATCTCCGTACACATAGGCGTTGCTCGCTGGGTATAGTCCCGGTTCTTGGGCTTCGTTACACTCCTTTCCGGGATTTTCTCTTCCTGGGAGTATAACGGGCTCTCTCTGGCCCGAACGACTGCAAAATCGACCCTCCTCTGGACCCTCTCGCTGCTGAAGTCACATTTTTCTGCGAATCCGCGTAACGAACTGCCGGCGACCTGGACTGAACTGCGAGAAGCGGACGGGTGAGGTGGGCAATGGGCCGCCGCGCGGAGGGACGGCCCATGCCCCCGCTGCTCGAGAGGCGTCGATGAACGCGCATGGAATGGCACCCGTGCCGCCGCCTGCGGCAAACGCAGCCAGAGAGAAAGGAGCGAAACCATGTACGGACGGGACAGACTCAATCGCATCTTCCTACAGGTTGCCGTTGCAGCACTCATGGTCCTCTGCGGCGATATAAGCGGGGGACCGATAGCGTTTGGAGGCGGTGGCGACGATCCGCCGTCGGGCCTGGATGCCGACATCCTCGGGTATCTTCAGTTCCAGGCAGATGCCTGCGACAGCACCGGTCAGACAGAGCCCATGACCTTGGTCAGAGCGCCGATCGTCAACAACGCGCTGTATCTCACCGGAATCCACCAGAGCGGGAACATCGGTGGCTATGGCACGAGGTGGCGTATTCCGGAACTGAACAAGGACAGCTTCACGCTGGTCATGCAGTTTTGTCCGCTGGACGACCGCGAAGGCCGCATCATCATCACCGGTGGAGGATCCGCCTGGATCAGTCTATCCTCTCTTTCCAAGGGAAGGCTGGTGCTGGCTTTGAACAACGACAAGGTGACCTATCACCGCTCCGGTGTGGCGATCGACACGTGTCAATGGCACACCCTGGTTCTTGTGGTGGATGTGGCCTCCCGCGAAATACGGATTGTGATCGATGGCCAGTCTGTCGAGACCATCGAGCTGGCCGATGACTTCCGCTGGAACACGGACCCTACCGGCCCGGCCTATTTCACGTTCACCGGTTTCTATGCATTCTATGGCTATGTGGACAACCTGGTGATGTATGGACGTGCGCTGTCCGAGGACGAGGTGGCGAAAATGATGGAAACTATGACATTCTCGACGGCCATTCCGTACATTGCACCGGAGCCGCAGCCCTGTGTGGACCCCGACAGCGACGGCGACGGCCTGACCGACCGCGAGGAAGACAAGGCCGGTACACACCCCTTCGTTGCCGACACGGACAGCGACGGTCTCGATGATTCCTACGAGGTGACGAATCAGCATACGGACCCGCGCTGGGCGGACAGCGACGGCGATGGCCTGCTGGATTCCGACGAGATCCTCATTGCCACCCATCCCAGATGGGCCGATTCTGACGACGATGCCTTATGGGACGGCTTTGAGGCGGCGCACGGCTATGATCCCCTGCAAGCGAACGACGCGGCGGTCGATACGGACTCCGATGGGCTTTCCGATCTCAATGAGCAGTGCTATGGCACGGACCCTCACAATCCGGATTCCGACGGCGATGGCCTTTCCGACGGCGACGAGGACGGAGCCGGAACCGATCCAACGACTACGGCCGCGCCGTTGCCCATCGCCTACTATCAGTTCGAAAGCTCAGCCGCAGATTCGATGGGCCATAGCCCCGACTTCGAGTTGAAGAACACCTATTATCGAGACGGTTCACTGTATCTGAACGGGACCTATGAACACACGTGGGCCGACCGTTGGGGCTACAGGGCCCAGGCCCGACTCGATGACTTCCACGTCGATTCGTTCACCATCTGCTTTGACTTCTACAGCCTGCCCTCCGACGACTGGGATAGTGCAACGATCCTGAGCTTGCATTACTGGTTCGAAGTGTGGGATTGGGGCATCGGGAGGGGAGACTCCTGGCGCCTGACTCTCGAAAATGAGGAGTCGGACCGACTCGTACTGCGCCTGATGGACCCGGAGGATTGCCGCTGGAACAACCTCATCCTCAGTGCCGATTTCGTGGAGAAACGGATTGCGGTCCACTTGAACGGAGAACACGTGCAAACGGCAACGCTGCCCGATTGGTTCAGACCGGATACCGAATACTGGCGGAACGACCTGTCTTTCACCAACGGAGGCGCTTACTATGGCTATGTGGACAACTTCATCGTGTTCAACGAGACGATCTCTCCGTGGCTGGCCCACCAAATCGGAACGGGAGTGGCTCGGATCGGCGGCTTGCCATACATCCCGCCCACCCCGAAGCTCTGCGATCATCCCGACAGCGACGGCGACGGCCTGACCGACTACGAGGAGTTCTCACAGACCAGGACCAACCCCAACGACCCCGATACCGACGGTGACGGTACGACAGACTCCTATGAGGTGGCGCTCGGCTATGATCCCCTGCAAGCGAACGACGCCGCGGTCGATACGGACTCCGATGGGTTCTCCGATCAGGATGAGCAGCGCTACGGCACGGACCCTAACGATCCGGATTCCGACGACGACGGCATCGCCGATGGCGATGAGCAGCGCTACGGCACGGACCTTCACGATCCGGATTCCGACGACGACGGCATCTCGGATGGAGATGAGGTCAGCGCTGGAAGTGATCCAGTGACGACAACCGGACCGTTGCCCATCGCCTACTATCAGTTCGAAAGCTCGGCCGCAGATTCGATGGGCCATAGCCCCGACTTCGAGTTGAAGAACACCTGTTATCGAGATGGTTCGCTGTATCTGAACGGGACCTATGAATATGAAGGCCAGAGCGATTGGGGTTACAGGGCCCGGGCCCGACTCGATGACTTCCACGTCGATTCGTTCACCATCTGCTTTGACTTCTACAGACTGCCCTCTGACGACCGGGATAGTAAAACGATCCTGGACTTGGGGCCCTGGTTCAAAGTGTGGGATCCGGGCACCGGGAGTTCAGAATCGTCGAACTTCTGGCGCCTGGATCTTAAGAACGAGGAGTCAGACCAACTCGTGCTGCGCCTGATGAACGCGGAGGATTGTCGCTGGAACAACCTCATCCTCAGTGCCGATTTCGTGGAGAAACGGATTGCGGTTCACTTGAACGGAGAACACGTGCAAACAGCAACGCTGCCCGATTGGTTCAGACCGGGTGCCGAAAACTGGTGGAACGACCCGACTTTCACCAACTATGGCAGCGGAGGCGCTTACTATGGCTATGTGGACAACTTCATCGTGTTCAACGAGACGATCTCTCCGTGGCTGGCCCACCAAATCGGAACGGGAGTGGCTCGGATCGGCGGAATCCCCTACATCCCGCCGACGCCCAAACTCTGCGAGCACCCCGACAGCGACGGCGACGGCCTGACCGATTACGAGGAGTTCTCACAGACCAGGACCAACCCCAATGATCGCGATACCGACGGTGACGGCATCTTGGATTGCGACGAGACGTATGAGCCAGTCGGTCGGCGTCCTTAGGTGGTTGTGGGTGGGCGCTTGTTCTGGTAGCATGGCGTGAGCCCCCAGGCCGGCCGGGGCGTGTGCTGGGCCGGGCCGGGGGCCGCAATGGACTACCATGGAAAGGAGTGCCTGGCTCATGTCACCGCAACGATGCGCTCGTCTGTCGTTCTTCCTCGTGCTTTTCTTCTTCGCGCCGGTCCAGGGAGCGGTCAAGGTCTGGCAGGAACCGCTGACGATCCCCACCTACAGGCTGGATGCGCCTGACACCAACCCGCGCTTCTACACCAACGAATCCTACCAGGGCGCACAGAAGCGGATCTATCCGTACGCGATGCAGGACGGCCTGACGAATACCCGCGAGGAGCAGACCTACACGGCGCTGTACCTGGAGAACGAGTACATCAAGCTCTGCATCCTTCCCGAGATTGGCGGGCGGCTGTTCTACGCGACCGACAAGACCAACAACTACGAGATCTTCTACCGGCAGAGCGTGATCAAGCCGGCGCTGATCGGCATGCTCGGCGCGTGGATTTCCGGCGGCATCGAGTGGTGCGTCTTCCATCACCATCGCAACACCACGCACATGCCCGTCGATTACGCGCTCGCAGAAAATGGCGACGGCAGCAAGACGATCTGGTTCGGCGAGACGGAACGGCGTCATCGCATGAAATGGCTGATCGGCGTGACGCTCCATCCGGGCCGCTCGAATATCGACACGACGGTCAAGCTGTTCAACCGGACGGCCCAGCCGCACTCGATCCTGTACTGGGCCAACGTCGCGGTTCACGTCAACGACGATTACCAGGTGATCTTCCCACCGAGCGTCACCGCCGCGACGTACCACTCCAAGAACGACTTTGCCCACTGGCCGATCGCCAATGAGACCTATCGCGGCACCGACTATCGCGGCGTGGACCTGAGCTGGTGGAAGAATCACCCCGAGCCCGTCTCGTTCTTCGCCTGGGACCTCCAGGAGGATTTCATGGGGGGCTACGACCACGGCCAGAAGGCGGGCGTCGTTCACGTGGGCAACCATCACGTCGTCTGCGGGGCCAAGCTGTGGGAGTGGAGTCCCGGGCCCAATGGCCGCATGTGGGACAAGGTCCTGACCGATACGGACGGGCCGTATGCCGAGCTGATGGTCGGCGCCTTCTCGGACAATCAGCCCGACTACAGTTGGATCAAGCCGTATGAGGTCAAGACGTTCCGCCAGTGCTGGTATCCGATCCGCGAGATCCGAGGCTTCAAGAACGCCAATCTCGACGCCGCAGTCAATCTCGAACTGGCCGATGGCAAGGCCAAGGTGGGCTTCAATGCGACGACGCCGCACAAGAAGGCCAGGGCGCTGCTGACGGCCTCGGGTGTGACGGTCCTGGACCAGACGATTGTCATCGGTCCCGACCGGCCGTTCGTGGCCGAGGTGGCGGTCCCTGAGGCCGTCAAGGCCACTGATCTTCGGGCTGCTCTTGTCTCCGAGTCGGGGCAGGAACTGATTGCCTTTCAGCCTGTCCATCGTGAATACGATCCGAACCTTCCCGAAGTCGTGAAGAATCCACCCTCGCCACAGAGCATCGAAACGATCGACGAATTGTATCTGACAGGGCTGCGCGTCGAGCAGATTCACAACCCAAGGGTCAGTCCGTTCGACTATTACGAAGAGGCCCTGCGGCGTGACCCGAATGACACGCGGACCAACACGATCGTGGGAATCAACTACAACAAACGGGCGATGTATGCCAAGGCCGAAGAGCACCTGCGTCGCGCGGTGACGAGACTGTCGACGGATTACACGCGTCCGGTCGACACGGAGGCCCTGTTCCATCTGGGGGTGGCGCTCCGCGCCCAGGGCAAGATCGACGAGGCATACGATGTCTTCTACCGGTCTACATGGGACTATGCCTTCCATTCCGCCGGCCACCACCAGCTTGCCGAGCTGTCGTGCGGCAGGGGGGACTGGGCTACCGCGCTCGAACAGATCGATAAGTCATTGGCCACGAACACAGAGAACACGAAGTTGCTGAATCTCAAGACTGCCATACTGCGACACCAGGGCGACCGCAAGCAGGCCCGGACGGTCGTGCAGCAAGTGCTCGCCGACGATCCGCTGGACTTCGTCGCGATGAACGAGCTGTGCCTGATCCAGACGGCCCTCGGACAGAAACGCCGTGCCGCCGCCACGCTCGCGAAGCTGGAGCAGGCGATGCAGCGCAATGTGCAGGCCTACCTTGAACTGGCGACGGACTACATGGGCTGGGGTCTCTGGGACGAGGCGGTCGAGGTGCTCACGCGCGCGGTGCGTGACAAGACGGACGCCGCCGGCCTGTATCCGCTGGTGTACTACTATCTCGGCTACATCCACCGGCAGCAGGGCGACGTCGAGGCGTCCCGGCAACTCTTCGCGCTGGCGCCGACGATGCCGCCGGACTACTGCTTCCCGTTCCGGCATGAGTCGATAGCCGCTCTGAACGCTGCACTTGAGAACAATCCGAATGACGCTCGCGCGCTGTATTATCTTGGGAATGCCCTATATGATGTCCAGCCTGAGCAGGCCATCGCTCACTGGGAACGTGCCGCCGTCCTCGATCCAGGCTTTGCGCTGGCTCATCGCAATCTCGGATGGGCTTACTACAGGACACAGAACGACGTCTCCAAAGCAATCGCCAGCTATGAGAAGGCTATTGCGTGCAGCGGCGAGGATGCGCGTCTGTTCGCCGAGCTGGATCAGTTGTACGAGATGGGCAACGTGGACCCTGCTAGGCGGTTGGAAATCCTTCAGAAGCACCACGCCACGGTTGTCAAACGCAACGACAGCTTTGTCTGTGAGATCACGGCGATGGTCCTGACAGGGCACTACGATGAGGCCATCGCGAACCTGGAGAACCACCATTTCCACGTCCGGGAAGGGGGCGGTGAGATTCACGACGTCTTCGTGGACGCGCACCTGCTTCGCGGGATCGCGCGGCTCAGAGACAACCAGCCTCAGAAGGCTCTGGAGGATTTCCTCGCGGCGGCAGAGTACCCTGAGAACCTCTCGGTCGGCCGGCCTCAGAACGATCCTCGTGCCGCCCAGGTGGCCTACTACACCGCCCGGGCCCATGAGGCTCTCGACGATGCAGAGAAGGCGAAGAGCTTCGATGAGAAAGCCGCTTCCCAGGAAGGCACGCGCTGGGCTCCCGAATCGCGGTTCTACCGTGCGATGTCCATGCGGCAACTCGGTCAGGAGGAGCAGGCGAAAGAAATCTTCGATGAGCTGGTTCGAACAGGAACCGAGCGAATCGAGCGGGACGAGCAGGCCGATTTCTTCGCGAAGTTCGGCGAACAGCAGGCCCGGCAGGTGCGGCTGGCCTCCGCCCATTACCTGCTGGGACTGGGCTATCTGGGCGCCGGACGATCGGACGACGCCCGCAACGAGTTCGGCCAAGCCGCCCGGCTCAACGTCAGCCACGTCTGGGCCAAGGCCCAACTGGAGGCATTGCGGTAACCGCGAATCCACAGGCCCAAGAGCCTATCGGGCTTGGCCGATGCAGAAGAGGCTTCGTTCCGAACGGATGAACAGAAGGCCTTCGGAAATGGCGGGACTGGCGTAGCAGGCCTCGCTGAGGTCGTTCTCCGCGAGGACTCTGAATTCGGGCCCATCCTGAATGATGGTGGTCGTGCCTTTTTCCGAAAGGAAATAGATCTTCCCGTCGGCCCATATGGGAGAAGCGGAGAATTTGCCTCCGAGCCGATCCTTCCAGATGACCTGGCCGGTCGTGCCTTGAAGACATTTGACGATGCCGCTCTCCGTGATCAGGTAGAGATAGGGTTCGACGTAGAGCATGGATGGAACCTTCGGGACGTCGTCGCTGGACTGCCATGCAGTGTGGGTCTTGGTGACGTCACCTTGTCCGTCGGGGCGGACCGCACGGATGGCGGATTCGCCGAACCCTGACGTCGCGAAGATCAGACTCTCGTCGCCGACGATCGAGGGAACGACGCCTTCGCCCGGGCTCGACACGGTCCACCGTCGATCGCCTGTCTTCAGATCGAAGCCCTGGACGACGTCGCCGGCGCCGCTGACAAGCTGATCACACCCGTCGATCGTGACCACGATCGGCACGACGTGAGCGATCCGTGAACTGCCGCGCCTGCCTTGCCATTGCGTCTGTCCTGTGTTCCTGTCGACCGCCAGGATGACAGCCTTGTCCCACGGAACCTGCCACCCCACTTTCTTGTCGGGTCCGGGACTGCTTGCGTCGAACGGCATGATGACCAGATCGTCATAGAGAACGGGCGAGACCGCCAGCCCGTGCTCGCTGTAGTACTCGAGATCGTCGTTGACCCAGGCGACCTCGCCGGTCATGGCCACGGCGACGATTCGGCCGTCGCAGGCGGCGACGTAGACTCGTTCGCCGTCCGTGGCTGGCGTGCTCGTCGCGTAGGAGTTCTGCCTGGACTTGTGTCCGGGCCTCTGGCGGAGGATCTCCTTGTCCCAGAGGACATGCCCATCGGAACCGTCGAGGACGAGCAGGCGAAGCGACGCCCCTCCGTCGGTCGCGGCCGTGAGGAAGACCCGACTGCCAAAAACAATGGGCGATGAGACTCCTTCGCCCGGGATCGATTGCCTCCAGACGATTCCCTCTGTAGGGCTCCAACGTGTCGGGACCATCGTCTCGTGGGAGATGCCCTGCCGGGTCGGCCCTCGAAAACACGGCCAGTTCTCCGCCTGAGCCACGCCACTGGCGTACCATGCTGTGATCAACAACAGGCCTACTGCTGCGATTGTCGTTTTCATGTTCGACCTCTCATGTCAGGATGCCAGAACCGGATTCGGCCGTGGGGATTCCACCGGCACATCAGCAGGTCCCGAGGGAGCGCTGTGCGACACGAGACAGGATACCAGGACTCTGCGGGCACGCACGTTCTTTCTGTGCTCCGCAGACACCAGCGGAAGGCACGAAGCCTCAGCGTACGGGACTGACAACGACGCCTGGGACCCGCATTGGTTCGCCTGGGAGGACTGGCGGCGTTCCTGGGGCACTATAGGGGCTTCTGATCCGCCCGTACCTCACTCTGCCGCCGCCGGCTTCGTCACCCCGGAAGAGACGTTCTGGTATTTTGCTGACAAAACAGGGCGGGCGTGCTATGGTCTGGCCACGTCGGGCGGTTTGCCATGCATACCGTCCGGGAAAGGAATGGTCTGTCTGTTGCAGGGATGGAACGAAGAATGAAGATCGCAGTCGTCAGCAGCGCGCTGCTCATCTGTGCGGCAACCACGATCACGGCATATGGGGACGAGACGGAGGCGCCGGCCGAGCCCCGGAAGCGCGAGGTGTTCGTTGGCGCCGGGATGCTGGTCAGTTCGAAACCCTACGAGGGGGTCGATCCGAAGGTCTATCCGATTCCGATGTTTGGCTACGAAGGCGAGAGGCTCTACCTGCGCGGCGTCGGAGGCGGCTATCGGCTGTTTCACAAGGGTGGCTGGTCGCTTGGACCGGTCCTCCAGCCCCGCTTCGACGGCTACGATGAGGATGACAGCCACGAGTTGGCCGGCATGGACGACCGAGACCTTACACTCGACGGCGGAGTCGGACTGACCTGGTTGAGCGACTGGGGCCTGATCGGCGTCTCCTGGATCACCGACCTGTTCGGCAAACACGATGGGCAGGAAGTGGAGCTCAGTTACACCGCCGTGCACTCCCGTTTCGGCTTCGATTTCATCCCGTCGGTGGGCCTGCGATACAAGACCGACAAGCTCGTGGACTACTACTATGGCGTGAAGACGGACGAGGCGCGGGCCGGGCGGCCCGCCTATGAGGCGGACGACGCAACGGACCCATTTGTCAGATTGGCAGTGCGCCGCAAGCTGGCCGGCAGGTGGAGTCTTCTTGGCGCCGTTCAATATGAGTGGTTCGACGGCGAGATCAAGGACAGCCCCATCGTCGATCAGTCGCAGGACGTTTCCTTCGTCGCCGGCGTACTCTACTCCTGGTGAGCCGCACCCGGAGAGCCTACCGTGGCTTGATCTTGAACGCCACGTCGTCACCGATGTGCGAGGCATGGCCGCCCGTCGTCGTCAGCTCGGGAATCGCGACTGTCAGCGTCCCGTCGCGACATTCCACGGTCTGGGCGTCGAGGTAGCGGCCTCGCCACGTGCGGTAGAGACGGACCTCGTACGAGCCGTCGTCCAGCCCCCCGATCGTGAAGGATTCACGGGCCACGCCCGACCGTGGATTGACCACCCACCCGAAGATCAGCGAGTCACTGCCCATAGCCCACGCATCGCAACGGTCGCTGTGGATTGATACGGGCCGCCAATCGAGATTGGTGAAGTCGATGTCGGACACAAACCGCGCGAAGGACTGCATCTGGTTCGTCACCACCGCGTCATTGATCCAGTCGGAGTAGGCCCACCAGAAAGGCGTGCAGCACAACCCATTGGCCAGACCTGCCCACAGCGCATTGTGGTACATGGCCAGGTAACCCGGCATCCCCGGCTCGTAGTAGGTGTGGTCATAGCCGCACTCGCCGACGATGGCGGGCTTGTCGAAGCCTGTCCAGAGGTCCTGACTCTGCTTGGCATAGGTCAGGTAGCTCGCCCGCAGAGGGCTCTCGTCGTCAGGGCCGATCTTGCCGCTTCGGGGCATCGGGTGCCCCTGCGCCTCATAGATCTCACGGGCCGCGACGTCGAAGATGCGATAGCCCTCGGGCCACCACTGGCCGATGCCCCCGCTCTGGGTGCCGGTGGTGGGACGCCCGTACGGATCGTGCTCGTTGAAGAACGCGTCCATCTTTCGGCACCACTGTTCCGCTGCCGCTCTGTCGCCGTCCTGCCAGCCTTCGGTGCCGTTGATCTCGTCTATGATGAACCACAGGAACAAGGCCCGGCTGTAGCCCCAGCGGGCGATGATGTAGCGGTTGAGCTTTTCCTGGTACTGCCAGGCTTGCTCGCTGGCGAAGAAGCCTTTCGCGTCGGTGACCAGTCGATAGGGATTGTGGCGGTACCGTGCGTTGCCCCCGCCCCAGACAGCCTGGGAGATGTACGAGTGAAACCAGATATTCCAACTGATGTGAACGTCGCGCTGCTCGCACCATTCGAAGAGCTGATCGAGCCGGCCGCAACGATTCTGATCGTAGCGGCCGAGCCCCGTGCCCATCGTCTCCAGGGGCGTGTGAAAGAAGCTGATGAAGTTGCCGCCCAGGCGCTTCAGTCCGTCGAGGCCTTCCTCAGTGATCTGGCCCGCGTTGAACTGTTCGTAGCTGTCGTTATACCACAGGCCCACGCCGTAGAACGCCGTCCCATCGTCGTGCTTGAGATAGCGTTGGTTTGGCGCGATCCGGACGAAGCCGTGATGATCGGATGTCGTGACATTGAACGTGCCCGGACGGCCCTCGGCGGTTCCCTCCTTGTCCTTGACTTTGACAACGTACTTCCATTGTCCGATCTCGGTCGGCGCAAACCGCACCATCCACAAAGACGCCCAACTCGACGGATTGTAAAAACCCCAGATGGTTTGTGTCTTGCCGGATGGCGCCGTGAACTCCGTCCATAGATCAATCTGGTCCGGATCGAACGGATTCGAATACGTCGCCTCCAGATCGATCCGCAACTCGAACTTCTCATACAGGCCGATTGTCCCAGGCGTACTCGGCCATGCGGAACTGACAACCGGCGCTTTCGGAGTCGCTGCTGTTGCGGCCAGGCAAACGATGATCCATATCGGCAACCCATATTTCAACATCATACTCTCCCAAGAAAGCAACTGGTTGCGGGTCGGCACATGCTCGAAGCGAACGTGCATCTGCCGGGTTCTGCTGCCGTCGGCGGCCATGAAGTTCTTCTCGTCGAAGCCGTTAATCCTGGTATGGGTGTTTCCACGGCGCGCGATATTCCCGCTTGAGCAGAGCATTGGCCTGGGTGTGGTTGGTGATCTGCTCGGTCCGGTCGTCCCAGGCGATCTTGGCGCCAACCTCGTAGGCGATCATGGCCAGCTTGACCGTGGCTGTGGAGCGGAATCCCTCCTCGATGGTGCAGCCGGGCTGCTGTCTGGCCCGAACGGCGCCGAGGAATTCGGCCATGTGAGCGGCCCCCATGTCCGCCTTGACATTGTGCTCGATGCGTTCGGCATCTCTGCCCCTGGGGATGATGACCCAGCGCTGGTCGGTGACGAAGATGGTGCCTTTCTCGCCATAGAAGAAGATGCCATTGGACACTTCCGGCGTATACTCTGCGGCGTCGTAGATGCGGTGCTTCCAGAACACCGGACAGGTCTCGAAGTCGAACTGCACCGAGAGAATATCGGGCGTGGTGATCTTGTCCTTGAAGTAGTAGATGCCGCCCGATGCCTGCACGCTTTTCGGCGTCGTCTCGCCCAGAATATACCGCGTCGCGTCGATCAGGTGGATGCCCCAATCGACGAGGTGGCCGTGGCCGGTGGTCTTCTCCAGCCGCCAGGCGAAGTGGCCGATCTGCGGGCAGTACGGCAGCTTCGGCGCCGGGCCCGACCAGAGGTCCCAATCCAGCGACGCCGGCGGGTCCTGTGGGGTCGTGTCGAGGATGCCTGCCGTGTAGTGAATCTGTGCATCCGCCTGAATGACACGTCCGAGATTGCCCTGGCGGATGTACTCGCGCGCCTGCTGAATGGCCGGACTCTGTCGGCGCTGGAAGCCGATCTGAACGATGACATCCTTTTCCTTTTGCGCCGCTTCGACCATCGCGCGGCCCTCGCGGACATCATAGGCGAGCGGCTTTTCACAGTAGACGTCCAGCCCCTTCTCGACCGCGGCGATGAAGGGCAGCGCATGCCATTGCGGAGGTGTAGCGATAATGATGGCATCCAGACCGGGGGTCTCCAACAATTCGCCATAGTGCTTGAAGGTCCTGGGCCTGGAGCCCTGCAGTTGCTCGACCTTGTCGGCGCTGTCTTTGAGATGCCGGCTGTCCACGTCGCATAGCGCGAGGACCTCGACGCCGCCGACGCTGAACGCGGCACGGATGTCGGCCATGCCGTAATTCCCGCAGCCGATGACGCCCAATCCGACTCTGGGTCCGCTCGCTTGATCGCCACCGACCCGCCGAGCCAGACCACTCATGGCCAGACTACTGCCAAGTGCCGCCCCGAGGAAATCCCGCCGATTCATCTTCGCCATCGTGTCCCGTCCTTTCCACCATCGGTCCTGATGAAAGCTGCATCCGGTTGACCCGATTCTGCACACGTATCATATCCGCACAGGGTGGTGCGTCAATCAACTACATAGCCGCCACCGGCCACCGACGCTGAGCAGAGGCCAGTGTTCGCCAATGCAAACGGGGCCCGTCCCGACGTTCGTCGAAACAGGCCCCGTGATAGTCCATGGTGCCAGTGTCCGCAACCCTCGATGCAGCAGAAGGCGTTCTACCGGTGATCGGCCAGAAAGAGCACCTCGCCCTCCGACAGCGCGCGGTCGTAGATGCGGACATCGTCCATCTGGCCGCTCATTTCGCGCTCGATGCTGCCGTTGTTGTTCCAGGCGCCCAGAGACGCGCCGCCCACGATGAGATTCGTCAGGGGGGCTGCCAGATCGCGGGAATCTTCCACCTGGCCGTTCAGATAGATGGCCGCTCGGGTTTCGGAGACGGCCAGAGCCATATGGCTCCATTCGCCCGCACCGACCACGGTGGCGCCTTGGAGGTCGCCGCCGTCAAGACCGTTGATGCCGGCATTGACCGCGCCGTAAGAGAGCTTGAAGTGCACGGCTCCAGCCACCCAGCCGTCCGTGTTCATCCCACCGGCAAACTGCAATGCGGCCAGGCCCGACGCGGGGTTGATCCACATCGTGTAGCTGAATGCGCTGAACGTGGCGGTCGCGCCGCCGATCCGCGGGACGGCCACCGCGTCATCGGCGCCGTCCAGACCGAGCACACCGTCCATCGTAAGGGCATCGCCCAGCAGCGTGCCGTGATAGCCGTTGCCCGAGCTGTCCGTTGCGTCGCTGTCGAAGAGATACTGGAGCACCAGTCCGTCGGTTCCGGGATCGACCGGCGCCGCGATCTCCGGGGCGGACCGGTACAGCAGGATGTCATCGACGTACACGAGACCGGAACCGCCGCCATCCACGCCGACGCTCAGCGTGGTGACGTTTTGCAGATTGACGCCGAGCGAGGCCAGATCGATGTTCCACTGCTTCCACGCCGTCTTCGTCAGCACATCGGCCGCACCGGGGTAGAGGACTTTCTTGCCGTTGACCTCTGCGTAGAACTGACCGCCCGTGTTGCCGGAACCGCCGCGGAAGTACAGCACCAGCGCCTGAATGCCTGCACGGGTCCAGTCCTGCCCGTCCAGTTCGAGGTCGGCCACGGACGTAGATGCAGCGGTATTGTCGAAATACAGGGGCATGGACTGCTTGCCGCCGTGGACGATGGTCTGCTCGGCGAAGGGCGCACTGATGTACCCGACCTGCGAACCGTTCGTGTCATCTTCGTATCCGTCGATCCACGTTTGGAAGATCGTCCCGCCGCCATCGATGTCATCGGTGTAGCTTTCGAAGTCATCCACCACAAGGTAGTCCTGTGTGGAGAAACTCCAGGTGTCACCGGTCCAGGCACTTGGGCTGGCGTTTTCGTTGACCTCGTCGACCCGCCAGTAGTAAATGGTGCCGAGATCGAGCACGCCGGGGTCATACTGCGACTGGTCCACGACGGCAGCCAGGGCGAGCGTTTCCGCGTCGGTTCCCAGGTAGACGTCATGCGAAGCGGCCTCGCGGCCTCCTCGCCAGTCCAGAATGCTGTCGATCGAGACTTCGACCGCGCCGGGCGCCGGCTGCGGCTCGCGAGCCAGGACCGGAAGATACGTGAAGCGAACCTCGCTGAGCCCGTACTGGCCCATGATGCCCCAGCCGCTGTTGACGACCAGTCGGACGTATCTGGCGGCCACGCCGGCCAGATCAATGACGCTGTTGTAGGTGTACGTCGCTGAGGCCGTGGCCCGAGCCAGTTCGACATCGCCGAACGCCGCCCATTCGACGCCGTCGGCGGAGTATTGCACCGTGACGTCTTTGAGCCCGAAGCCGAGAACCGGCTCGAACTGCACGTTGTAGTTCCAGATGAACATCTGGTGGAGCTTGCGGACGGCGTCGAACTCGAACTGAATCCAGAGCGCTTCGTCCGCGGGCGCGCCGGCCAACCACATGTGTTCTGCGGATACTGAATGCTGATCGTCGGCGTTGAGACCGGAGCCATTGACCGCATTCGCCGGGTCGGCGCCCACGCCGGAGGAGCCGTTGCTCGTCGCAATGACACCTTCGATCGGATAGGCCACCGGTTCGGCTGTGAAACTCCAGACGTCGCCTTTGAAGATCGTGTTGTCGGGCGCCGCGTTGACCTCATCGACGCGCCAGTAGTAGGTCAGAGCGAACTGGATGGCTCCGGCCGGATCGTAGGTCGTGCCGCTCTGGCCCTGGCTGACCAGAACGCCCATCGGGTTGGCCCGACTGGCGGCGTTGACGTCATCGAACGCTGTACCGAAGTAGACGTCATGTGTCGCCGCGAATGCGCCGGCCGTCCAGCTCATGATCGTATCGCGGGGCACATCGGTCGCATCGATCGCGGGACTCGGGTCCACCGCCTTCTCCGCGCCGGGGGCCTTGCCCGTCATGACGTCGGCCAGTTCGGCCTCCGTCAGCGCATGGTCGTAAATCCGCAGATCGTCAATCATCCCGCTGAAGTATAGACCGAGATTCGGAGAGTCCGCGCCGATTCGGAAGTTCTGCGTCGAGAGGCCGACGGAGACGTTTTCCGCGGAGGAATCGACCAGCTCGCCGTTGTGGTATTCGTTGAAGGTGTTCCCGACGTCGTCGAGGACCCAGGCCAGGTGAATCCACGTGTCCCCCGGGACGATGGGACCGTCGCTGTCCCGGTTGAGATTGCGCACCGAAGCGCTGCAAACATCCATCTCCATTCGGTCGTTGTAGATGGTGCACGAGAAGCCGCCGCCGGCGGCATTGGAGACCTGGCGGTTGCTGCACATCTTGCGGTCTCCGCCGGCCGGCTTGTTGACCCATGCGGTCACCGTCAAGCCGCCTGTCACGGCGGTGTCGATGTCCACGAGATCGCACATCACGTAGTCGCCGGTGCCGTCGAACTCCAAGGCGCCGCCGAACTGGCCGGTCGTCCAGGCGGTGTCCCCGTTGAGGGTGCCGTCGTGGCCGTTCTTGGAGACGTCGAAGGCCGTCTCGCCGGCGCCCTCGTTGAATGTCCACCACGCGACAAGGTCGGCCGCGGCTGGACTTGCCAACATCGGTCCAACTCCCACGGTCAAACAGACCAGGCAAAGCGTTGTCCTGAACATGAGATTCCTCCATCACCAAATAAGGGTACTTTTGCCGCCGCGTCCAGAGGGACGTCCACGTGACGTTCTTCGGTCTATGCCGTCTCTCGATCTGCTGTCCGACGGGTGGGGCATTTCGAGACGGCACAGCGCGCGGTATTCCACATGCCCGCCTGAAGGCGAGGGCGATGGGACACAGACAGTCACCTCCTTCCCCTGAGCGATCCGAGAACGCCTCGAGACATGGTGAACGGATAGAGTGCCGGTCACCTTACGTCCCCCGAGTGAGGCAGGGGGTCTTTCCGGCAAGTCGGTCGTACCATGTCTGCTCACGTTAGAAATTGCACTTTCGACCAAACTGGATTATGCCAGATCGGCCCGCGCACCACAACACAATTCTCGGACGTAGATACGCGCACCGTAAACGTGGAGCTATCGCATGGGGTGCGGAAGTGGTGGTATAGCAGATAAGAATCAGGCTGGAAATTTCCGGGTAAGGGGCATCTGTAAGGATAGCGAAGGCCTGCAACGCGCCGCCAAACGATCGTGCGGAAACAGTCTCGCTATCCGCATGCTTACCTGGCCCGGCCCGCTCCGGATGCGGTCTGCGGAGCGCAAATCCAGGAAATGGCCGGTCCCTCGACTGGGTTTACTGTGTTGTGACGCCCACCAGGAACAGAAGCATCACAAACATCGTCAGGAAGATCTCGTTCATAGCTTACACCACCCCATTGGTTACGAGTTATGACGGCATTATACCAGACGAAGGCGTCCAAATCAATGGCGGGTACGATAATTTTGGCTTGGAATCCAGGAATCCGGAGAGAACGGGGCCTGGGCCGTCCCAGAAGCGTTTTTCAGGGACTTTGCGGCAGGTTTTTCGCGTCTGCGAAGTTTGCACTGGGGACTTGGGTCGCTTGTTTTCTGCGGGCATTCGTATCGGTCCGGACCTCCAAATTGCTACTGGGCTGCCTGCCAGCCCCGCTGGAGGAGGTTGGCCAGGATCGTGCGCTCGTTGCGATAGTCGGGATGCAACGCCAGATTGACCTGCTCCCAGGGATCGCTGTCCAGGTCGTAGAGTTCGAACTGCCGCTGCAGCGTCGTGGAGGATTGCCAGTCTGTGTAGCGCCATCGTTTGGTCCGCACGGATCGCCCGACATGCCCGGGCATTTCGCAGAGCGTGAAGGCCGCTCTCTTCCACGGTTGCACGGGATCGCAGAGCAGCGGCACGAAGCTCTTGCCCTCCAGGCGGCCCGGCGTTGGGATCGTCAGGAGATCACAGATAGTAGGTAGCAGATCGACTAACTCGACAATCTCCTCGCACACGGCCTGCCGGACGGCAAGTCCGGGCACACGGACCAGCAGGGGGACGCGTGTCACCTGTTCGAAGAGCGTGCCCGGACCCCAGAGCCCATGTTCTCCCAGGTGGAAGCCGCACTCGCCGAACACCATGACGATGGTCTCATTGCTGAGCCCGACCCGGTCGAGCGCGTCGAGCACGACGCCAACCTGGGCATCGAGAAGGGAAGCACAGGCGTAGTAGGCTCGGATCGTTTCCCGGTCCACCTCGTCGGGGGGCAAGCCCCCGGGGCTGTCACGAAGAACATCGTCGTTGCGGCCGAATCGCGTGGCAACGGCAGGAATATCGCGATCCTGACAGGCGGGTGCATGAGCCGCACCGATGCTGTCGGCATCATATAGATCAAGGCAGGCGTTGGGGCATCGTCGCCCCGCGCCAGGCTCGGAAAGCCCGAGTGACACGAAGAAGGGCACGCCTTTGCGGGCCGCGTCTGTCAGAAGTTCAGCGGCCAGTTCGGCTCGTCGTTCATCCAGCTCGCGTTCATCCGCGCATTCGGAGTCTTCACATGGGTGGATTTCGGGTGCTTCGTAGTGCGATGCCACCTCCGCGCAGGATGCGGCATCATCAGCGCCGTGAAGGTTGACGGTGCGAAAGTCATACTGACGCAGCAGATCGGGCAGCCGCCCCGTCTCTGCGGGCAGGGTGCGCCCAAGTGCATGGCCAGCGGTCAGCACGCTGGTCGCGTCGGGACGAAGGCCGGTGAGAAGGGAAGCTCGCGACAGGCAGGGCATCGGCGACTGACAATAGCATCGGGTGAAACGAGTCGCCCCGGTAGCAAAGCGGTCCAGGTTCGGAGTCTTGACTACCTGGTTCCCGTAGCAGCCGACGGCAGCGGCCGTCAGCCCGCTGACGTGAATGAACAGCAGGTTCATGCCGGAGGTGTCGGGCCTTTTGATCTCCGACGCGGGGCAGAACGTAGGCGCGTACGGGGCAGGCGAGGCCCAACCTGCCAACGACGTGACCACCCCTCTGAGAAAAGCCCGGCGTTTCATCGGTGTCCTCCTCCGGAGCATCGGCATGCCGAGCAGCGCAGGCCGATCTCCCGATGCTGTCAACATACCGCAAACAGCCGCGTTTCTCAAGAGACGTGTCCAAACAAGGTATTCTTTGCCTCTGCCGTCCGATTCTGATAAGTCTGGAGTTGCGAGCGCAGATTCCCGATGGACGGTTTGGCCGGGCGAGGCTTGGCGATTGCCACCTTGTCGCCTGCCTGGGCGAGGACCGGCTCGTCGTGGACAAGGTGGATATTCACGCGATGGGCGGGCTCATCGAAGGGTGGGCGCGCGTCAGTCCCCGTGAGGGCAGATTCCACCTTGCCGGTGTCATTGATTTCAATGACATCGACCTCGATGAAGTGCTACAGATGACCGCGTCCGAGGGAGCCAGCAGGATGGTCGGCAGGCTTTCCGGCAGAGCCACGCTGCTGACTTCTTCCGACTGGCGACATCTCAGCGGACAGGCGGATTTGAACATCTCGCGATCGGACCTCGGGGAGACCCCGATCTTGCGCACCCTGTACAACACACTGAATCTGAATCTCGGGCAGTCCAAGCCCGAAGGTACGGGACAGGCCAAGGTCCGGTTCGACGGCACGCGTATCCGGATCCCGAGCTTTGTCTACTTCAACCGTGGTGTCGAGGTCCGTGGCGCCGGAGATATCGAGGCTTTCGCCCGCGGCGTCGAAAGCCCGATCGAGGGATATGCGGTCGGTTCGACCCGCGCGCTGAAAGGGATTCGGCTGCCGGGCGTCAGGGAACTGGACCGCCTGATGGCATCGATGCAGACCGGGGTGGCCTCGGTGACCATTGGCGGCACTCTCGGCAAGGTCGAGGTCGCGGTCGTGCCCCTTCCGGTCGTCAACGGGCCTCTGCGTCATTTGCTCTGGTCGCAACTGAGAGAGTGACGATGGTGGCGGGGGCCTTCCCAGTCCGAGAAGGCTGAACGGCCTGCAGCGCGCTGGGGCAGCCGAATCGACAGACGGCCCAAGAAAATGGCAGGATAGGGGAATTCCCCATTGTCAACCGGGAAACGGGCCGATAAAATAGTTGGTAGATTGGTTTCTATGCAGGTGATAGATTTCAGCTTGAGGTCCGCACAGAGGCGCTGTACCATCGCGCCGGTTTTTGCTGATATACCTGCATTTGCTGTGCCGATAAACAGGATGGGGAGACGCGCAGTGCAACGTGTCGTTGCCGGCTCCCCTTAGGCAGCGGCCTCGCCCGTGGTCTGTGCGGGTCGGTCCCGTGGTACGGGTGTGGCACTGTCGGAGATGGATCTATGGCAGACATTCTTTCCAGACTCAAGTCCCTCAGCAAACCCATTCGCGTTGGCATTGTCGGCGCTGGTCACACGGGAAAGGCGCTGCTGTACCAGTGCGACATCACCCCCGGCATTGAATGCGTCGCAATCGCGGACATCAAGATCGACAAGGCGACGGCCGCCTGCTCGGCCTTCGATCTGGAGCACCGCATCGTGAAGGATCTCAACGACCTGCACGATACGATCGCGCGAGGCAAGATCGGCGTGTCCGGGGACGGCGAGCTGCTGGCCCGATGCGAATCGGTGGACGTGCTCATCGAGTCGTCCAGCGCCGTGGCCGGCGGCGGCCACTTCGCCGCGACGGCGATGGAAAACGGCATTCACGTGGTCATGATGAACGCCGAGTCGGATCTGATCTTCGGTCCCTACCTGATGAGTCTGGCGGAGAAGAACGGGGTGGTCTACACGACCTGTGACGGCGATCAGCCGGGCGTCATCAAGCGGCTGGTCGACGACGTCACCTTGTGGGGCTTCGAGCTGGTCATGGCCGGGAACATCAAGGGCTTCCTGAACCGCTACGTCAACCCGACCTCGATCATCCCGGAAGCGGACAAGCGGTTTCTCGACTACAAGATGTGTACGGCGTACACGGATGGAACGAAGCTGTGTGTGGAGATGGCCCTGGTGGCGAACGCGCTGGGACTCGAAACGGACACGCCGGGAATGCACGGGCCGCGGACCAAGGAACTGCTGGAGGTGTTCGACCATTTCGATTTCGACCGGATTTATGAGGGCCGCCGCGCCGTGGTCGATTACGTCCTCGGTTCGAAGCCCTACGGCGGCGTCTTCGTCGTTGCCCGATCGGACAACCCGTTCCAGCAGGCGATGATGAACTACTTCCCGTCGAAAATGGGGACCGGGCCCTACTTCGTATTCGACCGGCCTTACCATCTCTGTCACGTCGAGGCCATGCAGTGCGTGGCGGAGGCGTTTCTCGACCACGAAGCGCTGCTCCAGCCGACCGCTGGTTTCCGGACGAACGTCTACGCCTACGCCAAGCGAGATTTGCGCAAGGGTGAGGTGCTGGACGGCATCGGCGGCTATACCTGTTACGGGATGATTGAGAATTGCTCGGAGAATGAGGCGCACGGTGGATTGCCGGTCTGTCTGGCGGATGAAGTGACGCTTAAACGCGATGTTGCCAAGGATCAGAAGATCTTCATGGAGGATGTCGTCTACGATGCCCAACGGTTGGATTATCGCCTGTACACGCTGGCTCGCGAAGAGTCCCATGCCGTATCGTCTTGAGGAAGGGCCTCTTTGTCGGCGGCCCCTTCCGAGGATTTCGGGTAATCGGCAGATAGGGTGACGGTATGAAGCTGGGCATTGCGGTCGTGTACATGGTCAGTGAGAGAAACGAGAGGCTCCTCGATCTGCACCTCAGTCAGATCGAGAAGAACACGACGATTCCGTACACCATCTACGCGTGTGTCAACCACCTGCTGCCGCAGTTCCTCCCAAAGCTGGAACAGAACCCGCGGGTCACGATCTGTCCGTGCGAACCTTATGTGGCCCGCAGCGGGCTGCTGAAGCACGAGCAGGGACCACCGGCGGTCACGTCGGACGTCAAATATGAGCACTCCTGGTATCTGGAGCAGTTGATTCGCCGGGCCATCGACGACGGGGTGACGCACGTTGCCCTGTTTCACGTGGACTCCTTCCCCGTCCGGCATGGCTGGGACCGCGAGCTGATTGCCCGGTTCTCCGATTCGTGCGTGCTGGCCGGGGCGGTCCGGGACATCAAGGGCGACTACAAACCCCTCACCGCCGCAATGCTGTTCCCTCGCGAGTTCTACCTGAAACACCGCCCGAGGCTCGTGCTGACACAGGAGGATCTCGATTCCCCCGAGTACCAGCGGTATCTTCAAGCGCAACCGCACTACCCGGACTCCGGCGTCGGCTACGGCTTCCGGGCGTTCGTGGAGGGGCTGACGTGGTATCCGCTGGTCCGCTCGAATCTCGGAGGCAATCACACCTTGTTTGGCGCCGTTCACGGAGACATGATCTTCCACCTGATGGCGACAGCCGTCGTCGACAAGCTGAACGTGGTCGGCTGGACCGTTCGCCCGACGCAGCGGCCGGGATTCGTTGGTTTGGCGGCGAGGCTTGCTAAGGTTCTCGTGCCCGGATCACTGAAAGACAAACTCCGAATGCACGCGTCGAGGCATCTGAAGAAGCGGTACCAGTCAGATGACCGGCAGGACTGGGAACGGGAGAGGACGTTGCTGCTTGAGGATCCCGAAGCCTATCTGGACTATGTTCGCAGCGGCGTGAAATCACCGCCGCCTTCTGATGAGGCATCCGTCGATCCGAAGGGAACGGACGCGATGGGTTCGGGACGGGCGCCAACATCCCCGGACATGGCGGGGCGTGTGTGCCAGCGGAGAGGACGAGTGTAGGCATATGAAGGCCAGCGTCCTGATCACGACGTATAACCAGGAGCAGGTTATCGGGCAGGCCGTTGAAAGCGTTCTGGCCCAAGCGACTGACTTTGACTACGAGGTTGTTGTTGCGGACGACGGCTCGACCGACGGAACGCGATCGGTCCTCCGCGAATACCATCATCGATTCCCCGATCGGATTCGCCTGCTGCTGCGAGAGCGGAACCTCGGCATGATGAGAAACTTTCCGGAGGCCTTTCTCGAATGTCGCGGTCAGTATGTCGCCTGTCTGGATGGCGACGACTACTGGACCAGTCCCCACAAGCTCCAGCGTCAGGTCGAGTTCCTCGATGCGCATCCGGATCACAGCATGTGCTTTCACAACGCGCTGATGGTCTGGGAGGACGGCTCGCAGGCGCCCGTTCTTCATTCGCCCCCGGGCCGGAGGCCCACGTATTCCGTGAGCGGATTGTTCCGTCATGATTTCATCAGCACCGCGTCGGTGGCAGTGGTTCGCAATCATCTCGTTCGGGAATTCCCGGACTGGTACTACGCGCTGCCGGTGCCCGACTGGCCGTTCTTCGTGCTCCACGGCATGCACGGGCCAATCGGGTATCTCAACGAAAACTGGACGGTCTACCGGCAGCACCCCGCCGGTACATATAGCCGGTTGTCCCGCGAGAAACGAATGGAACAGAGCATCGGGATCGTCCGGACGTTCCGCGAGGTCTTGCCGCCCGAATGGAGGCCTCTTCTGAGCGATGCGATTCACAGTCGCTGCCTGAACCTGGCCGTATATCACCACAAGCAGGGGCACAAGAGCCGCGCCAGAGAACTCGCGAGGATGTCGGTTCAGGAAGCCGAAGCCACTTCGCTCAGATCGTGGTTTCTCGCGGCCAAGGTGTCTGCCTACATGCGCGTGCCCTTTCTTGCCGGCCTCGTATCGCGCTGTCGCGCAGCGTTCCACGCAGATGTGCCCGAAGAGTATCTGCGTCAGGAGCCAATCGGAGGAGTCCCCAATATCCAGCCGGATGATGGTGTATGGTCGTCGCAGTCCAGGAATGCGGAAGGATGGGTCGAAGTCGGAGCGGACTGACCTCCTCTTGCCAGAATGGACTGAGTCAGATGTCTATTCTCGACGCATCTTGTCCCTCATGCGCTGGGCAGCGGCAATGACGCTTCCCGGGCAATATCGGCGCACGATGCCCTGGACGCGAGCATCTCTCGCTCGTCTTCGCTCCGCGGCGTTGGTACGCACAACCTGCTCACGGCATTCCTCGATCTCGCGGGCGTCGAGACGCTCCTTGTAGTTGACCTGAAGCCACTTGACCAGACCATATTGCCGGAACGGCAGGTCCGCATAGGGTGGCGAGGGGAATTCGAATTGCCTGACCCACGTATAGTCTGAGTCGTCTATGGCAGCCGCCATGTGGGCCAGGACCGTGTCATTGGTCCGGATGCCGAGCGATCCGGCCCAATACCCCTTCTTCTGCCCGACCACCTCCTCGGGCATACCGAGTTGGCGGCAGTATTCCTGCGCGAACCGCTTGTCCCGGCTTGTCTGCTTGGGGTCCAGCATGACCTTTGACCACGCATACAGGGCGCTGTGCTGGAAAGGCTGGAGAGTCTCGAGTCCCAGCAGACGATTCGGATCGATCGTTTTCCAGGGGATCAGAGCCTTTCGGCAGTAGGGTCCGATATGCGCGCCTCCGAAAATGCCGTCGCCTCCGTCTCCGGCGACGATCAGCGAGTGCCCCAGTTCCTTGGCCTTCTTGCTGGCGATGTAGGCGTAGACGATGTCTACGAATGGATAGGGCTCCGGCAGACGACCGATGATCTCTTCCGCCTCCTGAATATAGCGCTCCGGAGTGATCTGGATTTCGTGCAGCGTCCCCTGAAGCATGGCGGCCAGGGCGCGCGCTTTGGGAGATTCAGGGCCGGTCAAATGGATGTAGTCGGCCTCGGGGCGGTCGTACAGCTTTGCCAGAATCGCGGAGTCAAACCCTCCCGATAAGTGCAGCGCGAACTTGCCGTCGGGTCGCTGGGCCTCTATGGCATCAGGAAAGGGCTTCTGTATGCGGCGGTAGACGGCGTCATAGTCCCCCACGCGAACGGTGACTCGGTAGTAGTCTCGAAACAGCGTCCGCGGAATGAAGTAGTAGCCCCGCATCAGGAAGTCCCAGATGCTCTTGAAATCCAGTCCGTTCTTGTTCCCGTAGAAGACTCGCTCGAATGTCCAGCCCATTTCGATGTCTCCCTTGGCGCCCTGCAGGCGTCGTGTTCCACATGCCGAACCGGAACGACAGCCGGATGTGACCGTCTATGCCCGGTAAATCTTGTTCTTCACACTCCGAGCCGCCCCGACGAGGCGACGCGGACAATACTTGTGGATGAGTTCTTTGCGGCGGGCGTCTTTCGCACGTTTCCTCTCCTCGGCGCTGATACGCACCGCCTGTTGAGTGAATTGCTCGATCTCCTTGGCACTGAGACGCTCCTTGTAGTTGGCTTGGAGCCATTTGACCAGCGAGTACTGGCGGAACCACATTTGAGGCCTCGGCGGTACGACGAATTCGAACTTGCGGATCCAGCGATAGTCCGATTCATCCACGACCGACTCGACATGACGAGTCACCATCTCGCTCTGCTGGATCCCCAGCGTTCCCGACCAGGGCGTCTTGCGCTGGGTGACGACCTCTTCGGGCATGCCGAGTTCCTGGCAGTAGCGGCGGGCAAATGCCTTGTCGAATGCCCGTTCCTTCTCGTCGAGTGACGCCTTCGACCAGAGTTCCAGCACCTCGTGAGCCAGCGGCGCCGATGTCTGCACGCCGAGGATACGATGCGGCTCAAGAGTCTTCCATACATCGGCGGCCAACTGGCTGTTCGGCCCCACGAGGTACCCGCCGAACACCCAGTCGCCTCCATCTCCGGTCATAACGAGGCTGTGCCCCAGCTCTTTGGCCTTTTTGCTGGCGATATACGCGTAGACGATATCTTCAAAGGCGTAGGGTTCGAGCATGAGGGGGCACATCTCGTCGGCCTCCCGAATGAAAAGCTCCGGCGTGATCTGGATCTCGTGCAGCGTCCCCTTAAGCGTAGCGGCCAGCGCGCGCGCTTTGGGTGAATCGCGGCCGGTGAAGTGGATGTAGTCGACGTCCGGGCGATCGTACAGTTTCGCCAGAATCGAGGAGTCGAAGCCCCCCGACAGATGCAGGGCGAATTTCCCCAAGGGCCGCTGCGCCTCCAGAGCGTCGGGGAAGGGTTTCGAGATACGCCCATAGAGGCTGTCGTGGTCGCCCGTGCGATAGACGGCCCGGTAGTACCCCTCGAACAGTGTCTCGGGAATCGGGTAGAAGGCCTGACCCAGGTAAGCGTAGACTGCCTTGAGATTCAACCCGCCCTTGCGACCGTAGAATACTCGCTCGAACGTCCAACTCATTTGGATGTCCTCAACTCAGGCTCCGCGGCATCGCGTTCAACATGCCCGGCAGGAGCACCAATCCATTGTCCTTTCGCCAACTGCTTTCACTATCAGGCAATTGCCCGGCCACGTCAACCCTTCGAGGCTGGCGTCGCCAGGCGACAGATGGAGTGCGAACCGATGTCCTGTCTCTTCGCTGGCGCCATCGAACTCAGATTCCATCATCGCCGGCATTCACACGTTCCGGAGGCGACACCGGCACATGGAATGGACTATAGTGCAACCGGCGGGCCAATTCGACCGAACCAGGATTGCTTGGCCATAACCTCTTACATAACAATAACATAGATTTCCCACGCCACGGAGAGCACCCTGCGACAAGCTACATTTATGTCGACTGAGCCCCCGGCGACCTACAATATTGCAGGGGAGGGCCTGTCTTCTTGTCGCCTGCGTGGCTGCGAACGCCCTCGCCGAGGTCAGGCGCTACTGGTCAGGTAGGTCCCCGACAAGACCAACGCGGCGCCCAGGGCCAGAGATACTGTCAGCGGCTCGCCCAGGAGCAGGAACGCCAGCAGGACGGCGAAGACCGGGACGAAGTTGATGCACAGGCTCGCCCTGGTCGGGCCGATCTGGCGGACGCCTTCGTAGAACCAGACAAAACCCACAACTGTGGCAAAGACCGCCATGTAGACGATGGCCAGCCAGTCCAGAGCCGTCGCCTCGCGCGCACTGCGCCCGAGTCCCTCAATACACGCTCCAACGAACAGGGCAAGCGATCCGATCGCGACAGAGTACGAAACCGCTACCAGCGGCGAGAGACTGCGCATCACCGTCTTGCCGATCAGGGAATAGGCCGACCAACTCAGAACGCAGCCGAGGATCAGCGCTTCTCCCAGACCGACGCCGCCGGCCAGAACCTCTCTGAGATTGCCCCGAGAGACCACGACAGCCGCTCCAAAGACTGAAAGCAGCACACCCAGGGACCGCACCCAGCCAAGCCTCTCTTTGAAGAACACGGCCGAGCCGATGGCAATGAACGCCGGACTGGTGGCGACCACGACCGAAGCGCGTCCGGCCTCGATGAGACTCAGGGCCTTGAAGAACATCGCGTTGTACGCGAAGACGCCCGTGGCGCCCAGCAGAAGGACGACAACGATCTGCCCGCGATCCAATCGCGGCAGCACACCGTACTTCCAGCGGACCATTGCCAGCAGGAGCAGCGAAGCGAGACCAAAACGCAGGAAGGCGATGGCAAACGGGCCAAGGTGCTCGGAGACGTGCTTGCCCGCAACGAAAGCGCCGGCCCAGAACAGCGCGGTCAGCCACAACTTGAGGTAGGTTTTCATACCCGCATCACGGCTCTCGATTCAGCAACCGGACGAAGTCCTCGGCGCTGAGCTCCGCAAGACTGTCAACGACGCGGTCTGCGCAGGCCAGTTCCGCGCGACTGCGCGTCGTCGTAACGGCAACGACGGGCATTCCGGCCGCCCTGGCCGCCTGGACTCCGTGCAGGGCGTCCTCCACGACGACGCACCGCTGCGGAGCCAGGGACAGCATCCCGGCCGCTTTCAGGAATGTCTCCGGCGACGGCTTGCCCTCGACCACCTGCTCCTTGGTGACCGTGGCCTGGAAGTAGTCGGCCAGGCCCAGCGGACCCCAGAAGACGTCGAGGTTCGCTCGGGGCGCCGACGAGCCGATCGCCAGCCGGAACCCGTCGGCCTTCAGATCGCTCAGGAGGGCCAGAACGCCGTCGGCCGCCTTGGGCCGGCTGTGGACGAGTTCCCTGTACCGCTGCTCCTTGCGGTCGGACAGGCGATCCATCTCCGGCTTGGATATGCCCGGTCGCAGCATCGGAAGGATCGTGTCGTTTTGCATGCCGAACGTCTTGCAGAAGAACTCGTCGGACATCTCCAGACCCTCCGCCTCTGCCAGGTCAAACCACGCCTGGCGGTGAGCCCAGCCGCTGTCGACCAGCACCCCGTCCATGTCGAAAATCACACCCTTGTCGTAATTCGACCACGCCATACTGAGATTCCTCTGCGTACGCGGCGACCACGCCGCTCAGAAGGTGATCCATACTACCGGCGCGATTCCTGAGGTCAAGCGGATTCGGCGACGGTTGCCCGGAGCGTCACCGTGCAGTACACTGGTGCGGTTCACGATCACAGGATTGCCGGAGACAGCGCATGAGACATGACAGACGGAACGCTCGGTGGCAACGGTCGGCACTCTCTGTCTTCCTGCTGGGCGTCACTGCCTGCGGCCAGACCGGCGACGCTCCATCGGGGTTGGCATACATCAACACGAGTTGCGAGAATGCCTCGCCCCTGTACTGGGAGACCGATCCGAACGGCGTCGTGCACATCCACCTCGTCTACGACCAGGAACGGTCCTCGCCCAACAGGGCGAACGGCCACTGGTTGTTCGAGATTCAGGCGACCCCCGGCGCCGAGCTGACACTGGTTTTGTACAACTTCGACAACGTCTGGAACGGCAAGAAAGGGTCGCCTCTGGACAACCGGACGATTGGTTTCCTCTCGGAAGATGCAAAGACATGGCGTGTCGTCCCTTTGGAGACGACGAAGGATAACTGCCTGCGATTCCGCGTGACCGTGCGGACCGGCTCGCTCTTTGCCGCACGGCTGGAACCGTACCGTCTGAGCGATCTCGAAAGACTCAAGGAGCGAATACAGGGAAAACCACACGTGGACATCACAACCATCGGCCGAACCGTCGAGGGACGCGAATTGGAGATCATCCGCATCGGTCGCCCCGGTGCGCCGAATCGCGTTCTGCTGCGGGCGCGCGCCCATCCCTGGGAGCCGGGCGGCAGTTGGGTGGTACAGGGCCTGATCGAGCGTCTGCTTCGCGACGATGAGGATACACGACGTTGTCTCGGCCGCTATTGCGTCTACGTCATGCCGATGGCCAACAAGGACGGTGTCGCTCGCGGAGGGACGCGGTTCAACCTGCTGGGAGCCGACCTCAATCGCAAGTGGGATCAACCACCCGACCCGGTCACCAATCCGGAAAACCACGCCCTTGAAACCTGGCTCAAGTCCACCATGTCGAAAGGGCAGGGGCCCCAACTGATGATCGACCTGCACAACGACAACTCCGGCAAGCTGCACGTCAGCCGTCCCGACATCGACTTGGACAGCTATCTCGCGAAGATGAAGAGGCTCGAAGCCGCGCTCCGGAAGCACACATGGTTTACGGAGGGCAGCACCACGGCGAGCTTCCGGAATCCTGGAAGCATCGGCGAGGGCCTGCTGGAGCGATTCGGGATCGACGCCTGCGTGCTCGAACTGAACGCCAACTGGATCGCCGGTCTCAACGACTACCCTTCGGCCACGAACTGGGAATTGTTCGGAGCCCAGCTCTGCGAGGCACTGTATCACTACTTCGAGGACCGCGCTTCGTAGAGCATGCGCCGTCGATCACGGCTCATAGCCCAGCTTGGTCCAGACGCCTCGCTGGACGCGGTGCAGGTCCTCGTTGCCGGGCTGGGTCGCCTCGGCGGTATTGCGTGTGCTGTTCTGCCACATGTCGTAGTCTGTCTTGGCGACCTCGAGCGTGCGCGGGTCCTTCCACTTCCAGTACTCGCTGTGCCCGTCGGCGAAGCCGAAATTGGTCCCGTCGCCATGCCGCGCGGTGATCTGGTCCCACCATCGCTCCTGATCGTACCAGAGGGTCCAGCTATTGGGACTGAGCCGGCCCTCGTCGAGGAAGACGATCCTCTGATCCGCCCGTGTGATCTGCGCCCGTCGGTAAACCATCAGCTTCGATGTGCCGGGAATGTCGGGATGACCGTTCATGGCGTCGACGATCGCGTAGGTTACGAACTCCGTGCGGATGCCGGTAGGGCACTTGTACATCTTGACGTCGGGGCAGTACCGGTACAGACCTCCCGTTCGAATGCCCTCCAGAGATGCTTCCTTGGTGGCGCCGGCGCCTGGATATTTGACCCAGGGAACCGTGGTCTGGGCGGTGAGCCCTGTATTGGCATAGGTGATCCTGTCGTCGTTGGCGTCGGCGTAGAGGATCCAACCCATGGTCAGTTGTTTGAGATTGCTCAGACAGGCAATCCGCTTGCCCTGCTCGCGGGCGCGGCCGAGCGTGGGCATGAGAATGGCCATGAGGACAGCGATGATGGCGATCACGACGAGCAGCTCGATGAGAGTGAAGGCGTTTCGCTTAGAGCCCATACACCTTTCTCCTTCATGAAGAAGCCATGGCTTTCTGCGCAAACCGACCGCCTTCATTGTAACATGGATGCGCCGGCCCAGGCAAGCGTCAAAGGAAAAAAACGCCGGGGCCCATGCCCTTTTGGCATAGGCCCCGGATTCTCATCATGCCCCCCCACACCGCCAGGATGCGGCGGTACGGGCGTTACTGTGCGACAGGGTGGCCGTACCCGATGTCGTCGATGAAGACCAGACCGCTGCCGCCGGCGGTCGGACTGGTCCGATTGCCGACGCCGATGTACATGGTCTGGATGCGGCCGAGGTTGACACCGGTGAACTCACTGAACGGAATCCTCCACTCAGTCCAGCCCGGCGAGGTGATCGCCGCCGTATTCGGATTGCTCACCACCGCCGTCTTGCCGGAACTGTCTTCCAGGACTACGTAAATCGGTTCGGCCGAGTTGCCGGTGTCCGGCTGCGCGACCCCGATCTCCGCAATCTGCCAGGCGCCGGTGACGTTGCCGGTCGTGGCGATGTTGGAGAACTCAGCCCCGGTGCTGATCGCCCCATCATGACTGGTGACTGCCAGACCGATGTAGACGTTGGCGGCCATCTGGATCTCCAGCGCCGGGCTCACCGCCGCCTCGGTCCAGGTGACACCGTCCATCGAGTCGTGCGCGGTGAAGACGTTGCCCGTACGGGTCAGTTTCACCCAGCGCGGCGCCGGCGAGCCGCCCACATCGGTGCTGGCGCTGGCCGCTTCGGCCACCGGCCGACGTTGGAATGTGGTGCCGTGGTCCGGCGTCACACACATGAATGCATGCACCGAGCCGGCTTCCAGCGTCTCGCGGATCATCACGCCCGCCTTGGCCCACTCGTTGCTGCGGACCAGACTGTCGACGCGGACGGTGATCGACCCATCGCCGCTGAGGCTCTTGTAGGCATAGCGGAACTCATCGGTGTTGTTCCAGATGTCGGTGCCGATCGCGTTCATGATGACGCCCCCGGCGGCTGTCTCCACGAAGGCAGGCGCCTGGCCTTGGACGTACAGCACCAGCGTGTCGGCGCCGTTGCCCAGCCAGTTCTGAGCCGTCTCGAAAGTCCGCTCGGTTTCAGAGTAGAACGGCGAAGTGCTGTTGTCATAAGTCAGCGGCATGGACTGCCGGCCGCCGTGGACGATCGACTGCTCGGCAAACGGCGCGTCGAGATAGCCGACAGTCGAGCCGGTATTGTTGACCCACCCGTCGAGCCAGGTGTCGAAGATCGTCGTGCCGGCGTCGATGTTGTCGTCGTACGTCTCGAAGCCGTCGATCAAAGCGTATTCCAGAGTCGAGAAGCTCCAGACGTCGCCGGCCCACGTGCTGATCGCCTCGGCCTCGTTGACCTCAACGACCTGCCAATAGTAGGTCTTCCCGAATTCGAGGTTGCCCGGCGCAAGACTCGGTCCGGCAACCGCGTCGACCAGCGTCAGTGCGGCCGGATCGGTTCCGACGTACACCTCGTGCGAGGCCGCCTCACGACCCGGGCGCCAGCTCAGGGTTGTCGCCGGCTCGATGCCGGTGGCGCCGTCGCCCGGCTGAGGCTCGCGGGCCTGCGCCGGGATGAACATGAACCGGACTTCACTGAGGCCGTACTGGCCCATTGCGCTGAAGCCACTGTTGACGGTCAGGCGAACGTACCTGGCGGGCACGCCCTGGAAGTCGATGGTCGTGTTGGCCACATAGGTAGACTTGGCCGTTCCCTGAGCCAGTTCCACATCGCCCAGAGCGGTCCAGTCGGCGCCGTTCTCGGAGTACTCGACAGTGACGCCTTTGATGCCGAAGCCCAGAAGCAGCTCGAACTGCACGTTGTAGTTCCAGACGAGCATCTCGTGGAGTTTGTAGACCTGGTCGAACTCGTACTGGATCCAGAGGGCTTCGTCGGCCGGAGCCCTGGTCAGCCACATGTCGCCCGAGGCGATGCTGTGCTGATCCTCGGCGTTGAGCCCGGAACCATTGACAGTGTTCTCGGGTCGGGCTGCCGGATCCACCGCGCCGTTGCTGGTCGCGAGCACGCCCGTGATCGGATAGGCCAGAGGTTCGGCCGTGAAGCTCCAGAGGCTGCCCTTGAAGATCGTGCTGCTCGGCGGGGCGTTGACCTCATCGACGCGCCAGTAGTAGGTCTGGCCGATGGCCAGAAGGCCTTCGGGGTCGTAGGTGGTCGCCGTCTGGCCCTGGCTGGCGAGGACTCCCATCGGGTTGGCACGACTGGCGCTGTTGACATCCTCGGCGACGGTGCCGAAATACACATCGTGCGAAGCGGCATACACACCCGGTGTCCACGCCAAAGCCGCATCGCGACGGACGTCCGTTTCGCCCTCGCCGGGAATCGGGTTGCCTGCCTTGGTGCTGAACAGATCGCTGCCGGTCATGATCTGCTGGACTTCTTCCTGCGTCAGACCGCGTCGGTAGATCCGCACGTCGTCGATCAACCCGGCGAAGCTGCGGCTGGTGCCTTCGTGCGTTCGGCCGATAACCACGTTCTCCGTATCGGCGGCACCCGGGCCTACGGCCCCGTTGGCAAAGGTGCCGGCATCCTCACCGTTGACATAGTATTGGTGTCCGTTGTTGATGATCATCGCGCAGACATGGACCCATTCGTTGAGGGGAATGGCTCCGGTGCTGCTGGACGAGCCGATGTAGGCGCCGGCTGGACCCGTGCTGAAATGCAGGTTGCTCGGCGTGGTGTAGAGGCTGTACGACCGGGCGGTGCCGTTGCCCTTGGCGATGACGCCCTGGTAGCCTTGGCCTGGGGTTTCCAGTTGGGAGGTGTTGATCCACGCCATTACCGTTGCTTCGTCGTCCACATTCAGCGACGGATCGTGAGGCACTTCGACGTAGCCGTCCACGCCGTCGAGCTGGAGGGCGGTACGGAAGTAGCCCGGTGCCCAGGAGGCGCCGCCCATGAGGGTGCCGTTGTTGCCGTTGCCGGACGAATCGGCCGCCGTGGCGCCGCCGCCTTCATCGAACCACCACCAGCCGATGATGTCCGGATCGACCGCGCCGGCGGCCGTGCTCGCCACAGCCAGCGCAACGACCAGAGTGAGCAGAAAATACAGTCGTCTACACATTGCAGGTCCTCCTTCAAGCAAACATTCAGACAGTGACACGTCCTTCCGACCAGACCCCCGGGCAGTGGGCCGCCGACACAAGCATCGATGGCTCGATTGGCGTATCGCGGCGATCCGACTGTCTGAGAGTCACACTACACGACAGAACTATCGGCCCGACCACCTCCTTCCTGAAGGAAATCAAGCATAAGGAATTGCGTGGAAGTACCTTAGGGTTGCAGAACAGCTTGGAGGATTGGCGCTTCCGAGATATATCTGCCCTCGACTCATACCCGAGGCCTCCGAAACCGATCCCAATCACCCTCTGCGTGCCCGCAGCCATACAGCCAAGAAGCGACGGGCGCACCCTTGATCGTCCTTGCTTATACCATGTGGGACTGAAGGATGCAACAAATCACTGCGCCAAAAATCAGGTTCTGACACGCCTGGAGGCCCGGAGGGAAGCTGTGTGATGGAGGCCAACCACCGGAGCGGCCGATTCGATCTCCTTCGGCGGCCACGCGGCCGGAGGACATGTGATGGCTGCCCTATGGGGATGTTCCGGCGTTCGTGGGGATTTCGGACACGACGGCATTGCCCGGCTGATCGAGACTCCAGACGCTGCTGACGCCGTCCTTTTCCTTCACGACGCAAACCCTCTGCGGGACGAATTTGCTGCCGTTCCAGACCCATCTCACTGTAACGTCGCCGTACATGACATTGTTGTAGGACGACTGACCGATGTTCCTGGCGTCGACAGCCCCGATGCGAGGGGCCGGCGGCTGGGTCGGGAGGCTTTCGTTCGCTGGGTCAGGCCCTGCGTCGGAACCGCCTGGTTCGACACCCTCCTGAGGCTGCGTCAGAAGCTCGGGCAGGTCGTTCACGTCGGTCGCAGAGGGGGGGGCCTCACGCGGCTCAGAGGGATTCTCCGAGCCAGCGGGCAGGTAGCCCACTTCCGCATTTCCGGACTGCGGCGGCTGGCTGCAGAACAGGAGCACCAGAAGCCCCGCCGTGACGATCAGGAACTCAACCCTTGTCGTTCGCGCCCGCATGTTCTCCATCCCTACTGATAGCCCGTCATGTCTGATTGACGCCGCCTCGTGGCGAGACGGTCGCCGACCATCGAGAGAATGGCCATTTCAGAAATCGGCCGAAACCGCGCCTCACATAAAATATACCGGGCTTTTCGCCAAGTCCAAACGGCCGCAACCGCCCCAGAGAGGCGTCGGCAAGCCGAGGGAGGCGTTTTCCGGACGTTAAACGGAGGTTTGTCGGCGCGATGACATGCGGAGAAACCTCCGTGGAAACCCCCGAAAACCCTCAGTCGGGCTTTGGGACGGAGGGCGCGAAGTAGTACAGTGGGGGATTGGCCTTCTCGCTCAGGGTGAAATATCCCAGGCCTTTGCCGTCAAAGCAGATGCCTTCACCCTGTGGCTCGCCTATGAGCGGGATCCCGACGTGCTTGCCCTCAAAGGCCTTCCAAAGCGGCTCTCCTTCCGGCCGGACCCACAGGGACGCATTGTATGGGCCTCTGACGATGATCCGCCGGCCATCAGGCGAGACGTCGCCGGCGACCGCAAGACCCCAAGGCAGGATCGCAACCTTCTCCAAAACCCTGGCTCTGATGGTGGAGTGGGGGGCGGCCGCACGGTAGACCTTGCAGGCAAGCCAATCCCGTTTGGTGATGATGTAGATGTCCTGTGTGAGAGGATCCACGAGGAGCGTCTCGACGTCGCGCGGACCATCGGGATAGGTCAGTTCGATTGTCTCGGCGGGACCGACGGACATCTCATTGAATGGGCGGGTCGCGTCGGCATCGGGCTCCGGGACCCTGTAGACCCGCACAGACGGGTACGCCGCGAGGTTGTCACCGACGTCTCCGATGTAGAGATACTGCTGATTCGGGTCCGGCCCCGGGCCGACGGCAATATCCTCCCAGTCTCTCGCCAAGGCTCCGACGACGGTGCAGACTCCCAAAAGCTTGCCCTGCGTGTCGATCGCATACACGCGGGGCGCGTCCCCCGAGTCGTTGTGCACCCAGAGCACGTCGGCGTTCTTCCGGCTGGCAGCAATGCCGGAAGCCTCGCGGATCAGCGGGCTCTGAATCGTGCCGACCTGGATTCCTGGTTCGAACTCGCTCGACCACGCCAGAGAAACACAGGAAGACCCTCCGAACGTACACAGGAATAGGACAAGATGGAGGATGGTCGATTTTCGCATCGTGGCTCAGCCAAAAAGGTCCTTGCGTCGGCGCAGTTCCGCGAACACCCGCTCGGGGCTCGCCTCGATCATGCCCAGGGCAGCTTTGACGGTTGACTCACCCGCTCGCAGGAAAATGTTCGTCGCTCTCTCTCGCGCGATGGTCGACGGGACAGTCGGGCGGCCCTGCGCTGCATCCCGGGTCGCTTCGTGCAGCTGTTGCCGCACAGCATGATTGTCGGGCTCGATGCTGAGCGCGAACTCGCAGTTTTCCGCTGTGTAGTCGTGCCCGCAATAGACCAGGGTCTCATCAGGCAGGGCGGCCAGCCGCACCAGCGACTCCCATAGCACGCGGGCGTCGCATTCCATCGGTCTGCCGCAGCCGCCGACAAACAGCGTATCACCTGTGAAAACGACGCCGGGCTCTCCCTTCGCCAGAGGCGGCAGGTAGTAGCAGACGGACGTGGTCGTATGTCCAGGCGTGCCAATGATTTGAAGGGTTCGGCCGTTCAGCGTCACCACGTCGCCGTCGCGAACGAGCCGGTCGATGCCGGCGATCCTCCTCTTGTCGGAGCCGACGACCCGACAGCCCGTCATGGATTGCAGCTCGGCCAGCCCTGCGGTGTGGTCGCCATGATGGTGCGTCAGCAACACGGTTGTCACAGCCAGTTTCTGTTCCGCGACGGTGCACCCGACCATCCCGGCGTCAGCCGGGTCCACCACGAAGGCCCGGTGATCGGCATACGCGTGGACATAAACGTAGTTGTCTCCACACGTTAATGTGGTTGTCGCATCTCCGATCGCACTGGTACGCCCGGAATCCATCGTGACAGAGGGTATCGCGAGCACCTCTCCGGGTCAAGTTCGTCGCGCGCATGCCGGCAACGTCTCAAGACGCAAGACATTACCAGGCGCCCAATCTGTGGTGGCGCAAAAGCGCGACCTAAAAATAAGGGCCGCAAGCCTCCGTGCTCACAGCCCGAACGATAATGAACGCCGAGGTTCGACTATGATGATCTGCGTCTGCAAGACACGCGAAAAGCCGGTGACCAGAAAGATAAGGCACAGCGGCACATACGCGATCCTGCAAACGCCGCTCTACGTGAAAAAGGGAGACATGGGAGCATTTCTCTCTTCATCACCCCGTGCCTCCCTGCTGCCGAGTGCCTTGATTTCAGTCCGTTGAAAACTGATCATTAGGGTTCAATTTGCACTTGCAGCGTGACGCATTGTATGAGCTTTGACGTGCTCGCGTCAATTGTGGGAATTACGTATTGTGTGTAATCATTTTCGATGAGGATGGTCTGCGTGATGTCGCGGCGCAATAGAGACGCCCGACTGGAGGTCGGGCGTCCCGTTCGTTGGGACATTCGTGGCGAGTGTCCCAGGCTGCGTGGCTCTTTCAGGTCGGATGCGCGAGCCAGGTGGGATTTTGGAGGATCATGATCAGAAGCCATAAAGGGCTCTGAGTTGCTCGTTGGTCGGCATGGTCGCGTAGTACTCTCCGTTCGGACCCCTGTACCATGCGCCTTCTCTGGTCAACTGAACGGACGTCATCGATCCGTTGGAGTTGGTGATCCAGACCGTGATCGTTACCGGCTGCGGCTCGACAACTACCGGCGGAGGCACCACTACCGGCCCGAAGACCGGAGGCGGAACGACCACAACCCTTGGAGAGGGCGCCCAAACACGCGGGTATGGACGTCGCCACGGGCCCGGACTCATCGGCCCGTGGAAGGGCCGATGATGGCCGTGCCTGTCGGCATCGCGACCAATCCAGACGCCGAAGCCGCCATGCGGCGAAATCACCACGCCCGCGCTCGTTCGTGCCTTTGCGGGGGCCGGGGCGATCAGCAGCGCCAGCAGCACCGCCGCAACCGTTGCCATCGGGATGAGTCTTTGTCGTGTCATCGTCGTACCCTTTCATTGATTGACGTCCTTGCGTCTACCTGTTTAAGGCCGGCCGCAGGTTCCTGGTAACGGTTGCATTTGGCCCTTGTTCGCCGCCTGCCCATCCTCTATCATCGCCATGTCGCGATATCCCGCCGCATTTGGCAGACTGATTGGAGCGCAACCATGGATCGGAGCTTGCTTTACAGCATCTTGCGTGTCGGCGTGGTCTGCGTTCTGGCCTGCGACGTGCGGTCGCAGGGGCGGGATGACATAGCCGTCTGGCCGGGGCCGGACTGGAAAACGACGGCGCCCCACGAAGTGGGCATGGACGAGGCGCTGCTGGAGAGAGCCAGAGACTATGCCTTGACAGGCGAGGGCTCCGGCTTGGTGGTTCGGCACGGCGAGGTCGTGATGCGGTGGGGCGATCAGAAGCAGACATACGATCTGAAATCCTCGACCAAGGCCATCGGCGTTACAGCGGTCGGCCTGGCTCTGGGCGATGGCAAGATCGCCGGCCTGCACGATCCAGCGGCGAAGTACCATCCCTTCTTCGGCACGCCTCCCTCGGCCAATGCGGACAAGGGTTGGTTGGAGAAGATCACGCTTTTCCATTTGGCGACGCAGACCGCGGGTTTCGACAAGAACGGCGGTTACACCGAGTTGCTCTTCGAGCCGGGCAGGAAGTGGTCCTACAGCGACGGTGGTCCGAACTGGCTGGCCGAGTGCATCACGCTGATCTACCAGCGCGACTTGCAGGAGGTGATGTTCGAGCGGGTCTTCTCACCTCTCGGCATCGAGCGAAACGACCTGCGGTGGCGAGCCAACGCCTACCGGGCGAAAGAGATCGAAGGCGTGGCCCGACGCGAATTCGGCGCGGGCATCCACGCCAACGTCGATGCCATGGCGCGAATCGGCGTTCTGTATCTGCGCCAGGGACGCTGGCGCGATCGACAACTCATTCCATCGTGGTTTGTGGACGCCGCACGCATCGTACCGTATGGGATCAAGGGTCTGCCGGTTCTCAAGCAGGAGGACTATGGCAATGCGTCGGATCATTACGGACTGCTGTGGTGGAACAACGCCGATGGCACTATGAAGAACGTTCCGCGCGACGCCTATTGGTCGTGGGGGCTCTACGACAGTCTGATCGTGGTCATCCCTTCGCTGGACGTGGTGGTCGCGCGAGCGGGCAAGTCGTTCCCAGGGGTGCGAAGCCCACATTACGCTCCGATCGAGCCGTTCATTGAGCCGATCGCGCTGTCGGTCAAGAATCGCGGCCAATGGCCCGGCGCACCGTATCCCGCCGGCAGCGTCATCAGCAAGATCGAATGGGCGCCCGCAGACGCCATCGTTCGCGCCGCCGAGGGCAGCGACAACTGGCCCATCACCTGGGCCGACGACGACAATCTGTATGCTGCCTATGGGGATGGCTGGGGCTTCGAGCCGAAGGTGGACCAGAAGCTGAGCCTGGGTCTGGCCAGAATCGCCGGCGGGCCGGGGGATTTCACAGGGATGAATGTCCGAAGCGAGACGGGTGAGCGGCGGGGGGATGGTCGTTCCGGCCCGAAGGCCAGTGGAATGCTCTGCGTCGATGGCGTGCTGTACATGCTCGTGCGAAACGTGGCCAGTTCGCAGGTGGCATGGTCCCCCGATCACGGTAAGACGTGGCAGTGGTGCGACTGGAAATTCGAGACCAGTTTCGGCGCTCCGACGTTTCTGAACTTCGGCAGGAACTACGCAGGAGCGCGGGACGAGTATGTCTACGTCTATTCGAGCGACAGCAACAGCGCCTACGAGCCGGCCGACCGCATGGTCATGGCCCGCGTCCACAGAGACAGTATCCGACAGCGGAAGGCGTATGAGTTCTTCAAAGGGCTGGATGCGGAGGGCGCGCCGCTCTGGACGAAAGACATCCGCGACAGGGGGGCTGTGTTCGTGAATCCGGGCCGGTGCTATCGCAGCGGCGTCAGCTACAACGCCGGACTGAGGCGATATCTGTGGTGCCAGATCCTCCCCTTCAGCACCGACGAACGCGGGCCGCGCTTCCAGGGCGGTTTCGGTGTCTATGAAGCCCCCGAGCCGTGGGGCCCTTGGCGCACCGCCTTCTACACGGAGGCGTGGGACGTCGGCCCCGGCGAAACCAGCACCTTCCCCACCAAATGGATGAGCCAAGACGGCCGAACCTGCCACCTCCTCTTCTCCGGCAACGACGCCTTCTCCGTCCGCAAGGCGATTCTACGCTGAGCCGGCGTCAGTTCTGAGACCATTTCTGGTAGACGCGGACGCAGTCGATTTCGAAGCGGGCGGGGAATTCGGTGGGGGAGGGGTCTCCCCCGTTGGCGCCGCCGATGGCAAGGTTGAGCAGGATGTAGTGCGGCTCGTGGAAGGGGTTGGCTTTGTCCGGCGTGCGGTTGATCGTCTTGCTCAGCTCGATGGTGTTCAGCAGTTCGTCGTCGACATAGAGCTTGATGCTGTCCTTGTGCCAGTCCATCCGCCAGACGTGGAACTTCGAGGACCACTCGGCGGGATCGCCGAAGTCGGCGATCGGCTTCTTCAGATCATCCCAGATGGCGGCCCATCTCCGCTCGCCGGCCCAGCAGGCGTTGGCCAGGAGCAAGCCCCGATAGTACTCCATGATGTCGATCTCGCCGCAGCCGGGCCACCCCCGGGCTGAGCCGAGCGTCCAGAAGGCGGGCCACAGGCCGGCACGCGTGTCGATACGCCCGCGCATCTCGAACCGCCCGAAGGTCCAGTTGTGCAACCCGGACGTCTTGAGGCAGGCGGATGTGTATTCGGCGAACTGCCGGCTGCGACGCCAGTTGTTGCTGTTGGCGTCATGGTCCGGGTTGGGCTTGCGCTCGCGCCGGGCCTCGATGATGAGCAGCCCGTCTTCGCAGCGCGCGTTGTCCGGCTGGTACCATTGCAGCTCCTCGTTGCGCACGAAGCCCTGCTCGTAGGTCCAGTTGTTCGGATCGGGCGGGCCGTCCTTGTCGAACTCGTCCGCCCAGACGAGCTTGTACTGCGTGGGTTCCTCTGCGATGCACGCCTGCGCCAGGAGGACGACGCCTGCGATGCTCGCGAACGCGATAAATGTCGATTTCATCATCTCACTTCTTCCACAACTGGTTCACAACGGGACTTCGCAGCCGGCCAGTTCATCCTCGACGGCGCCGTCCGCCTCGGGGTTGCGGACCAGAAAGTAAGTCCATTCCGCGGCCGGATCGGCGTACTCCGTCAGAGTCAAGCGCAGCTCCGGCGGCCCTGCGGCGTTGTAGTCTTCGGGCTTCCAGAACGATGCCCGGCAAGTCAGCCCATCGGGACGAACCGTCCGGTCCGCCGGACCGGATGCAAGTGATGAGATGTTCAGGCGCAGCAGCTTCACGGCATCCGGATCGAGGCCGTCCTGTTTCTGCGGGTTCAGGCAGAACAGCAGGGGACCTCGCATGACCGCCACACGTCCGGTCTGGGCCTTGCGTCCGCGGATCGCCCGCCAGGACATGGGCATGTGTAACTTGACTTCGTCACCGCTGCACCAGACGCGTGTGATGGTGAAGAAGGCGCCGCCCGAAGCCGTCGTCTCAACAACGTTGCCGTTGACGGCGACTCGGGCACTGTCGCACCAGCGAGGAATCCGCAGAGACAGCCCGAAACGGCTGGGCTTTGAGGGTTTGAGCCGGATCGTGACATCGCCTGAGTTGGGATAGTCCGTTTCCTGACGAATATCGACAGCCGTCCCGTCGGCGAGTCTGGTTGTTGCAGTGGATGGTGTGTAGAGGTTCATCGCCAAGCCGTCGCCGCGCCGGTAGCAGATCATGCCGGGCAATTCGGCGACGATCCGGCGGAAGTTGCAGGGGCAGCAGTAGGTGTCGCCGTGGAAGTATTCGCGTTTACCCTCGAACGGACTATAGTAGCGCAAACGACGGCCATCGGGGGATTGCGCGGCGAACAGGCCGTTGTAGATCGCCCGCTCCATGATATCACCGTAGAGCGAGTCGCCCCCATGTTGCAGCAGGGCGTCGAGCCAGCGGATCAGATACGCCGTCGCGCAGGTCTCGCCGAGCTTATAGAAGCCTTGCTGGTTGCTGTGCCAGCATTCGTGATAGCCGCACAGCCCCGGCGCCAGCAGCCCGTCCTTCCGCAGCAGGAAGTCGAGCGTCACCCGCGACTGGTTCAGCAGTCGGGGCTCGGGCCGGAGCTCGTTCAGCCGCAGTTGCGCCAGGCAGAGCGCCATGTGGTAGTACGCGTGCCCTTCGAGGTTGCCCCAGCGGCCCTGAATGAGCGGCGTATCCCACTCGGCCAGCTTGCGGTGTCGCACCGCAAAATCGAGGTACCGTTCGTCACCGGTCCGGCTGTACAGGTTGAGCATCGCCTCGGCCAGTCCCGTCGTCGCCACATAGGTCGAGACCCAGCCCTCGGTCTTACGGTCGGGGTCTTTGGACCAGCGTGTGATGATGTAATCGGCCAGTCTCCTGGCGGCTTCGAGCGACGGCGCCTCGCCGAAGTGCGCATAGTCGGCCGTCAGCCCCATGACCAGATAACCCATCTCGTGGATATCCCAGAGCTGCCACATCCGCATCTCGGCCCGGCAGATGCCGACGTAGCCGTCCGCCTCCTGCGTGGCAATCGCCTCGCGGACGACGCGTTGCCTGAGCGCAAGCACGCGAGGGTCCTTGCCATATGCGGCGAAGCGAACGAGGCTGTCGATGAACTTGCCCAGGCCGATGTAACCGCCGTCGCTGTTCCTTCGGCGGAACGGTTCGAGAAAGTCTCTGTCTACATCGATGGCCAGCACGTTGTTGGCGATCGTGATGTCGATCCGCCGGCCGATCTCGCCGCCCACATGGATGCTGCCCGGATCGAGTGTCGTCATGGTCGTTGCCGAGGCCAGTGAACCACTCGCCAGAACCAGGCCCACAACAAGAGAATTCTGTCTCGTCATGTTCACGACTCCAGAATGAACGAGGGGACGCGATGAATGACCCTACGCGCCGGACAGATCGACCCAGTCGACTCCGATCTTGCGTGCGGCGTAGCCCAGCTCCTTGAGATGATTGCCGTAGACCATCATCCAGTGCGAGTCGCGGACTTCGCTGCACAGCTTCTTCCAGTCGCCCTGAATCTCGACGTCCTGCTGCGACCGGCAGACTTCATAGAACGGGTTGCCCTTGACCACGCCGGTGAAGCCGAGCCAGCGGCCCGTGCTGTATTCCGGGTCAATGAACGTCACCTGTTGCCCCACGGGGATCTCGACCTTGGGCGCCGCGCCGTACTCGGATTCGTAGTGGGTCATGATCCTGGCGGGCTCGTAATGCACGCCGTCGAGCCGGCGCGGGGCGCTGCAATGGGCCGCGGTCATGATCCCATCGTGAGGGAACGTCGAGTTGTGCATGAAGACGGGCCTGCCCGAGATGTAGTGCAGCAGGATACCCGCCGGGATGATGACAAAGTCCGATTCGCAGAACGCGATCAGCCCTTCGTCGTTCAGCAGCCCCAGCGTCAGGCACGGCGTCGTCCTGGCGATGGGCAGGATCGTGCTCATGCAGCCGCGAACGGTGAAGGCCGGCGCTTCGTGCTCCCTCATCAGCTCCTTGACGAAACTGTACAGCACAAACGCGTTGATTACGAACTCCTTGTCGGTCATCAGGGTCGTGCCGGGAAGCGACAGGTACCGCTCGGCCATGCGCTGCGCTGCATGCAGCCGGCCCCGGTCCTTCGTCGCGGCCTCAATCCGTGCGGAAACCTGCTCGTACGGGACGTCGATGATGTTCAGCCTGTAGCGGTCGCGGGCGACCTGCGGCGCATCGGGGGCGTACTTGCCCCAAGGCCCGCCCAGCGCCACGATCCGCGCCCCGATAAAGTTCTTGATTCCGTACAGAGCGCGCAGCCGCCGGAGCAACTCGGCGCCGTCGTCCACGACAACGTCATCGACGTGGACAGGGCCATGATCGTTCCACGTATTCCCGCGCGATGCTTCATGGCCGGTCGCCAAGTACCGCGTGCTCAGCGCCTCATACCAGTAGTACACCGGGCCCGAACGCCGCCGCACGAAGATCAGCGTGTCGCGATCCTTCTTTGGTGCGAAACATGCTCTGAGTGTTTCTCCCGAGCCGGTCGCGGGGTAGACAATCACACAGTCGTACTCGCTTTCGTGCATCCTGGCGGCCTCCTCCGGCGATCGGACCTTGAGCACGGGGAGGATCTCCAGAGGAAATCCGGCTTGAATCTCCAGCGTCCCCAGTTCCTCGGCGATCTGCCGGCTTTCCTTCTCGGCCGCCTGGTCGTCCTGCACTCCGCCCCACGATTTCCATGAGGTCGCCTCGCGTCTCTCGGCGACCCGATACATCAGGATCGGCTGGACCCTCAGGGGTTTGCCCGTGACCATCAGCGGCGCCCCAGGGTCCCACGCGTCGCCGCGAGTGGCGTTCGCATCGGCCGAACGCAGGCCCAGAATACCGCCGGCAACGCTGGCTGCCGACAACCCCACGAACTGGCGACGATTCATCTGATGTGCGACCATGGTCTTCTCCTTCCTCAGAACACTTGAGTCGGCTGTTCTTGCTCGGATCGCCAATGTACAACAGGCGCCGAACACCCTCAAGCATTCGTGTGTGTGAAAATATCGTGGCATGTGGGTGGCAGCCTCAAAGCGTAGTGCAACGGAGCTTTGGGGATGGCGAATGGGAGTGGCGCATCCGTACGGAAAGGCCTCTGCGAGGCGATCCATCCCCAAGTCCTGCGCGGATCCGTTCGGCTTCGCTCAGGACAAGCTTTGAGGCTGCCACCCCTGGCGGTCTGCGCCCGCAAGGGAATGCTGCCCTGAAATCCTGACAGACACGCCGAGCGAGTGTCTGTGAAAATATCCTGGCAGCCGTGTGGCAGCGGCAAGCGCAGGCTTGCCGATGGTGATACGCGTGCCGTCGAAGCCATCGGCAAACTCCGCCTTGCTCCGTTTGCCGCTGCCACACA